>Ga0335081_10004849_pt1 | contig 21260 bp, 20 predicted proteins | sample Lox_Sample_35_FD_206713 | JGI IMG/M metagenome (GOLD analysis project Ga0335081, IMG submission 206713) | Soil microbial communities from Loxahatchee National Wildlife Refuge, Florida, United States - Lox_Sample_3.5 | ecosystem: Environmental > Terrestrial > Soil > Wetlands | place: USA... | reverse complement strand
GCCTCATGAAAGCGAGGGTCCTGATCACGGGGATGGGCGCGATCACGCCACTGGGCGTGGGCTCGCGCGCGCTCCACGAGCGCTGGGCTCAGGGCGTCTGCGGGATCGTCGACGGGGCGGGCTCGTGCAGCGAGTTCGATCCCGCCGAGTTTCTGTCGACCAAGGACATCCGGCGCATGGACCGCTTCTCGCAGCTCGCCGTGGCCGCTGCGGGTGAGGCGCTCTCGCAAGCAGGTTGGAACGAGCGACTGCCCTACGATCCGTGGCGGGTCGGGTGTGTGATCGCGACCGGGATCGGGGGCATCGAGACAGTCGAGAACCAGCACGACGTGATGCGTGACCGTGGTTCGAGGTCGGTGTCCCCGCTCGGCATCCCGCAATACATGCCCAACGCCGGCGCGGCCGCCGTCGCGATGAGATACGGCCTGCGCGGTCAGATGTACGGGGTCGTGTCGGCATGCTCGGGCGGCGCCCACGCGCTCGGCGTCGCAGCACGGATGATCCAGTGCGGCGACGCCGAGGCGGTCGTCGCGGGTGGCGCCGAGGCGACGCTGACCCCGTTCGGGTTCGCCTGCTTCAACGCGCTGCAGGCGCTCTCGCCGACCGGTGTGTCGCGACCGTTCGATGCGCGTCGCGACGGCTTCGTGATGGGCGAGGGCGCCGGCGTGATCGTGCTCGAGGAAGCGTCGGCCGCAAAGGCCCGCGGTGCGACGATTCTCGGAGAGCTCGCCGGCTACGGCTCGACCTCCGACGCCTATCACCTGACCGCGCCGCAGCCGAGCGGGGAGCCGGCCGCGAAGGCGATCGAGCTCGCGCTCGCCGACGCCGGTGTGACGGCTGGGGAGGTCGACTATGTCAACGCTCACGGCACCTCGACGCCGCTCAACGACGCCGCCGAGACCGCCGCTTTGAAGCGCGCGCTCGGGCCCGAGCAGGCGAAGCGGATCCCCGTCTCCTCGACCAAGTCAGCGATCGGCCACCTACTCGGCGCCGCCGGCGCGGTCGAGGCGGTGGCGACGGTCGAGACGCTCGCGACCCGCGTGATCCCGCCGACGCTGGGATACGAGATCCCCGATCCGGAGCTGGACCTCGACTACGTGCCCGGCGAGGCGCGCCCGCTGCTGATGAGCAACGGAGGCGCGCCGGTCGCCGTCTCGAACTCGTTCGCGTTCGGCGGCCACAACGTGTCGCTGGTGCTCAGGGGGCCGCCGGCGTGACCGCGACCGCGTTGCGGGAGCCGCTCGCGCGCTTGGAGCCGCTCGCACGCCTGCAGGCGTTGTGTGATCCGGGCAGCTTGCAGGTGCTTCGCTCGCGGGTCGTCTCGCCACGACTGGGAGCGAGGGCGATCGCCGGCGACGGCGTCGTCGGCGCGGCCGGGACCGTCGAGGGGCGGCCGATCGCGTGCTACGCGCAGGACGGCGGCTTTCTCGGCGGCTCGCTCGGCGAGCGGCACGCCGACACGATCATGCGCGTCCTGCAGCTCGCCGCCCGCGCGCGCCTGCCGGTCGTCGGGTTCGTCGAGTCCGCTGGGGCCCGCATGCAGGAGGGCACCGCGGCGCTCGCAGGCTACGGGCGGATCTTCCGCGCGACCGTGGCACTCACGGGCGTCGTTCCCCAGATCGCCGTCGTGTCGGGCGCCTCGGCGGGAGGCGGCGCGTATTCGCCGGCGCTGGCCGACGTGATCGTGATGACCCAGGACGCGGCGATGTTCCTCACCGGCCCCGGCGTCGTGCGCGAGGCGCTTGGCGAGGAGATCGACGCCGCCTCGCTCGGGGGCGCCCACGTGCACGACCGCAACGGCGTTTGCCACCTGGTCGAACGCGACGATCGTGGCGCGGCGGCCCGCGTGCGCTCGCTGCTCGGATACCTCCCGTCGGCCGCCGGCAGGCCGCCGCCGGCGGTCGGCAGCCGCGAGCCGGAGCTGGCCGATCCCGGCGCGGTCGTTCCGTGCGACCCGCGTGGCGCCTACGACGTGCGCGATGTGCTGCGCGCGATCGTCGACGCCGACTCGCTGCTCGAGCTGTGCCCACGGTGGGCTCGTAACGTAGTCACGACGCTGGCGCGGCTGGACGGACGGCCGGTCGGCGTCGTCGCCAACCAGCCCCACCACCTCGGCGGCGTTCTCGACGCCGAGGGGTCGGAGAAGGCGGCTAGGTTCGTCTCCTTCTGCGACTCGTTCGGGCTGTCGCTGATCGCGATCGTCGACACGCCCGGATTCATGCCCGGCTCCCGGCAGGAGCGCGCGGGCGTGATCAGACACGGGGCGTCGCTCGTGCGGGCGTTCGCCGCCGCTCGCGTGCCGAAGCTGACGGTCGTGCTGCGCAAGTCCTACGGCGGCGCTTACATCACGATGAACTCGCGCGACCTCGGCGCCGACCTCGTGCTCGCCTGGCCCGGCGCCGAGCTCGGGATCATGAGCGCGAGGACCGCCGTCAGCATCGTCCACGGCCGCGAGCTGCGAGTCGCGCGCGATCCCGACGCCGAGCAGGCACGGCTCGCCGACGCATACGCGCAGGAGCACTTGAGGGCACAGCAGGCGGCCGGCGCCGGGTTCGTCGACGAGATCATCGAGCCCGCTCACACGCGCGACCGGCTGTGCTGGGCGCTGCGCACGCTCGCGGGGTGCGGCGCGTGATCCTTGCGGGCAAGCGCCTGCTGATCACCGGTGTCATCACCAAGGAGTCGATCGCCTTCCACGTGGCCGAGCACGCGCAACGGGAGGGAGCTTCGGTGCTCCTGACGAGCTTCGGGCGCATCCGGCGGATGACCGAGCGCGCCGCCAAGCGCCTCCCGTCGCCGGTCGAGGTGCTCGAGCTGGACGTCAACAGCGAGTCCGATCTGGCGGGCCTCACGGAGGCTGTGCGTGAGCGCTGGGGATCGATCGATGGGGCGCTGCACGCGATCGCGTATGCGCCGGAGGACGCGCTGGGTGGACGGTTCATGACCGCGCCGGCCCAGAGCGCGACGCAAGCCTTCCAGACCAGCGCGTTTTCGCTGAAGGCGCTCGCCGCAGCGCTGGCGCCGTTGATGGAGCCGGGCGCGAGCATCGTCGGGCTCGACTTCGACGCGTCGGTCGCATGGCCGATCTATGACTGGATGGGCGTCGCGAAGGCGGCTCTCGAGTCGATCGCGCGCTATCTCGCTCGCGACCTGGGGCCGGCCGGCATCCGCGTCAACCTCGTCTCGGCCGGGCCGCTGGGGACGGTCGCCGCGAAGGGGATCCCCGGCTTCGAAACGCTCGCGGAGCTGTGGCGCGCGCAGGCGCCGCTGGGATGGGACGTGACCGACCCAGCGCCCGTCGCGGGCGCGGTGTGCTTTCTGCTGTCGGACTACGCGCGGGCGATCACCGGCGAGATCCTGCACGTCGACGGCGGCTTCCACGCGATCGGGGCGCCGGCGCGGACGGTGGCGCCGGCACGAGCTACCTGAACAGGTCGTCGGCTCGCGGGCGCAGCAGCGCGAGCGCCCCGGGCCCGTCGTCGGCGAGTGTGTGCCGGCTCGCGCCGCGGACGAGGACGACGGGCTGCAGCCCGTCCTTGCTGCGCGCCAGGTCGGCGGTGGCGGCCAGCTGGTCGGCGATCGCGATCGAAGTTGCCTTCAGCTCGCGCCCGAACGCGTCTCGGCGTCCACGCCAATCCTCGAGCGGCTCCAGGCCGGCGCAACCGATCGCGATGTCCAGCTGGCCGTGACGCCAGGCGCGCCCGAACGAGTCGGTGATCACGATCCCCGGCGACACGCCGGTGATCGACGCCAACCGTGCTCGCAGTGCGCGCGCCGACGCGTCCGGGTCAAGAGGGAGCAGGACAACCACGTCGTCGCCCGCGACGTTGGACGCGTCGACGCCGGCGTTGGCGCACACGAAGCCGTGGCGGGTCACGCAGATCAGGACGCCATGTGCCGCGCGCAGCAGCGACTGCGACTCGTCGAGCACGACCTGCACGAGGCGGGGGTCCTTCGCGTGCGCGCCGGCGAGCTCGATCGCGCGCGCACTCGGGACGACATCCGACAAGCGGCGGGTCCGGCCTTCGGCCTTGGAGACCGCCTTGTGAGCCACGACCAGCACGTCACCGTGCTCGAGTCGCTCGCGGTCCTTCAACGCGGACGCGATCAGTGTCGCGAGATCGTCGCCGGGGCCGACCTGCGGCAGCCCGGCGAGTGCGACCGCGGATACCATCGGAGCGTCGCCGTCCTCAGGTGCGGCTTCGGACCAGCTGGTTGAGCATCCCGCGCGTGTGAGCCGCGCGCCCGTGGATCGTCGCCAGGGTTTTCTGCAGCGCTGCGAGGTCGTCAGGGGTGTCGACGTCGAGCGCCAGCGAGGCGACGTCGACCACCTCGGCCTCTGTTCCATGCGACTCCGCATTGGCCACGTGGCGCCGGCAGCTGCCGGGGCCGAACGACGGCGCGAGCGAGTTCGGCGGGGTCAGCAGCAACGCATTGGTGCCGGTGCCGTGGCGGTCGGGCACGATCAGCGCCGAACGGGCCCCGGCTCGCCACTCGATCAGCTCTCCCAGCTCATGCGGGTCCACAAGCGGACAGTCGCCCGGGATCAGCAGCGCGCGGTCGAACTGCTGTGCGAGCGCCGCCCGGATGCCGATCGCGGCCGCGACGTTGTGTCCCCGCTCCTCGTCATCGAGCACCATCGTCCCGTGGCCGCCGGCGATCCGCTGCGCGCCGTGGTCCGAGCTCACGACAAGGATCTCGTCGACCGCACGCGCGCGGCGCAGAGCCAGCAGCACATCGGAGAACATCGCTTCGGCCAGCGCGCGCCGCGGCCCGGCCTCGAGCCCGTTCGCGAGACGCCGCTTGGCTGCGGCGAAGCTCTTGACTGGCAGAATCGCGACCGTCGGCATCGCTGCGGAACGCTAGCCGAGCGCGCTCGCGAAGCGCAGCGCCTGCTCGGCCACGCGTCTGCGCGCTTGCTCGCTGTCGAGCAGCACGTCGACCACGAGCGACGGCACGAAGGCGGTGCGCTGATCGCACACGAGCCCGTCGATCATCCCCGCGTAGAGTGCGGCGATCCCATCGCTGGAGAGCGGCTGCCCGGCTAACCGGAGGAACGCTGCGGTTGGTCCCTTGACCACTTGCCCCCGGACGAGCGGGCTGACTGCGACAACGGCCGCCGGACTGTCGGCGATGGCGCTACGAAGGCCCTCGAGCGCCAGCATCGGCCCGATCGAGACGATCGGGTTCGAGGGGCCGATAACGATCGCGCGCGCGTTTGCGACTGCCTCGGACACCTGTGGCGTCGGAGCTGCGATCCCCGCGCCCCGCAGGTCGACGCCCAGCACCGGACCTGCCGCGCGCGCCCTGATCATGAATTCCTGAAACGGCCACCAGCGCCCTCCGGCCAGCACGCGCGTGCGGACCGGGGTGTCGGTCATCGGCAGGACCTGCGCCCGGCCCCCGAGCCCCGCGCTGATCGCCGCGTGTGCCTGCGTCAGCGTGGTGCCCTGGGCGAGCGCTCGCGCGCGCTCGAGCCCGATCGCGAGGTCGCGATCGCCGAGGTTGAACCACACCTCCGCTCCCAGCCGGCGCAGCCCGTTCATCACGTGAAAGGTGTCTCCCCGCAGGCCCCAGCCGCGCTCGTCGATCTCGTCGGCGAGCCAGAACGTGACCAGATCGGGATCGGGCGACACATAGGCGCCGTAGATCTCGATGTCATCGCCCGTGTTGGCAATTACCACCAGCTCATCCGGACCGACGACGTCGAGCATGCCCCTGGCGAGCTTCGCGCCACCCGTGCCGCCTGCGAGCACGACCACTGGAGCCGCGCTCATCGTCCGAGCCCATCTGACGTTTTGTCAGGTCCTCGAGCAGACGCGGGGACGGGGGCCATCCACGTCACGGCAGCAGAAACGGAGATCAACGTCACGTCAACCACGCGCGCGTGTGTCACGTCTGCGGCCATGTTGACCGAAAGGGGACACAACCAGGAGCTTGTCACCTTTGACGCCACATTGGCCGGCTGCCCTAATCTAAGTGCTTGTCGTCGAGCTCGTGGACGTGGGTCGACCGCCGCGCGTGCGCGGATCAGCGGCCGAGGCCGGTTATCCTGATTCCCGCCCGCGCCTTGTTGTGCACGTTGATCGAGATGATCAGCGGCGTCAGCTGCTCGACGATCCTTGCCATCTCCAGCGGGCCGCAGTCGACGCCCCGTAGGCCCTCGATCCGATTGACGAGCTCGATCACCCTGACCTTGTCCTCGCGTCCGTCGCCACACACGAGAACGTCCTCGTCGAGGCGATGCTCGAGGTCTGTCAGGAGCGCGGCGCTGACAGTGTGAAACGCCGACACGACGTTGACGCCCTCCGGCACCATCTCCCGCGCCTGTTGGGCGGCCGACCCCTGCCACACGCCGAGAGACCGCGTCGCCTTGCCGCTGACAGCGGCTGCGAGCGGCACCGTTGCGTCGATCAGCAGCTGGCCGGAGACGAGCACCTGCTTGAGGTTCCTGAGGTTCTCGGACTGGTTTCGAAACGGAACGCTGAGCGCGACGATCGGCGCTCCGCGCGCGGCTTCTGAGTTCTGTCGCCCTGCAAACGATCCACCTGGCACCAGCTCGCCGGCGCGGCCGGCCGCTTGCTGTGCCCGTTCGGGATCGCGCGAGCCGATCACGATCGGAACGCCCGCCGTGCCAAAGCGCACCGCGAGGCCAAATCCGAGCGCGCCGGTCGCGCCGATGATGCAAACTGGCTCGGGCACGGGCGCGAGAGTGTATCGGCCGTTATAGTGGCGCGCCGTGCGCACGAGTGCCATCGCCGTGGCGGTTGCGGTCCTGCTCGTCAGCGCGGCGTCCACAGTTGGTGCCTCGAGCGGTGGGCAGGTACCGATTCCCGTCCTCTCGTCGTCGCTGACGCAGAGCGGACAGCAGCTCAGCTGGGCGGTGACGATGGCCGGGCCCTTCTCGCCGGCCGCACTCGCGCGCGCCGGCCGGTCACTGTGCCTGTTACTCGAGCGGGCGCGCAACGGCAGCGTCGATGCGCAATTGTGCCTCGAGGGCCCCAGCGGCCGCGGGCGCGGGCCGCGCCTGTTCTTCGCGCGCGTCAGCCCCGCCGGACCCGGTCGTGCCCGGACGGTCCCGGCGACCGTAACGCGCGCGAGCCGCAGTCAGCTGACCGCCACGTTCACGCTGTCGAGCTTCGGCTTTCCATACAGCGGCCTTGGCTGGCAGGTGGTCAGCACGCTCGGTCCGCCGGCTTGCGTGTCGCCCGCGCGCAACCGGGCCGGTTGCTTCACGCTCTACCCGGCGCGCCCCGCGCTGGCGCGTCTGCATGTGCCGCAACTTGTCGGCTGTGTGCCGAGCGGACCGTCGCTCGTATACGGCGGTCCGAGCAACGTGCGCGAGGTCGCGCTTGCATTCGACGACGGCCCGTCGGGGCAGCCGCCGACGATCGATTTCCTGCGGTTGCTCGAGCGCGAGCATGCCGTCGCGACGTTCTTTGAGATCGGCGATCAGATCTCCACATATGACCGCTCGGGCGCGATCGAGCGCCGGATGCTGGCCGACGGCGACATGATCGGAGACCACACGTGGACGCACCCTGACATCACCGGGCTGTCGGCCGCCGAGCAGCGTTCAGAGCTCGAGCTGGCAGCCGACGCGATCCGCCGCGCGACCGGCTTCACGACTTGCTTCTGGCGTCCACCGTATGGTGACCAGGACGCGTCAGTCGATGCGGTGGCCCGCTCACTGGGGATGCTCACGATCGTGTGGAACGACGACCCGCGCGACTGGGCGCTGCCCGGCTCAGCTGCGATCGACAGCGTTGCAGTCTCCGAGGCGCACGATGGCTCGATCCTCGAGGAGCACTTCGGCGGTGGGCCTCGGTATGAGACGCTCGAGGCGTTGCCAGAGGAGATCGACTGGTTCAGGGCGCACGGCTACAGGCTCGTGACCGTTGCGCAGATGCTCGGCCTGCGCCTGCTCTACAAGTGATGAGCGAAGATCGACCGGTTCAGGGCGCGCCACCTGAGGCTCGTGACCGTGGCGCAGATACTCGGTCTGCGCCTGATCTGCAAGTGAGGGGCGAGCCTCCGAGCCGCGTCCGGATCCGCGAGGTCGGGCCGCGCGACGGGTTCCAGAACGAGCCGGAAGTGATCGCGACCGCCGACAAGGTCAGGTTGATTGAACTGCTGGCGAAGTCCGGGCTGCGGCGGATCGAGGTCACGAGCTTCGTGCGGTCTGATCTGATCCCGCAGCTCTCCGACGCCGAGCAGGTGCTGGCGGCCGTGTCGCTGCCGCCGTCGGTGTCGGTGAGCGTTCTGATTCCGAACGAGCGCGGCTTGGAGCGAGCCTTGCGAGTGCGCGATCGCTTCCACGAGATCAACGGCTTTCTGTCGGCCTCGGAGACGCACAATCTTAGAAATGTGGGACGCTCGGTGGACGACTCGCTGTCGGGGCTCGAGCGGACGTTCGGTCGCGCGCTGGACGAAAGGCTGCGCTGCGAGGGCGTCGTCTCGGTCGCCTTCGGGTGCCCGTACGAAGGCCAGGTGCCGCGTTCACGCGTGTTCGAAATCGCTGCGCGGCTGGCCGCGGCGGGTGCCGCCGAGGTCGCCTTCGGCGACACCACCGGGATGGCCAACCCGCTGCAGGTGCGCGAGTTCTTCGTCGCCGCGCGCGAGTCGCTGCCCGAAGTCGAGCTCACCGCCCACTTCCACAACACCCGCGGCCAGGGGCTTGCCAACGTGCTCGCGGCGCTGGAGGCCGGGATCTCGAGCTTCGAGTCGTCGTTTGGGGAGCTCGGCGGCTGCCCCGTTCCGCGCGGGGCGACCGGAAACATCGCGACCGAGGATCTCGTCTCGATGCTGCACGAGATGGGCATCGCGACCGGAGTCGAGCTGGGCGCGCTGCTCGATGCGTCGCGGGCGGCCCAGAAGGTGCTGGGTAGGCCGCTGCGCAGCCACCTGCTGGCCGCGGGCCCGGTCGATTGGCGGCCGCGCCGCTAGCCTTGGCGTCATGACCGACGTCGGCGCTGCTGAGGCTCTTGCAGAGGCGGTGCAAAGGGCCCGCGCCGGCGGTCCTGTGCACCACCGGGCAAGGGCCGCCCAACAGGGCAAGCTCGCAGTCCGCGAGCGCGTGGCGCGGCTCGTGGATTCCGGCTCGTTTGCCGAGGAAGGGTTGCTCGCCGGCAACGACCAGAATGGTCTGGGCGCCGAGGGGGTCGTGACCGGTCTGGCATCCGTCGGCGGGCGGACCGTTGCGGTGATGGCCAACGATCCAACGGTCAAAGCCGGGTCCTGGGCGCCGCGGACTGTCGAGAAGATCCTGCGCGTGCAGGAGCGCGCGCTCGCGCTGCGCTGCCCGATCGTGTATCTGGTCGATTCGGCGGGCGCGCGGATCAACGAGCAGGTGCAGATGTTCCCTGGACGCCGTCACGCCGGGCGGATCTTCTTCAACCAGGTGCGGCTGTCGGGCGTAGTCCCGCAGCTGTGCGTGCTGTTCGGTCCGAGCGCCGCCGGCGGCGCGTACATCCCGGCCTTTTGCGACGTCGTGATCATGCGCGACGGCAACGCCTCGATGTACCTCGGCTCGCCGCGGATGGCGGAGATGGTCATCGGCGAGCGAGTCACCCTGGAGGAGATGGGGGGCGCGCGGATGCACACGTCTCGCAGCGGCTGCGGGCACGCACTCGTGGCCAGTGACGAGGAGGCGATCGACTTCGCGCGGCGCTACTTGAGCTACTTCCCGTCCAACTGGTTGTCGGCGCCACCCGGCGCCGCGCCGGCACCGCCGTCCTCGGACCGCTCCATACGCGAGTTGATCCCCGCCGACGAGAACAAGCCCTTCGACATGCGCGAGTTGCTCGACGCGTTGCTCGATGGCGGCTCGCTGCTGGAGATTCACGCGCGCTGGGCACGCGAGCTGATCGTTGGCTACGCGCGGCTGCACGGCCGCACGATCGGCGTGCTGGCCAGCCAGCCGAAGGTCAAGGGCGGCGTGCTGTTCGTCGACTCGTCCGACAAGGCTGCGCGGTTCATCTGGACGTGCAATGCGTTCAACATCCCGCTGCTCTTCCTGGCCGACGTCCCCGGCTTCATGATCGGCACACAGGTCGAGCGCGAAGGGATCATCCGCCACGGCGCAAAGATGATCAGCGCCGTCTCGGAGGCCAACGTGCCAAAGCTGTCGGTGATCATCCGCAAGGCCTACGGCGCCGGTCTATATGCGATGGCCGGGCCGGCGTTCGACCCCGACTGCTGCCTGGCGCTACCGACCGCGTCGATCGCCGTGATGGGCCCGCAGGCCGCGATCAACGCCGTCTACTACAACCAGCTTCAGGCGATCGAGGATGCGGCCGAGCGCGAGCTGCGCACCGACCAGCTGCGCCACGAGTACGCACAGGACATAGACATCCTGCATCTGGCCTCCGAGCTGGTCGTGGACGCGGTGATCGAGCCCGAGGATCTGCGCACCGAGCTGATCCGTAGGTTCGAGTTGTCGGCCGACAAGCAGCGCGAGTGGCCGGCCAAGCGCAACCCGGTGACGCCTGTCTAGCGGACCCGCGCGTGATGCCCTTTGGAATGGAGCGGTGCCGATGCCCGACGATGAGCAGCCCGAGATCACGGCGTCGATGACTGAAACCGAGCAGCGGGCGCTCCTGGCAGTCGCCCAGGAGGCAGCCGAGGCTGCTGCCGGAGAGCTGCGAGCGCGCTTCGGGCGCCGCGTCGGGGGCGTACGCACAAAGACCACCCCCACCGACCTCGTGTCGGATGCCGATCTCGCCGCCGAGGCAGCGATCCGCTCGGTGCTGGCGCAGCGACGCGCCGGCGACGCCATCCTCGGCGAGGAAGGGGGCGCCAGCGGCGACGGCGACCTGCGTTGGATCGTCGACCCGCTCGACGGAACGATCAACTTCTTGTTCGGCATCCCCGTCTTCGCTGTCAGCGTCGCCTGCGAGGACGTGCATGGGACGATCGCCGGCGTGGTCCTCGACCCGAGCCGCGATGAGTGCTTTGCTGCCGTGCGCTGCGGGCGGGCGACTCTGAACGGAGAGCCGATTCAAGCACCGCTGCGGACCGAGCTTGCGACCGCACTGGTCGCGACGGGGTTCTCGTATGAGGCAGAAGTGCGTACTTGCCAGGCGCAGGTCGTATCACGCGTGTTGCCGCGGGTACGCGACATCCGGCGCGCCGGCTCGGCCGCGATCGACCTCTCGTGGTGTGCTTGTGGGCGCTACGACGCGTTCTACGAGCGTGGGCTGCACGCGTGGGATCTCGCGGCCGGGTCTCTGATTGCGACGAGAGCGGGGCTCGACGTGCGCGAGCTCGCGGCGAGCGCCGATCAGCCGGCGGGAGTGATCGCGGCGCCGGGGGCTCTGATGGAGGAGCTGCGCTCGCTGATCGACGGGTGAAGACCGCTGGCGCCGCGGACCAAGGGGAGGATCGGCCGCGGAGATCGACGAATGGCTTGGCATGTCTCGCCGGGCGCGTGCAGAATCCGCCAGAATGACGAGCAGTTCCGGCGCGGGCCCTAGACTGCGCCGCGAGCGGCGGTGGAGGAACGGCAGACTCGATGCGCTCAAAACGCATTGTCCGAAAGGACGTGTGGGTTCGAATCCCACCCGCCGTATTAATTATTTAATTAAGGGCCCGTTCAAGCATTGGTGGTGGGAGTTGACGAGTGGCTGGGCGTGTCTGGCGTCGCCGGCTCGGGCCGATAATACCGGGAGTATTGAGGGACGAGCCAGCACCGCCAGGCAGCCGGATGACTCGGGCGCGCCCGTTCCGGCGAGGCCGGATGCCGAGGGGCCGCAAGCCCGAGCGGACGCCGTCAAATCCATCACTGATTCTCGAACGGGCCCTAAGTGTGGGCGGCGCCCTAAACTCACTCCGTGGCGGGCGTGGCGAAATGGTAGACGCGCCGGCTTTAGGTGCCGGTGGGCAAGCCCCGTGGGGGTTCGAGTCCCTCCGCCCGCATGAGTGAGTGAGTTGAGTGAGGACCGGTTTCGGAAATCACTGGGAAGAAAGTCGGGCCACCTGAGCCGGGCGACCGGAATCGAGCAACCCGACGAATTCCTTTCAAGCCTTGTAGCGCTGGTCAGGAGTCGGCCGAGGGAGCGGCCGGTCAGGAGTCGGCCGAGGGAGCGGCCGGTCAGGAGTCGGCCGAGGGAGCGGCCGGTCAGGAGTCGGCCGAGGGAGCGAGCTGATCTATGTCTCTTTGAGATTCGCGGCGCTTCAGCCTGTGGCGCTGGTCAGGAGACGGCGCAGGAAGTGGGCGAGCGGGGCAGCCAGGACTCGAACCTGGGACCTCCGGTTTTGGAGACCGGCGCTTCCACCAAACTGAGCTACTGCCCCATTCGTGCCCGATCGTACCAACGAGCGTCACCTCGTTCTCGGACACGCGCGAGGTGCCGGAGCCATACGATCCCCGGTGATGACGTCACACACGGTCTATCGCACCTTCAACACCCAACGTCGCCGGGAGTTCATCCGCATCACCGAAGATGTTGCCGCCGCCGTTCGGGCTGCGGGGATCAGCGAGGGGATGGTGCTCGTCTCGGCGATGCACATCACAGCGGGCGTGTGGGTCAACGACGACGAGCCGGGCCTTCACGCCGACGTGTTGGAGTGGCTCGACAAGCTCGCACCTCCCAGCTGGAGGGATCCCAGCGGCGACGTCGCTGCGGCCCTGCTCCCCGACCCCGGCGACTATCGACATCATCGCGGGGGAGAGGACAATGGGGACGCGCACTTCAAGAACCTGCTGGTGCACCACCAGGTGATCGTCCCGGTCACGAACGCCCGACTCGATCTCGGGCCCTGGCAGCAGGTGTTCTACTGCGAGTTCGACGGCGGGCGTCCCAAGCGTCTGGTGATCAAGGTGATGGGCGAGTAGGCGTTGATCGCGTCGCGCGTGTTCGCCGACGACGTGCTCGGCGGCCAAGTCGCTGTGGTGACCGGTGGCGGCACCAACCTCGGCAAGGCGGCGGCCGGCGAGTTGGTCCGCTGTGGCGCCTCGGTGGTCGTCACGGGTCGGCGCGACGACGTGCTGGAGGCTGCGGCCGCCGAGATCGGTGAGCGTTGCTCATGTGTCCCCGGCGATGTCCGCGAGCCGGCGCAGGCGCGTCGCATCGTCCGCACCGCGCTCGAGCGCCACGGCCGGCTCGACTTCCTACTCAACAACGCCGGCGGCCAGTACTTCGTCGCAGCGGAGGCGATTACGGCAAAGGGTTGGCGCGCCGTCCAACGGCTCAATGTCGGCGGCACGCTGGCGATGTCAGAAGCGGCGCACGAGCTCGCGATGGCCCCTGCCGGCCGCGGATCGATCGTCAACGTCATGGTCTCTCCCCATCACGGGATGCCGGCGATGGCCCATACCGGTGCCGCGCGGGCGGCCGTCGAGTCGCTGACGTTCGAGCTGGCGCGGTCCTGGGCCCCGGACGGCGTCTCGGTCGCGGCGGTGGCGGTCGGGCGCTTCGCGACCGAGTCATTACGCAAGTACCCCGCCGAGCTGTGGCGCCACGCAGCCGAGGGTGTTCCGTTGCAGCGGCTCGGTGAGCTGGAGGAATACGCCTGGCTGGTTGCGCTGCTTGCCTCACCCGTCGGCCGCTCGCTGTCGGGGTCGGTGATCACGATCGACCGCGGCCTGGACAACTGGCACGGCCGCTGGCCGCCGGTGGAGCTCGTCAGAGGCGGTCAGCTGCCAAGCGAGGCGCGAGCCGGTGCGGTGCCCGAGCAGTCCACAGGGCAATGAGTTCCATCCTCAGCGACTGCATGCCCGAACGAAAGCCGCGGACGGGAGTCGAACCCGCATCATCGGCTTGGAGGGCCGCAACTCTAAGGGCCCAACGCGAATACAAACAGCTCGTGCTGGCTGACGCGCGAGCAGCATGAGCTTGTCGTGGCGCTCCCAGCACCGACGATCCCAACCACGAGCCGACGGATCTTTCCTGTCCTGCATCAATGCCCGGTAGGGGACGCCGGAGCGATCGGCGTGGCTCGGGGCCGAATCTCAGAGCCCCGTTCTTGCTTGCCCGGGCCGCCATCGGCGGGATGATCGAGCGCGGCTTTGGACGGATCGTGCTGCTGTGCTCGGTTGCCGCATATACGGGCGGGATCGTCGGGCCGCACTGCGCGGCGTCGAAGGCCGGCCTGCACGGGCTCGCTCACTCGCTGTCGCAGTTTGCCTCCGGACACGGCGTCACCGTCAACGTTGTCGCGCCCGCGCTAATCGCGACCGACATGATGCCCACCGACAAGCAGGCACTCGGAGAGCTCGCCCGGCGGATCAAGGTTGGCCGCCTCGGCCAAGCCAGCGAGGTCGCGGACCTGATCGCCACGATTGTCCGCAACTCCTACCTCACCAATCAGTCGATCCTGATCGACGGCGGGATCCGGCCCTCCTAGCGGTGGATGACGGTCGCAACGACACGCCACAGTAGCCTAGCCCGCCGCGTGCTAATGTCCGAGTGAACGATCATTCAATCTTGGTGAGCCCACTGATGGGCTGGCGTGCGACAGATATCCCTGATCAGAGCGGGCGGGTGGCGGTCGTGACCGGCGCAAACGGGGGCCTTGGCCTAGAGACCGCGCGCGAGCTGTCGCGCAAGGGCGCGCGCGTGGTGATGGCGGTGCGCAACCAACGAAAGGCGCAGGATGCCCTGGCGAACATTCGCGCGAGCGTCGCCGACGCGGCGCTAGAGCTGGTCTCGGTGGATCTTGCCTCGCAGGCCTCGGTGCATGCCGCGGCCGAGCAGATCTTGGCCGTGTACGAGCGCGTCGATCTGCTAGTCAACAACGCCGGCGTGATGGGGATCCCCGAGCGCAAGACGGTCGATGGCTTTGAGATGCAATTTGGGGTTGACCACCTTGGGCACTGGACGCTGACGGCGCTGTTGTTGCCCGCGCTGGCGCGCACCCCAGGTGCGCGGATCGTCACGGTGACGAGCACGGCACATCATATGGCCCGCCCGGTCGACTCGAAGAACCCGCATCTCGAAGGCCGCTACCGGCCCTGGCGCGCCTATGGTCAGGCCAAGCTTGCGAACTTCCACTTCGGCCTCGGACTGCAGCGCGAGTTCGCACGGGCCGGCGCGAACGCGGCGAGCCTGATCGCTCATCCCGGACTGTCGAACACTGAGTTGCAGGCGGTCAGCGTCCGGGAGACCGACGGCGGCGCCAGCCAGCGCTTCTTTCTGATGCTTGCCCGTCGCACTGGCATGTTGCCCGCTCAGGGCGCGCTGTCGCAGCTGCGCGCTGCGACCGATCCGCGCGCCAAGGGCGGCGAGTTCTACGGCCCGAGGTGGGTAACCAGCGGTCCGCCCGTCCGCAAGCCGATCTTCCGGCGAGTTGGGATGAGCCAGGCGTTCGCAAAGCTCTGGGAGGTCTCAGAGCGCGAAACCGGCGTCGCGCTCGCGCTGCGGTGACGGCGGAGAACGACCGAGCCGCCGCCGTGCGCGCCGCGCTTCGGCTGCTGGTCGCCGAGCGCGGCTTCCACGGAGCGTCGATGGGCGCGATCGCTCGGGAGGCCGGGGTGGCGACCGGAACCGCATACACGCACTACGAGTCCAAGGACGCGCTCGTGCTCGCGGCATACGTCGAGACGAAGGGTCACCTCGCCGCTGCGACGATCAACACAGTCGACCAGCGCGCCCCGGCGGCGGAGCGCTTCCGCGCGATCTGGCTCGGCATGTGACCAAGCTCGGTTCCTCGTGCAGTTCGAAGACTCGCCCTACCGCGCTCAAGCGCTCGACCCTCTCGGCCAGGACGATCCGCTCCTCGCCATGGCCTCGAGCCCCGACTTCGTCTCCGAACTGCTCCCGCTCCCACTCGACGTCCTTTACGAGCTCGGGATCGCGCCTGCATTACGACTGGTCGCGGCAGGAATCGAGCTCCGCGACGCCGAGCTCGACGCAATCGTGGCCGCCTGTTGGCGCGCGGGGACGCCTGTGAGTGAGAAGGTTCAGGTGCTCAGGGGCGGTCAGGCACGCGCGTACGTCGTCGCCGAGGAGCGTGAGGACGGATCGCTGCTGTTGGCGCCCGAGCCAGTCCCTAACGCCCAGCGCACGGTACCGGCTTCGGACGGCCGAGCCGTCGCTGCCGCCGTTCCTGACGTCGCCGGGATCCTCCAGGTGCGCGACCTGACGGTCGCTTACGGCCCTAAAAGGGCTGTCGACGCGGTCAGCTTGGAGATCCGCCGGGGAGAGATCTTCGGTCTGCTGGGACCGAATGGAGCTGGCAAGACGAGCACGCTGAGCGCGATCGAAGGGCTGGTCAGGCCCCGGTCCGGGACGATCGTGCTCGACGGCATCGACAGCAGGCGCCATCCGAACCAGGCCAGGGCCCGAATGGGTGTGCAGCTTCAGGCGACCAGCTTTCAGTCCGAGCTCAAGATCGGGCAGATCGTGCGGCTGTACGCCGGCCTCTACGGGGTCGCGCTCTCCGGTCAGCAGATCGTCGACGGCCTGCGCGTGATCGGGCTCGAGGACGAGGCGCGCAAGCCGTTTAAGCAGCTCTCGGGTGGACAGCAGCAACGCCTCGCCCTGTTCATCGCGGTCGTCCACGACCCCGCGCTGCTGCTGCTCGACGAGCCGACCGCCGGCCTTGATCCGCAATCGCGCCGCCAGTTGTGGGGCCGGATCGAGCACATCCGCCAAGAGGGCGGAAGCATCCTTTTGACGACGCACTCGATGGAGGAGGCCCAGGCGGTGTGCGATCGGGTCGCGATCATCGATAACGGCACGCTGCTGACGACCGAGACGCCGCACGACCTGATCGAGAAGCACAAGAACGACCCCCGGGTCCGGGAGGTCGCTCGCGGCGACGTGACGCTGGAGGATGTGTTCATCGGGCTCACCGGGAGCGAGATTCGTGACTAGCTCGAGGGCGACGTCCGCACCACCAATGCGCCTTGTATTGGGCTCGCTGCTGCGCGCGGACTTCCTCGTGTTTCTCCAGCACCGCCGGGCGCTGATCATCAGCCTGATGTTGCCCGTCTTCGTTCTGGCCACCACGAGCGGGAGCAAGGCCACCGATAAGTTCGGAGGGGCGGAGTTCGTAATCGGGTTGGCGATCGCCTACGGGTTACTCTCGACGTCGCTGATTGGCTACGCGCTGACGGTCGCGCGAGATCGGGAGAAGGGCGTCTTTCAGCGACTGCGCGTCACGCCGGCACCCACCTGGACGATCATGACGAGTCGCCTGGCGATGCAAGCGGTCGCGAACCTGATCATTGCGATCGCCGTCGTGGTCATCGGCAGCCAGATTCATCACATCTCGCCCTCCGCTGGGCAGTACTCACTAGTGCTGCTTGTCTCAATCCTCTCGGGGGCGGTGTTCCTCAGCATCGCCCAGGCGCTGGTTGGTCTGGTGAGGTCAGCCGATAGCGTCCAGGCCATCGCGCGGGTGCTGTTCGCCGTCCTGATCCTGCTCGGGCTTCTCGGCCAGAGCGGCGCGCTCGGCAGCTTTTGGAGCTCGGTCGCGCGCTGGACGCCAGTCGGAGCGGTGATGACACTGTTCGCCGGCGTGCTCAATCTGCACGCTTGGTACAGTCGCGACACGCTTTCGCTGCTGGCATGCCTTGGCTACATCGTCGTGTTTGCCGGGATCGGCATCCGCTGGTTCCAGTGGGACGCCCGATGACAGTGGGTGACGGGCCGCAGAGGAACGCGCGCCGGACCGTAGAGACGAGCTCGAGGGCGCAGATGAACAGTGCGAGCTTGCTCGCGCGAGTGCGGACGTGAATACTCGGGCTTTGTGGCGTCCGCGCTCGTGGCGGGATCCAGTGCATCGCGGACGAGCTTGTCCGTCGACCGCATCGCTGGGCGCGCACTAAGGGCCCGTTCAAGGATTAGCGCTCGGAACTGACGAGTGGCTGGGCGTGTCTGGCACCGCCGGCTCGCCGGGATAATACCGGGCGTATTCGAACGGCGAGCCGGTGCTGCCAGGCAGCCGGACGACTCGGGCGCGGCCCGTTCCGGCGAGGCCGGATGCCGAGCGGGCCGCAAGCCCGAGCAGACGCCATCAGAACGAGCGGTAATTCTTGTACGGGCCCTAACCTAATAGTCTGGTGCCCACATCGTCGGTCACGCGAGTGTCGCCGAGCGAACCGGTGCGCCGCAGCTGAAGCTTTGCGTGCCAGCCGGCGCAAGGGCGTGGGCAGTCGGATTGGACACGGTCACGGCAGCACCCCGCCCGGCACGTTCTCAGCGGCAACACGCTCGTGCCAAAGCGTGTCGCGAAGCAGCCACAGCACCGCGTGGGTCCAAACCGCGACCCCGAAGCAAGGCAACGCCATCACCGTTGGCGACGTCCAACCACGTTCCTCCCGCTGGCTGCTCGCGGTCCTGATTCTGAACCAGCTGCAGGTGGCCAACCGCAGGATAAGTGGGACTCCTGCTCTTTGGGAGGTGAGTGAGCGTTGTTCCTGGGATATCTGGCGGTGATCTGGCGGCTGCTGGCGCACTTTGCGGCTGGAGAAAGGTCCGGGGTGGGGCGCTTGGCCAGGCTTTCGTCTAGGGGGTGGTCGCTGCACCGACAGATGACGGCCTCCTCCTATTGGACCTGGGCGAAGCATCGCTCCGGACTGCTGGGCTGTCGCCGAGCGAAGCGAGGGGAAGGAAGCCAGCAACCTTGAGAGCCTGGCCGCCGGCGCCACCATCAGCCAGGTCCACCGGGAGGGCGCCCGGCGGTCGCGGCAAGCGCCGATCGGCGGCGAGCAGCTGCTTCGCAGCACCGGACTCGTCCAAGAGCAGGCACTTCGTGGTGAGCCGCAGCCCGGGTCACCCCCAAATGGGCGGGGAGGGCTCCGCATAGCCCCGGGTCGGACTCGTACGCGCGGTCAGCGGGGTCGAGCGGGCTGGCGCTCACCCAGCGGAGCCACCGCTTGCGCAAGGTCCGCGCTCAACCGGCGTGTTCTTTGTGTCGGCAAGGGCTCCGCCGACACTAGGCGTGGAGGTGTCTCGGCCGATGCGAGGCGGCCCGCGAGGGCTGGCCGTCGACACGTCTGACTCGTCGCTTAAATCGTCTACACGGTGCGCTGACGAGTGGCTGGGCGTGTCTGGCGCCGCCGGCTCGCCGCGATAATGCCGGGCGTAGGGCACCCGCTTCAACTACGAATGGTGCACCAAGATCGGCGTCTACCGCCTCACCGGAACGGTCAGACCCACGACTGCGTTTGCCAGCCGGTGAACGATGTCGGTGAGCCGTGTGCGGGAGAACCGCACGCACGGTTCGATGCGGCGGCGGGAGGCAACCGGGCCAGTCGGGCCAGCACGTGCCGTGCGGCCGAGGAAGCCTCCCGCCGACCCTACAACGGCGAGCCGGTTCTGCCAGGCAGCCGGACGACTCGGGCGCGGCCCGTTCCGGCGAGGCCGGTTGCCGAGCGGGCCGCAAGCCCGAGCAGACGCCGTCAGAACGAGCGGTAATTCTTGAACGGGCCCTACAGTAAGGTCCAGTCAACCCCGGAACAGTCAAAACACCAAACTTCGACCATCCCGTGCGCGGCAAGTCCTCACTCACACTGATGCGCCGCGGCCCGCTCCCGCACACTTGCTGCGGACACGCTTACCCGCGTGATCCGCCCAGAAAGATTGAGCGGCCGCAACGCTTTCCCCTGCGGGATCACCCAATCAAACATCTTGTCATCGGCCCACCACAGATCAGGGTCGCGGACCGAAGTAAGCCCTGGTGGCCGTGCACACCACGCATCCAACACAGCCTCGCAGGAACCCCTCCCGTCGAGGCTCCGTCAACCCCGGGAGGCACTTGACAAGCCACGGCCAGATAAGTAAGCCTCGCAGGAACCTCTCCCGTTGAGGATGGCGTGGATGGCGGTCAGCGTGGCTGGTAAGACGGGTTGACGATCCGTTCAGACTGAGGTGGGTAGCTCGCTGCGAGCCTCGAGTTCGGCGGCGCGCTCCGCGATCCGGTCTTCGTCGGTTATCAGATGCCAGCGCGTCCCACGCCGCTCTCCCGAGCGCCGCACGTGACCGGCCGCTTCCTGCTTTCTGAGCACCGTGAGGACCTGTGCAGGATCGGCGTGGCCCTGCTCGGCGATCGCGGTGGTGCTGAGCCCATCAGCGGACTCGCTCAGAATCACTTGCAGTTGCTCCGCTGTGATCACTTGCAGCTTCTGCCGGCGCCTGCGAGGCTTGGCCGCCGCGGGTTGCGACTGGGCAGCGGCGGGCTTGGCGGTGCCATTGGTCAGCGCCCGCCGCGCGTCCTCGATTTTGGCGATCTCCGCGCGCAGTTCTTGCAAACGGCGCTCGATCGATTCGTGAAGCTCTTCGATGAATGTCATTGTCCCATGATATGAGCGTCGCCAGTCAGAGCGACCCGCTCACCCGCCCGCAGATGCACCCACGACTGACGCCGTGAACCACGCCGCCGAACGCCTCAACCATATGGACATCTGACTGCGCGCCCCCGACAAGGAAGACGAAGCCGGCGTTGGCTGCGACGGGCGGATCCTGGTCGTCTTGACAAACACGCGCGCCGTGCGAAGGGCGAGAATGCCTCGGCGATCGTGTGGCACGGATCCGTGCCGTTGACACGGCGCCAGGCCGAGTTTTCGGTCTGAGCGAAGATCATGACGCTCCCGGCGCGCGAGCCCAGAGATATCAGCGGCCTGACCGAGACCGTGGCCGACATCGCGGTGCTTGCGGCGGCGGCGATTCCTGAGCTGAGTTTCGGCTCGTCGCTGTTGCTCGCACGCGTCGACCTGGGCCCCGGTCGCGATCACCCGCTTGCCGCCGCCGGTCGGGTCGGCGTTGGGGGAGCGACCATCGGCCCGCTCAGTGGGTTCACGTTGGACCTGCTGGCGTTGCATGCGATGAAGAAGCCGATCAACTCGTCCCGATTAGTCTTTTCGGGCTCCTCGCTGTTTTGAGTGGGTAGCCCGGATGCAGCAGCTCGGCGAGCAACTTACCGAGTGGGACGGACATCGACCACGCGGCCGATCCGCCAGCCGGCGACGAACTTTCTCCACTTTACCAGCCGCCGTTCCCAGCACCTCATAACCGCACGAGCACCTGCAAGCAGCGGCTTTCGGCGGTTCATTGCGACGCGCTAGCCAGCAAGACGGTGATGCTGGCCCGTTGTCCGCCTCGGTTGCCAGAGTTTATCGACCGCCGCGGACCGGCTCCAGGAGTCGTGGCCGGCGGAGGAGCGCTACCCACTCAGAACAGCGAGGAGCCTCTTTTCGATGGGAGGGGGCCGGGGTGCGATGCCTTCGTGGTTGCCAGACGCGTTCTCCTTCTCTGAATATATGGGTCAAGCGCCTGATCTACCAATATCAGGTGAGTGCTCAAAGCCCTTTGTTC
>Ga0335081_10004848_pt1 | contig 21262 bp, 17 predicted proteins | sample Lox_Sample_35_FD_206713 | JGI IMG/M metagenome (GOLD analysis project Ga0335081, IMG submission 206713) | Soil microbial communities from Loxahatchee National Wildlife Refuge, Florida, United States - Lox_Sample_3.5 | ecosystem: Environmental > Terrestrial > Soil > Wetlands | place: USA... | reverse complement strand
ACCAACGGTTCGGTTCGCCCCGGCGCTTCCACCGCCCGCCCGGGCATTATGGGTACGGCCGTTTCCTACGATCAGAGCTTGGGAGCCGCGGGCAAGCTCCTGATGGCCGGCGAGTTCGACTATGACCAGGAACTCCCGGGCACTCTTGGCGGCTCCGTGGCCACTCTTTGGCTTCCGGGGGGCCAGCTCGGCGTTGGCCCCGAGACGACCCTCATCGTTCATCAAGTCCGCCTGGGTGACACGGGCCGGTCCATCCGCACCATGCGTTTCGAGCATTCCGAACAGATTGGTTTTGGCGACCGCGTCGTTATGGAATATGGCGGCGAATATCTGTCCGGCGGACTCGTTGGGGAAACCGTCTCCTCCGTTCGGCCTCACGCTCGCCTAGGCATGAGGATCTCACCGCATTGGGGCGCTGCTTTCTTGCTGGAGACCGATCCAGACGCCTATGGTTTCCGCGCTCAGTCGCCGCAAGCCGAGACCGCCATCGATGCGCTGCAGACGGGCCCCGTGATCGTGTGGGGCGGCGGCCGTCCCGTTTTGAACGGCGGATGGCACGAAGAGTTTGCCGTTCACCATGACGTCGGCAGCCGCGGGCGCATTGAGAGCGCCGCATTTCGCGACGATTCCTCCCATCAGGCCGTCTTTGCCATGTTGACGCAGTCGGCGGATCCGTATTCCCCTTCCGGTGGTTTCTTCCCAGGGCCTTTTGCGCACGATGCCGGCTCCAACGGTTTCTGGGGTGCTCGGCTCGTCTATAGCGAGAAGATCTCCGACCATATCGAGGTCGCCGGCGTATACGCGTGGGCCGGCGCTCTCGTGCCCGATGGCGAGCAGGCCTCGCTTGCGAACCTGCGTGGAATGGTCGAAACCCGCTACCGCCATAGCGTTGCCGCTCGCATTGCCGGCAAAGTTCCTAAGACCCGAACCGAACTGGCAGCCAGCTATAAGTGGGTAGATGGAACCGTCGTCAGCCGCCAGGACCTGTATGGCGACGCCTCCATGGGCATCGACCCCAATCTCAGCCTCTCCATTCGGCAGCGGCTACCCTTTTTCATCATGGCAGGCCGTTGGGAGGCATTGGCGGACTTTCGCAACATGTTCGGACAGGGTTACGTTTCTTTGGAAAGCCAGCAAGGGGCGATCCTGGTCATGCCGGTGGAGCGCTCGTTCCGGGGCGGGGTGAGTTTCCAGTTCTAGTTGCGATCTTTCCGTATTTGGTAGTTTCCTACGAGAAAGTGTATTGCCCGTGCGAATCCGTCCGTGTGGCCTATCTATCCTTTTGTCTTCAAATAGTTTAGGCGCCACGAAATTTCATATACTGCGGTATCGAACGTGCTACCCTTTCTCGGTAATGAGCGACCCGGGACTGCGCACTTTATGATCCGTGACAACCAAACCATCGGGGCCAAGCTTGGCGCCCTGCTCCTGGTGCTGCTTACCATCGCAGTCACTGTGTTTGGTGTCGTGAATTTCCAGCAGCGTCTCGCCTTCGATGCTCCCGATGACGGCATCACCTGGGTTGACGGCGCGCAGGGAATCCGCGCGGCCGCGGTCACCCCGGACTCCCCGGGTGAGCGCGCTGGAATAAAACCCGGAGACGTGCTCGTCTCTGTCGACGGCCAGCCCGTGCCGCGCGCCATCGATGTTCCCGAGCGTCTGTGGAGCCTCGGAATCTGGTCGCGCGCCAGCTACCAAATCAGCCGCCAGAACCGCGTTTTCGATACAGCCGTGATCACGGCGCCCGCTCCCAAGCCTCTTTCGCTCGAAAATTACCTGCGCGTCGTCGGTCTGCTCTACCTTTTCATCGGCCTCTTCATTTTCATCCGCCGCTGGAACGCCGGGCGCGCCATCCACTTTTATCTATTCTGCCTCGCCTCGTTTGTCCTTTGCTCCTTTCACTACACCGGCAAACTGAATGCCTTCGATTGGGAAGTCTACTGGGCGAAGGCCGCCGCGCTTGTGGCCGCGCCCGCCCTTTTGGTGCATTTTGCGCTCGTCTTCCCCGAAAGAACTCTGGCGCGCAGGAACTTCCGGCGCCTGCTCATCTGGGCCTGCTATCTGCCGGCTGCCGCGTTGTTGCTGCTGCACATCTCCGCGGCCCTTGGCTTTGCCGGTTTCGTCCCTTCGTTTGGCTCGCGCCTTGCGCTCGATCAATTGGAGTTGGTCTATCTTGGTTCCTACTTCCTCTTGGCCGCGTCGATTTTCCTCTATAGTTACCGCCGAACGCCCAGCGGATTCCTGCGCCAGCAGTTGAAGTGGATCACCGGCGGCACCCTCGCCGGAATGTTGCCCTTTGCCGTGCTCTACATCCTGCCGTTCTCGCTCGGCGCGGTTCCGCGCCCCTGGATGAACTTGTCGGTGCTTTCCCTGGCCTTGGTCCCGCTGTGTTTCGCCTATGCGATCGTGCGCTATCGCCTCATGGACGTGGACATCATCTTCAAGCGCGGCTTGGCCTATACCGCGGCGACGGCGGCCATCATCGCGCTCTACGTCGCTCTGGTCGCTGCGATCGGCGGCCTTTTCCACACGGCCTGGCCATCCGGGCTGATGGGCGAAATTCTCGCCATCGTCATTGCCGCGTTCTTATTTCAGCCCTTCCGCGATTGGACGCAAGCTCGCCTGGACCGCTTTTTCTATCGCGATCGCCTCAACTATCGCCGCACCTTGATCGAGTTCGGCCGCACGCTCACGGGCGAAGTGCACATCGAGCCTATGCTCGCTTCGGCGATGGAACGCCTGTCGCAGACGCTGCTGGTCGATCGCCTGGCCGTCTTCCTCGAAGACGTTCCCGGCAACGGCCGCTTTCGCCTGATGCGCTCCCGCGGTTTGCGCGCCCCGCTTTCCAGTGAAGAATTGGACTTGAGCTTTCTCTCGGCCGGCCGCCCGGAGTTGGTTCGCGGCTATCTCTTCTACGAGTCCTCTCGCGCCGCCCGCAACGAGAGCCTTTCCGTGCAGCGCACGCTCGACGAACTGGACCTGCACTACTTCATCCCTTGCCGCATCCACGACCGCACCGTGGCCGTCCTTGGCCTGGGCAAGACTGTCGATGGCGATTTCCTCACCAGCGAGGACGTCGAGCTGCTCTTCACCATCGCCGGCTACGTGGCCATCGCGCTCGATAACGCTCAGCTCTACTCTTCGCTCGAGCAGAAGGCCCGCCAGATCGAGCACCTCAAGGACTTTTCCGAAAATATCGTCGAGTCCATGAACGTGGGTGTCCTGGCCGTGGACTTCGAGGGACACGTCGAGTTCTGGAATAACCAGCTGGAGCTTTCGCTGGGTATTGAACGCGCCGAAGCCATCGGCCGCGCCCTCGAAGAGATTCTTCCTGCCGATCTCGTGGCCGAAATCGCCTCGCGCTCCGAAGAAGAGCGCGTCAGTAATCTCTACAAATTTCCGCTGCGGAACCGTCACGGGCGCACCTTGGTTGTGAATGTCTCCATCGCCCCGCTCACCGGGAAAACGGGCGAGCGCATGGGAAGGCTGATCCTCGTCGACGACATCACCCAGCGCATGCAGCTCGAAGAACAGCTTCTGCAGACCGAAAAACTCACCTCGCTCGGCTTGCTCGCAGCCGGCGTGGCTCATGAAGTGAATACGCCGCTCGCGGTCATTTCCAACTACGTGCAGATGCTCGCCAAGCAACTGCCTGCCAACGATCCGCGCCACAAATTAACCGAGCGCATCGTGAAACAAACCTTCCGCGCCAGCGAGATCGTGAACAATCTCCTCAATTTCTCGCGCACCGGCGGTACGGAATTCAAGGAAGTGAATCTCAACCAGGTCATCGAGGATACCCTCACCCTCGTCGCACATCCCTTTCGCGCTTCGAGCGTGCAGGTGGTCCGCAATCTCGCCGCCGATCTTCCCGGCGTGCTGGGGTCGAACAATCGCTTGCAGCAAGTCTTCCTGAATCTTTTCCTGAACGCCAAGGACGCCATGCCTTCCGGAGGCATGTTGGAGGTGCGCAGCGCTGCGAACAATGGCTCGGTCGAAATCGAAGTCACCGATACGGGCACGGGCATTCAGCGCGAAAATCTGAACCGCGTTTTCGATCCCTTCTTCACCACCAAGGCCACCGGCCGGGGCACCGGTTTGGGACTCTCCGTAAGCTATGGGATCATTAAGGAGCATGCCGGCAAGATCGAGGTGCGCTCCACCCCTGGCAAAGGCACCTCTTTCCGCATGGAATTTCCGGCGGTAAGGAAAGCGGTTCATGCCTAATGGCTCGATCCTGGTTATAGACGACGAAGCGGAAATTCGCGAAGGCCTCGAGCTTCTTCTTTCCTCGGAAGGCTACTCCGTCTCCCTCGCCGAAACCGGCGAAGCGGGCTTGGCGCGCCTCGAGCAAGAGCCTTACGACCTGCTGCTCCTCGACGTCAACCTGCCCGATCGCAACGGCCTGGACCTGCTTCGCGACATTCGCCAGCACGACGCAAATCTGCCCATCGTTCTGATCACCGCCTACGGATCGATCGACATGGCCCGCCAGGCTTTCAAGAGCGGTGCGCAGGACTACATCACCAAGCCCTGGTCCAACGACGAACTCCTCGCCCAGGTCGCGCTGGCCGTCGAAGGCCGCCGCCTGCGTGAAGAGAACGTGCAGCTCAAGCGCGCGCTCAAGCAGCGCTACGACTTCCCGCACATCATCGGCAGAGGCGAGCGCATCGTTTCCGTTTTGGATCTCGTGGCGCAGGTGGCGCCCTCCCGCTCCACTGTTCTCATCGTCGGCGAAAGCGGCACCGGCAAGGAGCTCATCGCCAAGGCCATCCATTCCGCCTCGCCACGCGCGGACAAGCCCTTTGTGGCCGTCAACAGCGGCTCCATTCCCGTCGATCTTCTGGAATCCCAGCTTTTCGGGCATGTCCGGGGAGCCTTTACCAGCGCGGTCGCCTCTAAAAAAGGCCTCTTCGAGGTCGCCGATCAAGGCACCATCTTCTTCGATGAAATCTCCACCGTAAGCCTGGAAACGCAGGCCAAGCTGCTGCGGGTCATCCAGGAGCGCGAATTCATGCGCCTGGGCGGCACGGAAAATATCAAAGTCGATGTGCGCATCGTCGCCGCCTCCAATGTGGATCTCCTCGGCCTGGTCCGCGCGGGCCGTTTCCGCGAGGACCTCTTCCATCGCCTCAACGTGATCGCTCTCACGCTGCCGCCCCTTCGCGAGCGCCGCGAGGATATTCCTCTTCTGGTCGATCATTTCCTGCGCCAGTTTTCCCAGGAGAACAATCGGCCCGTGGGGCGCTTCAGCCCGCAAGCCATGAAGCTGCTCATGGAATACTCCTGGCCGGGCAACGTTCGTGAGTTGGAAAACGTCGTCGAGCGCGCCGTGGTTCTCTCCACACACGAGGAGTTCGACGCAGACCTGCTGCCCGAATCGCTGCTCACGCGCGGAATACTCGGAGATGCGCGCCTGCAGCTCTCCGAGCTTCTAAAGTCGCTGGCCAGAGCGGGTAATAACCATTCCGGTGCCGGCCAGCCCGCGCCATCCCTCTTTCAAATCATGGAGCAGATTGAGCGCCGCGTGATTGTGGATATGCTGGAGCAGACTGCCTGGAACCAGACCGAAGCCGCCGAGCGCTTTCAGGTTCCTCTCTCCACCTTGAACCAGAAGATCAAGCGCCTGGGAATCGAGATTCGCCGGCGTGCCAGTGGCCGCGGTCCCGAAGATGCCGCCCCTCACGCCGAGTCCGCCGACACCGGCGCCTGATTCCGCGCTGGACGTCTGAGCATTGTCATTCCGAAGCGGGATCCCCAACGCGCGCCGCCCTTGCGCGTGTTGGGGCGGTGAACCCAGCGGCGTTTTTTGCCGATGTGGGTCAGGAATCGGCCTTCCGCCTTTTTCTGGAGAGGAGCTGCGCCCGGCACTCAAACTCAGAGGTGCTGTCATTCCGAACCCAGCGGCTTTTTTTGCCGATGTTGGTGAGGAATCTGCTTTTCGCCTTCCTTGGCAAGGGCCGCTGCGCTTCTAGTGTCCCTGTTTTGCGACCGGCACCGCAGCGCCGGCATATCCCTTCGGCAAAAGCGTCGTCTTCAGGTCCACGCCGGAAAGGTCCACGCCCTCCAGGTCCGTCTCGCGCAGGATGGTCACGCCCATATCCGCGCCGGCGAACTGCGCGCCTTTGATATTTGCAGCGCGAAAATTCGCATTCCGCAAGTTGGCGCGGCGGAAGTCCGCTTCGCCCAGATCGCAGCGAAAAAACTCCACGCCGCTGGCTTCCACTTCGCTCAGGTCCGCTCCGTGCAAATCCGCCTCCGTCAGGTCCGAATTGCGCAGGTCGGCGCCTCGCAGCCGCGCTCCCGCCAAACTGGCATGCGTGAGCTTCGATTGCTGCAGATTCGCGCCCTCCAGATTGGCCTTCGCCAGAATCGCGCCGGTAAAATTCGCCCCACGCAGGTCCGCCATGCGCAAGTCCGCCTCCCGCAAATCCGCGCGCTTGCCGCCGGGCTTGCCGAGAATATGATTCCGATGCGCTTCGAGAATCTCCGCAAGGGTCCGTCCCTGGTGGCGAACTCGGTTCGGCTTGCGCAAGCCCTTGTTTCCCGTAATCAAATCCCAAAGTCCCATTCGGCCATCCTCTGGCTAACGATTCGTTAAAAAAGCGATAGCTTCCCGACTCATTCTATTGAGAATCACCACAAAAATCAGCTCTCGCATAAGCGAGCCGAACAAGTCAATTTCCTTCATGCCGCACCCTGTGCTTGCCGCCGTCCTCTCGCTTGAACTTGTGATAACTTAAAGACGACCGTCTTTCGCCGTCGGAATCGTTAAGCCATGCAACCTTCCAAAGCCGCGAGTCTCGCCTCGTCGCTAAAATGCCTTCTGGCGCTCGCTTTCGCGCTGTTTCTGCTCATCGCCCCGCCCATCGCCGCTCCGCAAGAAAAACAAGGCGGCGAAATCGTAGCCAATCTGGCTACAGGCCGGGTTGTCTTCTGTGTCACGCACGACGCCATCATCGTCGGGGCGACCAGCGGCGGCGGTGAAGTCGGCTCGCGCGCCCCCACCGTGCTTCCTGTCAGCCCGGGGCGCATCGGTGTTCTGCTGGGCGCCATCGAATGGACCGTGCCGGCCACCGGCAAGACCACGCGCTTTGACGCCGACCTGCCCTCCGTAGCCGCCAACGCCCTCCGTGGCCCCGCGAAGAAATCGCTGGACCAACCCACCGAGATCGAGGATATCGGGGTGGGAATGCTGGAAGAGATTCGCCCCATGGTCGAGCAGATTCATCACAAGCTCGATTTGGCGCCCGATGAGCCCCTGGTCGAACTGATTCTCGCCGACTACGTGGAGAACTACGGGCCCGAAATCTGGACCCTGCAATATCGTGTGCGGCAGGAAAATCTCGGCTCGGATTTCTGGCAGACCCGCATTCTGCGGCCCGCCTACTTCCAGCTTTATCCGCCTGAGAAAGGCCAGGCGCACACTTTCGTCGAAGCCGAGTATCCCGCAAATGTCCCGCGGCTTGATCTCGCCGACCGCATCGCGAGGCACGATCCGCAGTTCGAGCGCGTCGGCAACTCATCGCGCGAAATGTCTCAAGCGTTCGCGTTGATTGCGGCGGGGAACAGCGCGAAAGCCCTCGCCTCACCCGTCTCCGACTTCATGCGCTCCGCCATTCCCCTCGCGGGCGGAGACAACCAGAGCCTGGTCATGGCACTCCTGGATATGAACCGCGGCTTTCAGTGGATTCTTGCGCCCCAGGCGCCGCAGAAACCCGCTTCGCCGGCGCAAGCGCCACAAACGCCGCGCGAGCCCGACGCCCCCTCATTGCGCCAGCGAGGACCTCGCCCACAGTGACTCGCCCCGGTCTGCGTTCGTCATGAAGCGGTGCGCTATTTCGCCGCGGCTTTCGCGAACTGCTCTTTCACCCGCGCGCTCTTCTCCGCCACGGACTTCGCCAGTTCCTGCTTGTGAGCGACCAGTTGCTGCGCCACTCCGGCGTCGAACGTGGCAATGATCTCCGCCGCATAAATCGCCGCGTTGATCGCTCCCGCCTTGTCGATGGCCATCGCCGCTACCGGCACTCCGGCCGGCATCTGCACGCTCGAAAGCAGCGAGTCGATCCCGGACAGCACCGTCGTCGCCATGGGCACCGCGATCACCGGCAACGTGGTCAGCGCCGCCACCACGCCGGCCAGGTGCGCCGCGCCTCCCGCCGCCACAATCACCACCTTCAGCCCTCGGTCGATTGCTGTGGTGGCGTATTCATGCGTCCGCGCCGGCGAGCGGTGCGCTGACACAACCTCGATCTCAAACGGTATGGAAAACTTCCCCAACATTTTCGCCGATTCGCTCATGATCGGAAGGTCCGTATCCGATCCCATGATGATGCCCACAAGGGGCTTCTCTTTGTTTCCGTCGCTCTTCGTCAACGCGTTCCTCCATTGGTGGCATTAACAGTCGTACTGATAAGCTCGATCGCATCTCCGCGGCAAATTCTCCCGCCTTCGATCACCCGGCACAATATTCCTCTCCGGTTGGCCAGCGCCTCCTGCAGCCCCATGCGAATCTCGTCCATCCGCTCGCAGGGCTCGCAGGGAATCGTCACCTCGAGCACGGCCTCGCCTACGCAAAGCCGTTGCCCTGCCTGAAGATCGGCTAGGTTCAAGCCGGCGGTCGTTATGTTTTCTCGGATCATTCCCGGCGGCAAGCCGAAATCGCCTAACGTCTCAGTGTCCACGAGCAAAACCTGCCGTTTGCTTCCCGGGCGCCCGTGCAGGCAACCCTCCAGGCCTTTGTCGGTCACGGCGATCGCCTGCTCCACCGCCTTCATCGGCTTGCGGCGTTCGACCGCGATAAAGACGTTGGAGACTTCCGCCACCTTCAGTCCTCTCCTGCGTTCGCCGAGCGGCATCCCGCCAGAGCAATGTCACTGCGGTATTGCCGGTCCACAAAATCGATGCAATGCACGGCGTCGTACGCCGCACGGCGCGCATGCCCAAGCCTATCTCCCACAGCCGTTACGCCCAACACCCGTCCACTACTTGTGTAGTATATATCGCCTTCTCGCCGCGTACCCGCGTGAAACACCACCACGCGAGGCACTGACGCCGCCTTCACCAGCCCCTGAATCTCATGCCCCGCCGTATATTTGCCGGGATATCCTCCAGAAGCCATCACTACACACAGACTTGCCCCCCGAAGCCAATCCAGCCGCTTGGTTCGAAGCTGACCTTGTGCAGCAGCCACTAGCACGTCGCTCAAATCAAAATCCATACGCGCCATGATCGCCTGCGTCTCCGGATCGCCAAGCCGGCAGTTGAATTCAAGTACTTTGGGGCCGCTTGCCGTCAGCATGAGCCCAAAATAAAGAAATCCGCGATATTTCCAGCCCTCTTTTCCGAATGCGGCCATTGTCGGCTGGACGACTTCTTGCAGAATTCGCTTCTCGGTCGCTTCCGAAATGATGCCGTCGCACGAGTAGGCGCCCATTCCTCCCGTATTCGGTCCTCGATCACCGTCAAAAACCCGCTTATGATCGCGAGTTGCGACCAACGGCACAAAATCGCGACCATCGCTAAGCACGATGAAGGACAGCTCATCTCCCTGTAATGCCTCTTCAATCAGCAACTTGGCGGCGTCAGCCCCGAACTCCTTCTTTTCCAAAACGCGATCGGCAAACTCAGTAGCTTCGGAGTATGATTTTGCGACCAATACGCCTTTTCCCGCGCATAAGCCGTCAGCCTTAAGGACCACCGGATAGATCAGCTTCGCAAGAGCAGCGTTCGCCTCGCTCGCAGACCCAAATGTCCCGTAAGATCGGGCCGTAGAGATCCCATGCCGCTTCAAAAACTCCTTGGCGAAGATCTTGCTTCCTTCGAGGCGCGCACATTCCCTCGTCGGTCCAACAATCAGCAGCCCGCGCTGCTCAAATTCATCGGAAATCCCATCCACCAGTGGCTGTTCCGGACCCACGACCGTCAGGTCAGCCCCAAGCTTCTGCGCGAGGTTCGCCACGCCCCGAATGTCGGCGAGATTCCCGGCAATGCACTCAGCCTGCTGCGAAATTCCGCCGTTCCCAGGCAAACACCAAATCTTTGACACCGAAGGGCTTTGCGCCAGCTTCCAGACCAGCGCGTGCTCGCGACCGCCGCTTCCTATGACCAGAACTTTCATGAGCTGCCAACATTATGTCGGGATCGCCGCGCTGTCAACGCCGCGGTGAGTGACGACTCTGTCGGACGTCCTTGTGCTCGAACCAAATTAATGCTTTCATCGATGCCGATTCGAACCCGACAACGTGAGCGACGAGATCACAACCTCTCTTTCTCTCGCCGAGATGGCCAATGCGCTCTCCCCATACCTGACCGCGCCTCTGTCTGATCCTCAGCTCGCCAAAATCGCGGCCTATTTGAGCCTGCTGAAGAAGTGGAACCAAACCATCCCCCTCACCTCCCTAGAGGACGAATCGGAGATCGTTGCCCGCCACTTCGGTGAGAGCATTTTCGGCGGGCGATTCCTAGGCCGCGAAAGTGGTCGGCTCGCCGACGTAGGCAGCGGGGCCGGGTTCCCGGGACTCCCCCTGAAAATCGCTTTCCCTGGCCTCCGGGTAACCCTCATCGAACCAAATCTGAAAAAATGCGCATTTCTGCGTGAGGTCAGGGACGTTCTAATAATGGAAAACGTCGAAATTGCCCGCAGTACCTACGAAAACCTGCCTCTTCCTCCCGAATCTTTTGATTTCATCTGTTCCCGAGCTCTGGGAAGTTATCGCCGCCTGCTCCAATGGTCGCGACGGGCGCTCAATCCCAGTGGCCGTGTGCTCCTCTGGCTGGGAGTCGACGACTCCACGTCGATCAGTCACCTGGAAGGCTGGAATTGGCAGCTGCCCATCAATATCCCTGAATCAAAGCGCAGAGTGCTCCTGAGCGGCACCCCAGCCGCATAGCAAAATTGTTTCATGTGTAACAATTTCGTCCCGATCTGAAAGAACGACCGCCCTTCCGGCGCACTTCGCCCCGCTCGAATGTTTCACGTGAAACAATTTTCAACAATCCCCAAGAAAATAAGGGGAAAGCTTGTGAAATATCTTGCACACGGCGTCTTCTCTCTGGTAAATTCCCGCGCCGGAGCGGAGTTGACCTAAGGAGTTGATTTGGCGCGCGTAATCGCTGTGGCCAATCAAAAAGGCGGCGTAGGCAAGACCACCACGGCAATCAATCTTTCCGCTTCCATCGCAGCGGCAGAAAAGCCAACTCTTCTCATAGATTCTGACCCACAAGCGAACAGCACCACAGGCCTCGGCCTTCAGAAGGATCCTTCCCGCCGCACCCTCTACCATGCCCTCGTCTTGGGTGAGAACCTCAGCAAGATAGTTATCAAGACCCAGGTCGAAGGTCTTGATATTATTCCCTCCGACAAGAACCTTGCTGGCGCGGCCGTGGAGCTCGCGAGCATTGATCGTCGCGAGTACCGCCTCAAAGAAGTCATCGAACAGCTTCGCAACCAATACTCCTTCATTATCATCGACTGCCCGCCTGCGCTTGATCTCATTACACTTAACGTCTTGGTCGCCAGTGATTCCGTACTGATCCCCATCCAATGTGAATACCTCGCCCTCGAAGGCGTCTCGGAACTGCTGGACACGCTGATGCGCATTCGCCGCACACTGAACCCGGGCCTGGCGGTCGAAGGCATCGTTCTGACCATGTACGATGAACGCACCACGCTTTCCCGCCAAGTCGCCGCCGATCTCCGCAGCTTCTTTGGCACGCAGGTCTTCGAGAGTGTGATTCCCAGAAACGTGCGGCTTGCTGAGGCACCCAGCCACGGCAAGCCCATATTGTTCTACGACATTCATAGTAGAGGCGCAGAAGCCTATATCCAACTTGCCAAGGAGGTAATTGCCAATGGCCAGAAACGCGCTGGGGCGGGGGCTGGGGGCGCTAATTCGGGAGCCTGAACCGCAGGTCCCCGAAGCGGCCCATATTCCTCCTGCCCCCTCCCATGCTCAGCCCACCCCGGGGCTGGCCGGATCGCAGCTCGTCGATATCGACCTGATCGAGCCCAGCCCCTTTCAGCCCCGCACGCATTTTCGCGAAGAAGCGCTGGCCGAGCTTGCCCAATCCATTCAGGTGAGCGGGATCATACAGCCGCTGGTGCTGCGCCGCGTCGGTTCTCGCTTCCAGCTTCTGGCCGGCGAAAGGCGCTGGCGTGCCGCCCAGCGCGCTGGCTTGAGCCGCGTCCCCGCTGTAATTCGCGACGTCACAGACGAGGCGGCTCTGGAAATCACTCTCGTCGAGAACATCCAGCGCGAGAACCTGAACCCCATCGAAGAGGCGCGCGCCTTCGAGCGCCTCATGACCGAATTCCACTTGACCCAGGAAGAGGTCGCGGCAAAAACGGGCAAGGATCGCGCCACGGTCGGCAACGCCACTCGCCTTCTGCGGCTGGAAAAGCCCATCATCGAACTCATCGAAGATGGCCGCCTCTCGCCCGGCCATGGCCGCGCGCTTCTGGCCATACTCGATCCCCAGCTTCGTCTGGAGTTAGCGCAGCGCGCTTCCCGCGGCCGCATGACGGTTCGGCAACTGGAGCGCAGCGCCTCGCGCAAGGCCCGCGCCGCCGATGCCGAGCGGGCCGAGCCGACGCTCGATGCCAATACGCGCGCCGCGATCCAGCAAATGGAGCACATGCTGGGAATGCGCGTGCACATTCGCCAGCCGGCGAAGAATCGTCCGGGCGAGCTGGCCATCGAGTATTATGAGGAGTCGCAATTGGTGTGGCTGTACGACCGGCTTGTTATTCAGAAGTGAACACTATGTCCGTAGTATTACGTGAATGCCCTTGTCTCCTCTGATCGCGCTCTGAAACAATTGCCCTTTCGATGCCTCTCCCAGCGAGGCCCGCCGAGGTGATCTCTGCCCTGGAAGTTCCGAAAGCGAGAGAGTTCCCCTGCACCGGCCTGGACCGGTTTTATCGATAAATCGGTACGTTTCGAGGGCACTCTTGAGTGCCCGGGAACGTTTCGCGTCGAAGGCGAGATCAAGGGGCTGCTGATCTCCACCCAGACGCTCATCCTTGGTGAGGAAGCCCGCGTGGAAGGCCAGATCGAAGGCAATCACATCGTCATCTCCGGGCGTTTCAATGGCATTCTTCGCGCCACGGGGCGAGTGGAAATTCATGACAAAGGGATTGCCACCGGCGAAATCTACACCAACTGCCTGATCATCGAGCCCGGAGGCGTTTTCGATGGTCAATGCCACATGGCGGCGGCATCGGAAGCGGCCAAACCCATCACCATCCCCATTCGCGCCGCCCAAGCGGGATAGCTCGAGCGCGCGACCTCGCGCGCGACCTTCCGCTCGCCCGCTAAACATTCTTGTCTGGTTTTCTGTTTCGTTAGAGAACGCCCGCTGGCAATCCCGCTAGGAAGTCCCTGAGGCTCTATTGGGTTATTTCAAAAATGGCAAGGCCCATCGGTAGGACTAGTGTCATTCTGAGGTCGCTTGGCGACCGAAGAATCTCTCAGTCTTCTTTGGCTTACGAGCACTACGAACGAATACTGGCTACGGGCGCCGCAGGTTCGGTCGGAGTCTTGGACTTGCCCATCGCTGCGTCGATGCCCTTGCGAATCGTCTCGTTCCAATCCTGATGCGGCACCGGCGAGTTCTGCGCGGCGATGTAAAGCCGCAGCGCCTGATCGCGGCGCTCCATCTGCCGGAGATAAATTCTTCCTGCCGACATCAATGCGATTACGGAGTTGCGATCTTCCGGCCAGGCGGCCGCAAGCTTTTCGTATTGATCCGCCGCGCGCTCCCACTGCTGCAGGTTTTCGGCGTGGCGGCAGAGTTCCAGCCATACTGCAGCCGGCATTTTCGCGCCGCCGGCCCTTTCGTAATCGTCAAAATCCTGCCAGGCGGCCTCGCTGTTATGGAGCTTCAAGTGAAGCTGGCACGCGGATTCGAGGGATGCTAAGTAAGACGGCGTGTCCCCTTTTCGAAAGTAGATGCTGGGCAGCAGTTCATACGCGTCCACGCAGCCGGGTTTCTCCGCGATCAGCGCCTTCAACTCGGAAATTGCGGCGTCCACTTCATTCTTTTCAAGCAGATCCGTGGCCTTGACGATGCGCGGATCGGCTGACCAGCCTACCTTATCCTCGATGGCCTGGTCCGCCTTCTGCTCCACTCCGCTGTAACGCAGAATCAGCGCCATCACCGCGCCAAAACCGAAACCGCCGATATGCGCCCAGTAAGCCACGCCCCCGCTCTCACCGGCCAGCACCCCGGAGAGAAGTTGCAAGCCGAGCCACAAAGGCAGAACGGCGAACGCCGGCGCCTTGAACCGGTAAAGCCGCGGCCGGATAATCCAATAGAAGAATCCCAGCTGGATTTTCGTTTTGGGGAACCGCATAAGGAAGCCGCCCATCAGGGAAGCGATCGCGCCCGATGCGCCGATTACCGGTATCAACCCATGCGGGTATACCAGCGCATAACCCCACAGCGCCACCACACCGGAAACCAGGTAAAAGGCCGCGTACAAAGGCCGTCCCCATGTGTCTTCCAGCACCGCTCCAGCCAACCACAGAAACCACATGTTGAAGATCAGGTGCATCCAGCCTTCGTGCAAAAAGTTCGCCGTCAAATAGCTGATCGCCGACGGATGCGACGGATAAAACGCAAAGCGCCCCAGAATCGATTCAGCGCGCATTTGATCCAGCTGGCCGGCCAGGCGGGTCATCTCTTCTTCGCATCGCAGGTCCGTCCACGAGCGCATCTCCACGTCCCAGGCATTCAGCGGAGTGTGATTTTCAGAAGAGATTACGTCCCACGTTTTTGTCTGCGCCTGACGGAACCCGTCCACCAGTGTTTTCTCCGCCGGAGTCATGGGAGTATCCGGATGAGCGGCAGCCAGGAGAATGATGTGCTGCTGGATCTCCGCCGTCTGTTTTCCTTCGTTTTCGATGGTCCAGTGCGTCCCCAGGAAAACGAGAACGTTCAGGATGATAATCGCGATGGTAACAATGGGCCAGCGCCGGCCGTGCATGTTTTCATGACTCAGCGGGATGATCACGGCGATGCCTCCACTTCAGAATCTGCGTCCGGACCGGCTTGGGACTCCGGCAAAAGCGTCGCTAAGACTACGCGGCGCGCCAGCGATGAAACTTCAGATCATTCTCGCAGTAGGTTCCGGCCGGTGGACCTGTCCCTGTTCCAGATTTCCCGTATCGGTTACCCCCGTAATCGCTCCGGCACAATCCAGGCCCTGCCAAGCTGCTCCAGCCTTACGCAAAAACTCACGTGCTAGCGATTTTTGTGGGTCGCGGCTCTAGCCGCGACGTCAAGGGCAGGGATAAAGGGGGGCTTCAGCCCCTGCGATGGCCCGGAGGCTTTTTAGGTCCGCTGTAGCTATAATTGAAAACCTGTGGATCGGAGAGATCGATGCTCGAGCAGGTGAAACTGACCGCCACCGTGAAGGCCGCCGGCTGCGCGGCCAAACTGAGCCCCAGCGTATTGGACTCGGTCCTGCGCCGCTTGCCAAAGCAAACCGACGAGAACGTGCTCGTCGGATTCGAAACCAGTGACGACGCCGGCGTCTATCGCCTCAGCTCCGGCATTGCCCTGGTGCAGACCGTCGACTTCTTCACTCCCATCGTCGACGATCCTTTCTCCTTCGGTCAGATCGCCGCCGCCAACGCTCTCAGCGACGTCTACGCCATGGGCGGCCGGCCCATCTCCGCTCTCTCTATCGTGGCCTTCCCGGAAGCGGGCGAGCTCGATACCCTCGACCAGATTCTTCGCGGCGGCCTGGCGAAAATGGCCGAGGCGGACTGCACCGTCATCGGCGGCCACTCCATTCGCGACGACGACATGAAGTTCGGCTATGCCGTTACCGGCCTGATCGATCCAGCGCGCGTCTGGCGCAATGTAGGAGCGCGCCCCGGTGACGCTCTTGTGCTCACTAAACCTCTCGGCGCCGGCGTAATCTCCACCGGCTTGAAGCAGGGTCGCATACCCGAAGACGCCATCTCCGCCGCCACCTCCTCCATGGCGCGCTTGAACCGCGATGCCTCCGAGGCCGTCGCCGAAATCGAGGAGCGCACTCCGGGCAGCGTTCACGCCGTCACGGACGTCACCGGCTTCGCCCTGCTGGGCCACGCGCGCGAGATGGCCGTAGGCAGCGGCGTATCGCTCGCCTTCGATCACGCTGCCATTGAATACCTGCCCGGCTCCGTGGCCGCTTCGCGCGCGGGCTTTTACTCCGGCGGCCTCAAGAATAATCGCCAGTTCATCGGCGATTGCGTCACCTTCCGGCCGTCGGTTCCAGAGGAGTTTCGCAACCTGCTTTTCGACCCGCAAACTTCCGGCGGACTGCTCGTCGCCATCGATGCCGCACAGGCCGATGACCTGCTCGCGGCGCTTGCCGCCCGGACAGTTTCGGCGCGCCGCATCGGACGCGTCCTCGAAAAGCGCTCGCCTCTGATGGAGGTCAGCTGACCTTTTTCCATCGGCCCTGTCGTTTTTCTGCAATCGCATGGATACCATCACCCACGGAATCGTTGGAGCACTGATCGGCAAGGCTTTTTTTGCCGGGGAACCTTCCCGCGCGCCCTTCTCCTGGCGCGAGCCGCCCAAGACCGCCAGCCGCGTGGCCATCCTCGCCTGCACGGTTGGCGCGATTTTTCCGGATATCGACATCGTCGCCGGACTATTCGCGCACAATCAGCTCGCTCTGATGACTTGGCATCGCGGCATCACCCATTCCGTGGTCATGCTGCCCGCCTGGGCGTTGCTTCTCGCGGGCATAACGTTGCTTCTGGCGCGCGCGGTGCGCTGGCCCGCTCCCGAATTCGGCGATCTCGTGGCCATCTACCTCGTCGCCGTCGGCAGCCACATTTTTCTCGACGTGATCACCTCGTTCGGAACGATGGTCTGGAGTCCGCTGAACTACACCCGCGTCTCTTGGGATTTAGTGGTCATCGTCGACCTTACGCTCACCTCGCTGGCCCTCATGCCGCAGCTGGCCTCCTGGGCCTTCCGCCCTCTAAAAGATCCGTGGAAGCGCGCCGTTCCTCTCTGGGCCGTCTTCTCGGCCGCGGCCTTTGCCATTGGCCCGCTGGTGCGCCCGCTGAATATTCCCTTCTCGACCACCGCGTCGTTCTTCGTTATGGGCGCGTTGGCTTGCTTTTTTCTGCTTCCGCTTCGGCACAGCAGCGGTTCTCATGCCGGGCGCGTCAAATGGTGCCGCATCGGATTCGCTCTGGTCGCCGCCTACCTGAGCTTCGCCGCTGGCATGCACCATTCCGCATTTCAACACGTTTCCGAATTCGCGAGCCAGGCGCGCTTCAACGTCCAGAATATTGCCGCCATTCCCCTGCCGCCTTCCGCCTCCCGCTGGGCCGGCCTGATCGAAACTCCCGACGGCGTCTATCGCATTCAGTTTGATCAGTTGGGAGACGAGCCGTTTCACCTTCAGTTCTTTCCCCAGGCGGCTCCCAACCAATACATCGCCGAGGCGCGCGGCCTCAGCGACGTGCAAGCCTACCTGGCCTTTGCCCGATTCCCGCTCTTCAAGTTTTTCGAGCGTGACGGCAAGCCCGTCGTGGACATCAGCGACATGCGCTTCTACGGAGAGCGCCGGCCTGCATTTCCGCCCGGCAACGATGACCCGCCCCCGAACTTTACTTTTGAAATTGTTTTCGCCCCGGACGGCAAGATCCTCTCTCAGGGACGCCTGCGGCAAGAGTAAGCCTGGACGCGGGAACCTCCGGGGCGTTAGAAAAGGTCACGTTGTCATTCTGAGGAGCGTAGCGACGAAGAATCTCTCTTTTTTCTGGCGTCGACTTCAACCGCGAATCTACTGCGCATCGGCCGGGTAAATCACCACGCGCCGCATTTCGCCTTGCCCTTCGCTGGTGGTGCGCACTCCCGGCTGATCTTTCAGCGCCAGGTGAATGATGCGCCGGTCCCGCGCCCCCATGGGGTTGAAGCGAAACGGTTCGTGCGTCTGCCGCACGCGGTCCGCGGCCACTTCCGCCGAGAGCCGCAATTCCGCCAGCCGCGAAGCGCGAAAATCCCCGCAGTCGAAGCGCACCAGGTTGTAAAACTGTGGCTCCAGGCGCAGCCAGCGCACGCCCACGTGCTCCAGCGCCTTCAGCAGCTCCCCGTTGTGCTCCAGCAGAAGATCCTTGTCCGGCCCGTCGAAGGCCACCACGATCTCCGCCGTCTCCAGCTCACCGGCATCCTCTTTGGGCGCGATGTCCACGCGATAGCTCAGCCGGAAGCGCGCCGTGCGCATCACGGTATCGAGATAGCGCCGGAGCTCGGCCGCCGCGGCTTCGCGGTCGATCTTGCCATCATGAACCACGCTGGCGGGCATTGCCGTCCTCTCCGAAGCGCCTTCTGAAACGACTTACCGCGAAACTACTTCGACACCGCCGCCGGTGTCACGTTTTTTTTTACCCCGCCCGGATTGCGTAAGCGCTTTGAGCGGCGAAGTGCGGTTCAGGTGCAACTGCTGCAGCACCGCCACGATATTCTGCGTCACGATATACAGGATCAGCCCGGTCGAAACCGGAATGATAAAAAACATGCCCACAAACATCAGCGGCATCAGCGTCATCATGCGCTGTTGCGAAGGGTCGGTCACGGTCATGGGCGTCATCTTCTGCGCCGCATACATCAGGATGGCCATGAGAATCGTCAGGATGAAATAGGGATCGCGCCCCGCGAGATCGTGAAAGGGGCCGAACCACGGGGCGTGCCGCAGTTCGATGGTCGCGTTCAACATGCGATACAGCCCGAACCAGATGGGCATCTGGATCACTTGCGGCAGGCAGCTGCCCATGGGATTGACGCCCTCGCGGCTATACACCGCCATGACTTCCTTGTTCATCTCCTGCTTGCGCGGATCGCGCATGGAATACTTCTTGTAGCGGTCCTGAATCTGGCGGATCTCCGGCGCCACCTTTTGCATCTTCTGCATCGACCGCCAGCTCTTCACTTTCAGCGGATAGAGCAGCATGTTGATGGCCACGGTCAACGCTACGATAGCCCAGCCGTAGTTGGGAATGTAGTGGTACATCCAGCGCAGGCCGTAGAAAAGCGGCTCGGCAATGAATCCCCACCAGCCGAACTGCACTAGGCCATTCAGCGGTGGCCGCACCGACTTCAGAATATCGATGTCCTTCGGGCCCACATACAGGCGCACATTCAATGGTCCCGGAGCCATGGAACCGGCGGCCATCTCCGGCAAAATCTCCTGCTGCGTTTTGCCGTCCGCCTGGATGGTGTGCGTGGTCTGCCGCGTGGAGAGCGTCAGCGTGTCCAAAAGAGGCTGCCCCGGCTGCGGCGCCGGCGGCAGAAACGCCGCGGCGAAGTAGAGGTCCTCGATCCCCACGGCGCTGAACGTTCCCGGCACCGTGGCCGGAAAGTTGCGCTGATTCGGCGTGCCTGCGTTCTTGCTGGTGATCGTGCTGATGCTGCCGTCGCGGTCGTTGAAGACCAGCGTCTGCACCGCGGCGCGAAACGCCGTCACATCGCCAAAGCCGCCGCGCCAGGCGATGCTGTAGCTCAGCGGACGCCCGCTCTGCTGCACTGACGTTTCCACCGCGATGATGTAGTCGCGATCGAACTTCAGCGTCTTGCTGACGTCCAGCTGCCCATCGCTCCAGTGGAATTCGAGCTGCGCGGGAGCCGCGATGGTGCTGTCCGTGCTCTCCGCGCCCTTCGCCGAAGAAGCCTTCACCACGTACAGCGCCTGATTCGCCGCAGTCTCCTGTTGCGTGTCCGCCAGTTGCAGCGAGAGCGGCCAGCTATTGGTCTGCCGCGCCAGGTCCGCGTTCACCAGATCCAGAACGCGCGGCGGGGTACCTTCATCGGTGTATTTCTTGAGCTGCCAGCTGCGTACCACGCCGCCGCGGTTCGAAAGCTCCACGCGGTAGAGGTCGCTCTCGACCACGATCTCCTTCTCTCCCGTCGCCGCCACGGGAGCCGCGGAAGCCGACGACGTCGCGCCGGTCGAATTGGCGCTCACCACCTGGTTTGGCTGCACCGCTGCGCTGGCTCCGCCCGCTCCAGAAGTCCCAGGAGCTCCGGAAGCCCCAGCAGGAAGATTGCCGGCGCTTTGCGCCTGGCTCGTCGCCGAGCCGGGCGGCGGCTGCGGCTTCGGCGGGTTCAGAAAATACCAGCCCACCATCACCAGCAGCGCCAGCGCGAACGCCAGCGCCACACGTGCTTGTTCCGAAATCTCTTTCACGAGCCTGCCTCCGCTCGCACTTCACCCTCTGTTTCATTCCCCAAAAGGGCTGCGCTTCCTCGCGCGCCCTTCGAAATCTCCTCCGCGTCCGGCACCGGATCGAACCCGCCTTGCGTGAACGGCCGGCAGCGCCACAGCCGCGCCACCGCCAGCCGCGCGCCCCGAGCGGCGCCATGCCGCTCGATCGCCTCCGCGGCGTAATGCGAGCAGGAAGGATAAAACTTGCAGCCCACGGGCATCAGGTGAGCGAAAACCGCCTGATAAAAACGGATACCAAATAGCAGCACCCTCGCCGACGCCCGCATAAAGAGTGTTGTCATTCCGAACCCAGCGGCGTTCTTTGCCGATGTGGGTGAGGAATCTGCTTTTGGAATTTCCGCTCTCACGAAAGTCTGCTCGTACGTTGACGCTTTCAGCGAGGCAGGCCGCGCAAAATCCCCGCGAGCTCCGCCTCCATCGACGCAAAGGCGGCCCGCGTCATGGCATTGCGCGGATGAATGACGATGTCCCATCCTGGGGGAATCTCCAAGCGATTGCGCCGAACGATCTCTCGAATGCGGCGGCGGATTCGATTGCGTGCCACCGCCCCTCCCAGCGCCTTCTTCACGCTGATACCGAAGCGGCTGCCCGGCCCGCCATTGGCGCGGTAGAAAACCACGAACCGCGCCGAAGCTTTCCGGGCGCCCTTTCGATAGACGGCCTCGAATTCGGGGCGGCGTACCAGACGGGCGGCCCTTGGAAAACTCTGGGGCCCGCCCTCGGAAGTTTTAGACGGGCGTGAGGCGATGACGGCCCTTCTTGCGGCGCGCGGCCAGCACCTTCCGGCCCCCTACGCTCTTCATGCGGGCGCGGAAGCCATGGGTCTTATGGCGCCGGCGCACTTTGGGTTGAAACGTGCGTTTTGGCAACGAATGCTCCTCATAGCAGGCCCCGAACTTCTCTTGCTACAGCGCCACCACGGGGCCGCACAGTCTCTGCTTTTCTCCCGGCAGCACACTGAAAGATTTAGTGTATGCGACGCCTTCGGGCCGGTCAAGATACCCGCGGGGATAGGAGATAGAA
>Ga0335081_10004847_pt1 | contig 21263 bp, 18 predicted proteins | sample Lox_Sample_35_FD_206713 | JGI IMG/M metagenome (GOLD analysis project Ga0335081, IMG submission 206713) | Soil microbial communities from Loxahatchee National Wildlife Refuge, Florida, United States - Lox_Sample_3.5 | ecosystem: Environmental > Terrestrial > Soil > Wetlands | place: USA... | reverse complement strand
CATCCACCAAAGTAACGTAGCCGGTGGTCGGATCGGCATCTCCTGCTACGTCCGGAACTCCGCGGCCAACTTTGCCGCCCGGATTGGCCGAAGGCGGCACACCCGCTCCATTCTGGTAGGTGGGAAGCGGAAAGACGTCGCTGATTCCGCCTCCAGTCGCGCCCTCATCTGGAAGTTCATTCCACACTGTTTCGCTGGTGATTTTGGCTCCGGACGAAACTAATTTTGTTCCTCCGCACGCCAGAACATTTGGACTCGACGCTGGAAAATCGACGTGATTCAATCCATCATTCACACCGTCAGTTGAGCCGTCGTCACCAGCCGCTACGCAGACCGTCAGTCCCATCGCCGCCGCGGATCGAAACGCGCTGTCCATCGAGGTCATCGCCTGCTGCGTCCACGAGGATTCCGGACCGCCCCAGCTGATCGAGACGATCGAGGGATTGTTGGTACTGTCATGAACGGCTGTCGTGATGGCATTCAAGAAACCTGCATCTGTGTTTTCTGCAAAGTAGAGGACTATCTTCGCTCCCGGAGCAATCGCGCCTGAGACTTCGATATCGAGCATCACTTCGCCGTCGGGTCCGTTCGGGTCTCCTGTCGGATTGTTGCTGCCGTTACCGACCGCCACTGCGGAAACCGTGGGTGTCTTGCTCAACTTGAGCTGGCTCCAATAGTCGCTCAGATCTGCGGGATTGAATCCGCCGCCCAATTCGATGAGGGCAATGCATTCTCCAGTCCCGTCGACGCCTGTGGGGAATTGGTAGAGTGCGGCGACCTGCAAAGGTGTATAGGACTGGCCTTGGGCTGCGGCGCGGTCGCCAGTTTGTCCGCGCCGCCTACGAAAATGCGGTTTAGCCTGCGGACGGTTGTCGATTCCGAATACCCCCTCCACGATGGCGTGAAGTTCCGCGGGAAGCTGGATCGGGCCGGTGCGGCCGCGATATTGTCCCGTGGGATGTTCATACTGTTTAAGTTCGACTCCAAAAGCCCGGCTCACCGCTGCCACGGTTCCCGAGACGATAACCGTGCGGCGGGCCTCGCTTTCGTCCTTCACGGTGAGTTGGTGTTCTCGCGCAAACGCCTCGATCTGAGCGATGCTCGCAGGATCGGCCCCGTGGCGCTGCTCGAATTCTTCGCGGGATAACCTCACGGGCTCGGCATTCGGCTTTATTCCCGAGCGGGATCGCAGTCGGATTGTGACATCGACAATCTCTTCTGGATTTGCGGGGCCGATTTCGCGCGCTCCCTGAAGCGGGGTACGATTGCTACCGGCAAGTGGAAGAAGTTTGCTGGAAGGGGACATAGTTCTCCTTTCTATTGGGAACTCATTGCGAGAGAGAAAAAGCAGAACATCATTCGGCAGGATCCATCTTTGAGAAAGAACTTACATTTCCCACTTGCGAGTCAGTACTGGCCCGCTTGATCTGTGACGTTAGCAACCGTACCTGAGAGAAGCAAATTGTTTCCGAGTGTGTTACGAAAACCGAACGGATCTGCATCTCGAAAGTTTGCGGTCCATCGGCGGACGTCGCTTTAGCTAGCGAGAGAACAAGATCACTTTCTTCGTTCTCTCATTTCGGCCGCGATAGCGGATTTATCGATTGCCGACAACTTCTGCGCTGCGATCGGGAACACCTCATCATCTTCAATGCGAATGTGTACCGCGTAAATCAAGGCTAGTTCGGCAACCGCCTGGCGGAATAGATTTGCATCTGCGGCCCACAGAAACCCATGCTCAAGGCATCGTTTTCCTAAGGTATCGACCGTGGCATGAAGTGTGTTGGCGCGGCGGTGATCCTGCTCCAGCGCATCAAGCTTCGTGAGCGCGGTTGTGGCATCAGCGTCGGTCGATTCACGCAGGCGAGGAAATAGCGATTCCTCTTCGTCGGCTGCGTGCTTCGGGGCGGATTCCCGAAAATAGCGCAGGGCCGATTCCAGTGCCATCCGAGCGTTATTGTCGAGTTTGCTCTCGAGATGAGGCGCCACCGCTTCGAAAGTTCCCAGAAACATTTCAATACGGCGATGACAATCCGAGAGCAAAGCAGTCGGATCAGAAAAACTGTGCGTCGTGGCTCCAATTTGAACCGGCATACGTTAAAGATGCTCCCGGATCAGCTTAGGTCACAAATACCAGTGACCGCAATCACGGCAGGGAAGGCTGTTTGCTCGTATCTTCAATATGGACTTAAAGGAGCCGATTATGGCGCTCTCTGGTTCGCAATTGAACCGCTTCGAGCGCGTCCTGCTTTGGGGGGCACTTGCCCTTGGAGGGCTGCTGGTTGTGGCGCGTGTTGGAGCGATGCTCCTCCTGACAGTCCTCCACCACATCCGGTAGAACTTTTTTCCAACAACGCCTTCCAAAGCTGACCGGACTTTGCGATTAAAATAACTCGTTACCGGAACTCCCAGACAATCAAAGAATTCGAGTGGAGGGCTTGGAATGTCTTTTCGCTCCGTCTTCATCGCCGTTGTCATCGCATTCGCTCTGATTCTCGCGGCGTTTCTTGTCAATCGCGCCCGTCCGAAGGTGGAAACCGAGCAACCTAGTGCAGCACTGGTCAGAGCTACTGGAAAATGCGCTGAATGCCACATAAGAACGCAATACTCGGTCGTGCACGAATACGAAATGAGCATGCACGCGCAAAAAGGCGTCAATTGCCTGGATTGCCATCAGGCGACGCCGGGACAGGAAAAGAAAGACCATCACGGATTTGTGATTTCTACCAAGCTGACCGCCGGAAATTGCCGCAGCTGCCACGAAAATATTTATCAGCAATTCCTGCGAAGCCGTCACGCAGCGCCCGCGTGGGCGGCTATTTATGGCGAGAAGGGACTCACGCCCGAAGAAGTGAACTTCTCCGAAACGTACCAGCCGGGGGGAACCCGACGTCCACCACACCCTTTTGTACAAATTGAAGGCGGTTCTGCCATGACCAGTGGGTGCGAGCAATGTCATAGCGTCGGTCGACCCAACTCTGATGGCACGATTGGAAACTGCACGGCGTGCCACACGAGGCACACGAGTTCGGTCAGAATCGCGCGCATGCCGAGTACGTGCGCGCAATGCCATATGGGCCCGGATCATTCGCAGATCGAAATCTATGAGGAGTCGCGCCACGGGATTCTGTTTCAGGCACAAGAGAATTTACTGAACCTCAATGCGCCGCCGAAGACGTTGACCACGCGGGACATGTTTGTTCCGACGTGCGCGACATGCCACATGAGCGGCATCAACGGAATAGGAGTGACTCACGATCCATCCGAGCGGCTGTCTTACTATCTCGCGAATGCAATCACCGAGAAGCGTCCGAACTACGCTGGGGCGCAGGCCAAAATGAAGCAGGTTTGCTCGCAATGCCATACGCCAGCGCTGATCGATCGGGTCTACAGTCAAGCGGAACAGGTCGTGCAGTCGACGAATCAACGCGTCCTCACAGCGCAGGATATTGTGAACGGGCTGCGCAAAGACGGCGTGCTGGCGGGTCCTCCTTTTTCGCAGCCAATTGATTTCGTGTATTTCGATTTATGGCATTACGACGGACGCACCAGCAAGCATGGCGCGTTCATGGGAGGAGCGGATTTTGTGCAGTGGCACGGCAACTATCCGATGGTGCAGAAAACAGTGGAGCTGAAAGCGATGGCCGAAGAACTCAGGAGAGAGCATGGCCGCGGCAAATGAACGCTGGTGGAATGAGCCAGAGCTCTGGCTCGAGGCTTTCGCGATCCTGAATGTTGGGTTTCTGACCTTCGATATCTACCTTGCTCATTCGGTGAACCAGTTTCGGATCCGCGCCGAGTACATTCCGTTGCTGTTCTCAGCGACTGCGCCACTGGTCCTGATTGTTGCGTTAACCCAGAGAAAGCGCCGCACGATAATGTGGAAGATTCTTGGGCACATTGTCGGGTGGTCGGCAATCGCCGTCGGATTGACCGGTGTTGTTCTACACCTCGAGAGCAGTTTCTTTTACGAACGCACTCTGCGCAGTCTCACGTACTCGGCTCCGTTCGCCGCTCCGCTGGCGTATACGGGTCTTGGATTTCTGCTGGTCATGAATCGCATGGTGGACTCGGCGTCAGTGGAGTGGGCACAGTGGATATTGCTATTCACGATGGGCGGCTTTATCGGCAATTTCGTGTTCAGCCTCGCCGATCATGCCGCGAACGGATTCTTTTTCAAGGTCGAGTGGGTTCCGGTGGCGGCCAGCGCTCTCGCCATTGGCTTCCTATGCGTCCCGCTGCTCAGGCATGTGTCGAGAGCGTTCATCGATATGACTGCCGCGCTTTTGCTGGTCGAGGCGGGGGTGGGGCTCTGGGGATTTGTGCTGCACACGATGGGCAACCTTCAGGGACCTTCAATTCACGCCTTTGATAATTTCATCTACGGAGCGCCGCCGATGGCGCCGCTGCTTTTCCCTAATCTGATGGTGCTCGGAATCATCGGGCTCTGGCAGTTGCGGAATTTGGAAGGCGCGCAGGCTTTGGTCAGCGAGGCACAAACCTGATTTACTGTTGATCTTCGCATTCTTTTGGCGTGGAAGCGGAATCGCCGAGTTGCCAATCAATCCAGTCCTCGCCGAACAATTCCACCGGGTGCTGGGTTCGAATTGTTCCGTTCCCGCAGCGAAGATCGTCTGCGGCACAATACTTGTCGCATCCCCAGCAAATACGTTCCGGATGCTTCGGATTGATGGCTATCTTCGGCTTTGCTGATTGAACCGGCAAGTATCCCGACATTTCTTCTGCTCGATCCCTCGCGCCATCTAAAATAACGAGTTCTGTCACGGCCGATTTTCTCCGACCATAGGATGGTGCTGTTCATCTGCCGATGGCACCAGTTTCAGAAAGACTCCGTTCGGCAAGTGAGTCTGCCAGTGATCGCTGAGCTTGGCGTATGCCACCAATCCAAAGAAAACGACCCCGATCCCTGCCGCGACTTGCCAGGCGGGAACAACTTTTCGCAACTTGATGGGAGCGGCGTATTGCAGCGAAAGAGCATCTCTGGCTGGACACACCGCGACGCATTCCAGGCAGCTCATGCATTCAGCCGACCGAATTTGGATGAGCTCGTCGACGGGTAGGGCTGATGGACAAGCTTTCGCGCACTTCGCACAGTCGATGCACGTGTTTTCCTTACGCGTGATGCGGGCCGGACTGAATATTGAAACCAGTCCCATTAGAGCGCCGTACGGACACAGATAACGGCACCAGAAGTTCTGAACGAGGATCGATGCTATGACCAACCCTGCCACTACATAGGCCGTCGTGGTTCCGATGAAGCGGAAGAAGTTGAGCATGCGTACATCGACCACGAGACCGTACGGACTGCCGACAAAGTTGGCGATGGCTTCGGCCGACATCATCGTGACGGCATAAAGAAAGAAACCGAAAAGCAGATACTTCAACGATCGCAGCGGCAGATCAATCCTGCGTGGAATGCGAAAGTTGCTGCCAAGAACCAGCCGGCCCAATTTCCAGAGATACTCAGAGATGGTTCCCACCGGACATATCCAGCCGCAGAACGATTTCCGGAAAATCAGAGAACTGAGTGTAAATGCAAGGAACAAAAAGAACGCCGCAGGATGCAGCCGAGGGAGGTGCGCAGTAGTCACAACGTACTTGAACTGCATCATGCCCTCAATCGGCAACCAGCCTTCGACTCCTGGCGGACGAGAAACAGATGCAGTCCGGCCGCCCGTCTCGGCCCAACGAACCCAGAGATAGAACTGCAAGCCGATCCAGGCATTCAGGACGAGAAAAAGGCTCTGGACTACCAGACGGAACCTTTGGGAAAGATCTCGAGTCTCGCGCCGTACGAGCCTCTTCTTCGGGCGAGGATGCTGGCTTCTGACGTCTAGCTTCTGATGCGGCGGGACTGGCAACTTGTCCCTTTGCGCATCGATTTCAGTCGGCAGTGGAGACATAGCGCCTTCTCTCAGTGACTCTGCTCCATTGCGATTGCGCGCGGGAAAAGAATGTTGTTTTCCAGATGAAGGTGCCGGTGCAGATCAGCTTCAAAAACAGCGAGAGCTTTGTAAAGTGTCTGATAGCTCACACATGCATCGGCTGGCGCGGTGAAATCGTTGCACGCTTTGCGAATCGCGCGCAATGCGCTGCCGGCTGAATCGTGCTCGTGCTCCATCATCGCTACCGGATTCTGCACGGTTCCGAATGGCGCCGGCAATACGAGCTCTTTCTGGATCACAGCTTCTTCCATTCTCTCGATGTAAGGGAACAACATCATTTCTTCTTTCATCAAGTGCGTCATCAGTTCCTGAGCCAAACCACTGAAGGTTTCCCGAATTCCAAACAGCTCAGGATGGTTTTTGCCATGAACGAAGCAGACTTTCTGGAGGAGCGCCGTCAGACGGGTAGTCTCCTCACGGGTGTACTTGTGATGAGTCTTCTTGATATGCGCAATGAGTTCGCTCAAAGGCTCGCGGTTCCAGTCGCGAATTTCCTGTGCGGCCCGCGCCCGTTCTTCGGACATTTCAAGCGTATCCAGAACTTGATCAATCGAAATATTGGCGCGCTCGCAGGCCTGCTCCAGGGACTGGCCGCCTCCGCAGCAATAATCGATTCCAAATTTCTCGAATATGCGGGTTGCAGCCGGATCCTCCACTGCCAACTCCCGAACCGTTTTCGTTGTCATGACTGCCATCGATATCCTCCTGTTTATTCCTCGTCGATCACACTAGGAAGATAGCGAAATGCAGAGACGATGCCGATGACTTATGTCACAGATACGAAAAGCAGAGGAGAAATTGTAGCTATTCTGCGGCTGCCAACTCGGTTTCCAAGGCGTTCAGATCGGTCACCAGGACGTTGCGTCCGTCGATCTTGATCATCCCTTCTGCCTGAAAACGCGAGAGATTCCGCGAGATGAGCTCGCGGACCGTGCCGATCTGAGAAGCTAGTTCCTGATTGTTGGCGGGCAAGGTGATTTCAACCCCATCGGCCGAGCGCTTGCCTGACGTTCTTGCGAGTCTTAACAAAAATGCCGCGAGGCGGTGTCGGACCGTCGTAAAGGAGAGCTCTTCAATGATGCCCACCAACCGCCGCAAACGAGCTCCGACCACTCGCAGCACCTTCAACGCGACCTGTGGATGGGCCAGACAAAGCGCCTGAAAATCCTGCTTACTCACGAAAAGCAGCGTGGCATCGTCGACCGCGGATACCGATGCCGGATAGTTGCCACCATCGAACACGGGAAGCTCGGCCACCGAGCTGCCAGGACCGTCGATGCTGAGAACGTGCTCCCGTCCACCGGGAGAACTCTTGAAGATTCGGACGTGGCCGGATTCGACTACGTATAGTCCGGCACAAGGCTGGCCTTCTCCGAACACATGTTCACCTGGAGCGAAATGGCGGGGCAATACGCGCTGCGCCAGGAAGGCCAGCTCCGATTCGCTAAGACCAGAAAAGATGGGAACGCGAGTGAGGGTTTGAGCGTGATTGGATTTGTCTTCCGGCACCACGTTTATTGTAGCGGAGCTGTTCCGAGCTTCATAACAAAGAGGCGTGACAAAAGTCATCGCTGCCCGAAAGCGCGCCTTCTACCGTGAAACGGGTTGGGAACAAGGCCTGTCTCTGCTCGGTTCTCTTCCGATTGGCGTAATGCGGGATCGATAGAACGTGAAACGGAGGACTCATACATGCCGTACAAGAAATTGTGGATCGCATTGGGGATCGTGGTGCTGGTTTCGTTCGCCGTTCTCGGAAGCGTGGGCTACAAGGCGATCAGCACTGCGCCCCCGATTCCGTCGAAAGTCGTAACGGCTGATGGACAGCTTCTGTTTACCGGGGAAACTATTCGTGATGGACAGAATGTGTGGCAATCAACTGGTGGACAGGAGATCGGAACCATCTGGGGGCACGGTGCCTATGTCGCGCCAGACTGGAGTGCGGACTACCTGCATCGGCAGTCTGAGATCGTTCTTAACAGTTGGGCCCATGAGCAAGGATTTGCCAACTACGCCGCAATGCCAGCGGAATCCCGCGCCGCGCTTCAAGGAAGGCTCGCCGAACTCACCCGACGAAACACCTATGACGCGGCCAGCGACACCATCGTCCTCGACAACCATCGCGCCAACGCCTTCAATGAGCTGGCAACGTATTACGCGGATGTTTATGGAAAAGGGCGCAACGAATACGCGATCCCCGCTGGAGCCCTCAAAGATCCCGTCAAACAGCGTGAGATGGCAGCATTTTTCTGGTGGACGGCCTGGGCGGCGAGCACGAATCGTCCGGGCTCTGATGTTACCTATACACAGAATTGGCCCCACGAAGAGCTCATCGGCAACCGTCCTACCGGCGCGGCCGTGGTCTGGAGCGTAATCAGCTTCGTTCTTCTGCTGGCGGGGATTGGTGGAATGGTTTGGTATTTTGGGTCGCAACATCATATTCCTTCCGCCGGCGCGACGCCTGATCGAGACCCACTTCTAGGTCTCAAACCGACGCCGTCCCAGAAGGCCACCGTGAAGTATTTCTTCGTGGTCGCGGCTCTCTGGGTCGTGCAGGTCGCCCTCGGCGCAATCGTCGCGCATTATGGCGTCGAAGGCGGAGGATTCTACGGCATTCCCTTGGCGAAGTGGCTGCCGTATGCCGTAGCGCGAACGTGGCACTTGCAAATCGGAATTTTCTGGATCGCCACTTCGTGGCTCGCCACAGGCCTGTTTATCGCTCCCGCAGTAAGCGACGTAGAGCCGAAGGGTCAGCGAATGGGAGTGAATGCTCTCTTCGTTGCACTCGTGGCGGTGGTTGTCGGTTCACTTGCAGGAGAGTGGATGGGCATAGAGCAAAAGCTCGGTAATCTGTGGTTCTGGTTCGGATCGCAAGGTTACGAGTACGTCGATTTGGGGCGCGTCTGGCAGATTTTGCTGTTCGGCGGATTGCTTTTCTGGCTGTGGCTGATGTGGCGCGGCCTGAAGCCAGCCCTGGCGCGGCGAGATGAGAATTACTCTCTACTGATGCTCTTCCTAGTATCGAGCATCGCCATTCCAGTATTCTACGCCGCTGGCTTGATGTACGGCGAGCGCAGCCCACTGATCACGGCCGAATATTGGCGATGGTGGGTGGTTCATCTCTGGGTCGAGGGATTCTTCGAGGTTTTTGCAACTGTAGTGATTGCTTTTCTCTTCACCCGGCTCAGTTTGCTAGCCGTGTCATCGGCGACGCGTGCAGTGCTGTTTTCGACCGTAGTGTTTCTTTCGGGAGGCATCATCGGAACTTTCCATCATCTTTACTTCACGGGAGCTCCGAGCGCCGTGCTGGCGTTGGGTTCGGTGTTCAGCGCTCTGGAAGTGGTACCGCTGGTGCTCGTCGGTTTCGAAGCTTGGGAAAATATTCGCCTTTCCCGAGGGACGGCTGACACTCAGTGGATCAGGATGTACAAATGGCCGATCTATTTCTTCGTCGCAGTTGCTTTCTGGAACTTTGTCGGCGCAGGACTATTCGGATTTATGATCAATCCTCCAATCGCGCTGTATTACGTGCAGGGGCTGAATCTCACCCCCGTGCATGGACACACGGCGCTATTCGGCGTTTATGGCATGCTCGGGTTGGGATTGATGCTGTTCTGCCTGCGTGCGCTAAAGCCAGGAGTTCAGTGGAAAGAGCGCCCGCTCGCCATTGCGTTCTGGTCAATCAATGTCGGCTTGGCTGCCATGGTCCTTCTCAGCATGCTGCCAGTTGGGCTCATGCAGGCATGGGCTTCGGTTGAGTTTGGCACCTGGTACGCGCGTTCTGCGGAATTCCTTCAAACGCCGCTTCTGACGCGTCTGCGTTGGATGCGGATGTTCGGTGACTCCCTTTTTGCCTTCGGAGCGATAGTTCTGGGTTGGTTTGTGCTTGGCCTGGTTACTGGGCACTCATTCGAGAAAGGTGGAACGGCGGCCGAAGAATCAGAACAGGACCATGAAATGGAACTGATCCATTCGGGCGCTGAGAACTCCTCCAAAATATTAAACAAGACTGCCGGAGACCAAGCTTTCCGGCAGTTGTTTTTGTCGGGGAAGCGGGACGCAAACTATGATGTCGAAGCCTCATACCAACGCAGCACACGCAAGGAGCGCATTGTGTTCCAGCGGCTCGCACTGCCGACAACGGTCTCCATTTCCAATGGAATTCGTTCGGTGTAACGAAGATTGAGCGGCCAACGTCCATTTTGGTGTCGGCGTTCGATGACGATTTGAATCGCCTCTTTGACCCGGCTGTCAGGCTTGATCCCTGCATTGCGGAGATAATCGAGTCCGCGCAGGACATCGTAGTGCCAGAACGTTGGGAATGAGAACTGGAACCAGCGTTTGTCGAGGACTTCACCGGTACGAAGCGAGCGGAACATGCGACGCTCAAGCAGATACTTTTCGCCTCTTTTCCGGGCCTGCGTAATGGACGATGATTTGCGCCCCGCCCGCTCATATGCCAACAGTCCTTCGAGCACGCAAATCGTGGTGTGGAATGAAGAGCGCCGGCTCAGCGGATGCTTGGGTGAGGGCTCAACCGCATCGCAATTCCATCCGCCATCTTCGAGTTGCTCGCTCAGAAGTCGACGGGCCAGTGCATCATTCCGTTTATTGAAATACGCGCCGATGGCGAGAATTCGGCCGTTGATGCAGGGTTCTGTCTCCCCGCGAAGGAACGGGCGGTTGTTGAGCGGCTTGAAGACAAGCCCTTTGTCGACGCGGTCGATCATTCTGCGAGCTCGCTGGCTCCCTGGGTCCAGACCGAGATCCATCAACGTGACGAGGGTGTAGAGGGTAACGAGCCATCCCCGATCATTAGGGCCACCCCAATTCCCTGCGCGAGACTGGAGGGCAAGGAGCTTGGCTCCCCAGCCTTCGGTTGCGACGCGAGCACGCTCGGCTGCAGTCGCGTCAGGCGCTGCGTCGGTGAGATCTCGCATGACCTGCCAACGAATCGCGGGATCAGAATCGAGCAACCACTTCAAGTGCGCGGGCCGGGGCGCATAATCGCTGAGGCGCATTCGTCTCTTATAACAAATCGGGACGTTTTGCGCCGAGAGGGGTGCTCGCGGGAGTCTAGAACTCAGTGGCTTTGACAGCCGCGTTCATTGAAGCAAAAGAGGAAGAGAGGTAACGACTAAATCATCAGTCGACGTCCGCTCCGCACTTGAGCCCGCAGCACGTCGCAGACGAGAGAACAAGCTTGCTTGACCTCGGGAATGGCAACGTAACAGTACACGCGCTTCCCTTCGCGGCTGGTTGCGATAATGCCTGCTCCTTTCAGCACCGCAAGGTGTTGGGAAAGATTCGCTTCGCTCACGCCCAACCGGCGGCGTAATTCCGCTACGGGGTAAGCTTTCTTCCCTACAAGGTCAAGAATCTTCAGGCGGACAGGATTGGCGAAAGCCTTGCAGATCGCCGCCCGCCTTTCATATAGCTCCTCATCCATCAAGTGCTGCTGGTTACGACTTTTCATTCCAACTCCTGCACTACGGCGACGCTTACTGCGCTTTTTCCTCCTCTACATGATAGCCCGTGATCATTGCTCCTAGAAGACTAAAGGGAGTGGGGCCGGTGGTGGATAAGTAAATGTGTCCGATTAGGAATGCCAGGAAAAGATAGCTGCCGAGTGTATGCGCCGGGGCGAGAACCCAGAGTCCTCCAACCCGCGCAAATATCCCAGGCCAACGATCCGCGCCCCACATCAAGACTCCGCTGACAATCTGGAACGGAAGCAGAATATTGAGGAGCAAAATGTAGGTAATCTTCTGCAGTGGATTTAGCTTGCGGCGGGGATATGTATCGAACGGGTGCTTTTCCCCTTTGAATATGCCATAGAGATAGAAACGCGCCTGGCGAATGGCCGCGCCGGTGAAGTCATCCAGGCGCGGCAGGAAATGGTGATACTTCTCCGCCGTGACGTGATAGAAGATCCCGAGAAAGGCATTCAGGATCAGCACGAATCCGATCCACGAATGCCAGCGAACGGCGTTGGCCATCGAACCGAAGATTCCGAACCGATCCGGATAATGAATGGACATTCCTGTGAGGATCAGGCAGAGCATTCCGGCTGCCTGCAGCCAGTGCCATATGCGTTCGTGCAGCGCGTAGAGAGGTATTCGTGAATTCATAAGCGGCCCCCAAGGAGACGAATTGCGCCATGCAGCAGGCTGAATAGAATTGCCGCCACCACGCAGAGCCAACCGAACCACTCGACCCATGCGGTCCTGCTGTAGCCTGCGATGTAAAAGGAATGAAGAAGAACGCGGTTATCGAATGAAGGCTCTTTGGTCCTAAAGTTCACCACGTTTAGTTTCTTGCCGCGATAAATTACCGGCACTCCTGCCGGAAGTGACGAGTTCAGGTCCATCGGGCGGGCCAGCATGCTGTTCTTCCCATGACATGCTGCACAATCACGCACTGCCTCCTTCTTCCCCACGATGCCGTGCGTCATGGCCCACGGCACCACTTCAATTCGTAGCTCGGGATCAGTGACGCCGGAATATTTCTGCAGAAGTCCTTTCACCAGCGCGATCTTCTCGGGCGTGTCGTAAACCGCTTGAGGAAGATCAATGATTCCATCCTTGTCAGCAAATGCTCTTAGAATTTCGGGCCGATAGGGAAATTCTCCTTCGATTGCTTTGCCTGCGTAGAACGCGTTTTGTACCTGCCAGGTGAAAACCGGGCGTCCTTTGCTCCTGTCGAACCAGTAGACCCCTGTGATCAGGTTCGTCGGCCGTATCTGTTGATTGTTGTTCTTGTCGAGCGTTGGAATATATGCGGGCAGATAGCCTCGAATCTCCGATTCCGGGTCGACGATCGAGCCTTCGATTCCGCGCATCGTAATGCGGCTGCCGCCTGTGTCCATGACGAAGCCCCAATCGTCGCTGCGATAGGCCCAGAAATGTACGGCCGGGATGTGGCATGTCTGGCAAGCTAGCGAACGGAGATGGGTTGATTTGTAGGGAAGAAACGCGTGGCCCTTCTCCGCCTCGTGACAGTCACCGCACGCGCGCATCGTGTCGCGCTTAGTCAGATTGACCGTTTCCGGAGGAATGTCGCCTCGCGCGAAATTGTGATCCGGACGACGAAGATAGACAGCGAGGTCTTCTTCTGCAGGTTTGTAGCGCAGGTTCTTCTTGGGGTCTTCCTGAATCATGCGTCCGGGATTGTTCACCGAGAAGTGGCAGTCGATGCAGATAAGACCGGCCGCGGCGTGAGCATCCCAGGGAAAGTCCATCTTCTCCTTGCCAACCATATTGGGAGAAACCGTATCGCTGATCTTCGCGCCGTTGTAGATCCAACCCGATTTTTCGGTTCCACGCATAATGTCGGCGTGTTGAATGGGCTGAATGGTGGTCGTGTTCCGGGCGGTGAAGCCATGGCACTGGGCGCAGTTTTCCAGTGTCGGATCAGAAATGTCGAGCCCCTCCATCTTTACCGTTCCGTCAGCATTGAAAGCAGCACGATTGTACCTAAACGTCCCGTTCTCCTGACGAACTACGATGCCGGTGTCCACCAGAGTCGCATTGTTGGCCCAGCGAAAGTCTCCTGCGGCCATTTCTTTCTTGCGCTCGCCGCGACTCGCCTTGGGAACGTGACATAGGAAGCAATCCGCCTCCGCGATTCCACTCTTCTGCCAGTCCCAAGGAATAACCTGGCCCGTGTCCCGGTCGCGAACGGTGTAGCTCGGATCGAGCGGCCCGCTCGGCTTCGCATCGGGGCTGAGAAAGCGATGGCCGCGCAGGTCGTACTCAGAAATCCCTCCGCCGGTGTGGCAACCGCCGCACTTGGTCAGCCACTCCGGCTGGCTCATGTCAGCATCGGAAGGATCATTGATGTCGGCTGCGGTGAGCTGCCGGTTCGGAATGATCGAGAATTTTCCGAACATGCCGGGAGAGTTATTAAAAGAAGGTGCGCCGTGCGAGGAGAGCAGGGCCCGATCCATTTCAGTCTTGCCCTGCTGAAAGTGAAAGCTGTTGGTAATGTACTCGTAATCGTGGCAATCGCCGCCGCAGGTCTGACGCGTGCTGATCGGCTTTCCGGTAACAAGTACACTCTGTCCGGCTTCATCCTTCAAGACGACCGGGGGATGAGCCAGTTTTAGGGCTTTAGCGTTTCCGGCATCAGATCCGTTGGTGGCCGGTATCGAATTCTGTTCAATAGCCGTGGCGCAGAGCAGAGCGATTCCGGCGAGCGCAAATATCATCCGGGATCTCTTCAGCACTGAAACATGGAAGGTGTCTACATCTCGATCCATTTCTGTCTCCTCACAAAAGGCGGATGCCCGCAACTTGGGTTGCGTGTTCCCGCCTCGTTCTATCGTTACTTGCCGCAGGTTTCCGGCTGTGGCGAGTCGGCGGCGTGATTGATGAGGAAGGCGGAAGCATCGAGCAGTTGGTCGGGAGGCAGATACTTGGTCAGCGATTCTTTCCCGTGGTTATGGCTTCCCGCGGCAAAGTACGCGCGCCATTGCGCCATGGTCTTGTTCATCGGGGTCAGTTCGCCACCCACGCCGCCCTTGGCGTGGCACTGGCGGCAGTTGTCTTTGAAGAAATGGCGCCCTTTGGTTTCACTACCCTTCTGAGCGGCGGGCAGGACAGAGAACATGCCTGAAACAGTAATAAGGACCAGCAGGGAAAGCATGATTTGTACGAATCGCGTCATGAGAATATCCACCATCACTTTCGTAGATTCGAAACTGATAAAGATAATACGGATCACGAAATGATATTTCCGTGATCCAGGACACACTTGATTTCAGCTTCCCAAAACGAATTGATGTGTCCTTAAGTACTTAATAACTTTCGCAACTATGTGACTATAAACACTGCAAAGGCCTTGCCACTTGGCCAATGATGTACCTGCCATACTCGGTCGACCTTCCTACTCACCCTGACCCGGTATAGCCCGGCGATCGGCCTCAGAACCGTCGAGCCGCGCAATTCATAAAGAGAGGATTCATGCTTATGCGGAAGCTCCTGCTGACAGTACCGATTCTTCTGCTCATCCCGGGGCTGTGGGCTCAAACGGCGCCTCCTGCGACGGATGACGCTGCCCAGATGCGTCAGGAGATCGATCAACTCAAGAAAACCATCAATTCGCTCGAACAGCGGCTGGACGCGCAAGAGAGCGTGTCCAAGGCTGCGTCCACTCAAACGTCCTCAGCACCGGCTGCGCAGGCGGTTTCGGCAAACGACGAGGCAGTTTCGGACCTTCAAACCAACGTTCGCGACCTCAATGAGCGAGTGAACCAGACTGAACGAAAGACCCTGCGGGACCGATTGGAGTGGGGCGGCGACTATCGCTACGAGTTCCACGTCATCCGCGGCAACATCCCCACGCACTATGACGGAATGCAATTGCAAAACCTAATGGTGAACACCCTGTGGTTGTTCACACCCCAATCGCAAGGCGGGCTGGGAATGACGTTCGATCCCGCAATGATCGGTCAAATGACACCGAGTCAATTCTCAGCTTTTCTTGGACAGCAGGTGCAGCAGAATTACGCGCAATACCAGTACTTCACCAACAATCTCACCTTCCCCGCATTGAAGGGGGCAATGGGACAATTCACCCCCCAAATGCAACAGATGTTGATGAGCTACCTCACGCAGGTCCCCGGTGTTCTACAGAATGCCTATAGCGCTAACAGCGACGCGCTGATGACGAACCGGCTTCGCCTACGGTTCGATTCTCAGGTAGCCGACAACATCAGCTTCGGCGCGCGCCTCAGCATGTACAAGGTGTTCGGCGATTCGACTGGCTTGCAGGTGTTCGACGGTCAGCCGACCTCCCTGGCAATCGACGGCACGACAGTCGGCGTCCCCAGCGGCGATATGGTCCGCGTGGAACGCGCTTACTTCAGTTGGAACCACATCGGCGGATCGAACCTCTACCTTTCCATTGGGCGGCGTCCATCGACGGATGGTCCGCCTCTCAATTACCGGGACGATGAACCTCGCGGTGGCACGCCGTCGGGTTCTCTGATTGATTTTCAATTCGACGGCATCACCCTCGGCTACAACGTAAACGACAAGATGACGTTTCGTGCATGCTACGGTATGGGATATTCCGCAGGCTTTGGCAACGGAGCTCTGCTTGAAAACCCTGCAGATCGCGTCAAGTCTGTGCATCTTTTCGGTGGAAATTTCGACCTGTACAGCACCGACAAGACCTTTATACAAGCAACGATTGCGCGAGCGTGGAACGTCACTGACGGCTTCGATGGTTTAATGGTGCTCCCGAACAATCCGCTGACTGGCGCTCCGGTGACTGCACCGGTAGTCATGCGCTATGCTCCATCGGCAAACCTTGGCGCCATTAACTTGTATGGAATCAACTTGCAGAAGAAACTTCGCGACTTTGATCTGTTTGCGAGCGGGAACTGGTCATCGACGCGTCCCAACGGACTCACCACCCCCTTCGGGGGCTTGATGAGCGATCCTTTCGACACGCCGGTCAACCACGATGGGCAGATGTACTACCTGGGAATCCGGTACAGCATCCCGAAGGATGACGGTCGAACCAAAGTAGGGTTTGAGTTCAACCACGGGACCGAGTACTGGTTTGACTTCGCTCAGGCAGCGGACGACATCATCGCTCCGAAGACCGACACTCGCGGGAATGTCTACGAAACGTACCTCACGCACCGCATCAGCGACCACTTTATGCTGAAGGGCAGCTTCATCGATTACGACTACACCTGGTCGGGATCCGGCTGGCAGGTAGGCGCTCCCAAGCGTCTCAATAGCAGCCCGATTCTGGCCTTCCCAACGTACGATACAGCGAGGATGTTCACGGCCGGAGTAATCGCTTCGTTCTAATCGCTGAAAGAAAAGGAGGGTTGATAACGGCAACCCTCCTTCGCTCAACTACGAACTCGCATCTGATCAGCCCGATTTAGATTGCTGCCTGCTCGAGCGCCAGGTTTTTGAGCTCATCGATTTTTCGGCCGATCTGCACGGTGCGACAGTGGACAGCGCAAGAATCACATCCTGCGCAAGAATCGAGACCCATGCCCGGGGCAGCGGAAGCCAGAGTTTGTCGGGCAACTCCAATATTCCTATATTGCACGGCGTACATATGAGACCGCATCAACAGAGGAATGTCTACCTGATTCGGGCAATCCTTCTTGCACTCTCCACATTGATGGCAGAACTCTGCTTCGGCGACAAAGCTATCGTTAGCCAGGAATTTCTTCTCCCGGTCCGTATAGGCCAGGTCGCGCACGACCGAGAAATCCTGCTCCAGGTGTTCGTATGTGCTAAACCCTGGTATGGCGGTGGTGACAAATTCGTGGTTCAATACCCACTTCAGCAGAGCGGTTTGACTCTCTGGACGTAATTCTTTGGGAAGTTTCGGATCAGGCTTTATGGTGCCTCCCGCCTGCGTCTTCATCGCGACAATCCCGATCCCCAACTTCGCGGCTCGCTCGATCGTCGAGAGGACCTCCGCATTATGCGCCATCGTATAGTTGAGCATGACCAACGCAACATCGAAGACTTCGAGGCGCATGGCTTCATTGAGCACATCAACCGTCCGATGTGTCGATATGCCTACAAATCTGGTCCTGCCGTCTTTCTTCAGCTTCTGCAATGCCTCAAGGGGGCCTTCAGCGTTTGCGTCTTCTACCGAGTCGACTCCATGGTGATAAAGGATGTCGACATGGTCCATCTGCAGCCTTCTCAAACTAGCTTCGACGCCGTCGATGAAGCGTTGCTTTGCTTCAGCCGGATTCCCCGAATGGCCGCGCGATGGCTGTTTAGTAGAGACTACAACTTTGTCCCGCACTCCCATCTCTTTGATCACATTGCCGACCATTTCTTCATTGCGTCCTTGCTGGTAAACCGCGGCAGTGTCGAAATGCCGAATTCCAAGCTCGTAAGCATGGCGCAGCAGTCCGGGAATATCCGCATTCATGACTCCCATGCTGACTACTGGAAGTGTGATTCCAGTTTTTCCGAGGGTGCGTTGGATCAGCGGTGGTTTTACAGAAGCCGCAATCAGCAATTGCGTTTTCCCAATCACACTCGCGGTACCGGCCCAAAGGATCGGCTTCACGATGAAGTCACGACGGTTCCATTCTTGATTTCTCATAATTCAGTCCTCTCGCTGTAAGCTTCTTTTCAATTACTGATTCATGGAAGACTCCGGGTTGCAGCTTGCAAGATGCCGGCACCGGTTTGCCCAGGATTAAAGACTGCAATCAGATATCGGCCACGCGTTCGTGAGATCACGTGTCCTTCGAAGCTATTGCTTCCCCGCATGCCGTTCTCGCCAAATTCGGGCGCGGACGCTGATTCGCCACTCTGCTTGAAGTGCTTTGCAAATTGCTCCGCTCGGGCTTTCGCAGCGGGCCCGTCATTCGCGACTGAAACAACGAGCTTCATCTGTTCTCGACCCTGTGCGTACGAAACAATGTAGGCGGGCGCCAGGAAAGCGTGCCCGAGCGGATCCTTCTTTATGTATTGTTCGGAATGTGGAACACGGTCTTGATGCGGGAGCCGGAGGAGCAATGGCGGAATCACTCGGCTACCGCCGATACGGCTGGAGAGAAGTCGCGCAAACTCGTCCAACAACTTATCCGTCGTCAGTCCGGAACCGGACAATTTGACGTAATACTGCCCCGCGAGAAAATTGAGAATCCCGGTGGCGCGATATCCTTCGGCTCCGATGGAGAGGAACTTGTAGTTCGGCGAACGCTCGGAGCTGTAGATTCCGAACGCGTCATCACCAGTGCCCATGTCGTAGAGATCAACAGTTAATTCATTTGTGCCGCTTTTAAACTCCTCGTGCAAGAGCGTCTTGAAGTCGTAAAGCAGGTAAATGTCTGCGCCGCCATCGATGTACTGGTAGAGAGTATCGGCGTTGTATGTGGAGGGCTTGCCTTGAGCGACGGCGTGACCGGGAAGGGGTTGCCGAAGGAAACTTGTCAGTTGAACCGCATTGGAAGTTTTTGTCCCCTGACTACTTCCCAACGCCGCGAAACTTTGGGCGCGTATGACGGGCGAACCCGAAGCAAGGGAAATCAGCAGCACCATCATGCAAAAAACCATCTTCATGATTGCTCTCCAAACGCAGCAAGTCAGAGACCGAGTCATACTGCTTTAATCCGCGTGCGCACTTTTTCGAATTCGTATGTGCCAAGGCCGCGATCGGTCGCCATCTTCAGGTATGGCAAAGCAGCAACATCAATATCCCAAAATGCTTTCGCCACGTAGGCGTCCAGGGCGACCGGGTCCGTCCCGGCGACCATCGTTTTCTTCAGCAGAACGTCCTGCAGATTGCCGCCGGTTGGTCCGTTGCGAATCAGGATGCGGTAGCAATCGATCATCGTGAGAGTAGGCCGGACGAAGTCAGCGAGATCCACCAGACTCTCGTGGATCTTCTGGTGCAACTGATGTCGAGGTCCACCGAGCATTCCGTACCAGTTCTTCATACCCAGAGTCGTGCCAGTGAGACTGTGGTGCTTGGCGATGGGAACGTTGATGACCTTATCGACGTTTAGAAAGGGAGTGAAAACCGGCCACGCGCGCAGAATTTGCCCCTGCAGGTCCACTTCCTTGAACATCGTGGGATCGGGGAGTATGACTTCGGCCCCAGTGTGCTGCGCGGCTTCGGCGATTTCGGATCTTTCAAAGCAGCGACGCGGATCGTTGCAGCTCACGTCGGTGACAATCACGCGCTTCGCTCCTGCCGTTGAGCACTGGCGCACGACTTCGGAGACAACGTCGGGATTCGTGGTGGCCGCCTGCTCCGGTACGCGATCCCAGCCAATGTTGGGCTTGACGAGCACAACATCTCCACGGCTGATGAATCGTCGAATTCCGCCCAGTTCCTCAAGTGCTTGCCGTGCCAGTTGCGCGGGATCGTCACCGGTAATGATGGCCATCTCTGGAAGGTCTGCATTCGCGGCGATCGTGTGTCCGCGCTTCGCGGTGATCGCCAATGCGCGTTCAGGACGCCAGCTATGCTCACTCAGCCAGATCCCCAAACCGGCTGCGCCCGCACTTGCTCCCGCCACACGAAGTAACTTGATCAGCGCTTCGCGGCGGCTCAGAGTCGGAGTCTCGGATTCCATGTCAGCTCTTCCTCCGGTTCAACAAAATCTGATTTGTGCGAGATCGGCTCTCACCGACACTCGTGACGTAGACTGCCGGCCGATCCTGCACGGGACACGAGTATTCGCAGGCGCCACATCCCACGCAACGCGACGGATCGAGATAAGGATGTTTTAGTTCTTTAGCGTTTCCCGCATTATCAATAACCTCTGCAGTCTGCAGATAAATTGCTTTCGGGGAAGTTGGACACCACTCTTCGCAGACGATGCACTCGGTTGCCATCGCCCACGGCAAGCATCGACTGCGATCGTAAAAAGCTGTTCCCAAACGAACAGGCTTATCGGTGCGTCCCACATCCACCGACCAGCCCTTTTCTTTTCCGGTGATTTCCCAGATCGCTCCCGTGGGACATACTTGCGAACACAACACACAACTCGGCTCGCAGTAGCCGATGCGAGGCACGAGAACCGGTGTCCACAAGCCTTCGAGGCCAGCTTCGGAGAAGGAAGGATGCAAAGCGTTATTGGGGCAGACTTTCATGCACTCGCCGCAACGGATGCAGCGCGACAGGAAGAAGTCCTCGTCGAGTGCTCCCGGGGGACGCAGCAGCCGCTCATTCCTTTGAACCGCGAAGCCGGGCGTGCTTCGCACAAAAGGAACCAGCGCAGCGCCCGCCGCTAGACCAGTGAGAACCTTCCGCCTCTGCAGGTTTGCACTCGCAGCTTTCTGAGCCGGAAACCACTCAAATCGCAAGCTGTGTTCCGGGCATTCGTCCACACAATTCAGGCACAGAAGACACTCGGATTGGTGCCAGGGCACGCCGCCGATCGGGTCGTCGCCACCCTGGCAGCGCAGAAGACAGCGATTGCAGTCTTTGCAATGATCAGCCTGCTTGACAAGCCCAAACACGGACCAGCGCGAAACAAGTCCCAGCAACGCTCCCAGTGGGCAAATTGAACGGCACCAGAGTCGTGTAATGCGAAAATTCAGCGCGATGACGAAGATGAAGATGATTCCCAGCCACACTCCTGAATGGAAGTAAGGCTGCTTGAAACTAAGCAGGAGCAATCCAAAGACGAAGTGCAGAACGCTGCCAACCGTCTGTACGAAACCGTTGGGGCTCTGTTCGAGCGAACCCAAGAAGGCGCGGAGACCATAATTAGTCGCCGGCAACACAGATAACCCGACGGAGCGAACCAGAAACGAAAAAGGATCGAGCCACCCAACTGCGCCAGTG
>Ga0335081_10004845_pt1 | contig 21266 bp, 23 predicted proteins | sample Lox_Sample_35_FD_206713 | JGI IMG/M metagenome (GOLD analysis project Ga0335081, IMG submission 206713) | Soil microbial communities from Loxahatchee National Wildlife Refuge, Florida, United States - Lox_Sample_3.5 | ecosystem: Environmental > Terrestrial > Soil > Wetlands | place: USA... | reverse complement strand
GCACATCGGCCCGTCGCCGAGTGCCCGCGAATTCTTCACCACTGTGTTTCAGGAAGCGGTGGACCAGCTAGCTAAAGACTCCTCAAGCGTCGAACGGTAGGGCAGGCTGCCGGCAGGCCCTACAAACTACCGCAGAATGTGAAAAGCTACGAATGCGCCGATATATGCCAGCACACCCATATAGGTGAATTGCAGAATCGGCCACTTCCACCCGCCGGTCTCGCGGCGGACCACCGCAATGGTCGAAATGCACTGCATGGCGAACGCAAAAAAGACCAATAACGCCACTGCGCCGCCGAGCGTAAGGTCGTGTTGCAGCGAAGCTTCAAGCCCGGCCTTCTCGTTTTCCGGATCCATTCCGTAGATCGAGCCGAGCGTGGCCACAATCGTCTCGCGTGCGGCGAGCGACGTGATCAGCCCAATCCCAACCTTCCAATTCAGCCCGAGCGGCTTGATGGCTGGCTCGATGGTGTGGCCGAGCATGCCGGCGACGCTATTGTCGATCTTCGGGGAGTGGCCGTTGGCCAGCGGCACATGCGCCAGGATCCAGAGCACCACCATCACCAACAGGATGACGGTGCCGGCGCGGCGCAGAAAAACCACCGAGCGATCGAGCAACCGCAGACTGAGCGACTGCACCGTCGGCCATCGATAAGCCGGCATTTCCAGCATGAATGGCGTGCGGCGGCTTTTCAAAACCGACGACTTCAACACGCGCGCCGTGACCACGGCCGCGACAAAACCCAGCACGTACAGCCCGAGCATTGACAGCGCGCGCGCCCCGAGAAAACTGCCGAGCACTGGACGGTTCGGGATAAACGCCGCGATGATTAGCGTATAAGGCGCGAGCCGGGCGGAGCACGTCATGAACGGCGCAATAAGAATGGTCGCCATCCGGTCGCGCTTGTTCTCGATTGTGCGCGTCGCCATGATGGCCGGCACGGCGCAGGCATACGCCGATAGCAGCGGGATGAAGGATTTACCTTGCAGCCCGACTTTCGCCATGGTGCGGTCGGCAATCAGAGCCGCCCGCGCCAGGTACCCGGAGTCTTCCAGGATTCCGATGAACAGGAACAAGAGCAGCACTTGCGGCAGGAACACCACTACCGACCCCACTCCGTTCCACACACCGTCGAGCAGCAGCGAACGGAATAGCGAATCGGGAAGCACAGATGCAACCCAGTTGCCCGTCACGTGGATCAGCTTGTCGACTGCATCCTTCGCCGGATCGGCCACGCCGAAAATCGTCTGGAAAACCAGAATGACGACAGCGAGAAAAATCAGCGGACCGGCGACCGGGTGCAGAAAGACGGCATCGAGACGCCTCGTCCATTTCGGAGGTGCGGGCGAACGGTAACGGGCCTGCTGCCCGATCCGGCCTGCCCAGCTCCGGCAGCTCGGTACGTCCTTCAGAATGGGAAGCTGAACCGGCGCGGGCTTGGGCATCGCGCCCGCCAGGAATCTGAAAACCTGATCGAGTCCCTCGCCCTGCCTCGCGCTGACTAATGCCACCGGTGCGCCGAGCTGTGCAGCCAGTAGTTTCAGATCGAGTTCGCCGCCGCGGCTGCGCAGGTCATCCGCCATGTTCAAGATGATCAGCGTGGGAACCCCTAGCGCCAGGATCGGCGCCGCCAACATCAGGTGACGGCTGAGGTTGGTGGAATCGAGCACCAGCAGGATTGCCTGGGGCTTGCCCGTGTCCCCGCGCTGGCCGGTCAGAACATCGTAGGCAATTTGCTCGTCTTCAGAACGCGGCGAGAGGCTGTACAACCCAGGCAGATCGATGAGCGGAATTTCCCGGCCGTCGGGCAGCACGGTGACGCCTGTGTGCCGCTCCACGGTGACACCCGGAAAGTTGGCGACCTTTTGGCGCAACCCGGTGAGGCGGTTGAACAGAGTCGTCTTGCCGCTGTTCGGGGGGCCGATTAATGCAACGTGCTTGCTTGTCCTAGAAACAGCAGAAGCGGGAGATTCGGCGAGCTGGGTGATGCTCGAGCCGTGGCAATCGCTCACATCCGCCTCGTCTTTTTCTCCATTCGGACGGCGAGGTGACGCGCGGTTTCGCGTCGCAGCGCCACTTCCGAGCCGTCTACCTGAAACACGCGAGGGTCGCCTCCGGGGGCGCTAAACCCGGCGGTAATGCGTGTTCCGGGAAGAAACCCGAGCTCCATCAGGCGGCGGGCCTCATCGGCTGGAAGGTCGATCCGCTCCAGAGTGGCGGCATCGCCGCGGCCTAGCTCCACCAGGCTCGCGAGCGTCGCAGGTTGCGTCTTGCTGCCACTCAGTTGCAACATGGTTTCAGTATGAACGCCTCCGAAATCCTTGTCAAGGGTCCTTCGCGCCTTCCTGGTACTCCGGCGTGCCACCGGGTTGCAACTCCCTCCAAGTTACCGAATTATATGACTATAGCATGAAACCTCAATACTCGATCCGCCGCGCGGTTCTAGCCGATCTGGAACGAATCGGCCAGGTCGAGGCCGCGAGCTTCGGTGCGGAAGCCTATGATCGCAAGCTATTTGCACATTATCTGCGGCGCTGCGGGCCGCTGTTCCTGGTAGTAACCCGCCGGAATACGGCCGTCGGATATATGATTACCTGCTTGCGCGGGGGGCCTGCCAGACAGGCCGCCGAGCTCGTTTCCGTGGCGGTGGATCCCTCGATGCGCCAAGCCGGTGCGGCTTCCGCATTGCTGGAGAGCACCTTACGTCGCCTCCGGCGGAGAGGCGCAACCCGGCTGCGTCTGGTGGTCCGGGTGACCAATGCACCCGCCCAGGCGTTCTATGAGAAGTATGGCTTTCGCCGCGTGCGGGTATTGCGGGGATATTATGAGGACGGCGGCGACGGCATTGCCATGAGCCGCCCGGTAGAGCGGGTCCGGAATGACTGACCTACCGCACCGAGCGTTGAATCGCGCTGGCCACGAGTCCCGCCAGCGAGTCCTGCCACGCGTGGGCGATCATACCGGGACGCACAGTGTCGCACCAGTAAGACAGGATTCCGAACATCAGGCCGTAGACTGCGATCAGCACGGCCGAGCGGTAGCCCTGGTAAATATGACCCGCGCCGAAGAGGGCTGCTGAGAGAAGAATCCCGATCGGCGCCTGTCTTGTCCAGGAGATGAACTGGCGCTGCAGGTAGCCGCGGAAAACCGCCTCCTCGCAGATGCCCGCGCTCACTGAGATCGCCACCCAGGCAGCCTGTTCGGCTGGTCCGCGCGGCAGCAGAAACTGGGCTTCGCGAAGAAACGGGGTTGCGCCCAGGAGCCGGCCCAGAATCGCCAGCACGATCCCCGACGAGACCCAGAACGCCGCCGCGATTGCGACGTCGGCCAGTACATGGCGAAGGGACTTCCAGCGCGGCCCCACCAGCACCCGGGCGGCACAGCCCCACCAAGCGAACGCGAACAGGATCCACTCGCTGAGTCCCATGGTCAGGTACAGCTTCAGATGATCCGGGCTGGGTGCGGCGCGCAATTGATCGGCGCGAATCTTACCCCATGCCGCGTAACCGGCCAGCAACGCAAGCAGCGCGGCGGTGTGCAGCGGCGCCGCGATTGCCGAGTCGGGCTGCGATTTCGAATGCCGCGTAGAATTCCGGGAGCTCATGATCCTCCGCTTCATTTTATGGCGAGGAAACGCGCGCGCTTGCAAATAGCACCGCGCTGCGGCATCGTTAGGGTGATGCCGGCATCGCTCGAGTTCTTGCGCGGAGTGCTGGGCGTGCTCTGTGTGATGTTTGCCTTCATGGCGGGGCGATCGGCTGGGGCTGTGCGAAGAGGTCAAATTAAGGTTTCGCGGCTGTACGCCTGGATCATTCGCGCGGGCGTGTGCGCCATCGGGGTGGCCGTGCGGCACTCGCTGGATGGCATCGACATCGGCGTGTGGGTATTCGGGGCGGCCGCTTTTGCCCTCGGGTGGTGGGCTGTCTCGCGTGAGAAGGAAACCGAGGACCTCACTCGCCAGATCTTTCCCGAGTGACAATCCAAAGTCTCACCGGCCGTGGCACATCGTGCAGTTGGCTCCCGCGGCGCTTCGCAGCTTCTTAATTTCTGCGGCGGCCACCCCGCCCTGGGTCAGCGAGGTCAAACGCGCCCGGGCTTCGGCTGCAGCCCGGGACGCCGAGTTGGCCGCCGTTTCATATTGGTTTCTTGCCAGATCGGTCTCTCCCAGTTCGAAATAGAGGTCTCCCCGCATGATATGCAGGTAGTCGCCGGCGCGGCTTCTCCCGGCGACTTTGATTAGGAAATCCAGGTCCTCGGCTTCGGCGGCGTGGTTGCGCAGCGTGTCCGGAAGACTGAGGCCATTGAACGCGCGCGCCAGCCGCACTCCTACCGAGTTCGGCGCCAGTTCCACCGCGCGGTTCATGTCGGCAACGCCTTTCGCCGCCAGTTGGGGCGAATGAAGGAGCGACGCCATGATGGCCTGCATTCCGCCATGGGTGGCGAGGGCCTCGGCATGATCCGGATTGAGCTTGAGAGCATGCTCGAGCGTCTGCGATCCTCTCTGGCCGGCGGTCATAGCGTCAGCGGGCTTCCCTCCGGTCAGCATCGTTCCCGCCGCCTGGGCCAGGTACGCCACGCCCATGGCGTTCCACAAGTCGGCGTTCTCTGGATCAGCCTTGGTCGCCTCTTCCAGCATGGCGACATACTGGGGCACGATGTCATATTGGCCGGCGCGGAACTGAAACTGGTACGCTCGCGCCTGGCGCAAGATGTCGGCGGTGCTGGAACCAGAAGTTTGGGGCCAAGCCGCGGCGCTCAATGCCATGCAGGCGAACGCAGTCCTCACGACGCTCGATTTCTTCATTGTGATTCTCCGCTGTCTCCAGATTTGATCGACCCTTCGATGGTCAGTCGCCGCCGGCGGGGAAGGTGGATGCAAGCCGGAAAATTATTTTGGCCGGCCGCGCGCTAGATACTAAAGCGCCGAAGAACCCGCAGAAAACGGCCCCGAAAGGCAAGGTAGGCGCTCGCCAGGGCGGCGCCGACGACCAGCGCGCCCGTTGGTACCAGCGCGCCGCTGCCGATACCCACAGCGAATGCCAAGGCCACGATGATGACGAATGCGCCCGCGAGCATAGTGAACAATCGACGCTGAAACTGCCGCTGTTCGCGGCCTTCCAGCACCTTGACACGAAACAGGGAATCTCGAGCCGGCGGCGCCGCCTGACGGAGATACTCTACGATCCGATCGTCTCGACCTTCACTCATGGCTTGTCTCCTAGAATGTCACGCAGCTTCACCCGGCCGCGCAGCACATATGATTTGATCGTCCCCAGCGGAATGCCAAGCATCTCGGCTGCTTCCGCGTGGGTATATCCGCTTCCAAGGACGAGGGTGACCGCGGCTCTTTGATCCAACGGCAGCGAAAGCAGCGCCTCGCGCACGGCGATGCGGTCTTCGGCGGGCGTTTCTTGCGCCTGCTCTCCCGATGAAAGCTCATGATAGGCCGTGTCGCGCCGCGCTGCTCGAAACCAACCTCGCTGACTCCCCTTCGCCTTGCGCCAGGCGATGGAGAATAGCCACGAGCGCACACTGGCTTGCCCCCGGAAAGACTTCGCTTGAGTCCAGGCGGCGAGAAAGGTTTCCTGTGCGATGTCGTCCGCCTCCGAATGATTCGATAGCAGACCGCGGAGGAAGGTCCGCACGGCCTGCTGGTGGCGGTCGATGAGCATATTGAACGCGTGCTCGGAGCCGTCCCGTACTGCGGCAAGCAGGCTCTCGTCATCCCGGTCCATTTATTTTTCGGAAGCGGTGAGAGCCCCGACAAGAAATCGGATGGCGAGTGCTGCCCAGAATGCCGCCATCAACCCGAACAGGTAGATCGCCCACTGCGGACCGCCTTCGTTCGTGCGCCACCAGGCAATGCCGCCGGCCACGCAGGCGGCGACAAGCAACCCGGTGAAGTTCCCCGCCTTCGCGCCGATTTCTCGTCCGGCTCGCGCGCCCTCCGTCTCACTCATCTGCTTGGTGAGCATCGCGACGACAGCGGGAGGAGGCTCGACGCCCTTCTCGGCATAGGTTCGCAGGACTTCCAGCGCCTTCATGTTCCCGCGATGGATGATGATCGCCATGAAGAAGCCGAAGGAAAGGACCCCGACCGAAAGGCCGACCCAGAACAGAAACCAAAGCATCGGTGGAACTTGGCTCATCGTTGACTCCTTTCATTCGCCTGGACGGGAACGTATGATCTCACATCCTATAGTCGCCGCCGGCGGGGTAGCTGGATGCACCTTGGCGATGTATTTTGCCGTAAGCCTACGGTCGCCCTGCGCTACAATCTTCTCTTGCCTATGTCACTTGTCGTTGTTGGATCAGTCGCTTATGACGGAGTAGAGACGCCGCATGGAAAAGTGGACCGCATGTTGGGCGGCGCGGCCACTTATATTTCGCTGGCGGCCAGCTATTTTACGGATGTGAAGATCGTCGCAGTGGTCGGTGATGATTTCGCGAAAGCCGACCGCGACCTGCTCGGTTCGCGGAACATCGATCTTGCCGGTATGGAGACCGTCGCCGGCGGAAAGACCTTCTTCTGGCGGGGCGTGTATTCGGCCGATATGAACGACCGCACCACGCTACAAACCGACCTCAACGTGTTTGCCGATTTCCAGCCGAAGCTGCCGGAGTCGTATCGCTCCGCGCCGTATCTGCTTCTCGGCAACATCCAGCCCGGCTTACAGCGCAGCGTCCACGGGCAGATGAGCGGGGTCAAGTTCACCGGCGGCGACACCATGAATTTCTGGATCAACGATTTTCGCGGCGAACTCCTTCAGACCTTGAAGAACTGGGATTTCCTTCTGATCAACGACGGCGAAGCGCGCCTGCTTTCGGGTGAAAGCAACCTGCGGCGGGCGGCCGCCAAGATTCACACGATGGGTCCCAAGACGCTCGTCATCAAGCGCGGCGAGTATGGGGCAGTGCTCTTCCACGGCGGCCATCACTTCATGGCGCCCGGATACCTGCTGGAAGACGTATTCGATCCGACCGGCGCCGGCGATTGTTTCGCCGGAGGCTTCATGGGTTACCTGGCGGGGCGCAGCGCCCGTCCCAAAGACGGCCATATGGACATGGCCGAACTGAGAAAGGCCGTGATCTACGGCTCCGTGATGGGGAGCTTTTGCTGCGAGAAGTTCGGAGTCGACCGTTTCCGCAACCTGACGCGCGAAGAAATCGAAAAGCGCTACCAGGAGTTCCAGAGCTGCACGGCGTTCTAAAAACCGGGAAGCGCGTTTTCCCCGGAGTCGGTCTGGCGGTGCTGGCGGCGTGGAGTGCCTTCGCTCTCTGGTTCGTTTACTCGCGCGGCTGGACCTTCTATTATGGCGATGCCGAGGCGCATTGGAACATTGCGCGCCAGGTCTTCGATTCCCAGACAGCCGGATATGGTCAGATCGGCACCGTATGGCTGCCGCTCCCGCATGTCTTGCTGATGCCGCTGGCGCGCGTGGACCGGTGGTGGCAGCTCGGGCTGGCGGCGGCGATTCCCTCCGCCGTTTCGTTTGTGGCGGCCTGCGGCTTTCTGTTCGCCGCGGTGCGCCGTCTGCTCGGCTCAGTGCCGGCGGCTGTCTCCACCATTCTCTTCGCCACCAACCCCAATGCGGCTTATCTGCAATCGATTCCCATGACCGAACCGCTGTTCTGGGCTTCGCTCGCGGCGTTGCTGTATTTCACCGTTCGGTTCGGTCAGACACGGAAATGGAGCGCGGCGCTGGCAGCGGGCATCGCCTGCTGTATTGGAACGCTCACGCGCTACGAGGCCTGGTTTCTCATTCCGTTTGTCGCGGCATACCTGGCGCTCCGCGCAAAACGCCAGAGGCTGGCGGTCGCCGCGGTTTTCTCTTTATTGGCGGCGCTCGGACCGGCCTATTGGCTGGCGCATAACTGGTGGGTAGTGGGAGATCCGCTGGATTTCTATCGCGGGCCCTATTCGCCAGTAGCGATCCAGGGAGCGGCCGCCTACCCCGGTAAGGGGAATTGGCTGCAAGCCGCGGTCTATTTTCGCACGGCGGCCGAGCTCTGCGCCGGGCCCGGGTTGTGGTGGGCCGGATTAGCCGGGACGCTCGGGTTGTTGCTAAAACGCATCTTCTGGCCGGTCTTTTTGCTCGTGCTGCCCGGTCTGTTCTACATCTGGAGCATGCACTCGGCGGCTTCGCCGATCTTCGTGCCGACGCTGTGGCCCAATACTTTTTACAACACACGGTATGGCCTGGCGATGTTACCGTTGCTGGCGGCCGGCTCGGGCGGGCTGGTCGCGTGGATGCCGCGCCGCGCGCACGCAATTGCGGCGATGCTCGTGGTCGCCATCGGGTCGTTGTACTGGGCGCTCCATCGCGGTCCGGAAAATTGGATCACCTGGAAGGAATCGGCGGTCAATTCCGAAGGCCGCCGCCAATGGGTGCGCGAGGCGGTGGAGTACCTGGGCCCTGAATATCGGCGCGGCACCGGAATTCTCACCGCGTCGGGCGAGTTCCGCGCCGTGTTGCGCCAGTTGGGCATTCCCCTCCGCGAGAGCGTCGCGGTCAACAATGGTTTGCGTTGGTTCGCCACCGTGCGGCGTCCCGATCTGTTTCTATGGCAGGAGTGGGCAATAGTCATGGGCGGCGATGAGGCACAAAGCGGAGTCAACCGCGCCGGCCGGTATGGAATCCGATATAGGCTGGAGAAGACGATTATCGTCAAGGATTCGCCGGTAATTGAGATTTACCGGCGCATAGGAGGCAGGCATGGTACCGCATGAATATGTCACGACAGCGTTTGATCTGCCGGGATTCCGCGTCAAGCGCAACCTCGGCGTGGTGCGGGGCATCGTGGTCCGCTCACGATCGATCGTGGGGACCATCGGGGCGGGATTGCAAACCATTGTCGGCGGGAATATCTCCCTGTTCACCAAACTTTGCGAGCAGACCCGCTCGGATTCGTTCGATCTGATGATCCAGCATGCCAACGACCTGGGCGCGGATGCGATCATCGGCGCGCGCTACGACGCGACCGAGATCATGAACGGCGTCACGGAGGTGCTGGCTTACGGCACCGCCGTTACCCTTGAGCGCGCTGATAAAGAATAATGAGGATTCCGTTCACCAAGGCGCACGGGGCCCGGAACGATTTCCTGCTGACCATGCAGGACGAGGTCCGGGACGGCGATCTGGCGGTCGTTGCGCGCGCGATCTGCGACCGGCACACGGGCGCCGGCGCGGACGGGTGGATCCTGGTGACGGCGCCTTCCGCCGCCGAGCCCGATAGCGCGATCCAGCTCTATAATTCCGATGGCAGCACGGCCGAGATCTCCGGGAATGGCACTCGGTGCGCCGCGGCCTGGCTCATCGAGCGCGGCGAGGCCGCCGATCCGATTCGCATCCGCACGGGCGCAGGGGTGAAAACTCTTCGGCTCCTGCAGCGTACCGGCTTGCAGTTCGAGTTCGAGATGAACATGGGGCAAGCCGAGGTGCGGGCGGCTCGATTCGAGCTGCCGCTGGCGGCCGGTCCGCGCGACGTTGTCCTGCTTTGGGTCGGGAACCCGCAATGCGCCGTGCCGGTCACACATTTCGATTTCGACTGGCGCGCGATGGGGGCGGAGATCGAGTTGCACCCGCATTTTCCCAACCGCACCAATGTCTCGTTCTGGAAGCCGCTGGATGAGCACACGATCGAGGCCCGCTTTTATGAGCGCGGGGCGGGAGAGACGATGAGTTCCGGCACCGGATCGACCGGGGCCGCGGCGGCCGCGGCTGCGCGCGGGTACGTGCGGTCTCCCGTGCGCGTCCTCACTCCCGCGGGACCGATCGACATCCGGCTGGACCGTGACGCCTATCTGACGGGCCCGGCCGAGATCGTGGCCGAAGGGACTTTCTTTTATAACAAGGAGTAATCATTATGCAAGCTCAAACAACACCCAAGCCGCCGCTGGCGAAGGAATTGGAGAACAAGATCCGTTCGCGGCGCGCCCGCGTCGGCGTCGTCGGTCTCGGCTATGTCGGCCTGCCCCTCGCGGTGGAGTTCGCCGGCGCCGGGTTTCATGTGACCGGAATCGATCTCAGCGAAGCCAAAACCGAACGCGTCAATCTGGCGGATTCCTATGTCGGCGACGTGTCGAGCGAGGAGATGGCTCCGCTGGTGGAAGCGGGCAATCTGAAAGCCACCACGGATTTTTCGGTGATCCGCGAACTGGACACGATCAACATCTGTGTCCCGACGCCGCTGCGCAAAACCAAGGATCCCGATATGAGCTACGTGGTTTCGGCGTGCCAGGAGATCGCGAAGTACTTCCATCCCGGCCTGCTGGTGATTCTGGAATCCACCACGTACCCGGGAACGACCGACGAACTGGTGCTCCCCATGTTCGCGCAGCAGGGTATGGAGGTGGGCCGGGACTTCTTCCTGTGCTTTTCGCCCGAACGAGTTGACCCGGGCAACCCGAAATACCAGACCAAGAACATACCCAAAGTCGTGGGCGGCGTGACCCCCACCTGCACCGACCTCGGGCGGCTGTTTTACTCCCAGGCCCTCCAGCACGTGGTGCCGGTGAGCTCCACCCAGGTCGCCGAAATGGTGAAGCTGTTGGAGAACACGTTCCGGATGATCAACATCGGGCTGGTGAACGAAATCGCCCTCATGTGCGACCGCATCGGAATCAACGTGTGGGAAGTCATTGATGCGGCCGCTACCAAGCCGTTCGGTTTTATGCCGTTTTATCCCGGGCCGGGCTTGGGAGGCCACTGCATCCCGATCGATCCCTTCTATCTCTCCTGGAAGACCAAGCAAGCCGGCATCGAGGCGCGATTCATCGAGCTGGCCGGCTACATCAACGGGCAGATGCCTCATTTTGTGGTGGAGAAAGTGATGGACGCCCTCAACGGTTTAGCGAAGCCGGTGCGCGGTTCCCGGATTCACATTCTCGGGGTGGCTTACAAGCGAAACATCGACGACGTGCGGGAGTCGCCGGCGCTCGATGTCCTTCTGCTGCTGAAACGGCTGGGCGGAGAACTCAGTTACAGCGATCCGTACGTGCCGGTCCTGCACCTGGACGGAGTGGATCTGTTCGCGAAACCGGAAGAGACGGCGGCGGAGGTGGATTGCGCCGTGATCATCACCGACCATTCGGACTTCGATTACAAAGCGTTAGTCGAGCGGGCGCCGTTGATCGTGGACACGCGCAATGCGCTCAAAGGAATGGTTTCGGAAAAAATCGTCCGGCTTTGAGATTAAACGGCTTGCCGCAGCGGCCGATAGCGCCGGCTGGCACGCACTCCGATCAATTCCGCAACTTTGCCGAGAAGCAGCGGCAGGTTCTCGGTGTAGATCGAGATGTTCTGCCGTTTGCGGGAATGGCGCTGAGGCATACTCAGTTCATTAGAGGTGATCAGCGCGGTGGCGGGCCGGTAATCTTTCACCCGCGCGTAAGCGAGCAAGTCGGGACCGGCTCCGCCGGTGCCGAACCGGGCATCACTGAGTACCAGCTCGTACGCGCCTTCATCCAGTTTCGTCAGCGCTTCGGCGGGGGTGGCGGCGACGTCGACCGCGTAACCGCCGGCCTGTAAAATTGTCTTCAACGCAAGGCGAGGTGTCAGCTCTCCATGCACAACCAGCACGCGAGCCAGATCCAAGCCTTGGTACGGACCGCTAAGACGTGGCGATCTCGATGATTTTGGCATCTCCAATTTCAACTTTAACCGAAAACGCCAATTCTTCAGCCACCAAAATCGAAGTAGTGGCTCGAATTAGGGATCTAAATAGACACGGGTTTTACCTTTGTCCCAGAGCCGTAAGTACTGAACGTACTATGGTTTTGGCGCCGATTCGCGTTCCACCGTTTGGGGCTGCCACTTGCGGATGGTCTGCTCGAGCGCGGCTTGAAAACTGAGCGCGGCCGATGGACCTTTCTGGATCAAAACAGTCTCTAAATAACTGGCCCGAACGTCGGGAGCCGGCGCCATCGGTGAGTCCGAAAGTGCAACCAAAATTTCGTCACGATCCGCACGGTCCGAGCGCTGGGGCGAAGCGGCGGCGAGAACGGCCCGGGGTTTTCCGGTGCGTGGGCGACCGGGAAAGACAAACACGGTTCCGTTTGTGAGCGCGAGCACCTGTTCTTCGGAACGTACCGGTACCAGAGCCGGCCCCCCGCCGAGAGCGATCCGCCCGGCCTGCCGCAAGGTTTGGTAGTCCGAGCGAAGCCGGAGGCGATCGAGCGCTTGTATCCACAATCGCCGAAACGCTGGCGGTGACGAGACGGCGCGAGCGAGGAATCTGAGGTAATTCACCTCCAACATCTCTTCTAACTGTCGGGGGGTATAGTAGCGCGAGGTGGTGGCGCGGTGCCTGTGCTCCAGTCCGGCGCCGGCGACGTAGACCGAAGGCCAGTCGCGCTGCCAGGCCCGGAAGCCGATATCGAGGTCTTCGACGTAGGCGGGTTCATAGACCGGGTCGAAACCGCCCAGTTCGCGTAAGCGGCCAGCGTCGTAAAGCGAGCAGCCGCCGCTGCCGTAGAGGACGTAGGTCAAATCTTCTTCGGGGAGAGGTTCGTCGCAACGGAGAGGGAAATCCTGGGGATCGGTCTGCGCCATCACCGCTTTGCCGGTCTCTTCGCGGCGGACGCCTTGCGGGAATCGGATTTGGGCGGTGGCGCAGAACAGGTCGGGAACGCAGTCGAACGCCCGGTCGAGCGCTGCAAAGAAGCCGGGGTCGATCAGCATATCGTTGTTCAGCAGGCAGACGCGCGAATAGCGTGCCGCTTCGAGCCCGTGGTTCGCGGCACGCGCGAACGAGAGAGGCTGGGGTGAGACAGCTACGGCTACTTCCGGAAAGGAAGCCTTCAGCCAGGCGGCGGTGCCGTCGTCGGATCCGTTATCGACGACCAGAATTTCGGAGGCCGGCGGCAGCTCGCGCACGATGCCGGGCAGTTGGGCGGCGAGCAGATCTTTTCCGTTGCGCGACGGGATCACCACTGAAATGCCGGGGTCGGCCTGGCGCGCGGGCAGGGGAGTGGTGCGGCGGTTTCGGCGCCGCAGGCGGCCGGCGAGACGCGCGGCGGCATAGGCGAGCTGGATGCCCGGTTTCAAGCTTCAGATCAGCAGGCGGGGAGGCGCCGGCTCGGCGCCCGCCTGGTGCCGGTCCCAGAGTGCCAGCGCCTGGACGGCGAATGCCGTGGACACAGGGTTGACGTAGGGCAGCCAGGCGCCGCCCCGCCGCCCGAAATAGAAACCGCCATCCGTGCGCGGATCGCTGGACGCAATCTGAAATTCGGCCAAGGCGGCCGCCTCGCGGCGGGCGGCGTCGGCATCGAGCGCAGCCACGCCGGACCAATCGGCGTAGAGGCGAATGCGGAGGAGCTGCGCGTAAACATCGGAGCGCTCGAACTCGGGAGCGGTCTGAGCGACGTGGTCGGACACCAGCCGGATTCCATGACAGAGGGCGGCGGCGCACCGCTTGTCGGAAGCGCGAGGCAGCAGGCCCTCGAGGAAGTACAGGAAGGCGTGCAGCCGATCGACGACCTTGGACCGGTCGGGATGCCCGGGCAGAAACGAGCCGTAGCCGTGCAGTGCGTTTTCGACTGCGCCCTCATAGAACCTGGCGAAACGGGTTTCCTGGGTGGCTTCGAACAGATCCCACCAGCCGAGCGCCGATTTCAACTGATAACAGCCTGGCGCGCGCGACCAGCGGAGCGGCTCATGAGGGAGACGCTGCTTGCCGGGCAGGGTCAGGATCGGATGGTAGTGGCCGTCGCCGGCAGCGAAGTCGTCTGCCATGGTGGCGCCGAGCGAGCGCGCGACTTGCAGGAACTCGGTGTCATTGGCGGCACGCCAAGCCGAGAGAAGCCCGCGAACGACGATGCCGCAATCGAAGAAATAGGTGAATGCGCCGTCGGGCGATGGGGCCGTTTCGAACGGCAAGACACGGCCATCCCACGCGTCGCGGCAGAGGAAGCGAGCGGCTTTCAGAGCGCCTTGTAAGTAAGGCTCTTCGCGGGTGAAGTCGTGGAGAAACAGCAGCGTACTGACGGTGTAGCCGGTGATCTCAGTGGAGACGGCGTGGTTGCGTTCGAGGTCCGCCCGATAGTAACGCGCGACGCCGCCGCCGGCTTCCTGAATGCCGGATCGAAGAATCCAGCGGCCTGCGCGGGACAAAGGGGAGGTCACGGACAAGCCGTTATTTTAACCCAGCACTCGAATGCCGGCCGCATTGCTGACGATCGGGAGCGGGGCCTGACCGGCCAGCCAGAATTACCTTTACCGCGTCCTCTACTGTGATCATGGTATTTATCCCCACTGGTTTCGGAAGTACAACTGGAAGCGCTGTCGCAGATCTGATCGGCCTTTACGAGGAGGCAGCCAATGAGTAGCTTGATCGCCGCGATGTCTCTACTAGCAACCGGCGCGATCTTCGGCCAAAACCACGCCTCCGTTTTGCGATTCGAAGTAGCATCGGTGAAGCCCGTGAACCCTGGGAAGGGTCCGCATGGGGTACCGTTGGCGGTCAACCATGGCAGGGTCACCTTAGACTCCGCAACTTTAAGACAGATCATCGGCCATGCCTACGGCGTGCAGAGGGTGCGAGTAGTGAACTGTCCGAGCTGGTGTGACTCGGAGCAGTTCGATGTGATTGCCAAAGCCGAGAACCCGGAAGCAGGCCAAGACCAGATTCGGCGGATGCTTCAGACTTTGTTGCTTGACAGATTTAAGCTGGCGGTCCACCCCGAAAAACGAGAAATGCAAATGTATGCGTTGGTTGTGGCGAAAAACGGGTCGAAGCTTCGCGAGGCCGCCAGTGACGAAAACGGAGGTCTGAACGATCGGCCAGGGCAGCTTGTTTTTCAAAAGACACCCATGTCAAGCCTGGCGGCGCTTCTCGCAAACATCCTGAACACACCCGTCGAAGACATGACCGGTCTAAAGCGGCTTTACGATTTCAAGCTGCAAGTTGGCGGTGGCGCGGCCCCGGGTACCAGCGATTCGCTCGACACCCTTTCCAGCGCACTTGAGAACCTTGGACTCGAGTTGGATTCCAAAAAGCAGCCAGTCGACGTCATTGTCGTCGATCATGCGGAAAGACCGTCGCCGAACTGAAGACTTTTCCGCGGCTGTTCGTTCCGGTCGAGGAGGGCTGAGATGCTCAGGAGCTTGACGCAATCGCAGCGAATGGTCGCTTTCGCTGGTGAGTTGAGCGCTGTGAGCCAAGTGGGAATCCTCGTGCTGTCGGTTGTGGCGTTCGCCGGGGCGCAGGAGGTAATTGGCGTCCACGCGGGCACCATCCAGCTCATTGTTGGCAGCGCTTCGCTTGAGGGGCAGCCACTGCGCAAAACGCCCGTCATTTTTCCCATGGTGAAGGACGAGCAGACATTGCGAACCGGTCGCGGACGTGTCGAAATGCTGCTGGCCCCGGGAGTGTTTCTGCGGATGGGCCAGCAGAGCGCACTGCGCATGTTGGACAACCGTCTGGAGAATACGCTCTTGATTGTGCAGAAAGGCCGAGTGCTGGTTGAGGTCGTCGAGGTGATAAAGGACAGCCGCATCCGGCTCCAGTGCGGTGAGGCACTCATCGAACTTCAAAGGAAGGGCCTGTACCGGTTTGATGCGGACGTGGAGGATTTGCAGGTGTTCGGCGGCGAGGCGGAAGTTGTGAAAGGAGAACAAACGGTGAGGATCGGGCGAAGCCGGAGGGCGAACCTCCAGGGCACGATTGCGGTCGAGCCCTTACACCGGACGAGCGTCGACGCGCTGTACAAGTGGGCGGCGCAACGTTCGTTCGAGGTCTTTCAGTCGAATCTGGCATCCAATTTCGCCAAGAGGCCAACGAACTGGGTCTACACGGCCCTGGGATGGTTTTGGAACCCGGATTACGGAGCTCAGGCCACGGTTGGGGTCTCCATGATCAAATACCTGCCCGCCGAACGTGACCCACGGTACTCGAAGTATTGACTGGCGGCGCCCTCGCGATCTCGCTGGTTTGAATTCGGCGCGTGCCGGAATTATGCTTGAACACATGCTCGGCAGAGCGGTCTTCTTGATCGGCCTCGGTTCTCTCGCCGCGGCCCAAGATGACCCGACGGACGTGCTGATCCGGTTGAGAGACCGGGTTCTGGCGCACGCGCAGCGAATTCCAAATCACACATGCGTCGAATCGGTGCAACGGGACCAATACGCGAACGTCAGTGGACTACCCGCCGCCACTTCCTGCGATGCGCTGTTGGCGCGCCGAAAACAGGCGGGCTTCTCGTCGACCCTGCGGCTTGCGACCACCGATCGCCTCAACCTGGACGTGCTGCTGGCAAGTGATCGCGAACTTTATTCCTGGGCCGGCGCGAAGAAGTTTGAAGAGGGGGAAATCGACGCATTGGTGACGCAGGGCGCATTCGGCACCGGCCCGTTTGCCAGTATGCTGCTGGGCGTGCTGCAGGGCACCGACGCGCGATTCATCTTTGAAGGCGATACGAATCTGGCGGGCAGGCATCTGTTCGAATATTCCTTCAGTGTGCCGGTAGGGCGCAGCCGGTATCGCGTGAAAGCCGGGAGGGATTGGGTTTTGACGGGTTATACGGGGACGATTCTCGCGGACCCCTCAAGCGGCGAACTGGTGCGGTTCGCGGTGCGCACGGAAGAACTCCCGCCGGAAACCAGAAGTTGCGAGGACCAAAGCGAACTGGAGTATAGTTTGGTGCGGCTCGGCGATGACGACTACCTGCTGCCCAAAATGACGCGACAGCGATTCATCATGCGCGATGGCTCTGAAGGGGAAAACACGGTCACGTTTTCGGCGTGCCGGGATTTTCGGGGCGAGTCGAGCGTGAACTTCTCCCGAACGCCTGGGGAAGTCAAGCCGTCGGGCGCCGGTCCCGCGCCGGTGAAAATCCCGGCGGGTGTTCCGGTCACCGTGGAACTGACGTCACCTTCGCTTTACAGCGATCAGGCTGCGGCCGGCGACCGGATTGACGGCCGGCTGGTAAATCCGATCCGCGACCCACTCCAACAGACAATTCAGGTACCCGCGGGAGCGGCAATGACCGGACGACTGATGCGTGTAGAAACGCAGTGGGGGCCTCCTGCACAGGTTACCTTCGCGTGGCGTTGGGAGACGGTGGAAGTGGATGGGATCGCGATACCAATCCGGCTGAATCCGAAACACCGGGTGTCGGTCGAGCCGGCCTCGCGAGGCGGCCTGCAACGGAGAGGAGTCGAAATCCAGCTCCCATTGCCCGGCGAAGAGCGGTATTACGTCTCTCAAATGCAGGGGGAGCCAGCTGTGTTGCACACCGGCTCCCGATCGGAATGGGTTACCACCGCGCCGTGAGGAGTATGCGTTCGGCGCTATTTTTGGCTTGCTGCCTGGCACTTCACGCGGTGGAACCCGACCCAGACGAAGTCATCAAGCGCGTGACAGAAAGGGTGACGGCAACCACGGCGCGCATCCCCAATTACACCTGCGTGGAGAGCGTCGTCCGCGACTTTTACTGGCCCCCGGCAGCTATCCCCCCGGAGCCGTGCCCAGTAATTATGGAAGAACGGCGACACCCGATCCCGGACATCGCTCCCAACCTTGCGGTGACAGACCGTTGGCACCTGGATGTGACGATGACCCGGACAGGAGAGATCTTCTCGTGGGCGGGCGCACGCCGGTTCAGTGACGCGCCGATCAACCAACTGGTAGACGGGCCCATATCAGCGGGTGCGTTCGGAGGATTCCTGAGCATAATCTTCAAGCAGGATGTCCAGAAATTCACTTTCAAAGGAAACACAGATCTGAATGGCCGAAGCCTCATGGAGTACTCATTTGACGTGCCTCCAGAGCATAGCAGCTACAAAGTGAAGTACTCCGGGTCGTTGGTCAGCTCCGGGTACAGCGGCACGGTTGTGGTGGACCCTAACACCGATGACGTGGTTCACCTGACCGTAGATACCAATGAATTACCGGTTATGAACACCTGTCAGATATCCACCAATCTCGACCTCAACCGGGTGAAGATCGGCGACAGCGAATTTCTGCTGCCCGCGCGCGTCCGTCAACGCTATGTGACGACCACCGGAGAAGAAATCGAAAACACGACAACCTTTGCTCAATGCAGGGAGTACTCGGGAACGTCGAGCGTGAGCTTCGGTGAACCCGAGCCAAGCATCGCCCGTTCCCGGCAGATCGCCGCGCCGGCGCCACTCCGAGTGCCCGCCAGTCAGCGATTCACGTTCGAGCTGACTGCGCCGATTGCGTCTTTGACGGCGGCGGCGGGCGATGTCTTCTTCGGAAGGCTGCTCACGCCCTTGCGCGCCGAGCGGAGGAAGAAACCGATTCCGGCCGGCAGCCTGGTGGAAGGCCGTCTCCTGAGGGTGGAACGGCATCATGTTGCTCCGGCCTTCACCATCATCGTGCTCCAGGTGCAGCGCGTAGACGTTGCGGATTCGGAATTCGCGATGACCGCGGTTCGCGACCGGTCGCGGGAGTTGGCTCGGCCGCGGAAGGGAAGAGTACGGGTCGAAATTCCTTTGCCGCTGCCATCGGAGAAGAATGCCGGAGTGTTCCGATTCGACGGAGATCAGGCTGTAGTTCCGCGTGGCTTCCGAGCGGATTGGCGGACCGCGGATGCAGGCCCGCCTTCTACAGTCGCAACCGGAACCGGCGGCGCGTCGCGCCCGTGATCCACAGGAGCGCCAAGGCCGGTAGGAGGGTTCCGCTCGGTGGTTCCGGCACGGCTGAAGGCGTGGTCGAGTTCAACTGGATCGCGGGAATCGCCATGCCGGCTTCGGCTTCGATCAGGCCGTTGAGGGAACTGCCTATCCAAAGGCCTCCGGTGATTCCTTGGTTATTTTGATACCAGGCAAGCCTATCCTTCTGTGCAGTAGTTACGCTTATGACGATCCAATACTGTGTGTCTGCGGATAAGAACGGGTTCTGCACGGAAGGGATGGCCGTGAGGATACCGGGGAAACCAGGGGCGTCAACATTCCAATCTTCCAGCAAGGAACCAGGCTGACCGCCGGAATCGGTGTACAGACCCAAGTCAACCGGGTTATTAAGGCTGAATAGAGGAGTCATGATGTCCTCCAGGGTCCCGGAGCCGGTCGTGACGAATGGGGTCGCCATGAAGTTGAAATTCGTCTCCCACTCTCGATTGACGATCCAGGTGTTCCCTGGCCCGAGATTGTTGTAGAGGGTATCTGCCCAGGAAGGAATCACCGCGGCGAATACCAGAATCAACAAGGCTTTGAGAGCAGAGTCGGCGTGTCTGGCTCGTAATTGCATGACTTGGTCCTCCGAAATCAGTTCCAGCGAAAATTGATGCTACCTGTTAATGCGAGAACGGCCCGGAATTTCGCAAACAATTGTGTCTGTCAGCAAAAAATTGGAAGGAGCGGAGATTTCCCGATGCCGGAAGTTCCGGGCGCCGCTGGTTTACCCCAGGATCCAGATTCCGGCTGCGATGGTCACGATGGTCAGCGGGATGCCGGTCCGGGCGTATTCCCAGAACGAGATGCGCACGACGTGGTGCGATTTCTGGACGACGATCAAGTTGGCGACGGAACCCAGAACCGTGAAATTGCCGGCGAGCGTGGACGACATGGCGAGGGTCAGCCAGGCATGACCGGCATCGGGTAGGCGCGAGACGAATCCTTTGAAGACGAGCACCGCCGGAACGTTGCTGACCAGGTTGGAGAGCAGGGCGGTGAAGACGGACATCGGGGCAGTACGTTCGAGGTGATAGCGGGAGGCAGCGGCGAACAGATCGGTAGCGACGCTGGTCTTCTCGAGGCCGGCAATCACGATGAACAGGCCGATGAACATTACCAGAAGGCCCCAGTCGATCTCGCGATAGATCTTTTCGGGGTTGACGCGGCGTGTAAGAAGCAAGAGAGCGCCGGCGATGACCGCTACCTTGGGAACGGGCCGGCCGGCGAAGAAGAAGCCCAACATGACGATGGAAACCACGAGCGATTTCCACAGCAGGAGGCGATCGATAGGGGCCGGCTCGTGCGGGATGGGCAACGGTTTCTCTTCGCGGAATTCCTCGCGATAGATCAGGGCGATCGCGATCACGGTCAGCACGAGGCCGACGGCAGCGATGGGCGCGAGGCGCGTCGCGAAGGCCGGGTACGGGATGTGCGAAAAGCTTCCGATCATCATGTTTTGCGGATTGCCGGTGATGGTGGCGACGCTGCCGACATTGGAAGCCATAGCGACCGCGAGCAGGTAGGGAACCGGGTTGCGCCGCAGCCGTTCGGCGATGTCGAGAACCAGGGGCGTGAGCACCAGGCACATGGTGTCATTGACGAAGAAGGCGGAGAAGACGCCGGAGACGAAGACGATTCCGGTGAGCAGGAGCAGCGGACGGCGGGCGCGTTCGACGACCCAGGCGCTGACGAGGGTGAAGAAGCCGGACAGGCGAAGATTGGCGACCACGATCATCATCCCGAACAACAGCATGATGGTGTCGTAATTGACGGCGGCATAGGCTTCCTCGACGGAGAGAACGTTGGCGGCGAGCATGAGGCTGGCGCCGATGATGGCGGCGCCGGTGCGGTCGACGCGAAAACCGGGCAGGCGGCCCACGGCGAGGACCAGATAGGTGCCGGCGAAGATGAGGATGGCGGTCAGCACAGGCGCGCCGGCGCAGCACGCAGGACTGCCTGCGCCATAATGAGAGAGCCTTCTATGAGCACATCGCGCATCTCAGTCCTGATTTTCGCATTCGCGGGGAGCCTGTTCGCGCAGAGCCGTGATGCCCAGTTCGCAACCATGGTGGACCGGTACTTCGACGAAGCGGTGTTCCGGTACGATCCGGCACAGGCGACGGCAGCGGGTTTTCATCAATACGATGCGCTGCTGCCCTCCGCATCTCGGGCAGAAGTCGAGGAGCAGATCGCGGTCCTGAAGAAGTGGGAGGCGGAGGTTCGCGCATTCGACGCGCGCGGTCTCTCGGCCGGCGCCGCCTCGGACCGCGAGTTCATGCTGTCGCAGATCCAAAGCTTGCGGTTCGCGCTGGAGACGATCCGGATGTGGGAGAAGAATCCGGACAATTATTCTTCCGGCGTCACCACCGCGATTTTCGTGGTGATGAGCCGGACGTTCGCACCGGCGCCGCAACGGCTGAAATCGGTGATCGCGCGCGAGCGTCTGATCCCGCGAGTGTTCGCCTCGGCGCGCGAGAACCTGAAAAATCCGCCGCGAATCTACACCGAGATCGCGCTCGAACAACTGCCGGGGATCGTGAGCTTCTTTCAGAAGGACGTGCCGCTGGCGTTTCGGCAGGTTACGGATCGAGCGCTCCAGGAGGAGTTCAAGAAGACCAATCAGG
>Ga0335081_10004844_pt1 | contig 21270 bp, 30 predicted proteins | sample Lox_Sample_35_FD_206713 | JGI IMG/M metagenome (GOLD analysis project Ga0335081, IMG submission 206713) | Soil microbial communities from Loxahatchee National Wildlife Refuge, Florida, United States - Lox_Sample_3.5 | ecosystem: Environmental > Terrestrial > Soil > Wetlands | place: USA... | reverse complement strand
GGCCCGGATGACCTCGGCCACGTGCGCGCCGACCTCGGCCGGTGTCGCGCCGTATCCGGCCTCGATATCGGCCGTTACCGGCACTTGCGCCGCTCGAACGATGCGGACGGTCGCAGCCACCACCTCCGACCATGAGCGGCTTCGCCATCGGGATAACCTAATGCCCAGGCCACGCCGCCGCTAGTCGTCGCCAGCGCATCGAATCCTGCCGCGACGAACAGTCGTGTGCTCAGAACGTCCCAGACATTGGGGAGCAGCAACACCCGAGGTCCGTGATGCATGTTGCGAAAGGTTTCTGCCAAATGTGCATGCTGCAGACTTATCACGAGATCTCTCTCTGGACTTACGCTGTCTTTTAAATTTCTTGACGCAAATTTTGCCATAAAGACGATGATGGCAACCTGCATGGCACCCTGCAGCACGACGACGTAAAAACACTTACACATCATCCGAGTAATTTTTCCATGATCGGGCTCGGAGCTTTTGAGGAAGGTTGGAGAAATGTTGTCCACGCTGAACGCCCGCAAGGACATGCATGCGAATTGATTTTCGCTTGCCGCCTGCTACACCGTCGCCACCGCAGTCTCGCCAATTGCCTGCGCCAGATCCGCCGGTCTGCGCGTCCGCAACACAATCTTCTCGGCCGAGCGGCCGAAAAAGTGATAGCCCGAGCCGCCTTCCGCGAGCACATCGAGGAATTCGTCGGGGCGAGTGACCTGAATGCTGCCGAGAATGTTGCAGCCCCGACGAAGGTAAGCATCGGGCACCAGACCAACGGTAGGACCGACCACCACCTTGCAAGCGGCCGGATTTGCGGCGGCAAGAAGATCGTCGAGGGTGTCGTTCAAGAGCGTCGTCCCGGTGATCAGAATGACATCAGCCTGCGGCACGACCACTGGCGCCTGCGAAGCGTGGCGATAGAACGGCATCTCTTCGGGCTTGAGCGTTGCCGGGTCCTGCTCCACCACCAGATACGGCTGGCCGCGTTTTTTCAGCTCGCGCAGAAACGGAATAAACGCTCCTACTACGACGACCTTCTGACCCGGCCGGATATTCGCCGCTTCAAACGCATCGATGCCGATTTCCAGATCCACCGCGGGATGCGGCCGGTGATCCCAGCAAAAGGCCGCCATAGCATTCATGGAAGCGATCCCCACCGCCCGGCGGACTCCATCGTGCTGTCGCACCTCGTCCAGGAAAGACGCGGCTCGCCGGCCGCGCATCTTGCCCGGAAAAGGCCAGGCGTGCAGCGAACTCGGGCAGCAGACAGCCTCTGGGATCGTCTTGATTGGCGTTGCGCAGGCGCCGACGTGGCCAGTGGAGAGCTTCACCCCAGTGAAAAAAAGACCCACAACCGCGCGCTCGATCGTCAGCGCGCCGATTTCATCCGATGCGGCGTCCTCGATGGCCTCGATCGTCTCGGCCAAAATTCGACTGCTGCGCATACAAACTCCATCGTCGAATAGGATATTTGCGCGACGAGGCTAGGCTCTTTCCATTCGTGGCGCCTTGACCCTTGTTAAGCGGCGCCGGCATCGTTCAATCACGCCGCATCGCGATGCTCAAACCTCGGAAACAGCACATTGTTTTCGAGATGAATATGCTCCATGACATCGTCGACCAATTTGGAGCTCCCGGCCCAGAGCGCCTCCCACGATCGACATGCGCCCTCGGGCAAGACGAAGCCGTTCGTCAGGGTCTCCAGGCGGCGCAGCAGCTCGCCATGCTGATCATGGTCGTGACGCAGTTGCGGAATTGCAAGTTTGCTTCCCGCAGCGTCCTGTTTCTTCATCAACGGGAAGAACTCCTTCTCCTCGGTCTGCATATGCTTTTCCAGTTCGGTCTGGATCGCATTGAGCGTGGCGGCGATATCTCTCGGCGGCTGAGGATGATGGGCATGTACAGCCTCGACTTTCTTAGCCAGCTTAACGAGTTCGGGCAGCTCGCGCCGATGGACCTCGTGGTAGCGAGCGATGATGTGGTCGATCAGCGCACCGGTTGCTTCGGGTGCCGGACCAGACTTACTCGGATCGAGCGCGACAAGCGCGTCCTCGATGGCTGCAATGTCCAGGCCGCGCTCGCGGGCAGCCTCGGCCAGCGGCACATCGCCTCCGCAGCAGAAATCGAGCTTGAGTTTCCGGAAGACGCCCGTGGCACCGGGCAACTTAGCGGCAATGTCGCCAACGGTGCGGTTTCTAAGCAGATTCTTGGTGCTCATTATTCACGTCCTTACATATGCTGAGGGCATCGTTTTCAGGTGTTCGATCCAAGCCCGGTCATAATTAGACCAGCTCTGCGGCCGGCATTGAAGTATCGATAGGAACGACGCCGCGTACCGATGCCCGTTCCTCGAGCGACGCAAGAAAGCGCGACACGAAGGCGAGGGTCGTCACGAAGAGCCCTGGGTATCCAACAGCGGCCAGCAGATAGGGCAGCGTCGGATCGCCCCCCACGCGCACGCGCGCCAGGTTAAAGCTGAGCAGACCCAAGGTAATGATCGCACCGAAGATCCACATCGTCATCAGCCACAGGCCCGCCTCGAAGCCGGTGAGCGGCCGGCTCCAGCGCGGCGCCTCATGCAGCGGCTGTTCGAGATAACGCGTGAGGTCGGTCAGCGGCGACTTCACGCGGCTTCCAAGCGTGAACAGATCATAGGCAATGACGCCCACTCCTATCGCGAAGATCATACCGAACAGCGGAAGCAGCAGTTTGAAAAGACCCATGGCCGGAGCTACTTCGCCTCCGAACCAATCCTGCCCCAGGACACGATAGACGAAGATTTGCACCGTTCCTCCCATCGCGAAGGAGAAGGCGAGCCCCAGCATACTGGAAAGGACCAGCCAGAAGCCGAGCCGACCCAGCCGCTGATCGTAGTTCGGAACACCGCGCATAATTGGAACGGCATAGTAGGCGAAGGCGATACCGAGCATGCCGAACGTGCCGAAGAGCGCCAAATGGCCATGGCTCGGCGTCACCCAGGTGCCGTGCGACCACACATTGGTCAGCGCGAACGTCATGCTGAAGCCGAGAATGCCGGCACCGATCTGCTCCAACACGACCGAGCCGAGGACGAAATAGAATGCCGGCGCGTTGTCGAGTGGACGCCGGTTCGTGTGCGCGTCGAGATAGATGTGCCAGAAGCAGAACACCAGCGGCAGCGGTTCGAGCGCGCTGAACAGCGAACCCCAGAACTGCCAGAACTCCGGAGTCCCGATCCAGAAATAGTGATGTGCATTACCGATTAGGCCGGACAGCCAGACCAGTGTAACGCCCCAGAACACGGCGAAGCCGACCGATTTGACGTCCGCCTTGAACATCAGAACCAGGAGATAACCGACAAGGCTGATGTGGATGACCTCCCACACGCCTTCGACCCAGTAGTGCACCACAAACCAGCGGAAATACTCCTGGAGATCGAGCCGCCCGACGTAAAACAAACCGAACATCCAGACGACCATCAAGGCGCAAGCGCCAATTCCAAGACCCCAGTGGATTTCGTTCCAATCCCGCACCGGTGGAAAGGTGCGCAGCACCACGAGCGCGAAAATCGCAAAGCCGACGAGAACGGCGAGACCGGCAATGCGCCCGGGCTCCAGGTATTCAAGACCTTGCTGCAGCCACGGCTGCCCCGCCCACCAACCGGCGATGCCCCGCTCCGCCAAAGGCAAGGTAAAGGCATTCCAGATCACGACGGCGATCAAGGCAAAAAACAGAAGCTTGATCAGGGGGGACATCTTCCAATCGCGCCCCGACAGCAAGGGTCCGACGAACAGGATCGCACCGATGAAACCGCATACGATCCACATAACGGCAAGATTTAGATGTTCGGCACGGACGACATTGAAATTCAAGACGCCCGCCAGCAAGGTTGGGTCGACGTGTTGTATCGACAGCACCAAACCGTAGCCCACCTGGAGAAGAAATAAGACCAGCATGAGCATGAAGAAGCGCAAGCTGAGCCTTTGCGTCGGGTATTTGATCTGCGTCATTTCACCGTCCCCAGGGAATGGAGGTAGGTCACGATGGCTTCGATATCGCTGTCGGAAAGCTGCGTATTATCGTAGGCAGGCATCACGTCCGGCGAATACGCGGCCACTATCTTTGCATTTGGCTGGCGTATCGACTCGACGAGGTAAGCGTCGTCCGCCTTCACCTTGCGGCCATCCGTCAGATCCACGGTCGAACCGTAAAGTCCGCCCCATCCCGGACCGACCACGCGGTCGCTTCCTGTCGAATGACAGGCCGTGCAGCCGAGGTCCTTTACCAATTCCGCGCCGCGCGCGGCGCGATCGGCGGCCTTGGCGGGCAAAGGTTGCGCTGCGGCTGTTGACGCTGGCGCTGCGGCAACATGCAAGGCGGTGGTCTGTATTGCGCTCTGCTCAACCTTGATCTGCGGCGGCCAGCCCTCCGTGTTCATTTCGGAGACGTATTTGAGGTAGGCGATGAGCTGACCGATTTCTCCCTTGCGGAAGGGCAGGTTGGGCATGAAGCTCGCATGACCGCCTCGCCGGTCGACGCGGGTCTTCGCGCCGGGAAACTTCTTGAAGTAGGCCTCGATGTCAGCGATCTTTGTGTCGGCCAATTGGTCCGGATTCTTCAACTGCATGCCGACCGCCGTTGCGGTCGGCCAACTGCCCGCGGACGGCAGGAAGGCCGCCAGCCACGCCGGTCCGACATTGGCGTATTCCTTGGTCAGGTCGGGGCCGAGATACGCACCGTTGCCAACCAGGGTGTGGCATCCCATGCAATTGTAAGCTTGGAATACGCGCTTGCCGCTGTCGGCATCATAGGAACTATACGAGACCGTATCGGGGGTCACCTGGCCGCGCGCCCCGATGAATGAAAAGACGGACAACGCGACGAAGATGACCAGCATGACCGACAACACTGCCAACGCGGCGTGGCGTCGCGGCGTTTCGCAGCTAACCCCATTACTCTTGCAGCTCATGGGCGCGTCCCCCGCTTGGCCTCAGCAGCATCATCGTCCGCGGGAGCAGTTGCACCCTCCCCGGCTGCATGCAGAAACAGGATATGCAGGCTGCCGATGAAAACGTAAAAAACGTAGATCGCCAGCACCAACCCCCCGGCGAAATAGATCGCCCACGCCGTGTGCGACGTGGCCCAGTAGGCGAAGTCACGCCAATACGGCCAGGATAAAAAGAGCGCGGCCACACAAGCCACTATCGAAAGCGCCAGATCGGTGATCCGTTGCATCATGCCGCCTCCATTCGGAGCGCAATAAGATATATCTGATAGAGATGTTACGAGAGTGTCTAGACAAAAGCAATATCAAAAATATATCTTTTAAAGCGCAACCATTCAAAGGATTGTCCGATGCCCTACGATCTTCAGGCAAAGTATCGGGACGAGCGACTACCTCGATATACAAGCTATCCGACGGCGCCACATTTTTCGACGGCCGTGTCGGCATCGCATTACCGCACATGGCTCGCATCGCTCGGGGCGCGCGCGACCATATCTCTCTACATTCATGTCCCGTTCTGCCGATCCATGTGCTGGTATTGCGGCTGCCACACCACGATTACCAAGCAGGACGCGCCGATCATCGACTATCTGGCAGTGCTACGGCGAGAGATCGAAATGGTCGCCGAGCAGCTCGAACATCGCCCGCCGGTGCGCCACGTCCATTTCGGCGGCGGCACGCCAACCATCATGGTTCCCGACGAATTCACCAGGTTGGTGGATCTGTTTACTGCACGCTTCGCCTTCGAAGCGGACGCCGAGATCGCGGTGGAGATCGACCCGCGAACGCTCGAGCCGGCCATGGCCGCGGCACTCGGTCGCGCCGGTGTGACGCGGGCGAGCCTGGGCGTACAGTCGTTTGACCCCATTGTGCAACGCGCCATCAACCGCGTGCAGAGTGTAGCCCAGACCGCCGTCGCGACCGATGCCCTGCGGGCGGCGGGGGTGCGCGGCATTAATTTCGATCTGATTTACGGATTGCCGCACCAAACAGTCGCGGCCTGCCGGGCCACTGTCGCCGCCTGTGTCGACATGGCCCCGGATCGATTCGCCGTGTTCGGCTACGCACATGTACCGGATTTCAAGCAGCACCAGCGTTTGATCGACGAGGCCGCCCTACCGGACGGCGCGGCGCGCCACGCCCAAGCCGAGGCGATCGCAGATGCGCTAACAGCGGCCGGCTATCGGCAAATCGGACTGGACCATTTTGCCCTGCCCTCCGACCCGATCGCCCGCATCCAGCAGGACGGCTGCCTGCGACGCAATTTTCAGGGCTATACAACCGACACGGCGGATGCGCTCCTCGGCTTTGGCGCCTCCGCTATCGGTCGCCTGCGCGAAGGATATGTCCAAAATGCAATCGGCCTCGGAGACTATGCGACACAGATAACCGACGGCGTGCTCGCGACTGCCAAAGGCTATGTTCTGACAGCAGATGACCGCCTGAGAGCCGATTTGATCGAGCGGATCATGTGCGATTTCGCTGTCGACATTGCCTCGGTCGCGCGGCGCCACAATGTCGATCCGACGGGCCTGTCCGGTCTGTTTCCGCGCCTGGGACCGCTCGTAGCGGACGGACTTGTCGAGCAGGAAGGGTCCGAAATCCGCGTCGCGGCGGGTGCGCGGCAGTTAGTCAGGATGGTCGCGTCCGCCTTCGACGCCTATCTCGAAATACCAGCTCGAACCTATAGCCGCGCGGTTTAGGGTTAAGACCGAAACAAAACTGGGAGGCAGCAGTCGCGCCACTGCAGCGCCGACGATCAGCCGCTACCAGCTCAGATAGAACATCGCTTTCGCGAGAAAGACTATAACGACGACGTGGCAGAATACGCTGAGATGAATAATTTGGAAATGCCGTGACTTGAGTTTGCCGGTGCCGCTCAGCGTCATGGCGGTGATGAAATGCGCCAGAACGCTGAGCGCCAACACGATCTTGATCCAGAGCAGCAGCGCGAAGCTGCTGGCGAAAGGATGCGCGAGGGCGCTGCGGTATTGCCAGGCCATGCCAATGCCTGCGCCGAAAAGCACAAGCATGACGAACGGCATCAAGCGGCGGGCGCGCCGCGCGATGGCAAGCTCGATCGTGCGCATGGTCTCCCGTCCGACCGGCTTGCGAATGCCTTCCAGGATCAGCACCTCGAAGAAGACGGTGCCGACAAACATGATGGCGGCAAACAGATGCAGGGTGACGAGCGCTAAATGCCCCATGCCTAGCTCGCTCCCGCGGCGATATGCGGACCCCGCGTTTGCTTGAGCGGTCTTTGTGGCGCACCGAAATCACGCTTGGTCAGCATTATGTCAGCCAGAGTATAGCGATCGAACGTGCTGATGAACGCGTTCAAGGCTTCATTCAGAACCCCAGGCAACTGGCACCGCCTGCTGATGATGCATTGGCTTCCGGTAGAGAAACATTCGACAAGCGCAAAGTCTGGCTCGGTCGCACGCACGACAGCTCCGAGGTTGATAGCCTCAGGCGGTTTCGCCAAGGTGAACCCGCCAGCGCGTCCGCGTATGCCTTTAAGATAGCCTGCCCGTGTCAGGATGTTGACCACCTTCATCAGATGGGCGCGGGAGACGTTGTAGGTTTTCGCCGTCTCCTCAATGGTGATTAGGCGCTCGCCCGCGGCGGCCGCGTACATCAGCACTCTGAGGGCATAATCCGAAAACGTCGTTAGCCGCATGAGCTACTCCAATTCCGCGATCGAGGTTGATGCGGCTCCGCATGGCACCGCCGTGTTAAGGGCAAAGGGCAATCCGAAAGCTGACTTGCATGTTTCAATAGTCGCCGCATTGTTCATCCCTTCGAATATTTTTAGAGCAGCGTTCCTAACAAAATCGCGTCCGGATCATGCCGCGATGTCGAGATCAATAGCCGGTTTCTCGTTGCGCTTTGCGATCGCGCGGCGTGCTGCCACCGCCATCCAGTCCCGCAGCAGTATGTAGTCTTCCTTCGAGAAGCGCGCGCGGTGCTTTAGGTCCTCCAAGGTCTCGTCGGGGTGACACCGTTCGTAATCTGACCGGATCAACGATTCGAGATATTTGCGCGCGCTTGCATCTGAACGCGTAATTTGACTGACCTCATGTTCTTTGACTGCCATGACACGCTCTAGTTGTACAGGATTTCATTTGGCGGCGACCCTGCTGCAGCCGAACGCGCCAGAGATCGGGACCTTGTTCGAGATACACCCACCGGCAGCGACTGCCGTGTTTGGCCTCGAGCTCAAGGCGCAACGGCCTCGGATCGTGGTCGGCGATGAGCTGCAGTGAGCTCATGTCGTCAAGGTGGTCGAACAGCTGATGGATCACGGTATGACGGACGTGCGAGCTGAGCTCGCGCACATCGATCATGCGCTCTCCCCTGATACTGCTGGCCGCATCCATCAGGCGCCTCCTTCTATGACTACGCCATTGCGAGGTTCGCCGGCAGCCTTGGAGGGGCTCATATCGCGTGCCTGGATTTCCAGAAGGAGCTGGAGGACATGGTTGCGAAGGTATGCGGCGGTCGGCGGCGGCAGCACCTTAGCCAGGAATGTTTGGAAATAAGGTTTGAGAATGCGCCCGGTGATACCACGCTCGGCGCATAGCAATTCGACAATGTTTTGGGCAAGCGGCGAAAGGTGGTTGAGCGTCGCTAGCGGATTGAGAATGACGCGAAGGGGTTGCCCGACCCGTTCCCATTTCCCGCCACAGAGGTGGGTCAAGACGTTGTTGATGTGCGGATGGTGCCGAAAGATGGCAACTGTCGTTTGCACGAGATCATCGAGATCGAATTCGAGGACATGGCCGGCCGCATCGCGGAAGATGCTGGTCGCCGAGTGGACGGCCTTTTTAGCACTGACCAAAACGCCGAAGCTGTCATCACGCTTGGCGATGAGGCCGGCAACAACGCTACCCCTCGGATTGCTTGGGCGGCCATCGCGATAATGCGGCGCCGGTTCAACGCTCGTCTCAGCAAGTGAAGGTGGCAGGGCAGTGGCTTGGGGCATCCACCCGGCCATCGATCCACTCACCGCTTCAGTCGCTCGAAACATGGCTTCTCCTGACATCACATTCAGGCTCGGGACTACGGCCACACAAAGGGGTTGACCGCCACTCCATAAAAGATATATACAGAATAGATGTTTTAAAGACGAATGTCAATCGGACAAACGCCGGAAGCGGAGTGGCGTCTATGAACGAGACAGTTCTCATCAACAATCGGCACGGCCGGGCGCTCGGTCGATCCATGCCGACACTTGAACATCGATATCCGGCGATCTTTCGTCGTGGCTGGAGCGCGATCGATCGCATACTGCAAGCGTTTACCGCGGGCGTCGCCGAGGCGCGCCGCATGTCGCGGCTCTACGATGAGCTCACTACCATGAGCGATCCCGAGCTTCACGATATAGGTATCAACCGCGCCGACATTCCGGCCGTGATCTCCGGGACATGCCGCAGGTTACCCCCTCCAACCCCTGTTCGCATCATCTCAAGCAATCGGCGAGAGAGATCGCCATCGCCGAACCAATGCGACCAACCGATCTTCCTGCTGCCCGAGCTCGCGAAGCGGGGCCACGCCTGGTGCGGCGGCTTCGAGCCGGATGGCAAGACCTACAAGATTCTGGTGCGCGTCGGCGAGGCTAAGAAGGCGGCCGCGTGAACGGTCAGGCACCGCCGCGTCGCGCCAAAGCAAATGCTGCGTCTAGACATCTTTGCGGAGCGCGAAAGTCATGTTCATCCAGACAGAAGTGATGCCCGACCCGGCGAGGCTGAAATTCCTGCCTGGTTGCGAAGTCCTGGCGAGCGGCACCGTTGATCTGCCGGACAAGACGCAAGCCGCGACCTCGCCGCTTGCCGAGCGGCTCTTCGCGATACCAGGCGTTGCGGGCGTTGCGTACAGCAAAGATGCGATCACCATAACCAAGGTCAGTGGCGACTGGCAGCACCTCAAGCCCGCGATCCTTGGCGCGATCATGGAGCATTTCAGGTCAGGGGCGCCAGTGCTGCGCGCCGAGGCGAGCGCCGACGGCCGCCCATCCTCGTTGCTTCCTGCTGGCGGCCGTGGCGACACCGTCGATCGCATCAGAGAGGCGCTGCGGGGGGTGATCGATCCGGAGCTCGGCTACAATATCGTCGATCTCGGTCTGATCTATGATGTTGCCGTCGAAGAGCGTGGCGTGGTGCGCATTACCATGACCACCACCACGCCCGGCTGCCCGGCCACGAACTACTTGAAGGGAGGTGCCGGCGAGGCCGCGAGCAACGTGCCGGGAGTCGAATCGGTCAACGTGAATCTCACCCATGAGCCGCGCTGGACGCCAGAAATGATGAGCCCTGAGACCAAAGTGCATTTCGGCATAACCGATGGTGGCCGGTGAGACCTAATGAAGTGGCTTTGACGGCGCCAGGCATGAGAGAATCTTCAGTTCCCACGGGAACGGCTTTCTGAAATTTTACTGGCAAGCATCACCGCGCTTGCCAGAGCTGGCGAGGTCGAGGCGGCCTGTCGTCTCGTCGGACAGGCGTGCGTGGCTTTACGAAGCACTGATCCGTCCATGGCACGGCGCTTTGACGTGCTGCTGCACCGGCTCACCCCAGCGCTAACGTGGTGACGACTCTAGAGGCGCCATGACGGCCATGAAGAATTGGTTGAGACAAGGAGACTTGAGTCAACCAATGCAGATCGCAGTTCTCTGCACGGTCCTAATCTTCATCGCCGCCATTGTACTCGGGCTTTTCTGGAAAGTTGGCTGATGCGACTGGAACGAAACGAAGAAGGCTTTTCGATCGATGCCTCATGCTCACTCGCTACAATGCCTGGGCAAACAAGGCGATATTCGAAGCAGTTGCAGCGTTACCAGGCAACGAAGCCGTCAAGGAGCGCCCTACTCTCTTCAAGAACATGGTCAACACGCTCAACCACCTTCACGTGGTCGACTTGATCTGGCAGGCCCATATTGAAGGGCGCGATCACGGCATACCGGCTCTGAATACTGTTTTACATACCGATCTCACCGAACTGTGTTCGCGAAGCGCATCTGCGCCGGATGTTCGAGTCTTTGCTGGCTAACACAATGTGATAAAAAGGGGCACCACTGAGTACGCCGCGACCGGGGCTGACGCCAAAGTTTCTTGACACTGGAAATCGCTTCATCAGGGCAAAGCGCGATAGTTGAATTGAGGATCGAATGATCATCGAGTTCCCCTCTCACCACAGCCATTCTCCATGTCGCCGCGCGCAAGCGGCCGGCCGAACATGCGAAATTGCTCAATCATGTACTTTCACCCAATCGGATGTGCCAACGCCTTGGAGCAGCAAAAATTGGCAATCGGCGGCGGAGCGGTTGGCAATGAGATGAGGTCTGCCAGGCGCGATTCGATAGTTGCTCCCCACTCGCACGGTCTGGGTTTCCTCAGGCCGCCGTGTCGAGATCGTCAGTTCGCCCCGGAGTATAAAATAGTGATCGGCTGCCTCGCGATGGTAATGCCACGGGATGACGTCGCCTGGAGCGAGCGTGAAAAGGCGCGCGCGCACATCGCTGCCGGCGATCACCGGTTCGATATTCTTCACCTGATAGTTCGGCGTTTTGGCATAGTTGGTCGCTGATTTTTCCATAACCGGAAATCCCCCGCCATTCAAAGAATGGTTACTCTCGGAAGAGTGCTGCCGCTATTAGGCGGGCTGACCCTTTCTTTTCTCCTCTTCCTCGGCCAGGGTTGCGAGCATCAGCGTCGAGTGCGCGTAGGCGCCGCCCGCCCGCATTTCCGCTGCAACCCAGATTGCCTCCATCAACTCTTCGGGCTTTGCGCCAGCGCGCAATGCCGCCTTGGTATGGCCGTTGATGCAGTATGGGCACTGCGTCACGTGGGCCACAGCGACGGCAACGATCTGCTTAACCTTTGCCGAGAGGGCGCCGTCAGCAAAGACAGCTTTGCCGAAGGCCTCAAAGGCACCTTGCTGATTGGTGGCCAGATCGCGCCGCTTGCGGGCGATCTCGGGTGTCGAGAGCGGATATATCGCACTCATTGAAGCTTCTCCTATTCATTGGCGCCCCCGCTTCGATCGATCACTTCATACGACCTAAACCCTTCTATCGTGTCAAACTGACCAGATCAGCGATATCCTAGGCCCATAACATAGTCTCTGAGCAGAGTTTCTTCATATTGGACAGTCGCGAGAAGCGTTGCGAGAGCATCGCGTGCAGAGAGAAGACCAAGCGGCCTTCGCTCGGTATCGATAACCGGAACGCTATGCAATTCCTTCTCCTGCATGACCGCCCAGATGTCATCCAGGCGGTCGTCGGGCCGGCAGGAAATCACGTGTGTCGTCATGATCATCATACATCGCGTGGCGCAGGCACATCCCTGGCAATGACGGATCTATCGAATGATGTCTGTTCTCGTGATCACGCCCTTCATAATGCCTGCAGGATCGCAACCTACGACCATACGGCAACTCGGCTCGAATAGGAGTTCCGCCGCCTTGGTCAATGGAGCGTCCGTTTCAATTGTAACGAGGCGGTCACGCACTTTCGGCAATAATTCCTTAATACGTATACCCGTTCCCTTGGCAGCATTGCCTTGCCGCCATTTCGATTTCTCTTGAAGCGGCCAAGTTGGCACCGATGGCGCCCGGTGCGCGGACACTTCCTCGAGATCTATCGTCGAACACACGATTCTATCGGTAGCATTGCCATATCTCCCGTTTCGGGCGGTCAAGGACCTCCCAGTTTGTGCATGGATAACGGCATAGGCCGATCACCGAAATCGATAATCGATCGTCTAATGACCTGGCCCGACTCATTGACATTCAGTCGTGCACGGCGGCCCTTAAAGAAGAAGGTCAGCCTGTGTTGCCCTTCGTGCTCGCCTTCACCGCGTTCGCAATAACTGGTTATTTCGTTCTGGCGCATCAGCGCTTGAACGCGGGATGGCGGCACATTCAGAAGCTCGCTCACGAGCGAGGCGTCGATTGTAAAGCCATCTTCGCTGCGATCCAGTTTCATCGGCTATCCCATCAGAAAAGCCCAAGCACGATCACTACGATCAACACTAACATTGCCCAGGTGGTCGATCGTGGCGAGCAATTAGTGGGGTCTTTCTTCCCGCAGTGGACTTGAGCCTTGGCCACAGCGCACCTGCCGCTTGCTGATGTCAGGTTCTGCGAAAGAACCGCTCCGCAGAGAATTTCACCCTCCTACCTTCCCTTGCGCGAAAAACTCTCAATCTCGACCTTTCGGAATGAGTATGTCCCGGACACCACGGCCGGAATGTCGGCACGGCTGATGCCGATGTCGTGCAGCTCGGGATCGCTCATGGCAGCGAGTTCGTCATAAGCTCGAGCCATCCGCCGTGCCTCAGCGACGCGTTCGCCGAAGGCTTTCCCCGTGCGCTTAATTGCGCTCCATGCGCGATAGAAGATCCCTGGATATCGGCGCCCAAGTGTCGGCGCGCGCCAGTGCGGCACGCGCCCGTGCCCGTTTTTGGCGAAGATGATATGGCTCATGGGCATTACTCCGTTTTCCGGCATTCGCCTGATTGACTTCTCCCATAAAAACATCTATCTGATATATATCTTTTTGGAAGCGTCCGTCAATCCCTTTGTCGGGCCGTTATCCGGGCTAAAGAAGATGTCAGGAGCAGCCGTGATCCGAGCGTCTACAGCGCCGAGCAAGTCCGGAGCCAAGTGGATGTCGCGAGCCGTCGCTTGGCCGCGCCCACTCGCAGGCACCGGCGTAAAGCCCATAGCAACTCATCGTGATGGCCGGTCAAGCGATTTGAGGCGTGCGGTGGTTGCCGGCCTCCTCGTCAAGCGGGAAGACAGTCCCGGTATTTTGATTGTTGCAAAAGGACCTTATGGATCGTCTTCCAGCATTTTCCGTGATGCGGCCGGCACCATCGTTGAATTCGACCTCGGCGATCTCGTGCACACAGCGGTCGCCGTACTCCGGTCCCATCCGCACATCAACAACGTCTTGACCCACCTTTGCGGCGGCAGATGGGAGCGGATCGGACAAGCGCTTCGCGTCATTCTCAATCCGTTGGCTATTCTGAATAACCTCTCACCGCTCGCACAAAACGTTGTCGAATTGATGTGCGCGGAGCGTGGCGTCACGGGGCGCATTCTCAAGCCCTATTTCCACGCTTTGCTCGCCAAGGTTCTGCCGCCGCGGATTGCCGCATACCTTCGCGCCCATGTCTTGCGCCTCTTTCATGAAATGGAGGCGCGCGATGCGCACCTCTCTCAAGGTGCCGCCGAGCCTGACAATCGAGTGGCGATGCAAGGAGCCGCCTGATGGATGCAGCTAGTACCATTAAGAGAGAACGCATGATCGATGTGCGCGAGATCAATCCGTCCATTCGACACACGGTGATTTTTCAGCTCTTCGAGCATCTCGACGAGACTAACTCGGCAGCTCATTGCCGATCATGACCCTAAGTCGCTGCGCTTCCAGCTTGAAGCAAAACACGGCGATCGCTGCCGCTGGACCTATCTCGAACAAGGTCCCGACCTCTGGCGCGTCCGGCTGCACCGCGATCACCAGCAAAAACTAGGCCGTGAACCGCGCAAGAGCTTCGAATGATACGAGGATGTCATGGCGCACAAAGAGTAGATCAGTCAAATCGAGCCGCCCGATGAAAGTGAATGCACATATCTTGAATCGTTGATTCGATCAGGCTACGAACGCAGCCATCCCGACGAGTCCTTGGAGGAGTTGAAGCGTCGAGCACGCTTCTCGAAAGAAGACAAGGGATTGCTGCGCGACTGGATGATGCTCGCAGCGCGGCGGGCGATCGCAAATCACAACGAGAAACCAATCATTGACTTCAACATCACCGCATGAAGAGCCGCTCACCTTTAGCGACGGTGTGCTGCTGCGATGATCCAGACCATGAAAGCAAGCAAGATATAAGCGCGTCGCCGAGATAGGCTCGCCGCCCGAACCTTGTCAGACAAGTCTAAAAGATATATATATATTACATAATATGATGCAAAAAATAGGCGGATTATTTCATGCGGCTGACGGCCTTCTCGGATTACGCCCTAAGAGTTTTGATGTATGCAGCGGCCGCGGGCGAGCGCCTGATCACCATTGAGGAGACGGCGAAGACTTACGACGTCTCGCGAGCCCATCTGATGAAGGTGGTTAATATCCTCACGCGCACCGGTTATCTCAAAGGTGTGCGCGGGCGCTCGGGCGGATTCACCCTGGCAAAGCCGCCCGAGGCCATCAATCTTGGGGCCGTCGTACGCGCGACCGAACCGGACTTCGCCCTCGTCGAGTGTTTTGCCACTGGCAATCAATGCGCTATCACCAATTACTGCCAATTACCCAACGTCTTGAATGAAGCTCTGAACGCGTTTGTCAGCACGCTCGATCGCTATACGCTCGCCGACATCATGCTCAGCAAGCGCGCCTTCGCCTCGCCGAGAGGGTCGATCAAGCAAACACGCGGTCCGCATCTTGTCTTGGCCGGACGACGGGCAGCTCGCCAAGGCCGTCCGCAAAGGGTTCCCGACACCGCGACAAATACGTCACCTGTTCGAGAAAAGTGACTCATGACGCAAACTTTCCTTTGTGAACAGTCGCCCCGTCTATTGTTCGTCCTGTCGTATGTTGTCCGACTACCCGTAGCCCTGAGGTAGCGCTGCCCTCAGGTCCGCCTCTTGGCCCGAAAGGTACTGTACGCAAAGGCTGGTTCGAACTCTCCGATCGCGCAATAACAACGTTGTGAATGGCAGTTCCGAGCCTATCGAAGATGGCCAGGCCATATAGGACTCGTCGGACCGGCTCGGAAAGACAAGCGTTCCGCGTATAACGCTCACCTGTGAGTGACACCATGAGCGAAAAAATTGCAGTCGGCAATGTGAAGCTGAAGCGAGCCTACGATCCGCCTACAGGCAGCGACGGCAAGCGAATATTGATTGATCGGCTATGGCCGCGCGGAGTCAAAAAGTCGGATGCTGCGATCGACGAGTGGATGAAAGACGTTGCTCCGAGCACCGCGCTACGCAAATGGTTCGGGCACGACCCCGCGCGCTGGCCAGAATTTCGCCACCGCTATCTCAAGGAGTTGCGTGGGCATCGCGCAGAGCTCGACAAACTTCGTGCGCTCGCGCGGCGAGCACCAGTCACGCTCGTCTTCTCCGCCCATGACCAGTCATACAACGACGCGATTGTCCTGAGGGAGTTGCTCTTAGGCAGCGAATGACACTGTGTAGCGCGTGTCGCGACGTTTCCTCTCGCTGTCAGATCAGTGGTCATGATCATCGATGTTGCGGCGAGGGGCAAAACCAACCGTCACATTGTCAATTGCTCGGATTTTGACGCAATCGCAGAAGCGCAAACTTGCGATGAGAACACCTTCCTAATCACGGGGGAATTCAAACGTACAAAATTATGAGGTAGGCTCTCCTGACAGGCGAGGTATACTGCAGCATGGGCAGCTTAAACAAAGAACCCCCTGGGCATGTGACTGCGGTCGACGAGTTGATGGCGATCGCGCATGCCTTAGAACAGGAGGCAAGCGACCAATATCATCGTCTTGCAGAAAGAATGCGCGGCGAGGGCGAGCGTGCATTAGCCACGCTTTTTGAGTCACTGAGTCGCATCGAGGCAAAGCACACAGAGAAAATCGACAGCAAGGCAATGGCGGTAATCGGCAAGAAGCCTGATTCCGCGCTTGTTCGCTGGGAGCTACCAGAAAACTTCGATGAGGATGAGGCGCGCACATATCTTTTGACGCCGTATCGTGCGCTAGCGATGGCCGTCCGTAATGAGGAGCGTGCCTTTGCGTTCTACACTTATATCGCCGCTTATGCAGAAGATGATCGGGTCCGTCAGTTAGCGGAGGAATGCGCCAAGGATGAACTTGAACATGCGGCGTTGCTGCGGCGCGAGCGGCGGAAAGCATGGCGCTCAGAGCGTGAGGCGCCGCAATGGATTATTCGGCGGATACCTCGCGCCCAATCACTTGCCGACGTTCTCGCCGATGTAGCAACTGCTGAACATGTGGCCGCCGTAGCGCATCATTCGCTCTCGGCAACGCTGGCGACGGCTGGCGACACGCGTGCCGCGCGCATGTTCGAAGAAGCTGCGGCTGAAGAGCAGGCAACAGCAGAGGACGCCCAAAATCGGATTGACCAAATTGGTGCCGCAACCCAACCTTTCCCTCGCCTACATACGACCCGAGAAGGACTGCGGCTGTTAGAAGAATCCTTTGAACACTATTCAGATCTTGCGGAGCGAGTGTCCGATGAATCTGCGCTGACCGAGTGTCAATCACTGGCCGAGCGCGCGTTGCGTCGTCTAAGCTATGTGCAAGGTTCGATCGGCAACGCTTTGATCACCAACCCGAAGATTATTCGCAGACTCGCGGAAGGAGAGAAGGCAATTCTTTCGGGGGAAACCGCGGAGTCATTACGGCAAGATAGGCCTGACCTGCCAAAAAGCTAGTTGGGGATCAAGCAATTCTTGACCTTGAGCGAACGAAAGCCAGTCCATGCTTCCTGAGTGACATCGGCGGTGCCATAACGGCCACAGATCATAACCGCTTGGTAAGGAGAGAGCGCATACTCGTCTCGGACCCTATCAATGCAATGAGCCGAGGTATTCGATTATGTCTTTTCGTTGGTCAGCATTCTTCACGCCCGCAAAGGCCATCTTGTTGCCGGGGACGACGCCCCTTGGGTCATTTAGATATTTGTCAAGATTTTCGGTGGTCCAAGTAATATGCGCATTCTTCATCGCCGTTGAATAGTTGAAGGCAGCCGCGGTACCAGACACGCGTCCAACAACACCAAATAGTGACGGGCCGATTTTGTTTTTTCCAGCCTCGCTAGTGTGACAAATCGCACAGGTCCTCTTAAATAGGGCTTCTCCCTCTTGAATTCCATGCGGAGCGGCAGTCTGGGCTAGCGCGTTGGAGCACGCCATTACTCCGAAAGCCGCTGCTGCCCCAAGCGCGATGTTCCGCCTTCTCATTTTCGCTCCAATTCCTGCACGTTCGCGACGAATAATGCTTCGACCATACATAAGCTTCGCGGCCCATACCACGCTGCGGTCGACTTGATCCATAGCTGAGATCATTGATTCAAGTTAAACAGCCTCTCACTAGCTTTCGCGTAATGAGAAGACAGGATGAGGGAACGACGATGGCAGGCTGCCGAGTATCACTTGTGTTCCCTCGATCACTCTTTTAGTTTCAATTGGGGGCGTTTGCGGAAGCTCGTAAAATGTTCCTCGCCCCATTTTCAGCAGAGAAAAATCGTGCTGCATGGTGCTATACGATTGTGCTCTGCTGTTTTGCTGGCTTCCTGCTTTTGTTGTCTACGGCTGCTTTCGCGCAGGCGCCTGCGGCCAGCCAGCTTTCTGATTATCTACAAAAAGTCTCTTTATCGGAGGTTTTTCCAGGTGCAGAGCGCCTCGGTCCTGTCGCCGGTAATCCGCCAGCCGCGGCCGCCTATAAAGGCGATCAGCTACTTGGCTATGTCTATCTCAACTCTGACGTTGTCGATTCGACCGGATATTCCGGCAAACCGATCAGTATCGTCATCGGGATTGATCTGAGTGGGAAGATTGTCGGAGCGAAACTGGTCGCTCATCATGAGCCGATTGTGCTAATCGGCATCCCACTCGCCAAGGTGACGCACTTCATACAAGGCTACGTCGGCTCCAATTTCCTCCAGGTTCCATCGGTAACCAAAGCGGGTCCCCCTGTCGATATCGTCAGCGGTGCCACTGTGACGTCGATGGTCATCGGCGACAGCATTACGCGCTCTGCCATTCGAATCGCCCACTCACGAGGACTCGGTAGCGCAGGCGCGGCTCTGACCCCGGCCGCACCTGCCGTAGTCAAGAAAATCGATGAGGCGAAGACTGGCACCGAGAGCTGGAAAGAACTGCTCAATGATGGTTCGGTGGGGCGCCTCAGGCTCACCGTTGGACAAATCAACGAGGATTTTGCGAAATCCGATAATCCACTCGCCGCGCAACATGCCGAAGAGGGGCCTGACGCCGATACCTTCGTCGATCTCTATGTCGCACTCGTGACCGTTCCGACGATCGGTCGCAGTCTGCTGGGCGACGCGAGATACAAACAACTGAAGCAGCAGCTCAAACCCGATCAGCAGGCGATCATCATTGCCGGCGACGGCCGCTATTCATTCAAAGGCTCGGGCTACGTTCGGGGCGGTATTTTCGACCGGATTGAAGTAGTTCAAGGTGAGAATTCAATCCGTTTCCGCGACCGAAACCAGCAGCGATTAGGCGACCTTCATGCCGACGGCGCGCCGCAACTTCGCGAGATCAGCCTATTCGTGGTCCCCCAGGGCGCAAGCCTCGATCCGGCTCAAGCGTGGCGTCTAACGCTTCTCGTACAGCGTGCGATTGGGGCTCGCGACAAGGTGTTCCTCACATTCGATCTCAATTATGCTACGCCGAATAAATTCCTGATTGAACAAAGGCCGGTAGTCTCGGTGGCGACGCCACCAATCCGCAGCGGTTCCGGAGCTAATCGCGCGGAGGCTGCCGTGCCTCAGGTTCCCCCCGCTGAAGCCAATGACAACCTGCAGGCCCCGCTCTGGATGAGGATCTGGCGTGGCAAGCTTGTCGAAATTACCGTCATTGTCGCCGCCCTCCTCGTGCTTACGGCCATCTTTTTCTTTCAAGACTTCCTCGTGCGCCGTCCTGTACTCTACGATAGAGTGCGGATTGCATATCTTGTATTCACGCTCGTTTGGATCGGATGGTATGCGGAGGCTCAGCTTTCGGTCGTCAATGTCCTTACCTTCTTTAATGCGCTGCGAACCAATTTTCGTTGGGACTACTTCCTCGTCGATCCGCTGATCTTCATTCTTTGGTGCGCCGTTGCCGCAAGTATGCTGTTCTGGGGTCGCGGCGCATTCTGCGGATGGCTTTGTCCGTTCGGTGCGCTGCAGGAATTACTCAATCGCGCGGCAAGGTTGATCAGGCTGCCGCAGATCCGTGTCCCGTTCGCGGTGCATCAGCGACTTTGGCCGGTCAAGTACATCGCGTTCCTCGTGCTTTTCGGGCTGTCGCTCTATCAGCTTTCGACGGGCGAAGAGGCCTCAGAAATCGAACCGTTCAAGACCGCCATCACGCTGCATTTTGGCCGCGAATGGCCCTTTGTACTCTACGCGGTGATCTTGCTGTTCGCTGGTTTGTTCGTCGAGCGGGCGTTCTGCCGTTATCTATGTCCGCTGGGGGCAGCGCTGGCGATTCCGGCGCGCTTACGCATGTTCGAATGGTTATGGCGCTATCGAGAATGCGGCAATCCGTGCCAGCGCTGCGCAAATGAATGCCCAGTGCAGTCAATTCATCCCGATGGGCATATCAATCCCAACGAATGTATTCAGTGCCTTCATTGCCAGATGCTTTATCACCATGCGTACAAATGTCCGGTGATGGTTCAGAAGCGCCTCAAGATCGAGAAGCGGCTGGCGCTTACCTCGCCCTCAATGAAACCGGCGGCGAAGGAACCGCAGACGCAGACACCATGAATGACAATCATCAATACTCCCGCATCCTTGATGCCGGGCTGACCAGGAGAAGGAATGAGACCGATGACATCCAACGACACGACTGGACGCAACTCAAAACATGAGCACGAATCAATCAGCCCGTCTGTGAATACCAATTCGTCGCCGGAACAAGGATTGACGCGCCGAAGCCTGCTGGAGGGCACAGCCGTCGTCGCGGGCGCCAGCGCTGCAGGCGGTGGTGCACTCGTTGGCCTTGCCGATAAGGCGTTCGCGCAGGCGCGGAGCGGCAACCAAAGCATCGAGGTTCGCCCTGGCGATCTAGATGAATATTATGGCATCAGCAGCAGCGGCCAGACCGGCGAGATCCGTATCATCGGCCTGCCATCCATGCGCGAGATCATGCGTATTCCGGTATTCAATCGCGACAGCGCGACCGGCTGGGGTTTGACCAATGAGAGCCGCAAGATCCTTACCGAAGGCTTGTTGCCGCAAACACGCGAGTTTCTCAAAAGCCGCGGTGGCAGCTGGGTGAATGGCGACGCACATCATCCGCACATCTCGTTCACCGACGGTACCTATGACGGACGTTATATCTTCGTCAACGACAAGGCCAATTGCCGGGTCGCACGAATTCGTTGCGACGTTATGAAGTGTGACAAGATCATCGAAGTGCCGAACGCTTCCGACATTCATGGCATGCGGCCGCAAAAATTCCCACGGACCGGCTATGTATTCGCCAACAGCGAGCACATCATTCCGATTCCAAATGATGGCACGGTGCTCGATGTCGATCCGGTGAAGAA
>Ga0335081_10004843_pt1 | contig 21271 bp, 23 predicted proteins | sample Lox_Sample_35_FD_206713 | JGI IMG/M metagenome (GOLD analysis project Ga0335081, IMG submission 206713) | Soil microbial communities from Loxahatchee National Wildlife Refuge, Florida, United States - Lox_Sample_3.5 | ecosystem: Environmental > Terrestrial > Soil > Wetlands | place: USA... | reverse complement strand
GATTTCCAGCCCAGGGAATGAAAATCCGTAAAGGTAAAGTCGAAGTGAATTTCTTCGAGGAGCATATCCGTTGTGACGAGCAGGGTCTTTGAAGAGGAGACCTTCAGCGCCGCGGCATCATCTCCAATGCCGATCAGCGCTGAAGACGGCGTCCGGAAAGACAACCTCTGGATATTCCGTATCAGGCCGAATTCACCCAGGTCTGAGATTCTCATGGGTTAGTGCGTGGCCCGGGACCTGCCGGGAAGCCTCCGGTGCGCTATCCGACGGGGCGACTTCTTGCGAAGCGCAGACGAGATCACTTCGTCCATGGTCTCGACAAAGATGAATTTCATATCCTTTTTAAGATTTTTCGGTATATCGTCCAGGTCCTTTTCGTTCTGCTTCGGGATGATCATGGTTTTGATCCCCGCCCGCTTGGCAGCGAGGGTCTTTTCCTTGAGCCCGCCAATGGGCAGGACCCGTCCCCTGAGCGTGACCTCCCCGGTCATGGCAAGGTCCTTTTTCACCGGCGCGTTCGTGAAAACCGACGCTAGGGCCGTGGCCATGGTAACGCCCGCCGACGGACCGTCCTTAGGAATGGCCCCTGCCGGTACATGGATATGGACATCGGTCTTGCCGAACTGCTCGGTCTTAATACCAAGTTCTCCCGCCCGGGAGCGCACATAGGTGAGCGCTGCATGTGCCGACTCCTTCATCACGTCGCCGAGATGGCCAGTGAGCGTAAGATTCCCCTTGCCGCGCATGGTGGTCGCCTCAATATATAGGACATCGCCTCCGGTTTCGGTCCAGGCAAGTCCGGTCACAACGCCCACTTCGTCCTTCTCCCGCTCGACTTCCGGCAAGTATTTGGGTACGCCCAGGTATTGGTGAAGGTTGCTCGGCGTAATTGTGAACAGGCCGGTCTCTCCTTCGGCTATCTTCCGCGCGACCTTGCGGCAAAGGTGGCCGATCTCGCGCTCCAGGTTTCTTACGCCTGCCTCACGCGTGTACTGCGATATGACCTGGAGGATGGTCTTGTCCGGGATACTGATCTGTCTCTCCGTTATGCCGTGCTCCGCCATCTGCCGGGGAATCAGATACCTCTTCGCAATACCAAGCTTCTCCTGTTCTGTATATCCTGACAGATTGATGATCTCCATCCTGTCCCTGAGCGGCGACGGAATCGGGTCGGTCATATTCGCCGTAGTAATGAACATCACGCGTGAAAGGTCGAAGGGCAGACCGATATAATGGTCACTGAACGAGTTGTTTTGTTCGGGATCAAGCACCTCGAGCAGGGCAGCAGACGGGTCTCCCCGGAAATCGGCACCGAGCTTGTCGATCTCGTCCAGCATAAATACGGGATTGTTGTAACCAGCGGTCTTGATACCTTGAATGATCCTGCCGGGCAGCGCACCCACATAGGTCCGCCGGTGGCCGCGGATCTCCGCCTCGTCCCGGACGCCTCCAAGAGAAATGCGTACGAATTCCCTCCCGAGAGCCCGAGCTATGGACTTTCCGAGCGACGTCTTGCCCACGCCCGGAGGGCCGACGAAACAGAGAATCGGCCCTTTCATCTTCTCCTTGAGTTTGCGGACCGAGAGGTATTCCAAAATTCTCTCTTTTACTTTTTCGAGGTCGTAATGGTCTTCCTCGAGCACCTTATGCGCCGTCTTGAGGTCAAGGTTGTCCTTTGTCGCCTTGCTCCACGGAAGATCGGCGAGCCACTCGATATAGGTCCTGGTCATGGATGCCTCTGCAGCGTCCGGATGCATCCTCTCGAGCCTCCTGAGCTGTTTCTCCGCCTCCTTAGCGGCTTTATCCGGCATTTTCGCTTCTTTAATCTTTTCCCGGAGCTCACGCAGGTCTTCGGAACGGTCATCGGTTTCGCCGAGTTCGCGCTGGATCGCTTTTAACTGCTCGCGCAGGAAATACTCTCGCTGCGTCTTGTCGATTTCACCGCGGACGTCCGCCTGGATCTTCTGCTGCATGGAGAGGAGCTCTATTTCCTTGCCTAGCGCTTCATTTATGCGCTTGATTCGCTGAATCGGGTCCGTAACTTCTAGAATATCCTGTGCCTGCTCGACCTTCAGACCCATATTGGCAACGGCAAGGTCAGCAAGCTTTCCCGGATCGTCCACGTTCTCGATGACCACCATGATGTCCGGAAGAATGACCTTTCCGAAGGAGACCAGTTTCTCGATCTGCTCCTTCACATTCCGCATCAACGCCTCGGTCTCGAGCGTGACCGGAGTGGAAACATCGGGGAAGGTCTTAATCTCTACCTGATAAAAAGGTTCCTTCTGGAGGAATTTGACCGTCTTTGCCCGGGCCACTCCCTGGACGAGTATTTTGATACGGCCGTCCGGCAGCTTCAGCATCCGCATAATCACGCCAACGGTACCCACGGAATACAGATCGGATGGAGAGGGATTTTCCACATTGATATCTTTCTGAGAGGTCAGGAATATCATGCGATTACTCTCAAGTGCCACCTCGATCGCTTTGATGGACATCTCTCTGCCGACAAAGAGCGGAAGGACCATGTACGGGAAAACCACGATGTCCCTGATTGGGAGCAGCGGCAGCTTTTTCGGTATTTCTATTGATTGTTGGAGATCAATATTTTTCGTTTCCGTTTTTGCCAAATCATCCTCCTCATGCTGAGTGCACCATAAGTTCTGTTTCGATTCGCCCTCATCAACGGAATGCTCAGAGCTTCAACTGTTGCAGGTAGTTCCTGAACTCCGCGCCAAACTCCACGTTCTTCAACCCGAACTCGACCGTGGCCTTCAGAAATCCTAACTTATCACCCGCGTCATGCCGTATGCCCTTAAACTCATATGCATAGATTGGCTGCTTTTCCATAAGCAACCTTAGACCGTCGGTCAACTGTATCTCTCCGCCTTTGCCCGGTTGGGTGCGTTCGAGCGCTCCGAATATCTCAGGCGTCAGAATATACCGGCCGATGATCGCGAGGTCCGACGGCGCCTCATCGGGCGAAGGTTTCTCCACAAGGTCCTTCACGAGATAGATACCGTCCTCGATTTTTTTTGCGTCAATGATGCCGTATTGCTGTGTCTGGGACTGCGGTACTTTCTGGATGGCAAGGATCGTGAAAGGATACCGCCTATAAACAGCCATCATCTGCTTGAGCGCGGGAACGTCTGAATCGATAATATCGTCGCCGAGAAGCACTGCGAACGGGTCACCGCCAACCACTCTCTTGGACGTCAATACAGCGTGACCGAGGCCAAGCGCTTTCTTCTGGCGGATATAGCAGAACGTCACCAAGTTGGCAATGCGCTGCACCTCCGAAAGCAGTTTATGCTTACCTTTTGCCTTAAGATCCTCCTCGAGTTCGAATGCCACGTCAAAGTGGTCTTCGATCGCCCGTTTATTCCTCCCCGTGACCAGCACAACCTCCTCGATGCCCGAGGCCACGGCCTCTTCTATAACGTACTGTATGAGCGGTTTGTCCACGAGCGGAAGCATCTCCTTGGGAGACGCCTTTGTTGCCGGAAGAAACCGCGTACCCATACCTGCGGCCGGGAACACCGCCTTTGTAATCACTTTTTGCACCACGTTCTCCTCGTTGCATTCTAAGAGACTACCTTGCAAAAGTCAAGGACGCATCCGCATAAAGCCGCGTTATATTACTTCACTATCGGCACGGATCCCATCAAATATTTCAGATCCTCATCGTCGAACCGGAGGCCTGCTCCGGCAAACACTGACGCGCGCTGGGAATTCAGGATGTTATCGTAACCGACATCAAGAAAGAACAGCTTGTTCAGATCGTAACTCACCGTGGCTTTCACATGAGTATTCAAATTGCCGGGCTCTTTGCTTGCGAAGTTCCAGGCGTCTAAACTGAACTTGACCCTATCGTTCATCGTATAGTATTCGGCGCCGAGTCCGCCGGTGGACTCCATGAGCCCCATCCGGAGTGCGAGATTTCCCCATCTTTTGACGAATAGCAGGCTGAAGAGGAATTTCTGCTCGTAGGTATTCTGCGTAATCGTCGTCCCCGGCGGGGTCAATGACGTTACAGTCTGTGTAAACTTGTATTTGGGGTCTGAAATTACCTCGAGCGTATAGTACTTGTCGAACGTGGGCTTGACGTCGAGTGAGAAATAGCTCTTCCATTCCGGGAACATATATTCCGATCTAAATCCAATAACCGTCCTCAGGCGCTCGAAGTGCGTTGTAATGTCACCGAACCCCTTGGCGGTGCTGTCGATGTTGTTATACATGCTTTCGTTGTTCACGAGTTTGCCGAGCGTGCCCTCTCCGCGGTCGATCTTCCGGGCTGTGCTCTCTATCGATGCGAGTGCCAACTCAGCGTTCTTCGAAGCTTCCCGGACGTTCTCCATGGTTACCTTGAGGTTATCCCTGTTGTCGGCCACGATGCCGTTCAGACTGGCGATGAGGTCGTTGAGCCTCATGACCACTTCGCTCCCGTCGCTCCGCAGGGCGTACGAGAACTCCTTAATGTTTGCAGTGGTCTTGCGCAGGTCTGCAAGAATATCTTCCATGGAACGGGTGCCCCGTTCGCTTCCAAAGACCTCTCTGAACGATGCGGTCACCTGTTTGACATCGTCCGATATGGAGCTCAGCTGGTTGATCAGCTTGTCCACGTCGCTCGGCGAAACCGTGGCCTCGATCCGCTCGCCTTCCTGAAGATATTGGGCCCCCCCGGGTGCAGCAGCCTCCTTCGCTTTCATTTCGGGAGGGACGAGTTCCACGTACTTTTCGCCCAGGAGGCCAAGGGTCTTGACCATAGCCTTTGTCCCGCGCTGTATCTTCACGTCAGGATAAATCCTGAGGGTAACCTTTGCTCGGCTGTCCTCGAGCTCGACCTTCTCCACGGTACCGATCTTTACGCCCGCCATCCTTACCGCAGCCTTCGCGTCGAGCCCAGCCACGGAATCAAAGACCGCCTGCACGGTGTATCCTTTTTTTTCACCGAACTCGTACTTGCCAACGGCAAAGGTCATCCAGAGGAGAACGGCGGACCCCACGAGGACCAGCAACCCCACCTTGGCCTCAGCGCTCAGTTTGAACATGCAGGCACCTCAATCTCCCTGAAATTATATATCACGTCCGCATCACTCTGCCGTTATCGGTCCAACGGCACTTCCCGTTATAAACTGGTGAATAATAGGATTCGGAGAATTCTTAATCTGATCGGGCGTACCAACATCCAGGATTTCCCCCTTATAGAGCATGGCGATCCGGTCAGATATCTTATAAGCACTGTGCATATCGTGTGTAATGGCCACAGACGTCACACCGAGCTTCTTTCTAAGATCGACGATCAAATCGTTGATGGAATCAGCCGTTATAGGGTCAAGCCCCGTCGTTGGCTCATCATAGAGGATGATGGCGGCGTCCATGGCAATCGCGCGGGCGAGTCCAACCCTTTTCTTCATCCCTCCTGAAAGCTCCGAGGGCATCTTATCCTCAACATCCTTCAACCCAACGTGAGCGAGCTTCTCTGTCGTGATCTTCCTGATCTCCCGGTCGGACAGCTTTGTATGCTGTTTTATGGCAAAGCCTACGTTCTCCCAGACCGTCAGGGAGTCGAAGAGCGCCGCGCCCTGAAACAGCATGCCGAACTTCTTGCGCATCTCGTTCAAGCCCTGCTCATCGAGATTGTTCAGGACCTGTCCGTCAACGATCACCCGCCCCCTGTCGGGAAATAACAGCCCGATGATGTGCTTGATGAGCACGCTCTTGCCGCTACCGCTGCCGCCGATCACCGTCATGCTCTCTCCCTTCTCCACGGTGAGATTCACCCCGCGGAGAACGTGGTTATCGCCGAAGGTCTTATGAAGGTCGATGATCTCGATCATGGCCATGGCCGTCACCACAACAACGCTGACAGAAAGTAATCAAGGATCAGGATCAGCATGCACGAGACCACCACCGCGCCGGTCGTGGCTTTGCCAACCCCTTCCGCCCCTCCCTCGGTATGGAAGCCCTTATAACATCCGATGAGACCGACCACCGCACCGAATACGAGAGACTTGATAAGCCCGTACCAGATGTCCGTCACCTCGGTATTATCAATACTCTGGTTGATGTACGTAACGGGATTGGTACCAAGCACCTTGACACCGACAAAATAACCGCCGGCGACCCCAATCATCATCCCGAGTACCGTCAGGAAGAACATCATCACTGTGCTTGCGACGAAACGGGGCACCACAAGGTATTTCATCGGGTTCGTGGCGAGCGTCGTAAGAGCATCGATCTGCTCGGTTACCTTCATGGTTCCCAGCTCTGCGGCCATGGCCGCACCGGCTCTGCCTGCAACCATGAGGCCTGTGAGCACAGGCCCGAGTTCTCGTGTCATAGAGAGCGAGACAACGGCACCGATGAGCGATTCGGCGCCGAACCGCTTGAATCCCGTATAGCTCTGCAGCGCCAGCACCATGCCGGTGGAGATGGCTGTCGTCAGCACAACGGGAAGGGAGTTGACACCGATCTGCTCCATCTGTTTTAGGACATTCTTCAGATAGAACGGCCTGCCTAACGTCCAACGGAGCGTCTGGCTCAGGAATATGAGCACCCGGCCCATCTCCATTACGAAGTGGGTGGTTTTACGGCCCAACAGTTCAAGCCAGTAGTTCATAGGGAGCATCGCTCCATAATGAAGATTTTATATTGGAAAATTGAAATTTAGCAGTGGACTTTATTCAGGCCCCAATATCCAATTCCAATTCACCATGCTGCAACTCATTCAAGTTAAAGCCATCATACATACACCCTCGGTACGCGGCCACTGATCCCGCAGAGCACTTCGTACGATATGGTGCCCGTCTTGACGGCGATATCATCAGCCGTGATCCTCTCCTTACCCTGGCTTCCAATCAACACCACCTCATCCCCTTCGCTCACGGCGGGCACCTCCGTTACGTCCAGCATGGTCATATCCATGCATACCCGACCGACCACCGGTACTCTGACACCCCGGACAATGGCTTCGCCCCTGTTCGAAAGGCTGCGGCTGTATCCATCTGCATACCCGATAGGTATCGTGGCGATCATGCTCTCGCGTTTCGTGACAAAGGTCCTACCGTAGCTTATAGGAACCCCTGCAGGAACTTTTTTAAGGAATGCAATGCGCGTTACGAGCGACAGAACCGGCCGCAAATCAGCGCCAGCCGCTTCTCCTTCGAGGGGGTTATACCCGTACAGCATCAGCCCCGGTCTGACCATGGTGAAGAGTGCCCGTCGGTAATCAAGTACCGCGGCGCTGTTGGCGGCATGACGCACGGGAATGGAGATACCCCGCGAGTCGAGCTTCTTCAGAAGAGACTCAAAAAGGCCCATCTGCTTCGAGGCAAACCGTTTGTCCCGCAGGTCAGCATCAGCGAAATGCGTCATCATGCCCTGCACTGTGATTCCGCGAAGTTTAACCAGGTCCACGACGAAATCTTCGGCTGCGGCAGGAGGAATGCCTATCCTGCCCATACCGGTGTCGATCTTCACGTGCACCGCGATCTTGGTCTTTTGCTTCTGCGCTGCATCGGCAACAGCACGCGCGACCTTCATGTCATATATCACCGGCGTGAGGCCCAACTCTACGATCGTCTCTGCCTGTTCCGGGAAAACCGCGCCCATCACCAGAATTGACGCTTCGATGCCGGCTGCCCGAAGCTCACTCCCTTCCTCAATCAGAGCTACGCCAAGCATATCGGAGCCAAGTTCCAGGAGATGCCGGGAAACCCTGAGCGCGCCATGTCCGTACGCCTGTGCCTTGACGACGGCGAGAATCTTTCGTCCATCGGCACGATGCATTACCTCATTGAAATTGTGAGAGAGAGACTGCAGGTTGATCTTGGCAGCGGTCGGTCTGCCGGTAACGGGAAGTGAAGACGAAAGAGATGGCGCCGTACGGTCAGGAACCGTTTCAGTGTATGGTGCTCTCATTGATCTCCTCAAAAGTGCTTGATGTTGGCAGTATCTCTATCTTGTCGAATGATTGTGCACAGTCCAAACACTCCCAGTGATGAATAGTCCAATATTCGAAGTCCATTTCGAGACTATAATCATCTTCTTGAAATAGATTCGTCCCGCCGCAAAAGGGGCACATGATCGGTTCCATAGTCGACCCTCCGATTTTCATCCCGCAGAGCTGAACAGACAATACGGGGATGGAAACAACTCTCTGCCCACTTTTCGGCATAGATAACATATGCGGACAAATGAGCACTTTTCAGAGCACCAAGATCAGTCGCGTTTCTTCGGCAGCACACAAAATCCATGTATTTTCATGAGGTTTAAATTTACTTTATCACAGAGATGATATTTTTGCAAAATATTTTTTGGCGGGGACATCATCCAATAAGGAGCTCTCGCAGCGCCTCCACAAGACGTTTGTTCTCTCTCCGCGTGCGCACCGCGATCCGCACGTAGCGGTTGCTGAGGCCGAGAATTGAAGAGCAATCGCGGACAAGGAGGCCGCGTTGACCGAGCTTTTCCGTCAGATGCCATGCATCCATTGAGGTGAGTTTGAGCAAGATGAAATTCGCCGAACACGGGAACGGCTCCACGCCGGGCAATAACCGGATGGCTGAGAGCAGGCGTGCGCGTTCTTTCTCGATCAGTCGACGGGTCTTCTTGATATACCCCCACTCGTTCAAGGCGGCAATCGCGGCCTGCTCTGCAGGGATACTTACGGCCCAGGGTTCCTGACCGTCCCTGAGATCAGCAACAGTTGTCTCGTCGGTGACCGCATACCCGATCCGGAGCCCAGGCATGCCGAAAAACTTGGTGAATGCCCTCAGGCAGATGAGGCGAGAAGACTGCACAGCCTCCTTAACGATCGAATCGGAATCGCTAAAGTCCATGAACGCCTCGTCTACCACCAGCCGTACCCCGTGCTGGAGCGCGTACTGCACGATCTCGAGCATCTCCGCTTTGGGGATGAGGAGACCAGTGGGATTGTTGGGATTGCAGAGGAATGCCATGTCCATGCCTTTGAGCGCAAAGGCCATCTCGAGAGGGTCCACGCGGAATCCTTCACGCTCCCTGAGAGGAAACGCCACAACCTTGCCACCGGCATCCGCCGCTGCGGCGGCATATTCCATAAAGGTCGGCACAGGGATGAGGACGTTCTTCGGTCTGAATACCTGAGGGATGAGGCGAATCAGCGCGTTTGCTCCACTGCCGCAGATAACTTGCCCAGGTTTGATACCGAAATAGCGGGCAATCGCTTTCCGCAGACCGTTCATTTCAGGATCGGGGTAACGGCCAAGAAACTTGATAGATCTCTTGACTGCCCGCTTGGCAGACGACGGCGGACCGAGAGGGTTTACGCTAGAGCTGAAGTCGATGATTTCTTCTTCGTCGATTCCAAAACGTTTTGCCGCTTCGTAGATATCCCCACCGTGGATCCTGTCTGTTCTTTGCGTGTTCTCTCCGTCGCTCAAGGCATCGTTTGTTTTACATTCTGTATTCTGCACACGGCTCTCCCATTTCCCGTACAGAAACGGATTTATGATTACGGATTACTAGATATCTTTTTTCACTCGATACTGTTCGCTCCGTACTTGATTTACAGTTCCGCCACCAAATCCGGGAACCGCTCTTCTATGAAGTTTTCGGCAGTCTTTCTGGCTAACGACGCCGTCGGCTGCCGCATGACAAGAGAAGCAAGTTCGACCGCGTCCTGCATACGCACCGACCTGACCACCTTCTTCACCCATGGAATCGAGGCCACGTTCATGCTGAGGTTCTGAAATCCCATGCCAAGGAGAATCGCGGCATAGATCGGGTCTCCCGCCATCTCTCCGCACATGGCGAGGGTGATCCTGGCCTGGTGCGCGGCGTCCGACACCCGCTGGAGCAGGCGGAGCACGGCGGGATCGAGCGGCTCATACATATATGCAACATGCTCGTTCTGGCGGTCGATTGCAAGCGTATACTGGATAAGATCGTTCGTACCCACACTGAAAAAATTTACCTCTGCGGCAAGAAGGTCAGATATCATTGCGGCTGATGGTATCTCAATCATCATTCCGATTTCCACATGCTCGTTAAATGCCTTACCTTCGGATCTGAGCTCCTTCTTGACTTCTTCAAGGACTCTCTTGGTTTCATACAGTTCGGGAAGTCCCGAGATCATGGGATACAGGATCTTGATATTCCCGTGCACAGTTGCCCTGAGGATACCGCGCAGTTGAGTCCTGAAGATGTCGGGCTTCTGCAGACAAAAACGGATAGCCCGCAACCCTAGCGCGGGATTAGCTTCTTTTTCGAAAATGCCGGGAAAGCCGATTTTGTCCCCCCCGACATCGAGCGTACGAATCACCACTTCATAGGGAGAGGCCTTCTCTGCCACGAGGCGATAGGCGTTGTAGTGCTCTTCTTCAGTCGGCAGCGTTTGTCTGTTCAGGAAGAGAAATTCCGTGCGGTAAAGTCCGATGCCCACTCCGCCGTGTTCTGCCACAGACGCGACCTCTTCAGGCAGCTCGATATTACCCTGCAATTTTATCACGTGGCCGTCGAGTGTCTCGGCTGAGAGCGTCTTGAGTTTCTCGAGCTCCTGTTCAAAATATTTGTATCTGCGCTGCTTCTTGAGGTAGTCAAGGAACGTCTCTTCATCTGGATCGACTATTACCACGCCGTGGATGCCATCCAAGATGACCACATCACCGGTCTTGACCGCCTCCGTGATATTCTCAAGGCCGACGGCAGCGGGAAGGCCAAGAGAGCGCGCCAGGATAGCGGTGTGGGACGTTCGGCTCCCCGCATCCGTAGCAAACCCGAGGATTTTGTCCTTGCGCATCATGAGGGTGTCAGTTGGAGCGATGTCGTGGGCGATGATCACCGCCTCTTCCTTGATGTCGGAGAGGCTCTCCTGCTTATGCCCCACGAGATTTCGTAGAATGCGTTCACCGACCTGCTCCACATCGCGCTTGCGCTCGCGGAGGTACTCGTCCTCGATCGTATCGAACTTGAGTCCGATGGCAGCTATGGTTTCTTTGAGTGCTCCCTCGGCATTCAGGCGTGACTCCTTGATACGCTTGACCGTCCCGTCAATCAGCATCTTATCCTCGAGCAGCATGATATGCGTATCGAGGATGTACAGGTGAGATTTCCCCATCCCTTTGCTAAAGCGCTTTTTGAGTTCTTCCAGTTGGGTCTTGGAGAGATCGATGGACTGCTTAAAGCGCGCCACTTCATCCTTGATGTTGACCTCCTCGATCCTCCGTCCTGCTATGACAATTTTGCGGCGGTCGAGGAGGTACGCTCTCCCGATCACGATGCCCGGTGACGCAACAATACCTCTGTACACTTTTTCATGCATTATCTCTTTCCCGTTCCTTGTTTCCCGCTTATTGTTTACTGCTTTTTTCTATTCCTTCTCTCCGAACTTATCTTTAAAAAGCCTCTCGAGCCCCTCAACCGCCTTCTCTTCATCAGCACCATGCACCTGAAGCATAACACTGCTCCCTTTGGCAGCAGCAAGCATCATGATTCCCATAATGCTCTTCCCGTCCACTTCGAGACCGTCCTTAATCAGCATTATCTTGGAAGAGTATGCGCTCGCAGATTTCACGATCTGCGCTGCGGCTCTTGCATGCAGGCCGAGTTTATTTTCTATTAACAGTTCTTTTTTTTTCATTAAATAACTCCTCCATAAGCCAGCGCGAGGCAGAGAGCGGCAAGCCCGAGCATGAGTTTTATTGGAGAGCCCCCTCTTCTCAGTATCGCAATCAGAATAAGGGTCGCCAATAACCCCGTAAGGGCCGAAACAGCACCGGGAAGGGGAAGTGGCATCCTGAATTCCAGTCGCCAGGTGGGAAGCATGCCCAGAATGCCTCCAAGGACCGTGAGCGAAACGGCCTTGAACAATTTTGCCATCTTCGCTAAATGGTAATGAGCTATGAGCTCCGCAGCACCACCGGCGCTCATAAATCCATGGAACAACATCTCTGCCCTGAGCCCTACATGAACAATGTTGTACAGAATCAGAAAAACGATTGGCGCCCACCAGGCATTGGCCATCAGCAGGGAAACCGCTACAACTGCGGAAAACGGTCTGAGCGCACCCCAGAAGAAGCTATCGCCGAGTGCACCGAGTGGAGCCATGAGCGCAGTCTTCAGACTTGAGACGTCTGCGGAACTGTTCCGGCCCGAGGCCCGGTCCTGTTCCATCCGTGCTACAGCGCCAAGGATGAATGAAGCGAGGTATGGTTGCGTGTTGAAGTACTCCATATGGGCCCTGAGCCGGGACTCGTATTCGGCTTGCTCAGGATAAAGCTTTCTGAGCACCGGCTGAATAGCATAGGCAAAACCCAACGACTGCATGTGGTCAAAGCTCCACGATGCCTGGATGAGAAAAGACTTCCAGAAGACCTTAAGCATCTCGGAGGTTTCCACCTTGTTGCGGTCATCGTTCACTGAGCCGAACCCCCAATAATCCTGCAATGATGACAAGGCCGCTCACGCTCAGCGCAGGCACATGGATAAACTGTGTGAATACTGTCGCAGTCACAAAACCCATGAGCAGAAAAAGGTCGAGCGTTCTTATCGACAGCTTGCGCGCCACCAGGGCAACACCAAGCAAGGGTAGAAGTTTCACGAACAAAGCCATGGCGCTGTGGAATTGCGTCGGCATGCGCGCGAACAGTAACAGGGCAGCAAGCCCTGCAGGCAGCACGATCAGATAGAGAATGAATGATTTCATAAAAAAGACTACGAGCCCCGAGAGGTGCGCCAAGGCAAGTTTTCGGCTGACAACTTCCCCCGGCGCAAGGGCATACTCGACTAGCCCGGAATTCTTTTTTCTCGCAATCACATCAATCATCATGGTCAGTGGAACAATCGCGGTCGTCAGCAAAATACTGAACCCGATTACGTCAGGCAAAGCAGTGCCTCCACTTCCGAGGATGGCAATGGCCGTGGCCGATACGGCTCCGATGGAAGCATCGGCCGGAACAAATGTGCCTACCGGCACATCGAGTACCCAGATGAGTTCGAGCACGGCTCCTATGACAAGCCCCGTAGTAACATCGCCAAGCATCCAGCCCGTAATGGGACCGGCAACAATGGGCTGGGAGACCATGAACTGCCCTGCGGCGGTCCTATCGAGTCCTATAATTCCGCCAGCAAAGGCCACCCCGACAATGGAAAGGACTATATGAAAATCGAAGGCAATCATGTTTATGAACGCGAATTCACTCCTCGGAAAGCATCCCTGTCTCTCACCGTTCCGTTTTCTACCCGCAAGCAGTCATGGCTTTGCCGCAAGATGGCAGGCCTTGAATACTTTGTCGAGCAGCAGCGGCTTCTGCGTCGGGACCGCCTGGATATCAACCCTAATGCCCCTAGCGGCAATCTCCTTGAGCGCATCAAGGTCGATATCATCGACCGCGAGAACATCCAGGAGCTTGCGCTTTCCCTGTACATAATGCATCCCGCCGATGTTCAGCTCCCGGCAATCGAGCCCTAATTTCAGCGCTCGCAGGACATCAGAAGGATTCGAGAAAAGTAAAATGACCCGCTCAGTGTCAAACGCTGCCGTGTGAAGTTGAGCACAGACATCTTCCACGCTGCCGATAGCGACCCTCAGTCCTTGCGGCGCGGAGATTTCCATGATGGACTTCTGGAGCGCGTTCGTCGCAACGTGGTCATCGGCAACCAGAATGCAGGTCGCCTTCAGGAAATTCACCCACCCCTCCACCACCTGCCCGTGGATCAGGCGGTCGTCTATGCGGACAAAAACAATCATGTGAAATTATTTCCTCCCCTTCAACATCTGGCTCGCGATCACAATACTCTTCTGCGCAGCCTCCTGTACAAGTTTCGCGAGTTCCGGCAGCGGCTTTTCATCCCGGTGGTTTGCAAATTTTATTATCATCGAAAGGTTGACGCCGGTTACAACCTCGACAGTCTCTCCGAGAAAAGCAAGGGAGATATTCGACGGGGTTCCGCCAAACATATCAGTAAAAAGCATGACGCCTTTCTTCCGGTCAACTTTTTTTATGGCATTCTGTATCTCGTCCCGGAGAACTTCCGGCGCGCTTTCCTGCTTTACGCTGACCGCTACGACCCCGTCAATCTTTCCTACGATCATTTCGGCGGCCTTTATCAGCTCAACGCCCATGTCTTCGTGACATACCACCACTAGTCCAATCATTCCCTTCTCCTTTCGGAAGAGCCAAGAGAGTCTATGGATACTAACAAGTCTGCAGAGATAAAAAAGAGGATTTTATTGCTCTCTGCGTTCTTCAGATGTAAAGAACGCAACAGACTCTCTCAGACTCCGATATCCCGATGTTTGACGTTGACCTCGTAGCCAGCCTTTATGAGCAGCTCCGCAATCATAAGTGAGAGTGCAACCGAACGATGCCTGCCACCGGTACACCCGAATCCTATCGTGAGATAGCTCTTTCCCTCGCTCCGATAACGGGGCAAAAGATATTCAAGAAAGGCGAACAGTCTGGACAAAAACTCCCCGGAATCAGGTTTTTCCATTATATACTCCCTAATCTTCACGTCCTCGCCCGTATACGGCTTCAGTTCAGGCACAAAATTGGGATTCGGCAGGAACCTCAGGTCGAACATCAAATCCAAATCATACGGCACGCCGTACTTATAACCAAAGGTGACAATGGTGACCACCATAGGCCTGCCAGCGCCCCCCCAGGAATAGTGACGTTCCACTGCCTGCCTCAAATCGTGGACTGTATAATCCGACGTGTCTATGATCCGGTCAGCCAGCTTTTTAACTTCGCCGAGAGCCGCCCTCTCATTTTTTATACCCTCTATGAGGGGGGTAGTCCCACGCGCGAGCGGGTGAGGCCTCCGCGTCTCGCTGAAACGGCGTACTAGGGTCTGATCGGAGGCATCGAGAAAGAGGATCTCAATTGCACGGCCACTAGCCTTGAGCGAGGAGTAGAGGGCTGGGAGCCGTTCCGGGAAGCCCTTCTCCCTGATATCGATGCCGATAGCGGAATACAGCACATCTTCGGCCCCTTGCGCAAATTCGACGAATGCCGAAAGGAGCACGAGCGGAAGATTGTCAACACAGTAAAATCCCATATCCTCAAACGCCTTCAGCGCCGCGCTCCGACCTGACCCTGAAAGCCCTGTGACAACCACCGTGCGTGTCTGTTTCATCCGGCAAGCCTCTTCCTGAGTTTTCTATTAATTTCTCTCGCCGTATAGATCCCCTTGTTTTTAAGCATCTGGTTCCTTGCAGCTACCTCGATGAGCGTTGCCATGTTCCGCCCTGTTTTGACCGGTAGTCTGAGATAGGGCAGATTGACGCCGAGGAGTTTATAGCGTCGTTCACGCAGTCCGATGAGACTGTAGTGGTGTCCCCTTTTCCATTCCTCAAGCTCCACCACCAGCCCGATCCTGCAGGAGTTTACTGTTGCCGACTCGCCGTATAACGCACGAATGTTGATGATACCGAGCCCTCTGATCTGCAGAAGGTCGGCTCCCATATCCGTAGCATGGCCGCTTATTTCACTGCTGGTCTTTTCAAGGATGACCATGTCATCGGCTGCAAGTTTATGACCGCGAAGCACAAGATCAAGTGCTGCTTCGCTCTTACCGATGGCGCTCTCACCAATAATGAGAGTACCAAGACCGAAAATTTCTACAAGCACACCGTGGAGACTGATTTGCGGCGTAAGTTTTGATGCGATCAGACGGGCCATTTTCGACACACTTCCGGTCTTGAGTACGGTGATTGCCGCAGCCGCTGCTTTATCGAGGAGTTCCTTGCAGACGGTGCGGTTGCTCACGACGATGCAGGCGGGTTTCTGGCGTACTATGGCACGGACGAGACGCAGGCGTTCTCGTTTCGGAAGCGAACAGAGGTAGGCCATCTGGCGCGGGAGAAGGTGAACAACGCTCGATGTCATACCTTTCCAGAAAAGAGGTGAGGAAAGTTCGGGCGTACACACCTGTGGAGACGCCACCTCCCTGCCAAGCCCGGAACCACCGGCGAGTACTGTTGTCTTTCCCGCCACCTCTTTTACGGTAACATTCATTTCTGAGGGTATTTGCTGTCCTCTTCGTATATCAGCCTCTTGAGCTCCTGCCGATCAGATGTGCGTTTCAGGTTTTCCCGTAAAACCGGATTTTTCAGGATGCGGGAAATACGGGCGAGGGCCTTCAGGTGGTCTCCCGGCTTACTGTCGGGCGTCACCAACAGAAAAAAGAGGTACACGGGTTTTGCATCAAGAGACTGGAAGTCAACCCCCCTGCTGGATCTACCGAACGCTACGACCATGTTGCTGATGAAACTCAATTTTCCGTGTGGGATAGCAACGCCGTCTCCTATGCCGGTGCTGCCGAGCGACTCACGCTCGAGCAGGACACGGACAAGAGCCTCTGCATCTATGACCTTGCCCGTTGCCTGGAGGATCCCCGCAAATTCGCGAATCACCCCGATTTTGTCGGTTGCCTTAATCTCTTCGATAACCAGGTCATCCTGTAGCAGGTCTCCGATAATCTTGGCCATCCCGCAGATCCTCTACACCGCGGGCTCAATCAGTCCGACATTCCCGTCTTTTCTTTTATAAATCACATTGACATGCCCGCTACCGGCGTTCGAAAATATGAAAAAATCCTTGTCCAGAAGCTCCATTTGCATGACGGCTTCCTCCGGGAGCATGGGCTTGAGATCAAACCGCTTGATTTTGATTATTTGCGGAATCCTGTCTTCTTCAGAAGACGGTGACGGTGCGAGCCCCGAAGTTTTATTAGTCTGGTGCTTATGGTCCACCAGCTTTTCCTTGTATCGCCTGACCCTTCGTTCAATTTTTTCAACGAGCAGGTCGATTGCAGAATACATTTCCTCGGTTTCTTCCGAGGCCTGTATCAGCACACCGTTAGACTTTATCACGGCTTCCGCTATGTGATGGACCTTCTTGACGACCGAAAGGGTAATGATCGCTTGACAGTTCTTCGGTAGATACTTTTCCAGTCTGCTGAACTTTTCCTGCGCATACTGCTTGAGGGCATCTGTTGCCTCGATGTGTCTTCCTATAACCGTAACCTGCATAGTATCCTCCTTACCCAATGTTAATAAAAGCACATCCCCATGGAGAACCTATCCAATACGCTTCCTCACACTCGTCGGCGGGATCCTGAGCTCCTCGCGGTATTTCGCAACGGTCCGCCGCGCGATGTCAATTCCCTTTGCCCTCAGGGCTTCGACTATCTGCTGGTCCTTAAGCGGCGTGGACGGATCCTCTTCCTTGACCATCTTCTGTATGACGTCTTTGACCGTCAGGGAAGAAACCTCGGTGCCCGTACCGGCGCCGACGGAAAAACCAGTCGTGAAAAAGAACTTCATCGGGAATATGCCCTGCGGCGTATGCATATACTTATTCGTTGTCACACGGCTGATCGTGGATTCGTGCATGCTGATATCCTCGGCCACATCCTTCAGCACCATGGGCTTGAGGTGGGAGATCCCCTGGTCCAGAAACTCTCGCTGGAACTTGACGAGGCTCTCGGCAACCTTGTAGATCGTCTTGCTCCTCTGCTCCATCCCCTTCATGAGCCACTGTGCAGAGCGTAGCCGTTCCTCGATATAATCTTTGGTGACCTTGTCAACGGTCTCCTTGCGGCTTAAAAGTTTCCGGTAATAGGGGTTGATACGCACCCTGGGGAGGCCTTCGTCATTGAGCTGCACCTCGTAGCGGTCTTCCACCTTGATCACATAGACGTCCGGCACGACGTAGTTCGTATCGGATGTGATAAACGGCCTGCCGGGCTTGGGCTCCAGTTCGTTGATGATGATCTGAGACGACTCCATCACATCCTGGGGAGTGACGTTGAGAACCTTAGCAATATTCGGATATTTTCTTTTCTCGAGATCCGGGAGGTGGTTCATGATGATCTTTTCGACGAGCGTTCCCTGGAGGTCCAGCTGCTTGACCTGGATAAGCAGGCACTCCTGGAGGTTCCGCGCCCCTACTCCCATGGGATCGAAACTCTGAACAAGTTCGAGAGCGCGTTCCATGTCCTTACCCGGGATACCGGACTCAAGGGAAATCTCCTCAAGGGTGGCCCGCAGGTACCCATCATCGTCAATGTTGCCGATGATCAACTCTCCTCCTTTTACCATATTGGGCTCTGACGTAGAAAGCCGGAGCTGCCACAGGAGGTGATCGCTCAGGGAAGGCAGCCTCGTAAGTGTCTGATCATACGAAGGTAACTCTTTCTCATCAGCCTCAGTGTAACCGTAATCGCGGCCATCTCCCAATTCGTTGAGATATTCGTCCCACTGGGGCCCGACTTCGAGATCGCTCTTGAGCTCTGCAGTCTCTCCCGGTTCCGCCTCATTACTCTCCGGGACAGATTCAGCTACCGCCGATAAATCAGAATCAGATGCCGACTCCCCCTCGACCTCCGAGGTTTCATCGGATGCTTCCGGAGCCAGTTCTTCAAGTACAGGATTTTCAACAAGCTCCTGCGAGATAGACTGCACCAGTTCGAGCCTTGATAGCTGCAGCAGCTTGATAGCCTGCTGTAGCTGGGGCGTCATGATGAGCTTCTGTGAAAGTTTTAGTTCTAGTCTTGCTTCCATATTATGATTTGCAGAGAAAAAACTTGAGATTTCATATGTCTAATTATGTTATAACCGAAAAGCCTCACCCAGATAAAATTCTCTGACCCGCGGACTTGTCGTAATCTCCGCTGGTGTCCCTGCTTCAATGATCTTTCCCTCACTGATGATGTAGGCCCTGTCGGTAATAGCGAGCGTCTCCCGCACATTATGGTCAGTGATCAGGATCCCGATCCCCTTGCTCTTCAAGAGGGAAATGATCCCCTGGATATCCTGTACCGCAAGCGGATCGATGCCAGCGAAAGGTTCGTCCAGTAAGATGAATTTGGGAGACAGTGTGAGGGCCCGAGCGATCTCAAGGCGTCTCCGTTCTCCCCCCGAGAGTGTATAGGCTTTGCTGTCCGCAAGATGCGCGATCCCTAGCTCATGCAAAAGGCTGTCCCTTCGTTCCTTGCGCTCAAGCACCGACAGGTCCATGGTCTCAAGGATAGCCATGAGGTTCTCGGCTACAGTGAGTTTCCGGAAAACCGATGGCTCCTGCGGCAGATAACCGATTCCATCCCGCGCCCTCTGGTGCATCGGCATCTTGGTGATGTCTGTACCGTCGAGAAGTACCCTCCCCTTATCCGGCTTCACAAGCCCGACGACCATGTAGAAGGTCGTGGTCTTTCCCGCCCCGTTCGGACCGAGCAGGCCTACAACTTCTCCATACTTAACCTGGACACTTACCCCTTGGACAATCTTCCTGCCTCGGTAGCTCTTTTCCAGTTTTTTTGCCTCAAGAGCCTGCGTCATGCTTCTCGATTATCGCCTCTTCTTGATTTCGGTTTGCTTACCCTGGTACTTGTCCTGGTAGAAGAGGCCTTTCCCTCCCTCGACAATACTGCGGTCATCACGCATAAACAGCGTTATTTTCTCCCCGCGTAGCTGATTTTCGTTCTCTACGATGCGTGGGTCTCCGGTCAAGACAATCTTTTCTTCTCGGCTGTCATAGACCGCCCTGTTCGAAAATGCTACCCTGCCTTCCTTCCGTACCACGACGTTGCCGGATGCCTCGATCTCCCTTATGCCCTTCGTCGCAACATCATAAAAAACGATCATTGAATCAGAATTGAGTGTCATCGCCTCTTTTTTGAGGATCACGTCTCCCGTAAACGTCACTTTGTCACCGAGTTTGTCGGCCTGCATGCGCCGAGAGGTGATCACTATAGGCTCCCGCTTGCCTTTCTCCGGACCACCATTCACCGGCATGGCCGCAACAAGAACAACAGAAGCGATCATGAAGAAGCTATTCCTGAAGAACTGCTTTAACATTATTGTTCACAACGATCTTCCGCATGTCCACGTTCGCCGTCAGTCCACGTCCTTCGAGGTAGATCTCGCTGCCGAGCAGTTTGAACGGGTCGGGTGTCAACACAAGGCGATCGCCGGCCTTCCACGTGAGAGAATCTGTCGTGAGAAGATAGCCGTCACCCGTAACCACCCTCACTTCATGCGAGTCCCGTCGTACGGAAGCATTTCCCGTGACCGTGTCCATAATCCCCACGTCCCCGATGAGCGCAGCTTCCTTATTTTCAGGTGTAATATAGACAATCTCTATATCCTTCAACTGTGCTTCTTTACTTGAATAGAGATTGGCACTGCGAGCGTTCATCCGCCAGGAAACCCTGCCGTCCTCTGATTGTGCAAATTTGAAGCCTTCCATGCTCATGAGCAGCCGTGCGCCGGGAACCGGCGTGAACAGTGCTGGCATGGTAAGATCTGCTCCACGCAGCAGAAGGTAACCGCTATAGACTAACGCTGCAATTACAAGGAGTGCCGCGAATGCTTTGAAAAATTTCCCGTATACCTTCATAATAATTAATAAAGTTATTATGGCGGCCTGTAAGGCCGCCATATGCATAATTTATACCATAGGTTCACAGATATGTAAAGGTAAAAAAATAAAAGGAGATAGCAATGCCTGCTCAGACGATTATGGTAAGGCCTTCAATTTAGACTTGAGGGCGGATATTTCGCTTTCCTTCTCTTCCAAGAGCTTTTCGAGACGCACACGGGATGACATATCACGCACCACGGACTGGACAAAACGCTTGCCCATCAGTAAAAGCCCGACAGCGCTGACCTCTACCGGCACGACCGTGCCATCGGTCTGCCTGAGAGCCCCGTGCATGATTGACTGGTGCTCCGGTGTGACGTCAGCGAGGATTCCTTTGGGCTGGCCAGGCTCGACAAAAAGCTCGAAAAGGTTCTTGTGTAAAAGGTCATATTTGCTATAACCGGTCAAACGCGCCGCCTGCTCGTTCGCAAAGACGATATCGCCATTCTCTGCGAGAACGAAGATGGACTCGCAGGCGTTCTCGACTAGCGTCCTATAGCGCTCCTCGGAAGCCCGCAGTTCCTCGGTTTTTTCCGCAACCCATTGTTCAAGCTCCATGTTCATCTTTCGTAGCTCAAGCTGCATCTGCTCGTTTTGAACGGTCGTGGCAATAATACCTGAAAGGGTCGTAAAAAAGTTTATTTCCTCATCGGTGAAGTTCTTCGCCTTGCTATACAGCACCTCCATGACCCCTACGAGGGCGCCGTTTGAATACACATAGAGAGGGAAGCAATAGAGCGAAGTATAATTGGTTAGGACAAGCCCTGACGTTTCCCGGAACCGTGCATCATGAAGGAAATCCTTCGACATCACAGGCTCAAGCCTCCTCCCGACCCAACCTTCTATGCCCTCACCCAGTG
>Ga0335081_10004841_pt1 | contig 21273 bp, 23 predicted proteins | sample Lox_Sample_35_FD_206713 | JGI IMG/M metagenome (GOLD analysis project Ga0335081, IMG submission 206713) | Soil microbial communities from Loxahatchee National Wildlife Refuge, Florida, United States - Lox_Sample_3.5 | ecosystem: Environmental > Terrestrial > Soil > Wetlands | place: USA... | reverse complement strand
CCGATGGGTGCGTGGAGCGGAAGGGACCGCTAACCATACAAAGAGAAAAAACAAAGGGACGAAGAGGCCAGGACGGACGGATTCGGCGCATGGGCTCGGACCTGCAAGAAGAACGTTCTTGTTTGGTGGAAACTATTCTCTTGACAGGGTGCCTTTAATGGGTGCCTTTAATGGGTGCAAAGGGTGAATTCGACTTTATCTGGTGAAATTAAGCATTACCACCGAAATGATGGGTACGCATTGACTCTACAATGAGCAGGTAAACTCTCCCTCCTTCCACGCACAGCCGTCAAATAACACCATACGAGGCTGTCGCTCTTTCCACTTCCTTGAAATACCCTTCAAAGAGCGGCGAGGAAAGGTGGCACTCTCCGGGAGAACCACGACGATGTTTTTCCCTTCGCTTTCCGGTTCTCTGGCAATGACCACTTAGGGAAGGAGTCCGGGGTTCGAGATCCGGCCGCATAACTTCTTTCTCAACGGGCTTCCGCAGTCTTCTCCTATCCACTTTTGGCGGCTTTTATGAGTGCTTGCCCGAAGTCCCCGACCAGATCTTCCGGTGCTTCGAGTCCAACCGACAGCCTCACCAGCTTATCCGTAACGCCCCTTGCCAGTCGTTCCTCGGCGGGAACGGCCGCGTGGGACATGGTCGCAGGATAGGAGAGGATACTCTCGACGCCACCGAGACTAACGGCGAGCAAAGGAAGCGTCACGGATCGGAGGAACGCGTGTGTGGCTTCTGCCGTCTTTAGCTCAAAGGAGATGACCGCGCCGGGACCCGATGCCTGTTTGAAATGGACCTCCCTGCCCGGATGAGTTTCGAGACCGGGATAGTATACTTTTTCTATCTCCGGCTGTGCTGAGAGCCAGGAAGCGATAGCTTGTGCGTTCCTCTGCTGGATCTCCATTCTGGCGGCGAGGGTCTTTATCCCTCTCATCAGAAGCCACGAATCCTGCGGCCCGAGAATTGCCCCGAAGGCCACCTGAATCTCCCTGAGCCTACTTCCCCATGCGACGTCTTTCGTGATTACCACCCCGGCGATGAGATCGCTGTGCCCGCCGAGGAACTTGGTCGCGCTGTGGATCACAATATCAAAACCCAGCTCGATGGGTCGTTGAAGAAAGGGGCTCATAAAGGTATTGTCGATAATGGTCACGATGTGGTTCTCCCGCGCCACCTGAACCAGACCCTCCAGATCGGTAATTTTTAAGGTGGGATTTGAAGGGCTTTCGGCGAATATTGCAACAGTGCCCGGTTCTAGCGCCCTTCTCACTTTTTGAGGCGTCGAAATATCCGCGAAGGAGTGGCGCAGGCCCCAGCGGTCAAAGAGTTTTGTCAGCACGCGGTGGGTTCCCCCGTAGACATCTTCACTCACCAGGATATGATCGCCCGCCTTAAAGAGGAGCAGGACCGACGAGATGGCCGCCATGCCGGAGGAAAAGGCAAAGCCCCGCGCACCGCCTTCAAGGACCGCTACGATCTGTTCGAGTGCGTCCCGGGTGGGATTCGCGCTCCTGCCATATTTGTACTTGCCGAATACAAGCGGATCCTCCTGGGCAAAGGTCGAGCCCTGACAGATGGAGATACTGGACGCTCCCGTATGTGGGTCTTTGTCTATTCCTGTGTGGAGGATCTTCGTAGAATACTGCATGCCCTCTCCTTATTCGTTTACGACGCTCGTCGTAGTTTCCTGATTTGCCTGACAAGCACCTGAATGCGGCCTTCAGGACTTCATGTACTTCCATGACAGAGAAGCTTTTCGTATCTCCTCTATAGGCAGATCTTCAAAGAACCCGCGGTCCAGCATGTACTCGACGTTCGGTCTCCCGTCCTCGGTAAAAGCGGGTAACAGGGCGTCGCTTTGCCCATCAAAGTGAATAGGAGCAATACACATTTTTTTACAGTATTCAGGATCGTAGGTGGGGGTCGCCTTCACCCAGCGGCCGTTAATATAAAGATCGGCCAAGCCGTGATAGGGGAAGACGTTGCTTCCTCTCCTTGTCACGATCTCAGGGGCAGTCAGAAAACTGCGGATTTCTGCGAATCTCAGCCTGGCAGGAATATCGGCGGCCCGGGCTAAGGCAACAAGCAAGACGGCCTTCTGAACACAGTAACCTTCCTTGCTCGCCAAGACATGGCTCGCCTTAAAGTGGGCGTCAGTTGCCCTGGGTGCATAGATGTTGTATCTAATCCCGTCTTTCACGAAGTAGAAGAGGCGAATGGCTTTCTCCCTGGCCTCTTCAATCCTGTCGGTCAACTCTGCCGACTTATCCCGAACGGCAGGATGATCGCAGTCAATGAATAAGGTGGAGCAGCAATAATTATTCTTTTCCATAACCATCCCCCCGAGCACTAGCATCGCTTGCAGTACATGCTTTCCCCTGTTTCTCTGTAGACCGCCTTCACGTTCATCTTCAAAATCTTTTCCACATCCGCTGGATTGATGGCCGCCAATGGGCCCTTTTCCGCGTCCGCCATTTTGGAACCTCCTGTCAGGATCTTTATAGGCCACCACGTGACCTCCTTTACTGATAACTTAGCAGATACGATAGTACGCAACCTGCGTTCCTGTTGACTGCCGTCGCGGACGAGACTCGCTATGCGCGGACCTTTCACGGCGCAACGGGCAGTCCGCTAGCAGTTCTCTCGAAGGGAGCACCGGTAATCCATGGATGGTAATCCTGCGTCTCATACATGGCAGACCAAAGACTGTTGCGCCCGACCGCTTGCACCAACGCCGGTTATGGTCGGGTTTTCTCCGCAGAGTGGACAAGCCTTATTCTTCCCAAGATGGAGCACCCGATAATCCAGGTCGAGGGCATCGTAGACCAGCAGACGACCCGCGAGGGATTTCCCTATGCCAAGAATGAACTTGAGTACCTCGGTGGCCTGGACCAGGCCGATCTGCCCGGGCACAACGCCCAGGACACCCACTTCACTTCACGTAGGGACCAGCCCGTCTATGGGAGGAGTGGGCCAGATACAGCGCAGGCAGGGTCCGCCCCCAGCAGGGTGAAACAGGCTTGCCTGGCCCTCAAACCGCGTCGCTCCTCCATAGACATAGGGTTTGCCGGCGAAGTAGCACGCATCGTTCAACAGGTATTTCGTGGCAAAATTGTCCGAACCGTCGAGCACGATGTCATAACCGCTCACGGTTTCGAGCACATTGTCCGGCCTGATCCGTTCGTCGATGCCGATCAGGTTGACCTCAGGATTCGCGCGCCTGAGTGCCTCCAGGGCCGACGCCACCTTTCGCTCTCCCACGTTGTCGTACGCATGGATGACCTGACGGTTCAGGTTCGACACGGCCACCCTGTCGCAGTCTGCGATCCCCAGCGTGCCCACGCCGGACGCCGCCAGATAGAGACCGGAAGGGCTGCCCAGGCCTCCGGCCCCCACGAGGAGAACTTTGGCAGCAAGCAGCTTCTTCTGTCCCTCTATGCCGACCTCCTTGAGGATGATCTGCCGGCTGTAATGATTGAGCTGTTCCCTGGTCAAGAGACTGTCGCTCTGTATTTCGTAACCCGCTTCTATCCACGCTTTGAGCCCGCCGGCAAGCGTCCGCACGTTTTTGTAACCCATTTCCTTCAAGGTCAGTGCGGTGAAGAGAGAGCGGACGCCCTCCCCGCAGTAAAGGAGCATCGGCGCCTCCTCATCGGGTAATAAGTGGCGGGCATGCATCTCCACTTCGTCGCCCCTGACAAAAACAGCATTCTTTATATAGCCTGCCGCGACTTGCTCTGGTTCCCGGATGTCGAGAAATATGGGTGGCACGTCATTTAGAGACAGGCGATACGCTTCGTCGACCGATATTTCTTCGACTTCGGCCCTCGCCTCTTCAATCAGTTGACCGGGTGATTTGTCTTCCATAGGATAGCCCTTCCAAAGCCAGACCCTTTAGCCTCCCGCAACGAGCATCATGAAGGTAATCGCATCACCTTCACCGAGTACCTTGCTCTGCCTCTCCTCCCCCTGTACCTGGCTCGCACCGTTGATATAGATCTGAATGTCATGATCGATGGCGCCGTCGCCATTGAGGAGCACGTCTTTTGCGCGCTTTATTGTGGACCCGAGTTCGCGGGCAAGATCGGCGAGTGTCGACCCTTTGAATTCGATCTCAATCTTCTTCTTCCCCAGTGGTTGAGTGATAAGCGGTAAGCTCAAGAATTCTACCGTCACTTTCATAGCTCTGACCTCCTGACGTTATCCTCCCGAAATCAAACGTTACAAGCGATGGCTTCCGGTGTCCAGTATGGAGACATCTCCCTCAGCCGCGCAATAATTGGAGGCAGCGTCTCAATGACGAGATCAACATCGGCATCCGTGTTATAGACGCTCAGGCTGAACCGCACGGAGCCATGGGCCATAGTGTACGGCACGCCCATGGCTCGCAGCACATGGGAAGGCTGCAGCGATCCCGACGTGCAGGCGGAACCCGAGGACGCGCAGATACCGTATTCATCCATGAGCAGGAGTATGCTCTCTCCTTCGACGAATTCAAAGCTTATGTTCGTCGTGTTCGGGAGACGGGATGCTTTTCCGCCATTCACCCTGCTGTTGGGGATACGTGATAAAATCTCTCTCTCCATCCTGTCGCGTAACCTTCTCACCTTCGTGTTTTCCTGCTCCAGGTTGAGTGCGGCCAATTCACATGCCTTTCCCAGACCGATGATACTCGGTGTGTTTTCCGTGCCGCCCCTGCGGCCTTTCTCCTGGTGTCCGCCTATCAGGTAGGGGGAGAACCTGGTGCCCTTGCGGACATACAGGACCCCGATGCCCTTCGGGGCATGCAGCTTGTGGCCGGAAAAGGAGAGCATATCGATAGCGTTCCGCTTCAGGTTAAGAGGAAGTTTACCCACAGCCTGCACAGCATCTGTATGGAAGAGTATGCCCCGGTCACGCGCCAGGCGTGCAGCTTCCTCAACGGGGAAGATGACGCCCGTTTCGTTGTTCGCCCACATCAGGCTCACGATGGCTGTGTCAGGCGTAAGGCTTGACTCGTACTGGTCCATATCCAGGTTTCCCTCGGCGTCCACGTCAACGGCAGTCACCCTGCATCCTTTCTCGGCCAGGCGTTCGCACAGGACCTTGACCGCAGGGTGCTCCACCCGGCTCGTCACGACGTGCCGTTTCTCAGGGGCAACCGCAAGGGCAGACAGGATGGCGGTATTATCGCTTTCCGTGCCGCAGCTCGTGAAGATAATCTCGTCAGGAGAGGCACCGATCAGTGTCGCCACCTTCTCCCGGGCCTCGGCGAGTTTCTTTGCAACCTGGCCGCCAAAGCTGTGCATGCTCGACGGGTTGCCGTAGAGTTCGTGGAAGTAAGGAAGCATCTCTTCCAGGACTTCCGGAGCGACCTGCGTGGTCGCATTGTTATCCAGGTAAATGGTCTTCATGGCGACACCTCCTCGACGATGAGTTCGGGTGAGACCAGGTCGCGGAGTTTGCACTCCACAAACCCTTTCAGCGTCTGCTGCGATGCCTTACAAGAGGCACAGGCCCCACGGGTCGCAACGAGCACCCGGTTGCCGATCACGTCGATTAGATCGATATCACCCCCATCGTGGCGCAACGAGGGTCTGATCTCTTTGGCGATCGTATCTTCAACCATCCTGATCTTCTGGATGTTCGTGAGCCTTGGCTTTAGCTCCTCGGGGGCCTCGGGTTTCGCCTGCGCGTAGACCGTGTCTATGATCTGCTGTATCTTCTCGTGGCACTTCTTGCAGCCGCCTCCCGCCTTGGTGTAGTTGGTGACCTCTTCAATGGTGGTCAGGTGATTCTCCCGCACCTCCCGCTCGATCTCCCGGTCGGTGACGCCGAAACACTCGCAGACAATCTGCCCCTCTTTCTGCGGGGCCGGTGTGCCTTTGTAGTTCTGGATCGCCTTCTCCAAAGCCTCCTGGCCCATTACTGAGCAGTGCATCTTTTCCGGGGGGAGGCCGCCGAGATAGTCGGCGATGTCTTGGTTGGTGACTTTGAGCGCCTCCTCCAGGGTCTTTCCCTTGATGATCTCGGTCAGTGCCGATGCTGACGCGATCGCGCTGGCGCAGCCGAAGGTCTTGAACTTGGCGTCCTTTATTCGTTTCTGCTCATCGAGCTTGAACGTGAGCTTGAGCGCGTCGCCACAGGCAATGGAGCCTATCTCGGCAACGCCGTCCGGGTTTTCTATCTCTCCGACATTGTGAGGATGGAGGAAATGCTCTTTGACCTTATCCGTATAGTCCCACATGGTACTCACACTCCTTTCGGTCCTTATGGACCAGCTACGCGATGCCAGGACTCGTGAGGCTAGCAAGTCTCGTTACGCCACCGTCCGCCACGCCTATAACCACAGGTCACCTGAATGAGATATTCCATCATTGCTGCCTCTTGAATATGGGCAGACGCCCTTCCGAATGGTTCACCTCATGCCGTATGCTTCTCACGTTTCCTCCGTCGATATGAGGAAGATACCGGTCATGGCAAAAAGGTTTGGGGAAAGCCATGCTCTGCCATGCCTCCCCAGGAACGCTGTCTTCTCTATCGTGATGTTTCTCGCCCTGCAATAATCAGTGAAATCACGAATGCTCAAGAAGTGCAGGTTGGGTGTGTCGTACCATTCGTAAGGCAGGGAGGATGTGACCGGTGTCCTGCCCCTGAAGCAGATTTGGATTCGCGCATTGATGTACGCAAAGTTGGGAATGCCTATAATCACTTTTTCTCCAACGCGCAGCGCCTGCCGCAGCACCACGTCGGGCTTCTTCACCTGCTGGAACGTCTGATTGATGATGACATAGTCGAAGGACTTGTCCGCATATTCGGGGAGACCCGTGTCGATATCGTCATGGAAAACATTCAGACCCTTCGCGACGCAGTCGAATATCGCCTTGTCATCTATCTCTATGCCTTGGGCTTTGACCTGTCGCTCGGAGACAAGCAGCTCAAGTAAGGTACCGTCGCCACAGCCCAGATCCAGTACAGTCGCAGATGGTCTGACCCACTGGAGGATTGCTTGGTGATCAGGCCTGCTATGATTGCTTGCCTCACGCATGGGCCGCACGCTCCTTGGTTACCCTTTCCAGGAAGTGCTTCACCAGATGGGTCTGTTCCTCAACCTCAACGAGGAAAGCGTCGTGGCCATAGTTGGAACTGAGTTCGCAGTAGGTGGCGTCAACACCTGCGCGTTTGCAAGCCCTCGCTATCTCCTGGACCTGATACGTGGGGTACAGCCAGTCGGATTTGAACGCTATCAGCAGAAAGCGCGCTTTAACCCCGGAAAGCATGCTGACGAGTCCCTTGCCGTTTGACAAGTCGAAATAGTCGATCGCCTTCGTGATATAGAGATACGTATTCGGGTCAAATCTCTTGATGAAGTTGCTGCCTCGGTGCTGCAGGTAGCCCTCCACCTCGAAATCAGCTGCAAACTTGAAGGGCTGTTTAGTATCCTTAAAGCGCCTCCCGAACTTGTCGTTCATCGACTCATCGCTCATATAGGTGATGTGCCCCACCATCCTCGCAACGCTGAGACCCTTTTCGGGAAGTTCTTTACCGTAATAGTCGCCGCCGTTCCAGTTCGGGTCCGCCATGATCGCCTGCCTGCCGACTTCGTTGAAGGCGATCTGCTGTGGCGAGTGGCTCGCGGTGGTGGCAATGGGTATTGCAGCGGCGAGCCGCTCAGCGTAGCTTGCCACCCACTGGAGTACCTGCATCCCGCCCATGGAACCGCCTGCCACCGCGAGAAGCTTATCTATTCCCAGATGGTCAACCAGGTGCTTCTGCGCATGAACTATATCTTTGATGGTCATGATCGGGAAGTCGAGGCCGTAGGGTCGGCCGGTTTTCGGATTGATTGATGAGGGGCCGGTAGAACCTTTGCAGCCCCCGAGGACGTTGGAGCAGATGACGAAGTACTTATCCGTGTCGAAGGCTTTTCCCGGACCGATCATGTTATCCCACCAGCCGGGATCCTTGTCACCTTCGTGGAAGCCTGCCGCATGGGCGTCTCCGGATAGCGCATGGGTGATCAGTATCGCGTTGGAACATCGGTTGTTGAGTTTGCCGTAGGTCTCGTACGCGAGGGTGATGGGTCCCAGCTTACCACCGCCCTCGAGCTCCAGTTCGTCAGGTGGATGGGCGAACGTGACATATTGCGTCTCAACGAGCCCTAGGGACTTTCCGTGCCTCACCATCGCTTTATCCTTCTCATCGCATCACATTCAATCTTCACTGTGCCACTGCCACCTTGCGTTCATCGGGGCCCTGGGCCCGTCTTACCCCGCTGCCTTCTTTAACGCCTGGTCGATGTCTTCTTTGATGTCCTCAGGATCTTCGAGGCCGATTGAGAGCCTGATGAAATCCTCTGTCACTCCCGTCTCCTCCTGCTCTGCCCTCGTCAGCTGCTGATGGGTTGTGGACGCTGGATGGATAACGAGGCTTTTTGCGTCGCCTATGTTTGCCAGATGCGAGAGGAGCGTGACCGATTCAATAAATCTTTTCCCTGCCTCCAGGCCGCCCTTGATGCCGAACCCGACGAGCGCGCCGCAGCTGCCTTTGAGGTATTTTGTCGCGAGCTTGTGGCTCTGATGGTTCTCGAGACCCGGATAGTTGACCCACGAGACCAGCGGGTGGCCTTTGAGAAACTTCGCCACTTCGAGCGCGTTCTCCGAATGCTTCCTCTGCCGCAGTGGCAGGGTTTCAAGGCCTTGCAGAAAGAGGAACGCGTTGAACGGGGAGAGCGCCGGCCCCATATCCCTGAGGAGCTGCACGCGCACTTTGATGATGAACGCCACATTGCCGAGCTCCGGGAAGTCCCCAAAGGTGTCCCAGAACTTGAGCCCGTGATAGCTCGGGTCTGCCTCCGTGAATTCGGGGAATTTGCCGTTGCCCCAGTTGAATTTCCCCGCGTCCACGATCACGCCACCTATGGAGGTGCCATGCCCGCCTATAAACTTCGTCGCTGAGGTCGTAATAATATCCGCGCCGTAATCGAACGGTCTGACCAGCCCGACGCCGACCGTGTTGTCCACGACCAACGGAACGCCTGCATCGTGGGCGACGGCAGCGATCGCCTCGAAATCAGGGATATCGAGTTTCGGGTTGCCGATCGTCTCGGCGTAGATCGCCCTTGTTTTTCCGGTGATGGCCTTCTTGAATTCGCCCGGCTTCGTGGAGTCGACGAATTTCACGGTACGCCCCAGTTTCGGGAACGTGTAATGAAAAAGCTGGTACGTACCGCCATAAAGGTTATTCGCTGAAACGATCTCGTCACCCACCTGCGTGATGGCAAGCAGGGCGAGCGTTTCTGCTGCCTGGCCCGAAGCCACCGCGAGGGCACCGGTCCCGCCCTCCAGCGCGGCAATCCTCCTTTCAAAGATATCCGTGGTCGGGTTCATGATCCGGGTGTAAATATTGCCGAATTCCCGCAGGGCAAAGAGATTCGCCGCGTGACCCGTGTCTTTGAAGACATAGGAGGTTGTCTGGTAGATGGGCACTGCCCGTGCCCCGGTTGCAATGTCGGGACTTTCCTGGCCTGCGTGAATTGCCAACGTGTCTGGTCTTCTTATTGCCATGATTGCTATCCTCCTTTAGAGCTGGATGAGTTTCTTTCGTATGACCTGATCAGGATCAGATGTGGTACATGCTTGTTCTTGTCTCGTCTTCCGTTTTTTGGTTCTGCATGCGCACGAGGTCCGCAAGAGTGAAACCGGAGAGCAGCTCGTCTACCTTGTTGCTCAAAAGGCTCCAGATGTCGCGCGCCGCGCATTTCTCAGCTCTCGCACAGGTCGCCTGGTTAGCAACGCAATCAACCAGAGCGCAGGGTCCCTCTAGGACTGTGATGATCTCCTTGAGCCTGATTTTATCCGGTGACCGACTGAGAAGATAGCCTCCCTTTCTTCCGCGCACGGTATTGATGAGACCCGCCCCGTGCAGCGTCGCGAATATCTGCTCCAAGTATTTGGGAGATATGTCCTGCCGTTTGGCGATATCGGACAGAAAGACGGGAAGACCGTTGTGCGCGTGCATGGCGATATCCAGCATTGCCCGCAGGCCATATCTACCTTTTGTCGAGATCTTCATGAAGCTTCCTCCCGGATTTTTTTGCGCACCTCTCAAATAATGTCATCCGATGCGGTTGCTCTTTCGACTTCCTTGAAATAGCCCTCAAAGAGTGGCGATGAGAGATAGCGCTCTCCGGCGTCGGGCAGCAAGACCACGATAGTCTTCCCTTCGCTCGCGGGCTCTCTGGCAATGCGCGCTGCGACCGTGACCGCCGCGCCGCAGGAGATGCCTGACAGAATCCCTTCCTCTTTCGCAAGCCTCCGGGCCATTTCTATGGCGTCGTCATCGGAGACTGTTTCGATCCGGTCCACAAGGCCGAGATCGAGCACCTTGGGCACGAAGCCGGCGCCGATGCCCTGGATCTTATGCGGGTTCGGCCTGAGATCCTCTCCCTTGCGCGTCTGCGTGAGTACTGCCGAGCTTGCCGGTTCCACGGCTACCGAGATGATGGGCTTTTGTCTTGTCAGCTTGAAGTATCTGCTCACGCCCGTGATCGTCCCCCCTGTGCCCACCCCTGCGACGAAGACGTCCATCTTGCCCTCGGTGTCGTTCCAGATCTCGGGAGCTGTGGTGCTCTCGTGAATCGCTGGGTTGGCCGGGTTCTCAAACTGCTGCGGCATAAAGTACCGCTTCGGATTGCTTTCGGCTATCTCCGTCGCTTTTGCAACAGCGCCTTTCATGCCCTTCTCCTTGTGCGTCAGGATGATATTGGCGCCGAATGCTTTCAACACTTTCCGCCGCTCGATACTCATGCTCTCAGGCATGGTAAGGATTAACTTGTATCCTCGCGCAGCGGCCACGTAGGCGAGGGCAATACCGGTGTTGCCCGACGTGGGCTCAATGATCTCCATGCCCGGTTTTAATCTGCCCGATTTTTCAGCATCCCAGACCATGGCTGCACCTATACGGCACTTCACCGAGTAGGCCGGGTTTCTACCCTCAATCTTTCCGAGAACGATTGCTTTGTTGGTGCCAATCACACGGTTGAACCGGACGAGGGGTGTCCTGCCGATGGAAAAAGTGTTGTCCTGGTAAATAGTGCTCACATCTTCCTCCTTGTTTGGGTCCTTCAACTATGTTGGTATTAATCCTACAGGGATACTATAGATTAAGCAGACTAGTCTTGTCAAGTAATTTTTTGCGCTGAGTGAGAGACAGGTCGGATAAACGATATTTACTTGACGCGAGTTATCAAGAATGGGTACAGTATAGGGAAGGGAGAGCTTGTGCTGAAGATATCCGCTGACTGCGACTGTGGTGTGTTGGCCCTCTTCGATATTGCGTACCATGCAGCCGGGAGGCGAACGCAGACAAGGGAGATCGCGGAGCGGCAGCGTCTTTCCAAAGGTCATATAGAACAGGTATTTCAGCGACTCAGGCGGGGAAAACTGGTCAAGAGCCAGCGGGGACCGGCCGGCGGTTTCTCCCTCGCAAAACCTGTCGAGGAGATAACCATAGGAGATATTGTCAGGGCAATAGATGGCCCCATCCAACTCGTTCTCTGCGTGGGAGATGAGGCCAGGTCGCGAGCATATTGTGAAAGAATTCACTCATGCGCTGCGCGAGATGTCTGGAAGGGAGCCTCGGATCTGCTCATGAGCTTCTTCGATTCGGTGACGGTGGCTGACCTGTGCCAACGCGCGCGGGACCGGGGGATACGAAGAGTTGTGGGCCAGGGCTTAACCTACCAGATCTGATTTCAGAGAGGTCCTTGGGGAAGGAGTCATGCGCAAGAAGGCGGTCTCGCTGCTTTCCGGCGGGCTGGACAGCACGCTCGCAACGAAACTCATTATCGAACAGGGCGTCGAGGTTGTAGGGCTCCATTTTACTTCTCCCTTCTGCACCTGCAACAAGGGTGGCAAAGATAACGGCAGTTGCGGACTCCAGGCCGCACGTACGGCTCAAGAGCTGGGTGTAAAGGTTGTGGTGCGTCCCAAGGGGCTCGAGTATATGGACATCGTACGGTCGCCCCGACACGGCTACGGCAGGAATATGAACCCCTGTATCGACTGCCGGATCTTCATACTGAGGAAGGCTTCCGAGGTGATGGTCGCAGAGGACGCTGGCTTCGTGATCACCGGCGAAGTGCTCGGGCAGCGGCCCATGTCGCAAACAAAGCAGGCACTGAAGCTGATCGATAAAGAGAGCGGGCTTGAGGACCTTATCTTGAGACCCCTTTCGGCGCGTCATTTTCCGGCAACACGACCGGAGCGTGAGGGAATCGTGAATCGAGAACGGTTGCTTGATATCACCGGCCGATCGAGAAAATCACAGCTTGTGCTTGCCAATACATTCAACCTCAAAGAGTTCGGCTGTCCGGGTGGCGGCTGTCTGCTTACCGACCCCTTGTTTGTTCCAAGGGTGAAGGACCTTCTGGCGCATGATGAGAACCCCACCATGAGGGACGTTTCTCTGCTCAGGATTGGCCGGCACTTCAGGCTTGGTCCTGAAACCAAACTGATCATCGGGCGGAACAAGGAGGAAAACGAGCGGCTCGCGGTCTTTGCTTCTCCCCCCTGTGTCCGTCTTTCCCCTGTTGGGTTTCAGGGGCCGGAGGTGCTGCTCGAGGGCGCAATCGACGATCATGTGCTTGAGATAGCAGCTAACATTGTGGCGTATTACGCGAAGCTTCCTGCCTTACCAGTTACCGTTGAAGTGCGCAACGCCAATCCGACAAAGCAGATGTTTCCATATATCGCGTTGGATCCGAATACTTTCAAGCTTTAACAAAGATCGGGAGAGTGTATCATGGCGAGTGACACTATAGAGTCGTACACAAAGAGAGCCATTGAGGCAAAAGATATAGGCTCTGCCGATGCGCTTGCACTCTATCGATTGGGCACGAAAAAGCCCTTTACGTTAATGGCTGCGGCCTCCGAAATCAGGGAACATTTCAAGGGCAAGAATATAAACCTCTGCGGGATCGTCAACGCCAAATCAGGACTCTGCACGGAGAACTGCAAGTTCTGCGCGCAATCAGCTCACCATCGGACAGACGCCCCAGTCTATCCCCTCCTCGCGAAAGGCAAAATGATCGAGAAGGCAAGGCTGATGAAGGAACAAGGCGCTCACATGTTCGGTATCATCACCAGTGGTACCCGCATCGAGAGCGAGCGTGAGTGGGAAGAGATTTACGGAGCCGTGAAGGAGATAAAGAAGCTGGGCATCACGCCCTGTGTCTCCCTAGGCATGATTGACAGAGAAAGGGCTTCTGCGCTTAAGGCCGTGGGCCTCTATCGATACCACCATAACCTCGAAACCGCGCGCAGTTACTTTGGCCACATTTGCTCCACGCATGATTACGATGAAGATATCGATACGGTGAGGGCCGCGAAAAAAGCCGGGCTTTCTACCTGCTCGGGAGGCATCATCGGCATGGGCGAGTCAATGGAACAGCGCATAGAGCTGGCTATGACGCTGAAGGAGCTGGACGTAGACTGTGTGCCGGTGAATATTCTTGACCCTCGCCCGGGTACACCGTTGATGCACCAGAAGCCGCTCCCGGCTATCGAGATACTAATCACCATTGCCATCTTTCGCTTCATCCTTTCTGACAAGGACATCAAACTCTGTGGAGGGAAAGAGTCCCAGCTGAGGCAGCTCTTGCCCCTTGGTATTGTGGCCGGTTGTAATTCCCTCATGACAGGCGACTACCTGACCACGCAAGGAAGGGCCCCGGAACTTGATAAAGAGATGATCCGTGACCTCGGGCTTATTGCCAGGCTGGATGCATCGCTGGATTGAAGCCGGGGAAATGGCAGTAACGTGCCGGGGAGAATCGCCCTCTAAGAACCGGTGAGGCGCATTGCATATGTCGAAAATAGTGCTCGTTACACCTCAACTCTGCACGGGTTGCCGTTCCTGTGAGGCTGCCTGTGCTGCCCGCCATGGAGGCATAAGTGATGCTTCTAGCGCCAGGGTCCGGATCCTTCCTGAGATCATTATTGTTGAACCCTGCTATAGATTTCTAATCTCGATCACGCGCACCTGGCGCTGCAGCACCTCCATGATCGCCTCCTTATGCTCGGGAAGGAAGCGCACGCATACACCGCAATCAGCGCTGATGCTCTTGGGCACGGGGACGATTTTGTAGCGTATGCCCGCTTCCTTGAGCAGCTTCTCCGCCTTCATGACGTGGCTCACCGCTTCAAAGAGAGCCACACAATACGTCTCAGCGTCTTTCATGGCCTGACAATTCTTCCTGCCTTGGATAAGATATCTGCAATGTCGTACATATTTGATATGGTTCCTGCAGCGAGCTTACCTCCCAGCTCGAAGAAATTCACGCAGGTGCCGCATACGAGGATCCTGACGCCCTTCTCTTCGAGCGCCTTCAAATCATCCACTTCACCGGAATCAGTCGCTGCAAGCCTTGCTCCGGTATTGTATAAGATAAGTACATCCGGCCGATGTTCCAGATCTATCGCGGTGTGGAGGAAGGTCTTCATGAGAAGCGCACCCAGCTCATCGTTTCCATTTCCCATGCTGTCTGATGCGATCACAAATACCGTAGGTCCCTGCACGGTCTGTGACGGAGCACATTCGGGCTTGTTGCTTTGCTGTTTTTTCAGGCGGATCCGGAATATCCCCTCAAGCTCCTCGGTTACATCGACAGCACAACCTGAAGATGAAGCAAGCCGTTTCACGTTTTCGAGTGCGGTCGTATTGTCTACCAACACCGTCACGTCATCGCAGGAATCGAGCGCCTTCTTCGTGAGAACAACCGGCTCAGGGCAGGCAAGCCCTGTCGCGTTTATTAATTCGGACATGACTTTCTCCTTTTGTGGTGTGATACGCGGCCCTTGCACGGGCCACGGCTGCAAGGCCGCGTCGGATCTCATCTTCGGTGGTGTAAAGCCCGAAGCTAAATCGTACCGTGCCTTGAGGGAAGGTCCCCATGGTACGATGCGCCGCCGGAGCGCAGTGGAGCCCGGGACGGGAGAGGATGGCGAACTGCTCGTCCAGCTCGAAAGCGAGATCGGACGGGCTCACTCCCTCAATGTTGAAGGAGACGACTGCGGTACGCTTGTTCGCTTCCCAGGGTCCGAAGAGAATTGTGTCAGGTATGGTCTTTATGCCATCAAGAAAGAGCCGGGTGAGGCGTATCTCTTTTTCACGGATGCGTTCAATCCCGGTATCGCGCACGAACTTGATGCCTGCGGCAAGTCCTGCCAATCCTATCGCATTGGGCGTTCCTGACTCGAATCTGTCCGGCGAAAAATCAGGCTGCTCCTCGAATTCGGATGCACTTCCGGTTCCGCCGTGCATGAGGGGTCGCACGCGTTCCTCCACGCCTTTCCGAATGTAGAACCCGCCAGTTCCCTGTGGACCGAGAAGCGATTTGTGACCGGTAAAGCAGAGGATGTCTATGCCTGTGCGGATCACATCGATGGGCAGGCAGCCGGCTGTCTGGGAGGCATCCACTATGAGCAGGGCGTCATGTTCGCGCGCTACCCCCGCTAGTGAATCTATCGGAAGGAGGGTGCCCGTCACATTTGAAGCATGAGTCACGATGACCGCCTTCGTGTTTTTGTTCATGACCCGCTTGGCATCTTCCGGGTCAAACTCTCCGGTTTGCGAGCAGGGAACTATCGAAAGTTTTACACCTTGCCGTTCAAGGAAACGGAGCGGCCGCATTACCGAATTATGCTCCATACTCGAGGTGACCGCATGATCACCAGGTTCCAGTAATCCGAAAAGAACGCAGTTAATCGCTTCAGTCGCATTCTTTGTAAATGCGATGGAAAGCGGATCCGGCGCGTGGATAAGTTCGGCGACCCGTTCCCGTGCCTCATAAACCACCCGCGCTGCCTCAATGGAAAGCCGATGACCGGAACGGCCCGGGTTCCCGCCGATAGAATCATTGAATTGTGTCATGGCTTCAATCATCTGAGGCGGCTTCGGCCACGAAGTGGCCGCATTGTCAAAATAGATAAGGCTCACACGCTCTCCCCTAAAGAAGTTAAGAAGTAGATTTCAGTGTTTACTACCATAATCCTGCTCGCTTCAAATCGTCGTACGTTTCTGCCAGGTAGCTGCTGTTCCAATAAGCCCGATGGGAGATAGCTTCTGCGAGCCGACGGGCCTGTTCCACAGTTCCTCCGAAGACGATGACGCGCGTACCGTGGTCCGTATACGGCAGCCGGCCATCGTCGTTGGCCGCGTCGACCTCACCGGCTTGAAGATTCTTCGCACCCGGCACAGAGCCGGCGCCGAATTCCTCCCTGCTCCGCGCATCTATAAAGACCGCTGTCCTATCCGATGAGAAAACGTATTTGAAACCGGCCAGAGCGGTCTCAGCCGTGTTACCTAAGGCCCTCCAGACAGGCATGCCTTCCTGGTATTTCCTAATGTTCGTGCACCCCTTTTTTGAGAGGCTGTCCGCTACCCGGACAGTCTTGCCGCAGTAAGGGCCGTTACAATAGAGGACAATACCTGATGCTCTGCTACAGAGTTCATTCATGCGATCTATCTCCGTCTCAAAGATGTTGATGCTGCCGGGTATGTGAGAGACGGCATGCTCTCTTTCGGGTCTCACGTCGATTACCGGGATCTTTCCCGCAAGAAGTATTTCCTTCAGTTGGGTCGTTGAGATTTCGGTACCAGCAGTCGCTGGCTTCTGCCGGATTCCCTGCGGCCCTTCCGCAGCCTGGACCATCGGAATTATCAGGTAAGACAACAGCATCAGCGTGGTGAAACAGACGATATGGCGTTTTCTGTCTTTCATGTTTTCTCCTCCTTGCAGCGGTGAAAGGCTTCGTCACAGGCCTGCCTGACCGGAACGGTCTCCAGAAGGGCCTCGACACGGGTACGGATCTGGCCCACGTCGCTTTGCGAGAAATCGGTCAGGATTTTGAGAAAAGGAAGACCGTGTTTCTGTTGAACGTGTTCACCCACCCTGACGGACTCTATGTTGAAGCCATGGCAGGCCTGGAGCACCACATCGACCACCGCGTCAGGCTTGAACCGTTGGATGAGTCTGTCGATTTCTATGAACCGACGCGTGTTCGGCGTCATGCAGGCACACGGGATCTTCAGGTACCGCGCTGCAATGGCCCTTATCGGATCACCGGTATCTTCCTCGATGAATTCCGCGTAGGGTTTTGAGCCCGAGCAGGATTCAAGGGCGACAATGACGCCTCCCGCCTTTTCGATAGTATCCAGCACCTTCAGCGCATCGCCTCCGACCGGACATCCCGTCACCATGACCCTTGGCGCTCCTGTCGGGCCGTAAACGAATCCATCGCGCTTTCGCTTCTCCAGCTTTTTCACGACCCCGTCGAGTATGGAAGCCATATCCTCGCTGGACGCACTTTGGGCCAGGAAGAGCGCCTCGTTCAGTTCCGGCCATGCGATTACCGGCGGGTCCAAAGCCGTATAGTCAAAGATCCGGTTCACCCATCGTGTCCTCTCATTTGCAAGTTTGATGGCCCCTTCAATCTGGTCGTCCGTCGCCGTTCGGTCGAAAACAGATTCCAGGAACCTCCGGAGCTTATGGATCATCGCCGTCCAGTTGTCGAGGGCCTCGGGTTCATCCGGAAGCTGAGGTAGATCCATGACATGCATGGACTTGCGGTCGGCGATGAGTTCGAACATCTTTTTCTTGCCGTCGCAGGTGGTCTCGGCGATGACCGCGTCGGACATGGCGAAGAAGGGACACACATCCTTCAGGATGTAACCGTAGCTCGATTTGATGAGGGGGCAGAGATTGGCGGGGAGGTGAGCCTCGGCTGCCTCGATCGTGGCGTTGGAGAACGCACAGAGGGAGGCCGGCACAAGGTCGAACGCCCGGATAAGCTCCACCGGCGCATAGCCGCAGTAGATTCCCACGATCTTTGCTCCCTCTTCCCGCTGGGCCTGAAGGTATGCCAGCACCCGTTTTGTGGGCGGTTCACCCCTGTATTCGTCATCGATAAGCGGCTCAACAGTTACCTTCGTATGCATATGTCTCCTTCGATGGCAGTCTGCCTTGTTTCACGATTCGACGGCGCCTGACACGGTCCGCACGTTGCCATTCCATCCAGCTGCATGCAGCGCGGCGCCAAAGGCCCCCACAATCTGGGGATCGGGCGGCACAAAGACAGGCACGTTGAGCTCTCTGCCGATGAGAGCCCGCACACAATCGTTGAGTGCCACACCACCCGCGAAAAAAACTTCTTGAGACGCAGAAACCCGCCGGAGCAGAGCGATGGACCGGCTCACAATGGCCTTGTGAATTCCGAGCGCCACTTCATGGCGTGCCGCGCCGCGCGCGGTCAAGGAAATTACCTCCGACTCGGCAAAAACCGTACACGTACTGTTAATCTGCTCCTCTCTTTTGGCAAGTAGTGCAGCCTTCGAAAATTCATCGAGGCTGTAACCGAGAGCAACAGCCATCACTTCGAGAAAACGCCCCGTCCCGGCTGCGCACCTGTCATTCATCTCGAATTTGTTCATCTCACCGGACTCACTGAGAGAAATCGCCTTGGTGTCCTGGCCGCCAATGTCAAGGATCAGCCTGCACCTGGGTAAAATAGCCCGTGCTCCCATTGCGAAAGCCTTGATCTCACTGATCACACTGCATTCAAGGAAATCCTTCACCAGATGACGGCCATAACCGGTAGCCGTGATCGTATCGTATTTGACTTCTCTGACGAGGCTGAGGGCCGTTTCTAGCGGGTCATGCGAGGTAAAAGTCTTGCGCGCGAAAATGAGATGGTTATCCTCGATGAGAGCGAGCTTGACCGTACGCGACCCTATATCGATACCCGCTTGCCTCACTCTATCCCCGCTTTCCGCAATGATCCACCGTGAGCCATGATAGAATTTTCAGTCATACAAGCCGTATTTTCCCTTTTGCCTCTTTCGTGAAGCACCCTATTACCCAATAGTCCACGGAGAGATTTGATGCTTCGCGAGAAAAAGCTGCCAGATCATCGCTTGCCAAAGCGATAAGCAGTCCCCCGGAGGATTGAGGATCAAAAACAAGATCAGTGAGAAAGCCGCTCATTTCGGTCTCCACAAAAGGCGCGTAAAAATCTCTGTTCTTGTAAAAGGCCCTCGGCAGAAATCCTTCCAGGTAAAGATCTTTGGTCTCGTGAAAGTGAGGCAGTTCTTTGATGTAGATATCCGCCCCGAGGCTCTCCTTGATCATCTCTTTAAGGTGGCCCGCGAGTCCGAAGCCGGTTACGTCCGTTGCGGCGTGAGCGTGGGCAGAGAGCATGGCTTCCGATGCATGCCTGTTAAGCGTGGACATGACGGCAGTAAGGCGCTCCTCGGTCGCCCTTGAAACTCGATTGGCTCTTATGCCTGATATGATCATACCGGTGCCGAGCGGCTTGGTCAGAATGAGAAGATCGCCGGGACGCGCGCCCTCATTCCTCACAAGGTGTCCCGGATCAACCAGCCCTGTCACCGAAAGTCCGTACTTGGTCTCTTCATCGTCAACAGTGTGCCCTCCTAGAAGGCTTGCCCCCGCTTCCCTCATCTTGTCGATACCACCCTTGAGGATCTCCCGTAACAGGGCAACGTCGAACTTTGTCGGTGAAAAACAAACGATATTGAGCGCAGTGATGGGTGTGGCGCCCATCGCGTAGATGTCACTTAACGCGTTCGCCGCGGCGATCTGGCCAAACGAATAGGGATCGTTCACAACGGGGGTAAAGAAGTCGACGGTCTGAACAATTGCGAGGTCGTCTCTGAGCAGGTAAACCCCGGCGTCCTCGAAGCCCCTGAGACCGGCGATCACGTTCGGGTTCTCCGGGATGTCGAGACCGCACAGTATGTTGGAGAGATCTCCGGGTCCTATCTTCGCTCCGCACCCGCCGAAGCGGCTGAGGTGGGTAAGTTGTGTGTCCAAAGGCTTCTCCTTTCGCAGAAAACAAAAATGCCGGCATACGCCGGCAGCGTTAAGGAGAAGCCGCAGGGCTTACATGCCCATGAGGAGAATCGGCTCCATTACCGGACGTATGGAGGTAAAAAGGGATGCACCAACCGGTGCACCTATATCATGTCACACACGTGCGCTGAACATTCCTCGCCTTTGCTGTTTCCCCATTGTATTCATATATTGCATTACTGTTATACCCAAAACCAACCTGGAAGTCAAATTCTGTTCTCTTCCATCATGTCAGGATCACCATTCTTATTCCAATCGTTCGTGCTGGCGCCTTGCGGACTCACAACTGGGTCACTTTCTCGTGTGACGTTTATATGCGCACCACGACCGCTCAAATTAGAGAAGAAGGCGCCAGACGACGCATCGTCTCACCCCCCTCGTGGGAAACAAAAGTCATGGCTTATCGTAAACCAAACTTGGCCGCATTTTAATGAGAGAAAACGGCCTACCGCACTTCACCTATCGGCTGGCCGCCTCCGAGCGAGCCTGCCTCAGGTAGTCGCACCAGGCGTCCATGCCGGTATCCTTCCGGGCGGACAACTCGAAGATGCGGGCGTTTGGGTTTATGGCGCGGATGTTGGAGAGCGCCGCCTCACGGTCGAACTCGGCGGCCTCGCTCATATCCGTCTTCGTGAGAACGACAACATCGGCGGCATGAAAAAGTGGCGGATACTTCAAAGGCTTGTCCTCGCCCTCGGTGACCGAGAGGAGGGCCACGCGAAGGCTCTCGCCCAGGTCGAAAGAGGACGGGCAGACGAGGTTGCCCACGTTCTCGATGAAAAGCAGATCGAGCGTCCTGGCATTCAGATTGCCGAGGGCCCTGGCTACCATGTCGGCATCGAGATGGCAGAGCGTGCCGGTAGTGATCTGAACGACCTTTGCGCCCGTGGTACGAAGGCGCCGGGCGTCGTTGTCGGTCTCCAGATCGCCGACTATCACCCCTATGCTCTCCGGCCGGCCCAGTTTCTCTATAGTCTTCTGCAGCAATGTGGTCTTGCCGGAGCCCGGCGAAGAAAGGATATTGAGGACAAGAAGACCCAGGGCGCTGAAGAAGCCGCGGTTGCGCTCCGCGAGGCGGTCGTTTGCCTCGAAGACGGAGCGGTGGACCTCTATGGTACGGGTGTGGCTGTGGTCGTGCGTATGGTCGTGGTGGTGATGTTCATGGTCATGATCGTGCTCAGGCCCCTCATAAGGATGCCCGCTGTCCTGAACGCCCTTATTCACTAGCGGTGACGCCACCTCTTCGGCCGGTTTTCCATCGATCCTTGTCGGTCCGGGCAGACCGCATCCACATTCCTCGCACATACTCTTGCCTTCCTTAAAAATGGGCTATTATTTATATGCCGCGGTTTTACTC
>Ga0335081_10004839_pt1 | contig 21276 bp, 16 predicted proteins | sample Lox_Sample_35_FD_206713 | JGI IMG/M metagenome (GOLD analysis project Ga0335081, IMG submission 206713) | Soil microbial communities from Loxahatchee National Wildlife Refuge, Florida, United States - Lox_Sample_3.5 | ecosystem: Environmental > Terrestrial > Soil > Wetlands | place: USA... | reverse complement strand
GGCGGCGTGGATGATCCGGATGCTGTCCTCGTGGTCGGTATTGCCCCACGCGCCGAACATCATCGCGCCGAGGCAGTACGGGCTCACCTTGATCCCGGTACCGCCGAGCGTTCGCATCCGCATCCCTGGTCCGCCTTCCCTAGCGCTAGCTGGTCCGGTCCCTAGCTTATTTGGGCGGGCGGCGGACCCTCCGGCCGCCTCAGGGCGCAGGCTCCCGGCGCATGCCATGGCGTACTCGCGTGATGCAGGTCATGATGCGTCTGAGGCTCGGGATACCGATGGTTGCTATGTCACATTGACTGCTGTCCAAAATTGGGTTTCTTTCTTGCCGGGGGCAGGTATACCGTTGACTTAAGCAACGATCTTCTGGGGAATGACATGAGCGAACTGACAGCGGATGACCTGGTGACCGCGGGCGAGGCAGCACCGGACCGCGGGACGGCCGGGGACGGGACGGCCGGGGACGGGACGGCACGCAAGGGGACGGCGGGGGACGCGGCGGTGGCGGCGGTGCGGGCGTTTAACCGGTTCTACACGAACTTGATCGGGTTGCTGCGCGGCAAGTACCTGGACACGCCGTACTCGCTCACCGAGGCCAGGATCTTGTTCGAGCTGGCCCAGGGTGACGCCAGCGAGGTCACCGACCTGCGGCGCACGGTCGACATCGACGCGGGCTACCTGAGCCGCATCCTGGCCAGGTTCTCCTCCGACGGCCTGGTCAGCCGGCAGCGGTCGGCCGCCGACGGGCGGCGGCAGGTCATCTCGCTGACGGACACCGGCCGTTCGGTGGTGGCGGGCCTGGACGTCCGGTCCGCCGCGCAGACCCGGGACATGCTGGCCGCGGTGCACGAGGAGGACCGGCGCAGGCTGCTCGACGCCATGCGGGTCATCACCGACGTGCTGTCCGAGGCCCCGCAGCCGCGCGGATACGTGCTGCGGGCTCCCCGGGCGGGCGATATGGGCTGGGTCGTACAGCGGCATGGGGCGATGTACGCGGAGGAGTACGGCTTCGACGAGACGTTCGAGGCGCTCGTGGCCAGGCTCGTCGCCGATTACGTCGACCACAGGGACCCCGAGCGCGAAGCGGCCTGGATCGCCGAGGTCGACGGGACGCCGGCCGGGTGCGTGTTCTGCGTGCGCAAGGACGACCAGACGGCTCAGCTGCGGATGCTGCTGGTGGAGCCGCGGGCCAGGGGCCTCGGGATCGGCTCCCGCCTGGTCGAGGAGGTGCTGCGGTTCGCCCGCCGGGCCGGGTATTCCGACATCACGCTGTGGACCAACGACGTGCTGGCCGACGCCCGGCGGATCTACCAGCGGGCCGGCTTCACCCTGGACGACGAGGCCCGCCACCGCAGCTTCGGGAAGGACCTCGTCGAGCAGAACTGGTCCCGCCGCCTGTAGACGGCGGGACCCCGGTCAGGCCACGCGGCGGATGAGCCACCAGACGCAGAGCCCGGCCAGCGCCAGGGCCGCAGCCAGGAAGATCCCGGTCTCCACCCACTGGAACTCCCAGAAGCGGCTGGCGGGCTCGTAGCTGATCAGGTCGCGCAGACGGAACTGGCCCAGCGAGGCCTGGCAGGCCGAGAAGCTGGCCGTCTGGCAGGCCGGGGTGGCCGGGGCCCGGAACGGATGGCCGGCGGTGTCGATGACCTGGCCGGACAGCACCCACGCGCCTTGCTGGCTCAAGATCGGCACCGCGTTCACGACCAGGAAACCGCCCCTGGTCGCTGCCTGGGTGATATCGGCCAGGTTGAGCGGCACGATGGTGGTGACGGGCGGGATGAGGTGCGCCCGGATCCATTCGGCCCAGGCGAACTGGACGGCCGCGAAGACGCCGAGGGTGGCGGCCATCGCGGACACGGTACGGCGGGTCAGCATCCCGGCCGTGACACCGAGGGCGAAGGCGAAGGCGGCGTAGCCGATCGGCACGATGCTGCGCGTGTCGAACAGCACCGGCGCGAGCCGCTCGAAGCTGAGCCGGTGACCGTAGGGGATCTCCAGGACGCTGTCCATCGGGCTGGACCACCAGGTCAGGATCAGGCTGAACAACCCGGCCGTGGCCATGCTGGCCAGGCCCATCAGGCCGAGCTTGACGGCCAGCCAGCGGGTCTTGGTGACGCTCTGGTTCCAGGTCAGCGGCAGGGTCCGGGCCTCGATCTCGCGGGTGATCAGGGGCGCTCCCCAGAACACCCCGACCACGGCCGGGATGGCGAACATGATCCCGATGCCGAGCAGGTAGAGGACCGGGTCGAACCACGGCAGTTCGTTGTCGAAGGTGCCGCTGGGTGACTGGCAGGCGGCGCCGGTGCAGGTCGCGAGGCCGTTGATGTCGTACAGGTGGACCACGTAGGGGCCGGTGGCGGCGAGCAGGATGGCGAGCCCGGCCAGGACCGCGGCGGCCGCGATGCCCTGGGCGCGGAACTGGCGCCAGGTGAGCCACATCATGGGTCATGCCTCCGGGGTGGGCTGGTGGCTGGACGTGGTGCTGGATCGGCTGGCCGGCTCATGTAGTCCAGGACCAGGTCCTCCAGGCCCTGGCCGTGCGAGGCGAGGAGTTCGGCCACGGGACCGGCCACCTGGACCCGGGAGGCGACGAGCACGATCAGGTAATCGCAGATCCGCTCCAGATCGCTGACCAGGTGCGACGACATGATGACGCTGACCTGGCGGGCGGCGGTGTACTCGGCCAGGCTGCGCAGGAACTCGCTGCGGGCGAGCGGGTCGAGGCTGGCGATCGGCTCGTCCAGGACCAGCAACTCTGGCCGTTTGGCCAGGGCCAGGGTCAGGGCCAGCTGGGCGCGCTCGCCGCCGGACAGCTTCCCGGCCCGCTGGCGCAGATCCAGCCCCAGCGCCTCGATCCGGTCGCGGGCCAGGGCGGCGTCCCAGCCTGGGTTGAGATGCTTGCCGAACCTGAGGTGGTCAAGGACGCTGAATCCGGCGTAGACCGGGGCGTCCTGGGCGACGAAGCCGACCTTGGCCAGCTGCGCCGGGCCGCTGGCCGGCCTGCCGCCGAGCACCTCGATCGTGCCCGACGTGGCGGCCAGCAGGCCGACGGCCAGATGCAGCAGGGTCGTCTTCCCGGCCCCGTTCGGGCCGACCAGCCCGACGACGTGGCCGGCGGGAATGCTCAGGGTGCAGTCGGCCAGCGCCAGGCGATGCCCGTACTGCTTGCCGAGCCCGCTCGCGGCAAGCGCATCAGTCATGACGTGAACGTAGGCGCCGGGCCGGCCGCCGGTCTGCGCCCGCGAGAGCGAACTTGTCCGCCGCAAGGATGAGCCGGGACCGCCGTGCGGACGATGTGCGGCGGGCGAGCCCGGTGTTACCGTCGCCGCATGCGGGTGAAGCGGCCTGAGCTGGGGACGGTCCTCGACGCCGGATTTGCCGTGGTCGGCGTCGGGTTGTCCGCAACGGCCCTGTGGGTTCCTGGCCGCCTGATCGGCGCCACCGCCGCCGGCTCGCCGCCTGCGCTGCTGCTGGCCGTGCTGCCGCTGCTGGTCGGCGGGCCGCTGTTGCTGCGCCGCCGGGCGCCGCTGCTGATGTGGGTCCTGCTGTGGGCGGGCATATCGGTGCAAGCGCTGATCACGCGTCAGCCGCCCCGAGGTCCCGAGCTGGCGTTCGTGGTGTCCGCGGGTAGCTACGCGCTGGCCGCGCACGACACCCTGCGCCGCGCGGTGGCCGGACTGGCCGTCGCGGTCCCGGGCATAGCCATTTACGCCACGGCCAGCCACCAGAAGTTCCTGGGGCTGCTCACGCCTCGTGTGCTGCTGGGCGGGGAGATTCTCGGCGGAACCTGGTTCCTGGCCGTCGAGATCGCGGTGTTCTGGGTGGCCGGGGTGTTCGTCCGGGCTCACCGGCAGGGCGCGGCCCTGGCCAGCCACAACGCGGCGCTCCAGCGCCAAGCCGAGCAGGCGGTGACCGCGGAGCGGGCCCGGATCGCCCGTGAGCTGCACGACATCGTCGCGCACCACCTCAGCGTGGTCGTGTTGCAGGCGGCCGGGGCCCGGGCGTCGGGTCGGCCCGCTGACGGGGCGCTGGAGAAGATCGAGCACAGCGGGCGGCAGGCGCTGACCGAGATGCGCCGACTGCTCGGCATGCTGCGTGAGCCGGGCGAGGAGCCCGAGCTGACCCCGCAGCCGGGCCTGGGCGAGCTGCCGGCGCTGGCCGAGAGCGTCCGCGCGGCGGGCCTGCCGGTGCGGCTGGTCGTCGACGGCGACGGTGCGGGCGTGCCCGCGGCGGTGGGCGTGTCCGCGTACCGGATCGTGCAGGAGGCCCTGACCAACGTGCTCAAGCACGCGGGCTCCGCGCGCGCCGAGGTGACCGTCGGCTATCTCGACGACGCGGTCACGATCGAGGTCACCGACGACGGCGCCGCGCTCGGGCAGGTCCCGGCGCCGGTCTCCGCGGACCTGGTCGTGACGGGTGCGCCGCAGGCAGGCGGGCAGGGACTGACCGGGATGCGCGAACGGGTGGCGCTATTCGGCGGCGAGCTGCTGGCCGGGCCGGAGCCCGGTGGCGGTTTCACCGTCCGGGCCCGGCTGCCCCTGGCGGGCGGGTCGCCGTGATCAGCGTCCTGATCGCCGACGACCAGGACCTCGTCCGCGAGGGGCTGCGGATGATGCTCGAGGCCGAACCGGACCTGCGCGTGGCCGGCGAGGCCGGGACCGGGCATCAGGCCCTGACGCAGACCCGGCGGCTCGATCCCGACGTGGTCCTGATGGACGTCCGCATGCCCGAGCTCGACGGGATCGAGGCCACCACGCAGCTCGTCCGGAGCGGCTGCCGGGCACGGATCTTGATGCTGACCACCTTCAACCTGGATGAGTACGTGTACCGCGCGATGAAGGCCGGCGCGAGCGGCTTCCTGCTCAAGGACGCCAGCCGCGACCAGCTGGCCACCGCCGTGCGGACCGTGGCCGCAGGCCAGGCCCTGCTCGCGCCGGCCATCACCCGGCGGCTGATCGAGGACTTCTGCCAAGGGCCCGCACCCGGCGCCGCGGCGGGCCCGGCGGCCGGCCACCTCAGCGAACGGGAACTGGACGTGGTCCGGGCCGTCGCCCAGGGCCTGTCGAACGCCGAGATCGCGGCCAAGCTCTACCTCAGCGAGGCCACGGTCAAGAGCCACGTGGCCCGCGTGCTGGCCAAGCTGGACCTGCGCGACCGGGTGCAGGTCGCGGTCTTCGCCTACGAGAACGGGATCGTCCGGCCCGGCCGCCTGTTACGACATCGCTTCGTCTACTTGACCGCTCTTTGGCCCGGCGTGCTTATGCTGCGGGCATGGCGCAGACGGCGCGCACCGCTGACCGGGGTTCGGTAGCCCATCGGCGGATGGAAGGCCTCACCGGCCGGGGGCGGGCGGCGGGGGCGGCGAGCCTGCTCGTGCTGGCCCTGCTGGTCTGCGCCTGCGTGTTCGCCGCCATGACCGGGCCCGCGGTCAGCCTGCGGACGCGGACCCAGGCGCTACGGCAGACGCTGGCCGCGGCCAACCCGATCACCAAGACCGTTCAGGTCGATGCGCCCTGGGATGAGTTCACCGCCTACATGAATCCCAGCAATCCGGGTTACCTGGGCTTCGGGCAGTCGGTGAGCCTGACGCCGGGCCAGCTGGCCCAGACCCAGCACGAGATCGGGCAGGGCCTGGCCAGGCTGTCCCTGCCGCTGACGACGGGGGCCTGGTCCGGCCTGGTCACCCACTTGCTGACGGTCGCCGCCGGGGCGGGGCCGCGCACGTTCACCGGGACCCCGCCCCAGCTCGAGCTCGTGTACCGCAACGCGCTATCGGCCAACGCGACGGTGGTGGCGGGCAGTTACGCGCATGGGGCGCTGCCGCCCGGGGTGCTGGCCGGGGCCGTCACCACGCAGATGGCCGCGCGGTTCGGGTTTCATCCCGGCTCTCGCGTCGTGGTGACCATCCCGACCGGCCCGGTCAAGATCGTCATCACCGCGATCGTGCGGATGCGCGGAGCGACCTCGGCGTTCTGGACGAAGGACAGCACCGTCGGCCTTCCTGACCTCATCCAGGCCGGAGACATCGAGTGGTGGGTGGGCGGGCTCTTCATGGACCCGGACCAGCTTGTCGCGATGCAGAGGGCGCTCGGGTCCTCGGCCATCGACATGCAATGGCTGTACCCGCTGGCCGTCGGCGGCGTCAGCGCGGACGGGGCGCGGGCCCTGCTGGACAACCTCGACCGGGCTGGTTCGGTCCCGCCCGGGCTGACCGGTATCTTCGCGCCCGCGGTGAGCACGACCGCGGTCAGCGCCCCGCTGGTCCCGGTGCTGTCCGCGTTCCTGAACACCCAGGCCGCGGTGCAGACCGTGCTGCTGCTGCTGTTCGTCAGCCTGATCGTGGTCGGCGCGGCGGTGATCCTGCTCGCGGCCGGGATGATCGCCGTCCGCCGGGCCGATGACCTGGGGCTGCTGCGTTCCCGGGGGGCGTCGGTACGGCAGGTCGGGGCGCTGATGCTGCGCAGCACCGCGTTCGTGGCCGTGCTGGCCGCGCTGGCCGGAGCGGGACTGGCGGTGGCGGTGGCCGGCCCCTCGGACGCCTCGTCGGCGCTGGGTCTGTCGCTGGCCGCGGTCACGCTCGCGACCGCGCTGGCCGGCCCGCCGCTGATCGCGGCCTGGCAGCATCGCCGGCCTCGGTCAGGACCGGCCATCTCGTCCCGTGCCTATCCGGGCCGAGAGGTACGGGCCAGGCCGCGCGGCGCCGGGCTGCGCGGCGCCGGGCTGCGCCGGCCGGTCGCCGAGGTGACGGCGGTGGCAGCCTCGGTGGCCGGCCTGGTGGTCCTGCATGACCAGGGCGGGCCGGCCGGCGGCGGGATCGAGTGGTACCTGGCGGCGACGCCGATCCTGGTGGCCATCCCGATCGTGCTGATCGTCCTGAGGCTGTACCCGCTGGCGGTCCGGGGCCTGCTGCGGGTCTGGTCCCGGCGGGCGGGCGCGACCGGCTTCGTCGCCCTGGCCGGCGCGGCCCGGTCCTCACTGACCGGGGTGCTGCCCGCGTTCGCGCTGGTGCTGGCCCTGAGCCTGGCTACCTTCGCCGGCATGGTCAGCCAGGCCATCACCCGGGGCGAGGTCGCCGCCTCCTGGCAGGCCACCGGCGCGGACGTGGCGATCACCGCGACCTCGGCCCCGATCACGCCGGCGGCCGAGAAGGCGATCGCGGCGGTGCCCGGGGTGCGGCATCTGACCGCGACCTGGGATACCGGCTGGACCACCTCAGGCAACCAGCCGGTCACGCTGGTCGCGGTGGACCCGGCCAGCTACGCGGCCCTGGTGGCCAGCACCCCGTTCCCGGCTGTCCCGGTGGCCAAGCTCGGCCGCGCCGCGCCCGGTACGGACCCGCTGTCCGTGCTGGCCTCCCCGGCCGCGCTGGCCAGCCTGGGCGGGACGACGGCGCAGCTCACCTCGCCGGCGGCCATGGGGCCGATCCGGGTCCGGGTCGCGGGCACGGTGACCAGCATCCCGGGCCAGCCCGCGGGCAGCGCGTTCCTGGTCATGGTGATCCAGCGGCTGCCCGGGCCGCTGGGCGTACCCGCGGTCAACAAGATCCTGATCACCGGTTCCGGGATCAGCACCGCCGCGATGTCCACGGTGGTCGCGCGCCAGTTGCCGGGAGCGAGCACGACGTTCCGTTCGGTCGAATTGGCGGCCCTGGCCGGTTCGCCGCTGCAGCATGGCGCCGGCCTCATCCTGCCGCTCACCATTGTCACCGCCGCCGGGTTCGGGCTGTTCATCCTCATGCTCGGCGCGGCCCTCGGGGCGTCGGACCGGGCCCTGACCCTGGCCCGGCTGACCGTCATGGGGCACGAGCGGGCGACCGGGCTGGTGCTGCTCGAGGCGCTGCCCGCCGTCGTGGTCGCGGTCGCGGCGGGCGCCGCCTGCGCGCTCGCGCTGCCGCCGCTGGTCGGCTCGGCGCTGGACCTGTCCGTGTTCACCGGCTCGGGCGTGCCGGTCATGGTACGGCCCGACTGGATCTCCCTCGGTCTCCCGGCCGCCGCGGCGCTGCTGCTCGCCGCCGTGGCGCTGGTCAGCGAGGCGCGCAGGCTGAGCCGACGGGGTGTGGCTGGGATGCTGCGGGCGGAGTGAGTGCCGCCTTAGCTGCTGGTAGCCACGGGCCGGGCGGGGTCGGTGATCCAGTTGGACCATGAGCCCACGTAGAGCGCGGCCGGAATGCCAGCCAGCGCGAGGGCCAGGACCTCGTGCGCCGCGGTGACGCCGGAGCCGCAGTAGGCGCCCACCGGGTGGTCCTGGGCGCCGAGGGCCGCGAAACGGGCGGTGAGTTCGGCGGCGGCCCGGAACGTGCCGTCCGGGTTCACGTTGTCAGCGGTCGGCGTGCTGACCGCGCCGGGGATGTGGCCCGCGACCGGGTCGACGGGCTCACGTTCTCCCCGGTACCGCTCCCCCGCCCGGGCGTCGAGCAGCAGCCCCGTCCGCGCCATGTCCGCGGCTCCCGCGGCGTCCAGCAGCGGCATGTGGCCCGGCCGCACGGTGAAGTCGCCCGGCTTCCCGTCGGGGTCGGCCTGGCTTACCGCAAGCCCGGCGGCCAGCCAGGCCTGGTAGCCGCCGTCGAGCACCCGCACGTTCTCGTGCCCGTAGTAACGCAACAGCCACCAGGCGCGGGCCGCGGCCGTGGCGTCCCGGTCGTCGTAGACGACCACGGGACGGTCCTGGCTCACCCCGGCGGCGCGCATCGCCTCTTGGAAAACCGCCGGGTCGGGCAGCGGATGCCGGCCGGCCGGGCCGGGAGGCGCGGCCAGGTCACAGTCCAGGTCCACGAAGACCGCCCCGGGCAGATGGCCCTCGCGGTAGCTGTCCCGGCCCGGCGGGCCGCTGAGCCGCCACCGCACGTCCAGCAGGACCGGTCCCGGCTCGCTGGCCAGCTCACCGGCGAGGGCGGCGGGCGAGACCAGGAGCGCGCAGGCGCCGGTCATGCCACGGTGAAAGACAGTGCGGGGACGAGCTGTTCGGACGGCGTGAGCGAACCGTGCATGGCGATGAGCGCAGCTTCCCCTGGCTCGGTCTTGCTGGCCACGACGGCGAAACTGCCCGCGGCCGCCACCACGACATCGCCGATCCGGTCGGCCATGCGCGGGTCCACCGGACCGAACCATCCTTCCTTGATGGCCTCGTCCCTCGGCAGGATCCACGCCCGTTCGCCGAGTATCTCGCGCCAGGTAGCGAGAACATCGGCGGCGGCGCCGGGTCGCGCGTACAGATGCCTGGCCCGTGCTTCGCCGCCGAGCAACTCGACTCCGGCCCGAAGCTCGGGTATCTCATCCACGTCGATCCGGTCGTCCGGACCGACGTCGACCATGCCGTGGTCCGCCGTCACGTACAGGCAGGTCTGGGGGGGCAGCCCGCTCGCGAGCTGCTCGGCCAGCTTGTCGACGTGGGCCAGCTGGTAGTACCAGGAATCGGAGCCGGTCCCGAACATGTGCCCGGTGTTGTCGAGGTCGCCGTGGTACACGGTCACGAGCGAACGTCCGTTCTCGGTGACCGCGGCGGCGCCCTGGGCGGCCAGCGCCCCCATGCTGTCGGCGGGCCGCAGCTCCGCGCCGCGCAACGCGGCGATGGTCAGGCCGCGGCCGCGGAACGCGCCCCGGGCCACGTGGACCGCGGCGATGCCGACCGCGGCGGCCCGCTCGTAGACCGTGGGCAAGGGCTGCCACTGGCGAGGATCGACGCGCGCGTCCCAGCGCAGCGCGTTGAGCAGCAGATCCGCGCCCGGCACCAGGACCTTATAGCCGAGCATGCCATGCTGGCCGGGAGGGCTCCCGGTACCCAGCGAGGGCAGGCTCGTGGCCGTCGTAGCGGGAAACCCGGCCGTGATCGGCCTGGAATTGCGGGCCAGCTCGGACAGGAACGGCGCGGCAGCGGGATGATCCCGGAGCAGTTCCCAGCCGAGGCCGTCCACGATGAGCAGGCACGCACGCTGGGCCGGGGCCAGGCCGAGGACGTTCTGCTCCGGCGGCGTTTCTGGGTCGAGGGACGCAAGGATAGACGAGGACAAATCAGCCAGAGCTGCGGTCCCATAGGACGGCACGATCGGCGAATGTCTCGGCTCGAGCGTCATGCGGGATCCTCATCTGCTACTCGTGGGTGCCAGTGCGCGTCTTGCCGGAACATCGTGCCACTGGGCGGGCGCCAGGGGCAAAACAATGGCCAAACCCTCAGCTATCCGCCAGCTAGGCAAACGCTACCGGGCTGCCGCGGTGGCATCGGAGAGCACGCGCACGAAGCTGAGCAGCTGCCGCACGGCGTCCTCGCCGTCGGCGTCCTGGCTGACTCGCAGCGAGAAATCATCGGCCGTGATCGTGCCGAGATAGCCGTGGTCGGCCTCGCAGCTCTCGTCACCGCAGTGGGCTGGCTCGAGTTCCAGGTGGGACAGCGCGTTCCAGCCGATGCTCAGCATGACCTCCGACGGCAGGGTGACACCGGGCACGTAGGCGGCCGGGTCAGGGACCACGCGGGTCAGGGCCACGGATGCGATCTGGCCGAACCGGATCGCCTCGGTGCTGGTCTCGGCGCGCGGGCGGCTGTCGGCATCCTCGGCCGGATGCTCGTCGGTATGCGAGTACACCAGCCGCGTCGGGGTGAGCGCCAGCACGGTCATGTGACGGCGTACCTCCATGCCCGGGTCGAAGATCGCGTCGTGATGGACGATGTAGGCCGTGACTGGTTCTGACCCGAGTGCCGAGGCCACCGCGTCGGACACCAGGCCCGGGTAATAGCCGCTGCGCTCGATCGCGGTCCGCAGGCCATCGGTCATGACTCGACTTTCCCTCATGCCCCCATCCTGCACCGTCCCGGTGGATGCTCGAGCACTCGGCTCAGAGGCGTGTCTTAAAGGATGCGGCTCGGGTGGGCGGGCCGGCGTCCGCCTGGCCTGGCGGCGTGATCCCGGCCAGGTGCACCATGCGCTCCTCTTCCGGCTCGGGCAGGGCCATGGCGCTCGAACTCGGGGCGGGCCTGGGCTTACGCGGCTTCCTCGGCCCGGACCCGCCGCCGCGGCCACGGTAGATGATCAGGCCGTTCACCGGGTCGGGCACGCCGTCCAAGGCCGAACGCACCGCGGGCAGCGCACGGAACGCCTCCCACTGCGCATCGGAATCGAAGAGCACCTCGAACACCACGCCGTAGCGGTGCTCGTGCCACTCCCAGTAGACGGCCCCGTTGGTGATCGCGGCCTCGATGAGTTCGTCCTGGTAGGAGTCCTTCCAGCGGCGGGCGGGCAGTTGCTCCGCGTCGAAGACCTCGATTGACCACCACTCGGACACGCCTGTCCCACCGCCATCCGGTATGTCAGACCCCGTTATCTTTCACGCCCACTTAAGATAGTACGTCTTTCGACCGCCTGCCGATAGGCTCCATCGGCATGAAATGGAGCGGGCTGAGGCTGTCGGTGACACTGCTGAGCGTTATCCGGCTGCGTGGCCCCGTTACCGAGCCCAGCCGGGCCGACGCGGCCGCGGCCATGGCGTGGGCGCCGGCGGTGGGGCTGCTGCTCGGGGCCGTCGCGGCGGCGGTGCTCGTGGTGGCCGATCATCCGCTCGGCGCCGGCTCGCTGACCGCGGCCGGCCTCGCGGTGGCCACGCTCGCGCTCCTCACCCGGGGGCTGCATCTGGACGGTCTGGCTGACCTGGCCGATGGCCTGGGCAGCGGCCAGCCCGCACCGATAGCACTGGACATCATGCGCCGCTCGGACATCGGGCCGTTCGGCACCGTCACGCTGATCCTGGCCCTGCTCATCCAGGTCGCCGGGGTCAGCCACGCGGAGGCTTATGGCCCGGGGCGCGGGGCCGCCGCACTGATCACCGCGGTAGTCACCGGCAGGCTGGCGCTGACCTGGGCCTGCCGTCAGGGTGTACCCGCGGCCAGGCCGGACGGCCTCGGCGCACTGGTGGCGGGCACGGTACCTCTCGCGATCCCGGTCGCGCTCACGCTGGCCGTGGTCACGGCGGCCGTAGCGATCTCCGCGACGTTGACCGGTGAACGGCTCGGCTGGACCCTGCCGCTCGCCGTCGTCGCCGGGCTGGCCGCCGCGTTCGTGGTGCAGCGGCAGTCGGTGCGCCGGCTGGGCGGCATCACCGGGGACGTCCTCGGCGCGCTAGCAGAGGTCGCGACGACCGTCACCCTGGTCGTGGCGACCATGGGCCCGCGGGCGTTACCCCCGTTGCCTCCGTCACCTCCGGAAGCGGTCGCCGATGCGCTGGGCGACGGTCTCCGGCGCTAGGTCGACGGCACCCTCCCAGTGCAGCCGTTCGAGGAACGTCGAGTCTGAGCGGTAGAAGGCCTTGAGGTTCGAGCGGCAGGCCAGGCGGAGGTTGAGCGGGTACCCTTCGCTCCCGGGCGGCGCCCCGTAGATCGCGCAGTTGAAGCTCTGGAAACCCATCTCGGCGTAGGCCCCGAGGGCCAGCGCCAGCCCGCGGGCCAGTTCCTCTATGAGATCGTCGTCAAGCTCGGAGGGTGAGGAGATACCCGCGGCGAACGCCCTGAGCTCGGCGGGGGCGATCGGGGCGAAGCTCACGATCCACTCCAAGCGTCCGGTATCCCCCAGGTAACGCTCTCCGAGACGGCGTTCGGTCTCCAGGTAGGCGTCATACCGCTGCGCGGGCACCTCGGTGAGCAGGCGCTGCATCGTGGTCGGCTGGGAATCGACGATTCCTTGCATATGGGGGTGGAACAGGGAGCTTCCCGAGGGCAGCATGTGGTTGGCGTTGATCGAGGCCCACCGCGACTGCGGGTCTGCCGCCATCACCGCCTGGGCAAAAGCGACCTGTGCGGCCAGGTTGTCGGTGAGCAGGCGCCGGGTCATCTGGCCGAGCGGCAGGTAATGCAACCGTGGCGAGTAGACCGATACCGAGCTGTGCGATGAGTACGCGTGCAGGTTCGCGAACAGCACCGCCTCGCCACGGGTGATCCGTCCGTCGGGATCGATGCTGGGCGCTAGCCTGGGCGTCAGCTGGCCGACCCGGCCCGGGCAGAACGGGCAGTTCGGCTGGCTCTCGCGGGCGAACGCCTCGAGGTCGAAGTCGCTGGCCGGCATCAGGCCGCGCTCGGGCAAGATGCGTGAGCTGTGGCCCGTCAGCGGATCGCGGCGCACCTCGATGGTCGTGCGGGCGGGCTCGCCCGTACTCGGGTCGATCATCTCAGCGATCAGCAGCTCACGGCTCAGTTCCATGTGTTCGCCTCGCCTCAGGACTCCGGGATGCTGGACAAAACGCGACCACGGCGGCCGCGGCCGGTCTCCGCCGGTCTCCAGCATCGCGCACGAACATGTTTCAATGGCGAGAAAGGCCAGGACGCCGCTGATCTGGCTGGCCTGGCCGTGATGGAGGGCCCGCTGATGTCATCGACCCACGAGGTGTTCAACCAGCCGCCGCCGCTGACGGGGTACGACGTTGCCGCGGACCCGGCGATGCTCGACGCGCTGCGCCGCGAGGGCGCGGGCTGGGCCGAGGACGGCGTCCGGGAACTCGGCGTGCTGGCCGGTTCGGCCCAGGCGCAGGAGTGGGGCCGCCAGGCGAACGAGCATCCGCCCGTGCTGCGGACCCATGACCGCTTCGGCCACCGCGTCGACGAGGTGGAGTTCCACCCGGCCTGGCACTCCCTGCTGACCGTGGCCGTCCGGCACGGGCTGCACGCCCAGCCATGGCGGGATCCGCGGCCCGGCGCGCACGTGGCCCGGGCGGCCGGCTTCTACGTGTGGGGCGCCGCCGACGCCGGGCACTGCTGCCCGATCTCGATGACCTATGCCATCGTGCCCGCGCTGCGGCACGCGCCGGGGCTGGCGGAGCGTTACGAACCGCTGCTGGCCAGCCGGGAGTACGACTTCGGCTTGCGTCCGCCCGGCACCAAGCGGGGACTGCTCGCGGGCATGTCGATGACCGAGAAGCAGGGCGGCTCCGACGTCCGGGCCAACACCACCCGGGCCGTCCCGGCCAGCGACGGCAGCTACCGGCTGACCGGGCACAAGTGGTTCACGTCGGCGCCCATGGGCGACCTGTTCATGGTCCTGGCCCAGGCCCCCGGCGGGCTGTCCTGCTTCCTGCTGCCCCGCGTGCTGCCGGACGGCAGCCGGAACGGCATGCGCCTGCAGCGCCTGAAGGACAAGCTCGGCAACCGGTCGAACGCATCAGCCGAAGTCGAGTACGACGAGGCCGCCGCGTGGCTGGTCGGCCAGGAAGGCCAGGGGGTCCGCACCATCATCGAGATGGTGAACATGACCCGGCTGGACTGCGTGCTCGGCACGGCGACCGGGATGCGGACCGGCGTGACGCTCGCGGCGCACCATGCCGCGCACCGGACGGCGTTCGGCCGGAAGCTGGCCGACCAGCCGCTGATGGCCAGCGTCCTGGCCGACCTGGCGATCGAGTCGGAGGCGAGCACCATGGCGGCGTTCCGGCTGGCCGGGGCGACGGACCGCGCGGCGCGGGGTGATGAGCGAGAGGCCGCGTTCCGGCGGCTGGCGCTGGCGGCCACGAAGTACTGGGTCTGCAAGCGCGCGCCGGCGCACGCCGCCGAGGCGCTCGAATGCCTGGGCGGCAACGGGTACGTGGAGGAGTCCGGGATGCCGCGCCTGTACCGCGAGGCGCCGCTGGCCTCGATCTGGGAGGGCTCGGGCAACGTCGCCGCGCTCGACGCGCTGCGCGCGCTGACCAGGCAGCCCGAAACGGCAGAGGCCTTCTTCGCCGAACTCGACCAGGCGGCGGGGGCCGATCCACGCCTGGACCAGGCGATCGCCCGGCTGCGCAAGGAAGTCAGCGACCCCGCGGAGGAGCGGGCCCGCTATCTGGCCGAAGCCATGGCGCTGGTCCTGCAGGGGGCGCTGCTGGTCCGCCACGGTCATCCCGCCGTGGCCGACGCGTTCGCCGCGTCGCGCCTGGGCGACGATACCGCCTGGGGTCGTGCCTACGGCACGTTGCCTTCCGGCACGGATACCGCGGCCATCGTCAGCCGCGCCACGCCCGAGATGCCGGGGTGACCAGCGTCCTGGACCGGCCCGCCCCGGGGCCCGACCTGACCGTCCCGTATGGCTCGCTTCCCGAGCAGGTCATCGACCTGAGGCTGCCGCCGCCCGCCCGGCGCGAGGCCGCCAAGGCGCCGCTGGTCGTACTGGTACACGGGGGCTTCTGGAGACCCGCCTACGACCGGCGCCATCTCGGGTCCATGGCCAGCGCGCTGGCGGCCGCCGGGTACGTGGTCGCCGTGCCCGAATACCGCCGCGCCGGGATGGCCGAGGAGGGCTGGACGGGCCCGTTCAACGACGTTGCCGCGGCCCTGGACCAGGTCGCCTCGGTAGCCGCACCGCACGGCGCGGACGCCAGCCAGATCACCTGGGCGGGCCATTCCGCAGGCGGCCACCTGGTGCTCTGGGCCGCGGCCCGGCCGGGGCTGCCGGATGGATCCCCGTGGCGCGGACCCGTTTCGGCCGCGCATGTGGTGTCACTGGCTGGATGCAGTTCATTGCGGCTGTGCGCGGAATGGGACCTAGGCGCCGGGGCGGTACGCCTGCTAATGGGCGGCGGGCCTGATGACGTTCCCGAGCGCTATGCCGTCGCGGATCCCGGCGCCCTACCCGCTCCGCGCGTTCCGGTCACCCTCGTTCACGGCACGGACGACGAAACTGTGCCACTTCGAATGAGCCAGGCCTTCACCGCGGGCCGCCTGGTCGAAATCCCGGAGGCGGGCCACTTCGACCTCATCGATCCGCAAAGCCCCGCGTGGCCGACGGTCCTGTCTGTCCTGGCCGGGACTGGTTTCCCGCTGAGCGGCAGTCCAAGGAGATCTGTGCCCTTCCGCGGTCCGATGACCGCGGAAGGGCACAGCATCCGCCAAAGGCAACGGTACTGAGGTGGCGGGCGGCTAAGTCCATGACGAACTCGCCGCGAGTCCGGCGCACACGGCCCTGTGTCCGATTACGAGCCGCCACCAGAAACCGTAGTCAGGCCTAGCTCCCGGTCGCCGCCCGGAACCTGACCACCAATTCGGCGGGCACGCGCCCGCGGTCCTTGACCTCAATCCCCTGTGCCTTGGCCCACTCCCGGACTTCGGTGGTATTGACCCCGCTGGCCGAGGCCCGGCGCCCGCTCCGGGCCGGCCGACGGGCCGCTCCCGAGCTGCGCCGCGCGGCGTCAATGTACTTGGCCAACGACTTCCGGAGCGCGTCGGCATGCTTTGCGTTCAGATCGATCTCGTACTCGGCACCATCCAGCGCAAAGCGGACGGTGCCCTCAGCCTCACTGCCATCGATGTCATCGATGAACAGGGTCTGTATCTTCTGGGCCACGTGTGCTCCGTTTCTCTCGTTGAATTGTGCACTAGATTAGATGATAGACCGCCGATAAGCACACACTGGGTCCCACATCGAGAATACGTGTCGTTCACTGAAGGGTGGCCACCGCCATCTCGGTGAGCGCGGGTGATGGATGAAGTAACCATCGGCATGCATGTGCATGCGCCGGGCCGATAGCCGGCAAGTCCGGGCCGAACTACATGACTTGCACGCCGGTCGACGTCATTCCAGTCATGTCGGTAACGCCCGCGATCCGCGGCTGCCCGCCCGGCGAGCCATCTCACCGATCCGGACACCTGTTCATTAAAAGTGTGTAAGCTGTACGTCAGGGTTAGCCTGTGATGTCCTGCCGCACCGGCATGACGACCAGACGGGAGCGACGTGCAGACGGCATCCCGGCTTCCGACTGCGTCGTGGTAGCGGCGGGCCGGTCGGCTCGACTGGAATGCACGTGCATTTCAGTCGAGCATTCATGTCTATCGCTAAATGAGAACGAGTCCTCGCTACTGGTAGTCAGATCGGGAGAACGAGACGGACTCGCTCATCGCTCCCGCCTCACCCGTCTATGGCTATACGGCTGCTTTCGGCCTGAGCGTTCTCCCTGAAGATATCAGAGTCATTACCGATATTCCGGTCGCGCCAACCGTGAACTACCGAGCGTCACGGTGTCGGCGCATAAGCGCAGAGTGCTTACCGCCGGAGAGATTTGCTCATCGGTCGCGCAATTGCGTCCAGGTCTTGCCGCTCCGGACGCTGGCCGGCTGCTCCGCGACGATGTCCGAGCCCGGGCGGGCGTCTTCGTCCCGGACCTTGACCAGGATCCAGCGCTTCTGGCCGGTCCGCGTCAGCGCGAAGCCCCCTGACAGCTTGCGGCCGTGCAGGATGAACGAGAGGTGGCCTGGCTCGTCGCGGACGATGTCGGCGGTCCCTTCGTCCCAGATGATCACCGCGCCGGTGCCGCGCCGCTGGCCGTCGTGGACACCCTCGAATTCGCCGGCCGCCAGGGAATGGTCCTCGACCGGGACCGCCAGTCGACGCACCGATGGGTCCAGCGACGGCCCCTTGGGCACCGCCCAGGACCGCAGCACGTCGCCCGCCTGCAAGCGGAAGTCGAAGTGCAGCGTCGTCGCGTCATGCTGCTGCACGACAAATCGCACCGGAGCGGCCACGCCCTCAGTATGTCCCGCATGAAGTCTTTCCCGGGCTCGGGCATGTCGCGATACGGCGCCCGTTCTATCCCGAATCACCCTATTTGCCCTATGGCGGCAACCGGGAGCAGTCGGTCCGCAAGCGAGCCCGCTCAGCATGCGGAAGAAAGCCGCAAAACGGGCAAATGCCCACCACAAGCCGGGCCGGGCCAGCGCGGCGAGCCATCAAGCCACATCGCAGACGGCGCGAGGCAGTGGCTATGTCTCGCATTCGCGGCGCAGTTCGGCAATCTCATCGATCAGGCGCGGCAGGTAGTTACGCGCTGCTGCGATGAAATCAAGGTCCGATGGCGATGCTGGCCCTGAGTCCCGCGTGATGTACATGTCTTCATCGCGATCGTCGTCACGCCCGACCATGATGAAGCTGTCACCAGAACTGTGATCCCGTCCCTCGACCATCGCGCGCCACGGCGCGGGCGTCGCGGAGGCACAGAGCCGACGAAGGTCGTCGATCTCAGCCTCAGTGATGTGATGATCCTTCATTTCCACGGGTTCTTGATGGTAGGGGTGAAGAGTTCGCTGAACTGCTCCGGAGTACAACCGCCGATGAGACAGTGATACGGATTGCCGCTCCCCCGAGCCGCTTGGATCGAGCCGCCAGCAGCGCGGATGCTGCCCACGTCCACGACGCCGATCTGCTTGTTCGGGATCGTCTCGGCAAGGTCGGTTATTGACCTTCCTGGCGCGCTGTTGACCGAAACGTTGTAGACCTTACCTGCCTCATCAAACGTAGCTCCGCTGGCGTTGGCAAAGCGTTCGGGAGTATTGAGGCCGCCCCGGACGACCAAGGCGTTATCGGGAAAGCTCGCGTGATCTTTCGGGCCGCAGGACATGAGACCGAGGGGGTCGGCTTGGATGAGGGGGTTGGGGACGTAGGTGTGGGGATTCGGCGCGGGAGACAGGCCGAGCGGGTCCGGGGTGAGATAGCTGCCCGTCACGGGATCGTAGTAGCGCTGCTGGTTGTAGTGCAGGCCGGTCTCTGGGTCGTGGTACTGGCCGGGGAACCGCAGCGGCGTGGCCGCCCCGCCGGGACGCCACAGGGTGCCGCCCCACAGGGTGTGCTGCTGGTGCCCGGCGATGGTGCCGTCCGCGGCGGCCAGTTCGGCGGGCATGCCCACCTGGTCGGCGATGATGGCGTAGAACCGCTCGTCGATGGCCTCCTGCGGAGCATCGGCGGCTGACACGCTCTCGGACTGGGTGAGCGGGGTGAACGTACCGGGCCGGTAATCCCACGTCACGCGGTGCCGGAGGCCGGGCTCGCGCGGGCGGGCGGGCTCGCGGCCGGGCTCGCGGGCGCGGGCGGACTCCTCGGCCAGGACGGCGCCGTCCCAGGTGAACGTGGTCTCCTCGGCCGGGGCCCCGGATGGGTCGAAGCGCTGCTTGGCGATGCGGCGGCCCAGGGGGTCGTACCGGTAGCGCCAGGTGCTGCCGCCGGGGGTGGTGACGGTGGTCAGCCGGTCGTCCGCGTCCCACTGATAGGACCAGACAGCGGGCTGGCGCGACGGGCGGGCCCGCTGTCGCTGGATGACGCGGCCCTGCCGGTCGTGCCGGTAGCGGACGGTCCCGGCGCTGGCGATGAGCGTACCGGTGCGGTCGCGGGGACCCTGCAGGTCGGCGGACAGCCAGCTGCTGGCCGCGGCCGGCGGCGGAGCGCTCCACCGGGCCGACGCGACGTTGCCGACCGGGTCGTAGCGATAGCGCTCGGCCCACCGGGCGCCGGTCACCGCGGTGATCCGGCCCTCCTCGTCCAGGGTGAACCGGCGCGAGCCTGCCAGCAGGTCCTCGACGATGGCCAGGCACCCGTCGGCCCGGTAGGTGTAGGCGCGGCGAGCCAGCACGGATCCGGCCTGCGGCAGGCCGGTCCAGGGCGTGGCGGCGCGGCCATCCTCCGGGGACGGGACCGCCGCCGGGGCGGCGGCCAGGATCTGGAGCGCGAGCTGGCCGGCGGCATCCCAGTCCTGGGTGAGCGTCAGTCCCCCGGGCAGGTCACGGCGGGTTTCCCGGCCCGCCCCGTCGTAGCTGAACCTGAGCACGTGCCCGCTGGCCTCGAGCACTACCGGCCGCCCGGCCTGGTCGTAGGTCCACCGCTGCTGCGCACCGCCGGGAGTGACGCGGCGGGTGCGGCGGCCCGCCGCGTCGTAGGAGGACAGAACGGTCCGGTCGTCGCAGGTCTCGGCGGTGACGCGGCCGAGCGGATCGCGGGTGAGCCTGACCTCGGCGTCGGGGCTGACCGCCCGGACCAGCCGACCCATGGCGTCGTAGCCGAACGTGCTGACCGCGCCTTCGGCCACCCGCCGGACCAGCCGGCCGAGCTCGTCGTAGGCACAGGTCACTTCCTGGCCGGCCGCGTTGACCCGGCTGGCCAGCTGCCCGGCCGGGTCGTGGACGTACCGGGTGACGGCCCCGTTGAAGTCGGTCTCGGCCACCAGCCGGCCGACCGCGTCGTAGTCGTACCGCCAGGTCAGGCCGGCCCGGGTCACCGCGGTCAGCCGCAGCCCGTGGTCGTAGCGGAACTCGGTCCGGGTACCGTCCGGCCCGGTCACCGCGGTCGGCCGGTCGAACGGCCCGTACTCGTACCTGGTCTGCTCGCCGGACGGGCTGAGATAGGTGACCAGGTTGCCCTCGGCGTCGTACTCGCGCCGGTCGCTGCTCCCGTCCGCGAACCGCCGGGCCGCCAGCTGGCCGCCCTCGGTCCAGGTCAAAGTGGTGACCGCCCCGTCGGGCGCGGTAACCGCCGTCACCCGGCCGGCCGCGTCCCTGGTGTACCGTGTGCAGCCGCCTTCGGGGCCGGTCACCGCGACCGGCAGTCCGGCCGGGTCGCACGCCACCGTGGTCACCCCGCCGAGCGGGCCGGTGATGGAGGCCAGATGGCCGCGCTGGTCGTAGCCGTAGCACGTGACGGCCTGGTCGGGCGCGATCTGCCGCGCGAGGTGGCCGCGCGCGTCGTACTCCTGCCGCCAGCTGGCGCCGTCCGGGTCCGCCAGCTCGGTCAGCAGGCTCGCCCCGTCGTAGCGGGCGCGGACCTGACTGCCGTCTGGCCGCGTGAGGCAGGTGAGGTTGCCGTGCTCGTCGTAGTCGTAGCGGGTCAGGCGGCCCAGCGGATCGGCGCGGGCGCTCACCCGGCCGTACTCGTCGTACCAGGTGTGGGTCACGTGACCCAGCGGATCCGTCACCGCCGTCACCCGCGATGACTCGTCCAACTGGTAGATGGTCACCGCCCCGGCCGCGTCCGTCCACCAGGTCACCCGCTCGCCGTAGGCGAACGAGCCGGAGACCGCCCCGCCGGGACCGGCGCCCGCCACGCACCGGCCCTGCTCGTCATAGGCGTACCGGTAGGAGATCCCGTTGCGGTCCTGCCAGCCGGTCAGCCGGCCCTCCGCGTCGTAGCTCAGCCGCAGGGCCCGGCCCGAGGAGTTGACGATGCCGGCCAGGTTCCCGGCCGGGTCGTACCGGTATCCGGCCAGCGTCACCTCCCCGGTCGCGGTCACCAGCCGCAGTTCCCCGATCCGCCCGCCGGTCATGACGACCCGGAGGCGGTACCCGCCGGAGTGCGTGACCGTGGCCGGCTCACCCTGATCGGTGTAGCCGAACCGGACCTGGCCTCCGCCCCGGTCGGTCACCGAGACCAGCGGCCGCAGTCCGCCGCGGCCCTCGAACCGCCAGGTCAGGCCGGCCTGCGGGTCGGTGACGGTGAAGGCGTCGCCGACGGCCCGCTCCAGCCGCCACCTCGGCCCGGTGACCGGCAGGCCGGTCACCGGCACGGGCCCGTCCTCC
>Ga0335081_10004838_pt1 | contig 21276 bp, 17 predicted proteins | sample Lox_Sample_35_FD_206713 | JGI IMG/M metagenome (GOLD analysis project Ga0335081, IMG submission 206713) | Soil microbial communities from Loxahatchee National Wildlife Refuge, Florida, United States - Lox_Sample_3.5 | ecosystem: Environmental > Terrestrial > Soil > Wetlands | place: USA... | reverse complement strand
GAGCAGCAACTGCGCGGCCTCGGTGCCCAGCTGGTAGTGGGGGAAGCGGACCGTGGTGAGCGGCGGCCGCAGCCGGTCGATGAACGGCATGTCGTTGAAGCCGATCACCGAGATGTCCTCGGGGCATCGCAGCGAGCGCTCGTCGAGCGCGGTGTAGCACCCCACCGCCAGCATGTCGTTGGCGGCGGCCACCGCGGTGAAGTCTCCCGGCCGGGCGATCAGTTCGCGGCAGCAGCGGGCGCCTTCCTCGACCGTGTACCGGCTGGCGTAGGCGATCAGGCCGTCGTCGACTTCCAGGCCGTGCATGCTCATCCCGTCCCGGAACCCGCGCAGGCGGCTCACGCCGGTGGATGCGTCCTGCGGGCCCGCGACGTGCGCGATCCTGGTGTGGCCGAGCCGGGCCAGGTGGGTGACCGCCATCCGCGCGCCCTGCTCGTTGTCCACCGAGACCGAGGGGAAGCTGTAGTCCGGCGCCAGCCGGTTCATCAGCACCAGCGGCACGTCGGCCGCGGCCGCATCGGCCAGCAGCTCGTCGTGGAGGGTGGCCGTGGCCAGCACGAACCCGTCAACGTGCCGGGCCCGCATCTGCTCGAACAGGGTGCGCTCGCGGCTGGCGTCGGCGTCGGTGTTGCCGATCAGGGCCACGTAACCCGCGGCGGCCAGCTTGTCCTCCAGGCCGCGCACGATCGGCGGGAACAGCGGGTTGTTCAGGTCGGGGATCAGGACCCCCACCGTGTGCGAGCGCCGCGTCCGCAGGCTCCGGGCGACCGGGTTGGGCCGGTAGCCGAGCCTCGCGGCGGCATCGGTCACCCGCCGCGCGGTGTCCTCGCTGACCAGGATGCGGGTCTCGGGGTTGAGCGCGCGGGAGGCGGTGGCCGGATGTACCCGGGCGGCGGCCGCAACGTCGCGCAATGTGGCCGGCCGGTCAGGCATCGCTCATCTCCGCTCCCCCACCATCGAGTCCGCCGCCGGGCTTTACCTGGCCAACCCGTTTTGGACGGATTAACCCTATACAGGGGGCGCTACCTGCCGCTACTTGCCGGGCTCAGCATCGAGGCAGGCAGATGGCGGGCGAGCACGTCCCGGTGTGTCGGCACGGCCTCGGCGTGGCGCCGCTCGCCCGCCTCGGTCAGCACCACGTAGATGCCGCGCCGGTCCACGTCACAGCCGCACCGCTCGACCAGGCCGTGCCGGGCCAGCCGGTCGACCAGGCGGGACAGCGCGCTCTGGCTCAGGTGCACGGCCTCGGCCAGGTCCTGGGCGCGGAACTTGCGCCCCTCGCTCTCGGCGAGCCGCTCCAGTACCTCGAAGTCGCTGATCCCGAGCCCGTGCCGTTCGCCGAGTTCACGCTCCAGGGCGGCGCAGGCGGCGGCGTGACACGCCGACATCTCCCGCCAGGCGGTCACCACGTTGTCCTGCGGCACGACTTTGCCGTCGTCCTGTGTCATGCTCACGAGCGCATCCTAGCGCCCGGCCAGAGTATTTGCAAGCACATTAATTGTCTTTGCATCTAGTGCTTGCACATACATATAGTTTGATTCATGACTTCATCCGAAGTACTTAACTCCGATGCCCGTCACGGGGACAGCCAGGCCTGGACGCCGCAGCTATGGGCCATCCTGTTCGTGCTCGGCGGCGCGCTGTGCCTCGACGCCCTGGACGTCTCGATGATCGGCGTGGCCCTCCCGTCCATCCGGTCCGCCCTCGGCCTGAGCACCTCGTCCCTGCAATGGATCGTCAGCGGCTATGTGCTCGGCTACGGCGGCCTGCTGCTGCTCGGCGGCCGGGCCGCGGACCTGCTCGGCCGCAGGCGGGTCTTCCTGGTCGCGCTGGCCGTCTTCGCTCTCGTTTCGCTGCTCGGCGGCCTGGCCAGCGACCCGGGGCTGCTGATAGCGGCCCGGTTCGTGAAGGGGGCGGCGGCCGCGTTCACCGCGCCGGCCAGCATGTCGCTGCTCACCACCACGTTCCCCGAGGGGCCGATGCGCAACCGTGCGTTCAGCGTGTACACGGTTTTCGGCGCCAGCGGTTTCTCGCTGGGCCTGGTCCTTTCCGGCCTGCTCACCGAGATCAGCTGGCGGTGGACGCTGCTGGTGCCCGCCCCGGTGGCGGCGGTCGTGCTGGCGGCGGGGATCTGGCTCATCCCGCGCGGCGAGCGCACGGCGCGGCGCGGCCGCAAGTTCGACGTCCCCGGCGCGCTGACCATCACCGCGGCCATGCTGCTGCTCGTCTACACGGTCGTCTCCGCCCAGCAGGCGGGCTGGGGCTCGGCCAGGACCATCGGCTCGTTCGCGGCCGTCGCCGCGCTATTCGGGATGTTCGTCGCGATCGAGCGGCGCAGCCGCGATCCGCTGGTGCCGTTCGGCATCTTCGCCTCGCCGGCCCTGCGCCGCGCCAACATCGGCGCGGTGACGCTGTTCGGCAGCTACATCTCGTTCCAGTTCCTGGTCACGCAGTACCTGCAAACCCTGGCGGGCTGGTCGGCGATAGGCACCGCGCTCGCGTTCTTGCCGGCCGGCGTGATGGTCGTGGTCCTGTCCACCCGGATGGCCGGGCTGCTCGGCCGGTACGGCCCGGCGCCGCTCACCGCGCTCGCCTTCAGCTGCCTGCTCGCCGCCTACGTGGTGTTCCTGCGGGCCGGCGTGAGCCCGGACTACCCGGCGGTGATGATGCCCGCGATCCTGCTCATCGGGCTGGCCTTCGGGCTCGGCTTCTCCTCGCTCACCGTGGCGGCCACCGCAGGCGTCCCGGACGCCGAGCAGGGCCTGGCGGCCAGCTTGTTCCAGACGTCCTTCCAGGTCGGCGGCGCGGTGGTGCTCGCGATCGTCACCGCCGTGGTGGACGCCTCCGGCGCGGGCCAGCTGGTCTCCCCGGCCGCGACGCTGGCCGCGTACCGGCCCGCCCTGATCCTGATCACGGCCGTGGCCGCGGCCGGGGCGCTGGTCGCGCTGACCGGCCTGCGCCATCAGCGGCACGCCGCTGTTGTTGCTCCTGCTCCTGCTCCTGCTCCTGCTCCGGTGCCAGGCGGCGAGGTCAGGCTGAGCGGTGGGCCGAGATGATGATCACGAGGGACGAGCCGCGCCGGCCGGCCAGGCCGGCCCGGCTCGCCGCCGCCGGGCCCGGCGCGACCGCCGGCGCGAGCACGGTCTTAGTCCAGCTGACGTGCCACCGCGGGAACCTGCGGCGGGCGGCGCGGCGGCCGGACTCCGAATCCCGCCGCAGGTCATCGTGGTGCTGCGCGACCAGGGTCCTGGCGATTTCCGGGTGCATGATGCCTCCCTGTGCCGTTCGGTGCATACTGAGGACACGTAGTACATACGATGTATCTCGAGTGAGCCTCTTGTCAAGATATATCTTGAGTTTGGCTTAGATAGGGGCAGAACCCGGCCGCGACCCCTGGTGCTCCTGCGTTCGGTGATGTTTTCCGTGACAACCGCCAGTGCCGTCTCGATGATTGCGTGACGCTGCACCCCCGATGGGGGGTGTTCTGACACGCAATCCTGACGCGGCGCGATGCGCGGCAGTGACTCGCCCATGATCCAGGAGATGCGCTCACGTTATTTACGCCAGAGCCAGATTTCACCGGATAATCTCCGCGGCGCCCCCGTGGCTACCGGAGACCGAATTGAGAAATCCGGTTTAAATAGCGTCCGGCGGGATGGGGAAACTCAGCGTTCCTCCAGGTAACGCCTGGTAGCCTGTTGATGACCTGTGCAAAAGGCAGTGGAAAACCGCGATAGAATGCGGATAACCAGCCATATTCTGTGGATAGCCTGTGGAGGCGGAAAAAAGCCGGAAAAAAGCTGCGCGCAGGTCTTGCGCGATACCGCGCCGAGGCAGTAGAAATGTTTTCACCGTTAGAAACGGGCACTGCCCGGGGGGCAACTCCGGGACGTGGGAGGAGCAGGGCAACCTGAGCCTAACGCGGGTTCCTGGCTCTGGCGGGCGGCGCGTTCGCGCCGGGAAAGGCCAGGCAACTGGCTGACCCGATGCGGCGAGGCCAGGCGAGGTCCCCTGCATCTCATACATGGAGGGGACCTTGTCTTATTCTGCCCGGCACAAGCGCTCAGCCCAGGACCGACACGCCGGCCGGCACTCGCACGCCGACCGCAGGTATGCCTGGAGTTCCCTGCGCCGGGGGCGCGCCGAGACCGACCCGGCCGAGGTGCCGGCCGACCAGGACGCGAATACCCAGCAGCATCGCGGGGCGCCCACCGAGGAATAGGCCCGGTCACAGTGAGCTCAGGCATCGCAGCGAGGGCACCCCGGCAAGTGTGACGGCTGGTCAGACGGGCCAGGCTTCCTTGCGGTAGGCCATGTCCCAGAACATCCACTCGTAGCGGCTCGTGGTACGGAAGTGGCGGTGTACCCGGTCTCGTTCGGCCGCCCCGAGTCCGGGACCCATCTCGTCGGTCACGTCGATCACGGCCTGCACCACGCCGCCGAACTCCTCGCTCCCGTACATATCGATCCACCGCTGGTAACGCGGGTCGGGCGAGCCCCGGCACAGCAGTTCCTTGCCGACCTCCCAGTAGATCCAGTAGCACGGCAGCACCGCGCCGACCCCTTCGGCGTAGGATCCGCTGCCGACGGCGGCGAGCAGGTAACTGGTGTAGGCGAGGTTCGTCGGGGCGGGTTCGGCCTGCTCCGCGCGGACCGGGTCGATGCCAAGGTCGGTGAGCAGCGACCCGTGCAGGGTCTTCTCCACGGCGATCGCGTCCGCCGCGTGCCGCGCGAACATCTCGGCTGGCGAGGGCGCGGGCGCCCGGCTGGCCACGGCGGCCAGGGCCTGGGCGTAGCTGTGCAGGTAAATCGCGTCCTGCACGACGTAGAACGCGAAGGCGTCGTGCGGCAGGCTGCCGTCGGTCAGGCCGGTCAGGAACGGATGCGCCAGGATCGCGTCGTAGACGCCGGCCACTCCGTGCCACAGCTCAGCGCTGAAGCTGTCGCTCATCGCCTGGTCTCCCCATCGTCGTCGGGACCGTCATGGCGCGGTACTCGTGCAGGACGTGGACCGGACCTTCGCCGCCGCCGAGCCAGGGCAGGCCGTGCTCGACCGCCTGCCCGGCGATCACGGCGGCCTGACGGGCCGCCTCGGCCAGCGGCAGCCCGGCGGCCAGCCCGGCCGCGAGCGCAGCCGAGTGGGTGCAGCCGGCGCCGTGGGTGGCGGCGACATCGTGCCGGGCGACCGGGATCGCCATGTGCCGTGATCCGTCGAACAGGTGGTCGACTGGCTCGGCCCCGTGGCCCCCGGTGACCAGGGCCGCGCGCGCTCCCATCGCCACCAGGCGCTCGGCCAGCGCGGCACGGTCCTCGGTCATCATGGCGGTGAGCGCCTGGGCCTCCAGCAGGTTCGGCGTCACCACCGTGGCCAGCGGGAACAGCCGCCCGACCAGCGTCGCGACGGCGTCCGGGAGGAGCAGCCTGCTGCCGGAACTGGCCAGCATGACCGGATCCACCACCAGGGGCAGGTCGCGCGGCGCCAGCGCCTCGGCGACGGTCTGGATCAGCTCGGCGGAGAACAGCATCCCGGTCTTGGCGGCGTCGGCGCCGATGTCGTCGAGGACCGCGTCGATCTGCGCCCGCACGAAGTCCGGCGGCACCTCGTGGATGCCGTGGACTCCCACCGTGTTCTGCGCGGTCAGCGCGACGATGGCGGCCATGCCGTGCGCGCCGCAGCGGGCGAAGGCCTTCAGGTCAGCCGCGACGCCGGCCGCGCCGCCCGAGTCCACTCCGGCGATGGTCAGGACGCGTGGCACCCGGACGTTCATGACGGCAGCTCCGGCCGCCCGTCCACCGGGCTGGACGCCTGGGCGTGCCAGCGGCGCGGGATGCGTCCCGCGGTCCTGGCGGCGTGCCCGGCCGCCACCGCCAGCCGCATCGCGGTAGCCATGCGCTCCGGGTCCGCGGCCCGGGTGATGGCCGAGGCGATCAGGACCGCGTCGCAGCCCAGCTCCATCGCGAGGGCCGCGTCGCTGGCCGTCCCGATCCCGGCGTCCAGGACAACCGGGACACCCGCCTGCTCGACGATCATCGCGATGTTATGCGGGTTGCGGATGCCGAGGCCGGACCCGATCGGCGCGCCGAGCGGCATGACCGCCGCGCAGCCGGCCCGCTCGAGCTGCCGGGCCAGGATCGGGTCGTCGTTGGTGTAGGGCAGCACGGTGAACCCGTCGGCGACCAGCAGCCGGGCCGCATCGAGCAGCTCGACCGGGTCGGGCAGCAGCGTGTGGTCGTCGGCCACCACCTCGAGCTTGACCCAGTCGGTGCCCAGGGCCTCCCGGCCCAGCCTGGCCACGAGCCTGGCCTCGCTGGCGGTGTGGCAGCCGGCCGTGTTCGGCAGGATGCGCACCCCGGCCTCGCGCAGCGTGCCGAACAGCGAGCCTCCCCCGCCGGGGCTGACCCGCCGCATGGCCACGGTGGTGAGCGCGGTCGCCGAGGCGTCGATCACCCGGCGCAGCACCTCCAGGCTCTGCACTCCCCCGGTGCCCAGGATCAGCCGCGAGCTCAGCTCCTGCCCGGCCAGCTCCCATCGCCCGGTCCCGGCCTGCGGCCGGCTCAGCACATCCGCGTCGCTCATCTCAGGCCTCATCCTCCCTGTACGGCCGTGACGATCTCGACCTGGTCGCCGGCCCGGAGCGGCGTGGCGGCCCACGAGCCTCGCGGCACCACCTCGCCGTTGACGGCGGCGGCGACGCCGGACGAGGCCGCGGTCAGCTCGGCGACGGCCTGCGCGACCGTGCTGCCGTCGGGCAGGTCGCGCGGCTCACCATTGAGCTTCACCTGGACGCTCACCGCCCCTCCTCCCCGGCCAGGAACCGCCCGGGGCCGAACGGCTCCCATTCCGCCGTCGGCGGCTGGCCGGTGAGGCAGGCGACGATCGCGTCCGCGGTCGCCGCCGACATCAAAATGCCGTTGCGGTAGTGCCCGGTGGCCAGCAGGACGCCGCCGGGGGCGGCCCTGCCCACGATCGGCCCGTTGTCGGGCGTCCCCGGCCGCAGCCCCGCGCAGGTCTCGGCCAGGATCAGCTCGCTCGTCACCGGCAGCACGCTCATGGCGTCGTGCAGCAGGTCGTGCACTGCTCCCGCGGTCACCGTCAGGTCCGGCCCGCGCTCTTCCTGGGTGGCCCCCACGATCACCTCGCCGTCGGCGCGGGGCACCAGGTAGACGTCTGCGCCGCGCACCGTGGCTCGGATCGTGTGGGTGAGGACGGGCGGCATGCCGGGCGGGTGCCGCAGCCGTAGCAACTGGCCCTTGACCGGCCGGACCGCGGACCGCAGCGCCGCGGGCAGGCCGTGCACCGCGCCCGACCACGAGCCGGCCGCCACCACGACCTGGCCGGCGCCGATCTCGCTGCCGTCCGCCAGCGCGACACCGCGCGCCCGGCCGTCCGCACCGTCCAAGCCGTCTGCGTCGTCCGCGCGGTTCGTGGTCAGCACCGTGGTCACCCGGTCCCGCACGGTCCGCACCCCGGCGGCGGCGGCGGCCGCGCGCAGCGCGGCGGCGTACCGCCGGTTGTCGACCGACCAGTCGCCCGGGAACAGCACCCCGCCGTGCACGTCCGGGGTGAGGAAGGATTCCAGCTTGCGGCAGGCCCGGCTGTCGAGTTCCTCCGCGTCGAGCCCGGCGGAGCGGCGGAACGCCGTCAGCCGCATCAGCGCGGCGTAGTCGCCCGCGTCGTAGGCGACGGCCAGCGTGCCCTCGCGGCGCAGGCCCACCCGGTGGCCGGTCACCTGCTCGAGCTCGGCGGCGAACGGCGGGAACCTGGCCAGGGCGAGCAGGTTGACGCGGAGCAGCGCCCCCTCGCCGAACAGCGCCTCCGAGACCGGGGCGAGCATTCCGGCCGCCACCAGCGACGCGGCGTCACCCTCCGCGGGATCGGCCAGGACGACATCGAGCCCGGCGGCGGCGGCACGCCAGGCGATCGCGGTCCCGATGACACCGCCGCCCGCGACGACGACATCTGCGGTGACGGCCACATGCGCTCCCTTCGCCGGCATTACCCGGATCAGGTACGACGGTCGGAGGCGCCTGCCTCCCTCTCAGCCTCGAGGGGCTCCCGTGTTCGGAAATTGTTTCCGACAGTTCACCTTATATCAGCGCCCGAGCCGGGGTCGCGGGGCGGGCAGCAGGCGGGGTGCGGGCCGGTGATTGGATAGGCCGGTGACGAGCGATCTGCGGGCGCGGCTGGCGGACGCGCGCCTCTACCTGTGCACGGACTCCCGGCGGGCGCGGGGTGACCTGCCGGAGTTCCTCGACGCGGTCCTCAGCGCCGGAGTGGACATCGTCCAACTGCGGGAGAAGGGCCTGGAGGCGGGCGAGGAACTCGCCCTGCTCGAGGTGTTCGCGGCCGCCTGCCGGCGGCACGGCCGACTGCTGGCCGTGAACGACCGTGCGGACGTCGCGCTCGCCGCCGAGGCGGACGTGCTCCACCTGGGCCAGGACGATCTGCCGGTGCCGGTAGCGCGGCGCATCCTGGGCCCGGGCCCGGTCATCGGCCGCAGCAGCCACAGCCCGGCCCAGTCCGACGCGGCCGCCGCCGAACCCGGCGTGGACTACTTCTGCGCCGGGCCGCTGTGGACCACGCCGACCAAGCCGGGCCGCCCGGCGACCGGCCTGGGCCTGCTGGGCCACGTCGCGCGGCAGGACCCGGTCCGGCCGTGGTTCGCGATCGGCGGCATCAGCCTGGACCGGCTGGATGACGTGCTGGCCGCCGGGGCCGCCCGGGTGGTGGTGGTCCGCGCCATCACCGAGGCGGACGATCCCGTCGCCGCGACCAGAGCCTTCGCCCGCCGGCTGGATCAAGCGCGGTGATCCGGCAGCCGGCGCCACAGCTAGCGGAGCAGGCCGGCCACCGCGGCGATGCCTGCCTCGATGGCGCGCTCGCCGGTCAGCCCGAAGCCGAGCACGAGCTGCGGCGGGGCCGCGCCGCGGATCGCGCGGAACGGCGCCATCCCGTACAGGCCGACCGACCGGCGCAGCGCTTCGGCCACGACCGCGTCCTCGTCGGCGGCGTCCGGCAGGTGCGCCACCGCGTGGAAGCCGGCCGCCAGGCCGGTGAGCCGGACCTCCGGCGCGTGCCGCGCCAGCGCCCCGATGAGCGCGGCGCGCCGCCGCGCGTACACGCCGCGCATCTTGCGCAGGTGCCGGTCGTAGCGGCCCGAGCTGAGCAGGGCGGCCAGGGCGAGCTGGTCCAGGCCGGAGGTGCCGCGGTCAGGCAGCAGCTTCGCCTCGGCGACCGCGCCGGACAGCGCGGGCGGGGCCAGGACCCAGCCCAGCCGAACCGAGGGCGCCAGCGACTTGCTCACCGTGCCGAGGGTGAACACCCGGTCCGGGGCGATGCCCTGGAGCATGACCACGAGGTCCTCCGGCCTGGCCGCGGCGGCCCGGACCCGCCGCAGGTACGCCGCGAGCACCTCGCGCAGCGCGGCGCTGCCGCGCGGGTCGCCGTAGTCCAGTTCGGCCGTGGCCACCTCGCGGCACGCCTCCCGCATGGCCCACACCCAGTCTCCGCGCGGGAAGCTGGCCAGGTCCGGGACCCCGGACCGGAAGTCGGCGATCAGCCGGGGCGGCGGTGCGGGCACGGAGGACCTGGGAGCCGGCGAAGCCGCGGGGTAGGCCCGCGCCGCGACCCGGGTGGCCGAGCCGACCTGGCTGTCCAGGTACCCCTCTGACAGCAGCTGGCCGTAGCACTCCTGCACCAGGCCGCGGGACACCCTGAGCTCGCGCGCGAACTCGCGGGACGAGGGCAGCCGCTCCCCCGGCTGGAGCCTGCCGTCCCTGATCGCGTCGCGGATCCCGTCCTCCAGCTGAGACCGGAGCGGCAGTCCGCTGCCGCGGTCGAGCCGCAGGAGCAATTCCGGTCCCAGGCCGGACCACTGGATGGCCACGGAAACGGACAGTACCAGCCGGCCGGCCCGGCGCCCGGCCGCGTCAGCGTGCCGTCGCCCTCCGGGGCCGTGTCACGATGGGCAGATGCGGATCGTCAGCGTCGAATCGACAGACCTGTTCACCGGAACCGCGCAGCGCCCGCTGCAGGTGATCCGGGTCACGCTGGTGAACGAGGGGCCGGGCATGCTGGCCAGCCCGGCGATGTCCGCCACGATCGGCGTGCAGGGTGCGGGAGTGCGAGATCCCGGCCCGTTCGGTCTGGCTGACCTGAACCCCGGTGCGGAGCAGGCGTTCGAGGTCCCGGTGGAGATCGCCGTGCCCTACCAGCCGGGCAGCACACGGCGGATCACCGTCACCGTCACCAGCGGCGCGGGGCGCACCCAGGCCGAGGCCGACCTCACCGTGGCCGAACCCGGCTGGACCATGTGGATGGTCAGCCACTTCCACTACGACCCGGTGTGGTGGAACACCCAGGGCCAGTTCACCGAGGCGCGCCTGGCCCTGCCGGACGAGGACGGCGCCATGCCGGACGTCAGGAGCGCCTTCGAGCTGGTCGGCGCGCACCTGGACAAGGCCAGGCGGGACCCGGACTACAAGTTCGTGCTGGCCGAGATCGACTACCTCAAGCCGTACTTCGACGCCTTCCCGCGGGACCGCGAGGACCTGCGGCGGCTGGTGGCCGAGGGCCGGGTGGAGATCGTCGGCGGCAACTACAACGAGCCGAACACCAACCTGATCAGCGCCGAGGCCATCATCCGCAACGCGGTGTACGGCATCGGGTTCCAGCGAGACGTGTTCGGCGGCGACCCGCGCAGCGCGTGGATGCTCGACGCGTTCGGCCACGACCCGGGCTACCCGGGCCTGATGGCCGCGGCCGGCCTGACCTCCTCGGCCTGGGCGCGCGGGCCGTTCCACCAGTGGGGCCCGTCCGGCGCCGAGGGCGGCGACCGGCGGATGCAGTTCGGCACCGAGTTCGAGTGGATCTCGCCGGACGGCGCCGGGCTGCTCACGGCGTACATGGCGCATCACTACGGCGCGGGCTGGCGGCTGCACTCGCCGCCGGACCTGCAGGCGGCCGAGCTCGAGGCGTACGGGCAGTTCCGCGGGCTGGCGCAGGTCGCCACCACCCGCAACGTCCTGCTCCCGGTCGGCTCGGATCATGTCATCCCGGCCCGCTGGGCGACCGACATCCACCGCGACTGGAACCAGCGCTACGTGTGGCCCAGGTTCACCACCGCCGTGCCGCGCGAGTTCTTCGACGCCGTCCGCGCCGAGGCGTCAGGTTCCGGGGCGGCCGGCAGCGCCTGGATCACGCCGCAGACCAGGGACATGAACCCGGTGTACACCGGCAAGGACGTCTCCTACATCGACACCAAGCAGGGGCAGCGCGCGATCGAGACCGCGGTCACCGAGGCCGAACGGCTCGGCACCCTCGCCTGGCTGGCCGGTGCGCCGTACCCGCACGCGGAGCTGGACAAGGCCTGGCGGATCCTGGCCTACGGCGCCCACCACGACGGCATCACCGGGGTGGAGTCCGACCAGGTGTACCTGGACCTGCTGGGCTGCTGGCGGGAGGCCTGGGAGCTGGCCCGCGGCGCCCGCCAGGAGGCCGCGGCCTATCTGTCCGGCCGGGGACCCGGCTCCGGCCTGGCCGTCACCGTGGTCAACGGACTGGCCCGGCCGCGGGACGGGGTGGCGCGGGTCACGGTGCGGGTACCGGATGACGGCACCCGGCACCTGGAGGTGCGGGACGACGCCGGCGCGCCGGTGCGATCGGTGGCCGAGGGGGCCCGGCGGCGGCCGGACGGGTCGCTGGCCGAGGTAACCCTGACGTTCCTCGCCTCCGGCGTGCCCGCGCTGGGGCTGCGCGCCTACCGGCTGCAGGCCGCAGACGCCGGCCCGGCCGGGTGGCGGGAGACCGGGGGAACGGTGATCGAGAACGCCGCGTACCTGGTCGCCGCGGACGCCGCCCGGGGCGGCACGATCCGCGTCACCGACAAGCGGACCGGGGCCGAGGTGCTGGCCGGGCCGGGCAACGAGCTGGTCATCCAGGACGAGTACGCGCAGCACCCCAGGCACGGCGAGGGTCCCTGGCACCTGTCGCCCAAGGGCCCGGGGCTCGGTTCCGCCTCGGTCCCGGCGGCGGTGCGGCGGGAGCGCTGCGGCATCGGCTCGCGGCTGGTGGCGTCGTTCACCCTGGACGGGCTCGACGTCACCCAGGAGACGGTGCTCTGGGACCACGCCGAACGGGTCGAGTTCCGCACCCACGTGGACTCCTACGCCGGGCGCGACCGTCTCCTGCGGGTGCGCTTCCCGGCCGACGTGCCGGGCGGCCTGCCGGTCTACCAGACCGCCACGGCGGTGATCGGCCGGTCGTTCGGGGTCGTGGACGTGGACTCGGCCGACCACTGGTACACGCTGGACAACCCGGCGTACCAGTGGTTCGGGCTCGGCTCGGTGGCGCGGGTCAGGGACAGCGGCGGGCTGGCCCAGGCGATCGGAGTGGCCGAGGTCGTCTGTCCTGAGGACCCGAACGGAACGGGTGATCTGCTCCGCGACCTGCTGGTGGCGCTGGCCGCGGCGGGCGTGACCGCGACCTGCGGCCAGGCCGGCGGATCGAGGTACGGCGCGATCGACGTGGACTCCAACCTGCCCGACGTGCGGATCGCGGTCGGCGGCCCGGAGGTGAACCCGTTCACCGCCGAGGTGCTCGCCGCCGCCGGGCCCGGGTACGCCAAGACGCTGGCGGCCCGGCTGGATTCGGCGCCGGCCGCGAGGCTGTGGGTGCCCGGGTCCCGGGCCCGGGCGGACGCCTTCGGCCCGGACGCGGACGTGCGCGGGGCGGGCGACCTGCCCGTGCTGATCGTGGCGGGCGACCTGGCCGCGGCGGTCACGGACCTGATCGCGGACCTGGCCGACGCGGTGGTGGACGCCGGCGATCCGGCGGATGGCGAGGCACGGCTCAACGGGGTCAACGGGATGGTGCCGCTGGCGGACCGCTCGGTCGCGGTGCTGAACCGCGGCACCCCCGGCTGCGTGGTCACGCCGGACGGGACCCTGCACATGTCGCTGATGCGCTCGTGCAGCGCCTGGCCCTCCGGGATCTGGATCGACGGGGACCGCCGCAGCGCGCCGGACGGCAGCAGCTTCGCCTGGCAGCACTGGAGCCATACCTTCGAGTACGCGCTCGCCTCGGGTCCCGGCGACTGGCGGGCCGCGGGCTTCAGCCCGGCCGCCGAGGACTACAACCACGACCTGTTCACCGTGCCCGGCGTCGGCCCCGGCGCGGGCGGTGCCTGGCGCCTGTCGGTGGAGCCGGCCACGGTCACGCTCGGCGCGCTCAAGCCGCGCGGGAACCCGCTCGCCGCCGGCCGGGTGAACGCGCTGGCCGGGGGGGACACCGTCACGGTGCGGCTGCGGGAGACCAGCGGGCGGCCGGTCACCGCGCGGGTACGGTTCCCCGGCGTCGTGGCGGCGTGGCTGACCGACCTGCTGGAGGAGGCTGACGGCGCTCCGCTGCCGGCGGAGAACGACACGGTTCTTGTCGATTTGCCGGCATTCGGTACGGCTACCGTGGCGCTGCGAACCAGCTCGAGCGGCCCAGCGGGGGCCGCGGGGACGGACCTGGTGCAGCCTGTCTACGCGCGTTACTGGCTGCACGGGAAGGGGCCGGCGCCGGCCGGGAACCTGCCGGTCGCGGTGCACTTCTCCCCGGTCAGGGTGGCCCTGCCGGACCCCGGTGAGGCGGCGGCGCTGACGCTCACCGTGGGCTGCGGGGCCGAACCCGCCTCGGGCACGGTGCAGCTGACCGCGCCCGCCGGGGTGACGGTGTCTCCCGGCACGGACCTGCGCTACGACCTGTCTCCCGGCGGCTTCGCGGCCTGGGACGTTTCGGTACGGGTGCCGCCGGGGACCGCGGCGGGCCGGTATTTCGTGGCCGCGCGGATCCGCGACGACCTCGGCCAGCTGATCGAGGACACGGCCATGGTCGCGGTCGGCGAGCGGCGCTGGCCCGATCCCGGGCTGCCGCCTGAGGAGACGCTCGAGCTGATGCAGGCCGACTACGCGGCCGGCGCGGCCGAGGCGGACGTGGCCGTGCTCACCCCGGAGCTGCGGCTGACCCCGGGGAGCCACGGCGAGCTGCAGGTCCGCGTGACCAGCGGGCTGGCATCGGAGCTGCACGGGGAGGCCCAGCTGGTCTCGCCGTTCGGCAGCTGGGACATGCTCGGGCCGCGGACGCAGGGATTCAGCGTCGCGCCGGGCGCGAGCACGGTGCTGCGCTTCATGGTGAACGTACCGGTGACCGCGCGTCGCGCACGGTGGTGGGCGCTGGTGAAGGTCATGTACTACGGCCGGGTCCGGTACACCGAGGCGATAAATGTCGACATCGAGCCAGCGAACTGACCTAGCTACGCTGCGTGCGAGCAGATACGGTGAGAGACTCTAGTTTGTTCCCTATTTCAAGCGTGAGACTTCCAGAGGGCCCATGCCGTCCGCTACCGCGATACTCACCGGCAACCTGCCAGCGGAGCCGAACAGCTTCATCGGCCGGGAGCGGGATCTGGCCGAGCTGGCCAAGCTGCTGGCTGAGGTCCGCGCGCTGACCCTCAGCGGGCCGGGCGGCATCGGCAAGACGCGGCTGGCGGTTCGGCTGGCCCGCGACGTGCTCTGCGGTGGCGCGGACGACGGCGAGAGCCCGGGCGACCTGGACGAGGCCTGGCTGGTCGAGCTGGCCGACTGGGACGGCCCGGTCGCCCAGGCGGTGGCCGCCACGCTGGGGGTCCGCGAGGAGCAGGGGGTTCCGCTGGCGCAGACGCTGGCCGAGGCGCTGCGCTCGCGGCGCATGCTGCTGATCCTGGACACCTGCGAGCACCAGGTCAGCGACTGCGCGACGCTGGTGCAGCTGCTGCTGGCCCGGTGCCCGTGGCTGCGGATCATCGCCACCAGCCGGGAGCCGCTGCGGGTGCGGGGCGAGACGGTGTGGCGGGTGCCGCCGCTGGACCTGCCGCCCGACGACGCCCGCGACGCCGAACTGGCGGCGCACGAGGCGGTCCGGCTGTTCGCGGCCCGCGCCGCGGAGGCCCGGCCCGGGTTCAGGCTGACCACGGAGAATACGGCCTCGGTGGCCCGGCTGTGCCGGACGCTGGACGGCATCCCGCTGGGCATCGAGCTGTCCGCGGCCCGGGTGCGGGCGCTGTCGGTGGAGCAGATCGCCGACCGGCTGCGGGACCGGTTCCAGCTGCTGAACTCGGGCGACCGGACCGCGCCGCTGCGGCAGCAGACGCTGCGGGCCACCGTGGACTGGAGCTATGAGCTGCTGGACGAGGCCGAGCAGATGCTGCTGCGGCGGCTGGCCGTCTTCTCCGGCTGGAACCTGGACATGGCCGAGCAGGTGTGCTCGGACGAGGCCATCGAGGCCGACGCGGTGCTCGGGCTGCTCATCTCGCTGATCGACAAGTCGCTGGTCGTGCTGGACGGCGAGGCGGCGGGCGATGCCAGGTACCGGCTGCTGGACACGATCAGGGAGTACGCCGCCGAGGGGCTGAAGGCCGCAGGCGAGAAGGGAGCGCTGGCGCTGCGGCACGGGGACTGCATCCTGGCTCTGGTGGAGGAGACGGCCGACCGGATGTTCAGCCGCGGCGAGCCGCCCTGGCCGGTGCGCCGGGCGGTGTTCCGCCGCGGCATCGCCGAGTACGGCAACTTCCGGATCGCGCTGGCGACCTCGCTGGATCTCCAGCACGCGGACGAGGGCCTGCGGCTGTGCATCGGGCTGCGCAACATGTGGCTGCCGCACGGCGATGCCCGCGAGGCGGCCACCTGGCTCGACCGGTTCCTGGTCCTGCCCGGCGGGCCGGTGTCGCCTCAGGTGCGCGGGCGGGCCCTGGCGGTCCGCGCGGAGATCGCCTTCGACCTGCAGGACTACGGCACGCTGGAGCGCTGCGCGACCGAGAGCCTGGAGCTGAGCCGGGCCAGCGGCGACGATTTCCCGGTGCCGACCGCGCTGCGGGTGCTCGGCCAGGCGGCGGCCCGGGCGGGCCGGGCCGGTGACGCGGTGGCCTACATCGAGGAGGCCGTGGCGGCGGCCGATGCGGCGGGCAACGACTGGGAGGCCGGGCTCACCCAGGCCACCAAGGCGGCCATCGCCGTCCGGCAGGGCACGTTCAGGTCGGCGCAGCGCGCGTATGAGACCGCGCTTGAGGTGCTGGCCGACAACAACCGCTGGGGGGTCGCCCAGGTCGAGTACGGGATGGGCACCCTGGCCAGGACCCGCGGCGACGCGGACGAGGCGACCCGGTACTTCACCGAGGCCATGGAGATCTTCCGTGAGCTCGACGCCCGGCCGGAGATCGCCCGCTGCCAGGCCGGCATCGGCAGGATCGCGGTCATCAGCGGCGATTTCGACCAGGCGGCCGAGGCCCTGGCGGAGGCGCTGCGGCTGAACCAGATAGGCGGGCAGCGGCTCGGCATCGCCCGGGGCCTGGAGGCGTTCGCCGCGCTGGCGGCGGCGCGGCAGCAGCCGGAGCGGGCGGCCCGGCTGGCCGGCGCGGCTTGCCAGCTGCGCGAGTCCCTCGGGCACGGAACGGGCATCGGCCCGCGGATCGAGGAGGTGCTCGAGTTCGCGCGCGGCCGGCTCGGCACCTCGGCCGCCGCGGCCCTGTTCGCCGAGGGGCGCGAGCTGACCGCCGAGGACGCCGTCGGCTTCGCGCTCGGCCCGGACCAGGACCAGCCCGTGCCGGGACCCTCGGCGGCCACCGAACCCGCCTGGACCGACCCGGCCAGGCTGGCCGGCGTCGCGCGGCGCGGCTCCGCCCCGTCGGGCCCGTCTGCCCCGCTCACCCCGCGCGAGCACGAGATCGTGACGCTGATCGCCCAGGGGCTCTCCAACCGGCAGATCGCCGACGAGCTGGTGATCAGCCCGGCGACCGCGGCGCGGCACGTGGCCAACATCCTGGCCAAGCTCGGCTTCAGCTCGCGTACGCAAGTTGCCTCATGGGCCACCCGCCACGAGCCGTCCGGCTGAGGCCGCGTGCACATGTGCACGCCGGCCCGCCTCCTGAGCCCGGCGATATGCACACCGGAATACACAGTTCGGCGCATGTGCCGCCGTCCGCTACGCCCTAGCGTTCAACTGTCGCTATCACACGGTGGCGCCGGGGCCTGATACCCGGCGCCGGGCTGGTTCCCAAGGGGGGGTGGAAGCCGGCCAGCCAACGGCAGCGGCCGGGCGGGTCCCGGTTCCACGCCAGGACCCGCCTGTTGTAAACAGCCAGGCTGGGAGGTTCTGGTGGAACGCGGCGTCAGTACCGGGGAACGCACGGAGGCAGGCCAGCTCTTGGAGAGCGCAGACTCGCCGGACCGCGCTGTGACCGGGCGCATCCTGGAAATCGCGGACGGGGCCGGCTACCGCGCCGCCCTCATCGACGCCACCGACGGTTCGGTGACCGCCTGGCCGCGGTTCGCCAGCACCGTCCGGGCGGCCGCGGACGGTCTGGCCCGGCGCGGCCTGGCCGCAGGTGACACGGTCGGCGTGTTCGTCCAGGACGCCGCCAGCGCGGCCATCGCGGTCAACGCGATCAGGGCCGCGGGCGCCCGCGCCTGCCTGATCCGGTCCGACGCGAGCCCGGCGGACATCGCCACCCGGCTCAACGCGTGCGGCACGCGGGTGCTGATCACCTCGGCTCCGCTCGCCGGACCCGCCGTCGAGGGCGCGGACCGATCCCGGGTGCGGCAGGTCATCGCGTTCGGGGAGGCGGCGGGCACGACCCCGTTCAGCTCGCTGCTCAGCTCCGGCCCGCACAGCCAGCCGGAGGAGCACGCGGCCGCCGAGCCCGGCTTCGCCGCCAAGCCCGGTTTCACGCATGAGTCTGGCCGTCCGGAGGGGAACGGCCTGGTTCATGAGCGAGACCTGGCCGATCCCGGCGAACCGGGCTCGGGCCGCGGGCTGACCTACCGCGACATGGTGGTGGCCTGCCCGCCGTGCGGCGGCGGGCAGGCCTACATCTCCTACCTCGACCTCACCCTGCTGACCGGCGCCACCCTGGTGGCGGCGCCGCTCCCGCTGCTGCAGGCCGCGATCCGGATGTACAAGGGCTCCGCCGCGATCGTCCCGGAGGGCACCGCGGTGCCCGGGCTCACGCCGGCCCGGATCTACCCGGTCGCCTTACCCCGGCCGCCTTACCCCGGGCCCCGCTAGGATGCGATGGCCTCTTCCTGCGCCCGCGGCGCGGGCGCCGGAGCGGGCCCGAGCCGCCTGGTCCTGATCAGGGCGATGATGACCAGCAGGCTGCACACGTCGAGCAGGGCGGCGATGCCGAACGCGACCCCGATGCCGTGGGTGACCGCATGCGGGGTGACCGCGTGGCCGCTGGCGGTACCGTACACCGCCACCAGCACCGCGAGGCCCAGCGAGCCGCCGACGAGCTGGAGCATGTTCACCAGGCCGGAGGCGGCGCCGGAATCGGCCGCCGGCACGCCGGCCAGCGACGCGGTGGTCAGCGGCACGAATACCAGGCCCATCCCGAGGCCGACCAGCAGCATCGGGCCGAAGATGCCCGACCAGTAGCCTGTTTCCGCGGACACCCGGGACAGCCAGGCCATCGCGGCGATCGCGGGCACCATCCCGGTGATCATCAGGGGCTTCGGACCCAGCAGCGGCATGAGCCTCGGGGCGGCCCGGGACGCCGCGAACAGCGCGACGGTCATCGGCAGGAACGCCACCCCGGCGCGGAGCGGGCTGAAGTCCATGATCTTCTGCAGGAACAGGGTGAGGAAGAAGAACATCCCGAACATGCCCGCGATGAGCAGCAGCCGGGCGATGAACGAGCCCGCCCGGCTGACGTCGGTGAACAGGCGCATCGGGGTGATCGGCTGGCGGGCCCGGGTTTCGGTGACCACGAACAGGACGAGCAGGACCGCGGCCGTGCCGAACGCGGCCAGGGCCAGCTGGTCGTCCCAGCCGCCGGCCGCGACCCGGATGAACCCGTACACCAGCGATGTCACGCCCGCGGTGGCGGTCAGCGCGCCCGCCAGGTCGAAGCGGCCGGGCTGCCGCGGTGTTTCGGCGACGAACCGCGGCGCGACCGCGACCACGGCCAGGCCGATCGGCACGTTGATGAACAGCACCCACCGCCAGGACAGCCATTCGGTGATCACCCCGCCGAGCACCAGGCCCAGCGAGGAGCCGCCGGTGATCACGCCCATGTAGATGGCGAGCGCCCGGGTCCGCTCCCGGCCCTCGGGGAAGCTGGTCACGATCAGCGCGAGCACGGCCGGCGCGGCGAACGCCCCGCCCACCCCCTGCAGCGCCCGGGCGGCCAGCAGCAGGCCCGGCGTGGTCGCGAGGCCCCCGGCCAGCGACGCCAGGGTGAACACGCTGATGCCGGCGATGAACATCCGCCGCCGGCCGAGGATGTCGCCGGCCCGGCCCCCGAGCAGCAGCAGGCCGCCTGACGTCAGCGTGTACCCGTTCAGCACCCAGGACAGGCTGGTCGCGGAGAAGTGCAGGCTGGCCTGGATATGCGGCAGCGCGATGTTCACCACCGTCATATCCAGGATGATCATGAGCTGGGCGCCGAGCATGATGGCCAGCGCGATCCCGGGCCGTCCGTAGCGCGTACGGCCTCTTGTAACCCCGTTGACCCCTCTGGCATCTTCAGCCCCATGCGGAGCATGCGAAGAAGACAAGATGCCTCCATAGTTGTCTGGTCATGCAGGCCTCCGGTGGCTGACAGACCGCTGGCCGGGCGGTACCATCGGGAATGAAGCGGAGGTCTACTCCGGTTAACTATACGGAGGCAGCCTCCGTTTCGCAACCTTATTATCCCGGCTCGCCGAGCCACCGGCAGGCCGGACCCGGAGCCCGTTAACCTCGAAGCGATGACCAGGACATCTGACCAGCTACCGCCGCGGCCCGCCGAGCAGTTGCGCGCCGACGCGCGGCAGAACCACGCCCGGCTGATCGCGGCGGCCACGACCGCGTTCGCCGAACGGGGCGCCGACGCGCCCCTCGAGGACATCGCCCGGCGCGCCGGGGTGGGCATCGGCACCCTCTACCGGCACTTCCCCACCCGGCTCGACCTGCAGGCCGCTGTCTTCCGCAGCCAGGTGGGCGCGGTCTGCGGCGAAGCGGACGAGTTGCTCGAGAAGGCGCCGCCGGGCGAGGCGTTCAGCGCCTGGATGCGCTCCCTGGCCGGCTACCTGGTGACCAAGCGCGGCTTGTCGCACGCGCTGATCGAGGCGGTCGGCGTCGAGTCCGAGCTGATCTCGTCCTGCTGGATGGCGATGCGCCAGACCACCGAGCGGCTGCTGGCGAACGCGCAGGAGGCCGGCGTGATCCGGCCGGACGTGGACGCCACCGACGTGATGCGACTGGTGCACGGGGTGAGTGTGAGCACGGAGAAAGCGCCGGAACGGTCCGAGATGCTGCTCTCCGTGATGCTCGACGGCCTCCGCACGCATCCTTCCTGACCCATTGAAAGGGCCTATTCAGAGGGCGGGGGGACGGTTTTCGTAGGGGGTGCTGAGGACGACGGTGGTACGGGTGGACACGCTGGCGATGGTGCGGATCTGCTGGAGCAGGTCTTCAAGCGCGGCGGGCGAGGTCACCCGGACCTTGAGGATGTAGCTCTCGTCGCCCGCGACGCTGTGGCAGGCCTCGATGGCCGCCAGGTGTTCGAGCCGCTGGGGCACGTCGTCGGGGGCGGCGGCCTCGAACGGCTTGATGGACACGAAGGCCGTCAGCGGGAGGCCCACGTCGACCGGGTCGAACACGGCGACATACCCCTTGATCACGCCGTCCTGCTCGAGCCTGCGTACGCGCTGGTGAACCGCTGACACCGAAAGGCCCGCCTGTCTGGCCAGCTCGGTGAAGCTCATCCGGCCGTTGCGGGTCAGCAGCGATACGATCTTGCGGTCGATCTCTTCCACGAGGTCACGTTAGCGCCAACGGTGCCTGGGCCGCAGCATCGCGCGGGCCGTGGGAAAATGTAGGGATGCAGCGGAACCCGGAGGAACTCTACAAGCTCGGTCCGGCCGCGCCCGGCATCGCAGGCGCACCGATGTTGAACTACCTGGAGGGCTTCATCGACGCGGGCACGGCGGGCCGCTTGCTCGCCGAGCACCTGCTGCGCGCCTTCCCGCACGAGACGGTGGCGCGGTTCGACACGGACAGGCTGATCGACTACCGGTCGCGGCGCCCGCTGATGACCTATGACAACAGCCGCTGGGAGAGCTACGAGCCGCCCGAGCTGGCCCTGCACCTGCTGCACGACCAGGGCGAGCGCCCGTTCCTGCTGCTGACGGGCCCGGAGCCCGATCACGAGTGGGACTTGTTCACCCGGGCCGTGCTGGCCATCGCGGCCCGCCTGGAAACCGGTCCCGCGATCAGCT
>Ga0335081_10004837_pt1 | contig 21284 bp, 21 predicted proteins | sample Lox_Sample_35_FD_206713 | JGI IMG/M metagenome (GOLD analysis project Ga0335081, IMG submission 206713) | Soil microbial communities from Loxahatchee National Wildlife Refuge, Florida, United States - Lox_Sample_3.5 | ecosystem: Environmental > Terrestrial > Soil > Wetlands | place: USA... | reverse complement strand
CCGAGCGCAGGAAGCGCGGGCACGGCAGGCGCAGCCGCCGCCCGCAAGCTTGTCGAAGGAGACGTCAGCCGTCTAGCTGCTGGCGGGAATGCCGCGAACGACCGTCGTCAATGACGAGAGGCTCGAGGCGCGCGATGATCGATGGCTTCGCGACCGTCAGCCGGCTGCCGCGGCTTCCACGCGCGCGCAAGGCTCTGCGCCTCCTCGAGTCACCGCAGCGTCATCTTCCTCGCCACGATGTCGCGATTCCTGATCGCCCGGAGCGCGCTTCTCGGTCGCTGAAGCAGCGAAGCCCACAGCGGCGAGATTGAGCCGTTTGTGCGCCTGGATGTAGTTCTGCGGAACCCCCGGCTGAAGAAGTACATGATACCGCTTGAGCGCCTCGGCATAGTCCTGGGGCAGACCAGAACCGCGCTCGTACATGACTGCGAGATTGAACGGTGCGTGAGGGCTTCCCTGGATGGCCGCTCGGCGATGCCACTCCACGGCTTCCGCATGGGTCCTGGGCCACGCCGCGTCCATGCTCGTACATGAAGCCGAGGTTGATCGACGTCGTCCCTAGGCACGCTCTTGCCGGTGCGGTGCATGTGGGCCAGCGCGTACTGCGCGGGGGGATAGCCCTTGTTGGCGAAAATGCGGAACCAATGGGCGGCTTCGACCGCATCGCGCCGAGTGCCCAGACCTTCCGCGGAGGTCAAACCGACGTCGTAGCGCGACTCGGCTTCGCCCGCAACGTAGAGCACCAGGCGAAGCGGCGGGAAATTCGCGATCATACGGACCTGCGTCATAGAAGCATCCCACCTGTTTCGGTCGCCAAGCCCGATGCCAGCGAGATCGACTGGGAATTCTTACCACATTCGGCAATGCCGTCATTAACCGATGATTGATCTCCATCCCAGAGGCCGATCCGCGCAACGCTGGCGCCGTCGGCCCATTGAACGGCTGTGACTGCCGACCGGGCGAACCGCCGTTCGCCAGGCCCGCTGTCCATCCTGCGCGTCGGCGTCATATCGCTCGCGGTCGCCATGGGGATCGGGCGTTTCGCCTTCACGCCGCTGCTGCCGCTGATGGTGCGCGACCACGCGATTGATGCCGCGACCGGCTCCGAATGGGCGGCGGCGAACTACGCCGGCTATCTCATCGGCGCGATGACGGCCGCACGGATGGGCCGGCGAATCCTGCCGAGCCTGCGTGCGGCGCTGATCGGGATCGCGCTGTCCACGATACTGGTCGCCTTCGTCCAAGGGGCGGTGCTCGGGGCGGCGCTGCGCTTCGCGGCGGGCGTATTCAGCGCCTGGGTGCTGGTCCTGGCGAGCAGCTGGTGCCTCGCCGAGCTTGCGCGTCGCGGCGAGGTGCGCGCGGGATCGTGGATCTACACCGGCGTGGGTCTGGGCATCGCCCTGGCAGGCGTGGTGGCCTGGCTCGGCGGCAGGCAGGCGGCTTGGCTGCTGTGGCTCGAGCTGGGGCTTCTAGCGGCGCTCGGCGCGGCGTACGCCTTGGCCGCGCTTCCGCGAACGAGCGCCGACCGTCCCGCTGCAAGCGTTACGGCGCACGGGCGCCCGCCGGGAAGCTGGAAGCTCGTGATCTGCTACGGCGCGTTCGGGTTCGGCTACATCGTGCCGGCGACCTTCCTGCCCGCGCTCGCGCGTGAGCAAGTCGACGACCCGCTCGTCTTCGGTGTCACCTGGCCGCTGTTCGGTATCGCCGCCGCGCTATCGGTCGCCGTCGTGGCGCGACTGCTGTCGGCCGCGCCACGGCGCCGCCTCTGGGCGGTGGCGCAGGGGGCGATGGCGGTCGGCACCGGGCTTCCGGTCCTTAGCGAAAGCCTCTGGTTGCTGGCGCTCTCTGCGCTGCTCGTTGGCGGAACGTTCATGATCACTACCATGGCGGGGCTGCAGATGGCCCGCGAGCTCATGCCACGCGATCCCACGCCGCTGCTCGCCAGGATGACCGCCGCTTTCGCCGCCGGACAGATCGCCGGGCCGCTGCTGGTGCGCGCGCTGCAGTTTCAGCCGGCAACCGGGGCCGCGGGAGTGAGCGCGGCCAGCGCGATCGCCGCGCTGGTGCTGGCGCTCAGCGCACTGTGGCTTTGGCTCGGAAAGGGAAGCGCCTGAGGCAGGCTGTCGGTAGACCTACGACGGCATCCGGCCGGTCGGGTCAGGGCGTGCGACGAAAAGCATTCGCTGCATCACACGGTCCCGGTATACGAACGCGTGCGTAAGCGCGGCCAGCACGTGGCACGAGGATCACCGCCAGCAGGACCCAGACGATGCTCTGGTGTGTCTCGCCGATTCCCCTGCCGATGGGCGAGCCCTGCGCGACCAGGGCTGGCAAGGGAGCGAGGTCGAAGAAGGTGAGCGACCAGCCGCGGGCCGAGGCGTAGAACCAGCCGGTAAGCGTGGTCACGAGCACGAGAAGATAGAGCAGCCAGTGGACGCCCGCGGACCCGCTCCGCTGCCAGCGTGGCAGCTGCGCCTCGGGCGGAACGGGGTGAGTGAGGCGCCAGAGAAGCCGCACGACGATCAGGCCGAGCACCACGATGCCGGTGGAGATATGAACGTGCATGGCGAGACCAGGCTGTATCCCGCGCCTGATCGACGGCATGATCCAGCCGATCGCGAACTGCAGGACCAGTATGCCGGCGATGAGCCAGTGCAGGACCTTGGCGACAGTCGTGTATTGCGCTTCTTCGGGTCGCATGGGTTGGCGCGAGGTCCAGCCAGGCGCGGGAAAATGCAACGGCCCGCCGGAGGGAGCATGGGCCGTCTGCCGCCGCATTATCGCAGGCCCACCGTGGCCGCGCCAAGCTCCGAACCGGAGCGCTGCAACGACTCATTCGCAAGCGCTCCGATGAATCGAAGCGCCGCAGTCATTTCAACGGACTTGTCGAAGAAGCGATCGGCGCCGAGCTCCTCGCTCAATCGCTCGTACTCGGCGCAGGCGTGATTGGTGAGGACGACCTTGACCGCCGATGCGCTCCAATCGAAGCCGCGCAGCGCCCGCAGGACGTCGAATCCGCTCCCCGACGCGAGCGAAATGTCGATGACGACCACGTCGGGCCGAAGGGCGGACAAGTCGGCGATGGCCTTCCCGGACTGTGCGGTCCAGCCGACGATTTGGGCTCCGGCCTGGGTGATCGCCGCGCCGAACAGCGCCCGCAGAATTGGGGAATCTTCCACCACGTAAACCCGCAACGGTCCGGCCATCGTGCTGCCTCGCCTGCAACAGGACGCAGCAAGAGTAAACGCCACGCGGCGCCGCACCGGCAATCAGCGCGCCGCTGATTTCGATGTAGGACGATCCCGGAATCCCCTTGATCTGCAGGCACTTGCCAGCGCCGATGGGATTCCAGCATGGGACACACAGGCGTCGATGGCTCCGGCGCGACGTGTAACAAGTAGCGTCGCTAGGCCGAATCCCAAGCGAATCCTTCCGTCCGCGCCTACGAAAATTCAGCGGCGGCCGGACAGACACCGCTAGAGGCCGGTGGTTACGATGGCATCGGTTTCTTGAGCAGCTGAACATGAGCGACAACATCGTCAATCGCGGAGGACCGGACCGATCGCCCGTCGACGCACGCGAGCTGCTCGAGCGGTGGATGAGCAGCCGCGCCCGATCGACGCAAGGCGTGGGCAACTCGCTCGGGGACCGGGTCCGCTGGATGATGTCCCAGTCGAGAGCGGACAGCGGAAACCGGCAGCGCGCGAGATAACAGGCGTTCGTACCCGCGCGAGCCTTCGGTCACGAAGCCCGCGCGGGGGACGCAGGCCCATGTGGCAACTTGTCGGGGGGAAGCGCGGGCGTCCGTGCCGGCGCGGCGAGCGGAACCACTGACACCGCTCCTTGGCCCTTGAGCAAGGCACGCGCCGGCGGCGGCGACTTCGCTTCCGCCGCCTGCGGCTCACACGCCGCCGCGCTGGATTCATTCGGCCGCCCGCGCCACAATCCGGGCCGTGGCCCCACTGGCGAACCTCCGGCGGACCCTCGCCATGGGGCGATCCGCCGCCGTCGCGTTGGCGCTCTGCGTCGCCGTGTCCTTCGGCTGCGGCAAGACCGAGCGCGGCGGCCCGACGGCGGAAGGCGCGCCGGCGAAGACCAGGGGCGCACGGATCGTTGATCTGCCCGTCGATTTCCCCAGGGACGTGCCGCTCATCAAGGACGCCACCGTCAAAGTCGCCATGTCGCAGGGCAACCGGATGGTGGTCCATCTTTACACGTCGAGTCCCGTCGCCGAGGCGGCCAAGTTCTACAACGAAGCTCTCAAAGGGCAGGGCTGGCAGATCGAGAGCAGCACGATCGCTTCGGATATGTCGACCTTGTCGGCGAGGAAAGGCAGGAGCCTGTGCGGGGTGACCGTGTCGAAGGAGGGGCGCGGGACGCTCATTCGGCTCGCCGTTTCGGAAGCAGGTTCGTAAGCGGAAAGCCGGAGGCAAGGTTGATGGGCGCACCGCGCTTCATGCTGGTTCCCGGCGCACCGGCACCGGTTGCGCCCTTCTCGCACGCCGTCGAAGTCGACGGGTGGGTCTTTCTCACCGGCCAGATGCCCACCGAGCCGAACGACGACGGTGCACCGCTGCCGGCCGGGATCGAGGCGCAGACCCGGCGGGCGATGGACAACCTGGCGCTCGTGCTGGAGGGCGTCGGGCTCACGCTCGAGCACGTCGTGGCCGCGCGCGTCTTCCTCACGCACTTCGAGCGCGACTACGCGCCGATGAATCGCGTGTATCGCTCGTACTTTCCCGCGGATCGCCTGCCGGCGCGCACCTGCGTGGGCGTGACAGGTCTCGCGCGCAACGCGCTGGTGGAGATCGACTGCATCGCGCGTCGGCCCGAGCGCCTATGACCGCGCGCCTGTGCGTGATCGCCGGCGCGATCGCGCTCGCCGCCGGTGTGGTGCTGGGCGCCTTCGGCGCGCACGCGATCAAGGGGCGCATCGGCGCGGAATCGTTCTCGATCTACCAGACGGCGGTCCAGTATCACTTCTGGCACGCGCTCGGTCTGCTCGGCGTGGGGATCCTCATGGCGCAATGGCCCGGGGCGCAGACGCTGGCGTGGAGCGCATGGCTGCTGATCGCCGGACTAATCCTGTTCGCGGGAAGTCTCTACGCGCTCGCGCTCACCGGAGCCGCGTGGCTGGGCGCGATTGCACCATTCGGCGGCGCCGCGTTCATCGCGGCGTGGCTGGTCGTCGCTTGGGCGGCGCTCAAGGCGCCATCCTGAGATGGCTTAGGGCTTCGTGGTGCGGACGGCGATGGCCTCGCTTCGAGCGGCGGCCTCCGACTGACGCATTGCTGACGAAATCGCGAACCGCCCCGGGGGCTATGCTGCCGGCCGCTTGTGGAGCATGCCCTCGACGTAGAGACTCTCCACGAGCGATACGATCACGATCGTCAGCGGCACCGCGAAGAGGATGCCCGGCACGCCGAACACCAGCCCGAAAGCGACGATCGCCGCGACGGCCAGCGCCGGCGGGAGGCTCGTGGCCCAGCGGTTGACCAGCGGCACGAGGACGTGGTTTTCGAGCTGCTGCACGGCGAGGGTCAGGATCAGCACATAGAGCGCCTCCTGCGGTCCCTGCGGAAAAGCGATCAGGACTGCGATCGCGCTGAACACCAGCGGACCGAACAGCGGGATGAATTCGAGCAGTGTGGCAAGCAGCGCGAGCCCGATGGCGCCGGGGATGCCCAGTAGGGTCAGTCCGGCGCCGTCCAGGACGCCAACGGCGAGCATGAGCACGATCTGTCCCAGCAGCCACTGGCGCAGCTTCTCGCCGGCCGCACCCAAGGCTTCATCCACCCGGCGCTTGGACGATTCCGGAAAGAGCCGCAGCAGGCCCTTGCGGTAGACCGCCGGATTGGCGGCGAGATAGATACCGCCGAGCAGGATCAGCACCAGAGCGCTCACCGCGCCGAAGGTGACGTGGGTGAAGGCCGCGACGCGTCCGATCGGCAATGCGCCCGACGTCGAGCCCTTGATCGCATCGAGCAGTGCGTTGCCCAGCGGGACAGAAACGAGCCAGCGCCGCGCCGCTTCGATCGCCTGCGGCAGCCGGGCGATGAGCTGTCCGATCTCCTGCCCGACGCGGGCGCCGGCCAGCCAGGCGGCGCCCACGATGACCCCGACGAACACGAGCAGCGCGATGAAGTACGCGGCCGACTCGGGCATCGGGTACACACGGCGCGCGAGGCCGGCGATCGCGAGCAGCACCGAAGCCACCACGATGGCGCCGAAGACGAGGAGAAGCACGTCGGCGAGCTGAAACAGCGCGTAGGCGATCGCAACGATTGCCACGCCGATGACGATCGGGCGCAGATACGGCTCGGTGGTTCGCATGCTGCCGACGGTTCGGCCGCGGAAGTGGAGGGCTGCGGGATCGACAGCGTTGCGGACATCGCCGTTCCGGTCGTCGTGCGGGTCGGAGCTGCTCCTACACCCGGTCCCGCTAAAGCAAGCCGCCGGGCCGGTCCGACGTCGGTCTTCGGCTACGCATGTCTCCGCTGGAATTACGCGTTGGGATCGAGCCGACTACGCACGCTTCTTGCATGACAACGTCCGCGTCCGGCGAAGAAGGAAGAATTGACCAAATGGCCGTGACTGCGCGGCAGCGCGCGCGGTAGAATTTGAAAAATCTACCCACGCGCTGAGCGTGCTGAACTTTTCCTTCTCGTCCGGGTTCGAACTTTTCGTCAGAAGGCGCTCGCGTGCGCGCCAACTCCGCTTGGCGGGCGCGCTGCGCGAACCGCCTCGCCGCCCACTGCAACAACGCTCGTATCAACGCTCGTAATACCGCGGCGCCATGCCCAGCGACGAAGCTGCCCGTTACCAGCACGAAATTCTGGCCGACGTCTCTCGGACCTTCGCGCTCACCATTCCGCAATTGCCGCCGGCACTGCGCGGCGTGGTCACGAACGCGTATCTGCTCTGCCGCATCGCCGACACCATCGAGGACGAGCCGGGACTCGCGTTCGAGGACAAGCAGCGCTTCCACGCGCTGTTCATCGACGTCGTCAACGGCGACGGTAGCCCCGAAGCTTTCGCTCGCGAGCTGACGCCGCTGCTCGCCGCGAGCGATGCCGAGCGCGATCTCGTCCAGCACACCCCGCTCGTGCTGCAGATGACCCGGCGCTACGGGCCGCGGCAGCGGGCGGCGTTGAGCCGCTGCATCGCCGTCATGTGCGAAGGCATGCCGCGGTTCCAGCGCAGCGCGAGCCTGGACGGCCTCGCCGATATCGGGCAGATGCGCGAGTACTGCGACGTCGTGGCCGGCGTCGTCGGGGAGACCCTCACCGAGCTGTTCTGCGCGTACGCGCCCGACATGGCGCGCCACCGCGATCTCATGCTCGAGCTGGGGGTGTCGTTCGGCCGCGGCCTGCAGATGACCAACATCCTGAAGGACTTCTGGGAGGATCACGATCGCGGCGTGTGCTGGCTGCCGCGCGATGTCTTCGCGCGTTACGGCGCGAGCCTGGCCGAGGTGAGCCGTGAGCGGCTGCCGGCGTGCTTCTGCACGGTGTACGGCGAGCTCATCGCCGTGGCGCACGGGCATCTGTGCGACGCGCGCGAGTACACGCTGCTCATTCCGGCGCGGGAAACCGGGGTCCGCGGCTTCTGCACCATCGCCCTCGCGCTCGCGCTGTCGACGCTCCAGTGCATCAACGCGCGCCGCGACTTCACCGCCGGCAGCCAGGTGAAGGTATCGCGCCAGGTCGTCGCGAGCACCGTCTTCGCGACCAAACGCTTCGCCGCCGACGACGCGGCGCTTGGGCGCTGGCTGGACGGCTTGGCCGAGGGACTCCCGCAGCCGCTCGGCGAGAGAGCTCCGCCGCGACGCCCGGCCGAGCCGGCACACGGCCCGGCGCTGCGCGACAGCGAGCGCGCCGAAGCGGTCGGCGTGTGAGCCCGCCATGCAGACCTCGATCGAGTCGCGGCCGGGCCGTCGGATCGCGTTCCGCCGGCGGGAAGCTTCGCGAGAGACGCTCGCCCCGGTAGACGCTGCGCTAGCCCGAGCGCGCGCCGCGATCGTCGGTCTCCAGAACGCGTCGGGCTTCTGGTGCCACGAGCTCGAAGCCGACTGCACGATTCCGGCCGAGTACGTGCTGATGCTGCACTACTTCGGCGAGACCGATCCGGCGCTGGAAGCCGGCATCGCGAACTACTTGCGCGCGCGCCAGGGCAGGGACGGCGGCTGGCCGCTCTACGACGGCGGCGCGATGGACGTCAGTTGCAGCGTCAAGGCGTATTTCGCGCTCAAGCTTTCAGGCGACTCGCCGGAGGCGCGGCACATGCGCCGCGCCCGGGAGGCGATCCTCGCCCGCGGCGGCGCCGCGCGCGCCAATGTGTTCACGCGCATCGCGCTCGCGCTCTTCGGCGAGCTGCCGTGGCGCGGGGTGCCGTTCGTCCCGGTGGAGATCGTCCTGCTGCCCCGCTGGTTTCCCTTTCATCCTCTCAAGGTCTCGTACTGGTCGCGCACGGTCATGATTCCGCTGTCGGTGCTAACCAGCCTGAAGCCCCGCGCGAGGAACCCGCGCGGCGTGTCGGTGCGCGAGCTTTTCACCACCGCGCCCGAGAACGAGAGGCAGTACTTTCCCGTCCGCTCGCCGTTGAATCGCGTCTTCATCGCCGTCGACGCGTTGCTCCGCCGCTGCGAGCGACTGCTGCCGAAGGCGCTGCGCGCGCGAGCGCTGCGCTGCGCGGAAGACTGGATCGTCGAGCGGCTGAACGGCCGGCACGGGCTCGGCGCGATCTTTCCCGCCATGGTCAACGCGGCCGAAGCGCTGGAACTGCTGGGTTATCCACCCGATCACCGGCTTCGCCTGGAAGCGCGCCAGGGGCTCGCCGACCTTCTGGTGCGCCACGGTAGCGAAGCGTACTGCCAGCCGTGCTTCTCCACCGTCTGGGACACCGCGCTCACCTGCCTCGCGCTCGAGGAGGACGACGACGCTCCCGCGGAGACGCTCTCGCGGGCGTTAGAGTGGCTCGCGGAAAAACAGCTTCTGGAAGCCTCGGGTGACTGGCGCGCGTCGCGCCCGCAGCTCAAAGGCGGCGGATGGGCGTTCCAGTTCGAGAATGCGCACTATCCGGATCTCGACGACACCGCCGTGGCGGCCTGGGCGATGCACGCCGCGCCGGACGCCGAGCGCCATCGCCCGGCCATCGGGAGGGCGGCCGACTGGCTCGTCGGCATGCAGTCGAGCAACGGCGGCTTCGCCGCGTTCGACGTCGACAACGATCACGCATGGCTGAACGAGATTCCCTTCGCCGATCACGGTGCGCTGCTCGATCCCCCGACGAGCGACGTCACCGCGCGGGTCGTTACGCTGCTCGCCAGGCTCGACCGGCCGCAGGACCGGCCCGCGCTCGAGCGCGCGCTCGGCTTTCTGCGCCGCGAGCAGTGCCCGCACGGTTGCTGGTTCGGCCGCTGGGGAACGAACTACATCTACGGAACGTGGTCGGTGCTGACCGCCTTCGCGGCCGCGCGAATCCCGCCCGAAGTTCCCGAGGTGCGGCGCGCGGTCGCGTGGCTCGAGTCGTGCCAGCGCGCGGACGGCGGCTGGGGCGAGACCAACGACAGCTATTTCGATCCGGCGCTCGCGGGATCGGGATCGCGCAGCACCGCCTGTCAGACCGCGTGGGCGCTTCTCGGTCTGATGGCGGCCGGCGATGCCGGCAGCGACGCCGTTGCCCGCGGCGTGCGCTACCTCATGCGCACGCAGCGAGCCGGCCGCTGGCATGACCGCGAGTTCAACGCGCCCGGTTTTCCGCGCGTGTTTCATCTGAAGTACCACGGCTACAGCCAGTATTTCCCCTATTGGGCGCTGGCCCGCTATCGCCATGCCTTTGACCGCGCTCGCTGAACCGCTCGGCATCGTGGTCGCGATGTCGATGGAGGCGCGAAGCCTGTGCCCGATGCCGTCTCGTCGGGCGGGGCGCACGCTCGTCGCGCTCGACGGGCTTGCGATCTCGGGACTCGGCGCGCAGCGTGCCGCGGCCGCGGCGGAGCGTCTGGTCGCGGGCGGTGCGAGGCGGCTCGTCAACATCGGCGTCGCCGGCGGGCTCCTCGCGGGGTTGCGGCCGGGAGACCTGATCGTTCCTGAGGCGATCGTCGACGCCGACGAGCCGTCGACGACCTTGCTTCCGGATGCTGCGCTGCGCGAGCGCATCGTCGGGGCCCTGCGCAGCAGCCTGCCGGTGCGGGGCGGCGTGCTTGCGACCACCGCGCAGCCGGTGCTTTCCTCCCAGGCTAAGCAGGCGCTATGGAGGCGTCTCTTGGCCGCGGCGGTGGACCTGGAAGCGGCCGCGATCGCCCGCGTCGCGGCGCGCCTGGGCGTGCCCTTCGCCGCCATCAAGTCGATCTGCGATCCGGTCGAGCGTTCCGTGCCGTCGCTGACCCTCGGCCTCGTCCACGCGAGCGGTCGGATCAGCGTCCGCGCAATGCTCAGCGTGCTGGCGCGCGGGCCCTCCGCGTGGCGTGCGCTCGCCGCGCCGGCTCGCGACTACGCCGCCGCGCGCACGAGCCTCGCCGCCGTGGCGCCGCTCCTTCTCGCCGCCATAGGAGAGCCATGAGACGCGCAGGACCGTCGCAAGCGTCGAATTCCGCCCCCCGCTGGGCAGCGCAGCGGCGAAGCCGCAGGCGCAGGGGGACCACGTGAGCCGGCCGATTCTCGTCACCGGAGCGACCGGCTTCATCGGCTCGGCCGTGGCGCGCCACCTGCTCGACGCGGGCCATGCGGTGCGCGCGCTCGTGCGCCCCGATAGCCGGCTCGACAATCTGCAGGCCCTCGACGTCGAGATCGTGCGCGGCGATGTGCGGGAGCCCGACACGCTCGCGCCGGCGATGCGTGGCTGTCGCGCCGTGTTCCATGTCGCTGCCGATTACCGGCTGTGGGCGCGTAACCCCGCGGAGCTCTATGCGACCAACGTCGGCGGCACGCGCAACGTGCTCGACGCCGTGGCGCGCGCCGGCGTCGAGCGCGTCGTCTACACGAGCAGCGTGGCCACGCTCGGCACACCCGCGAGCGGGGACTCCGCCGACGAGAACACGCCGGCGCGCATCGAGGACATGGTCGGCGATTACAAGCGCTCGAAGTTCATGGCCGAGCGGCTCGCGCTGCGCTTCGCCCGCCGCACGGGAGTGGAGGTGGTCATCGTCAATCCTTCGGCGCCGCTCGGCACGCGCGACATCAAACCCACGCCCACCGGACGGGTAATCGTCGACGCACTGCGCGGACGGATGCCGGCATACGTCGATACGGGCTTGAACGTGGTGCACGTCGACGATGTCGCGGCCGGCCACCTGCTCGCCTTCGAGCGTGGCGCAGCGGGGCAGCGCTACGTGCTGGGCGGCGAAAACATGACGCTGGCCGAGATCCTCGCTTCGGTCGCCCGGCTCGCCGGCCGCAGGCCGCCTTCGCTGGAGCTGCCGCACGAGATCCTTCTTCCCGCGGCGTACGCCGCCGAAGGCTGGGCGCGCATCACCGGCCGCGCGCCCGCCCTCACGGTCGCCGGCCTCAAGATGTCGCGCAAGAAGATGTACTGCTCCTCGCGCCGCGCCTGCGATCAGCTCGGCTACCGGCCGCGGCCGGCGCAAGACGCGGTCGCCGACGCCGTTCACTGGTTCGAGGCGCACGGTTATTGCTGATGGAAGCCGCCGCCCACGCCTGCGCCAACGTCGCGCTCGTCAAGTACTGGGGCAAGCGCGATGTGGCGCTCAATCTTCCCGCCACCGGCTCGCTGTCCGTGACGCTCGACGCGCTGCGCACGCGCACGCGCGTGCGCTTCGACGCGAAGCTCGATCGCGACGAGCTGCATCTCGACGGACGCTCGCACGCTCCTGCGCCGGAGCGCGTGCGCCTGTGTCTGGACCTGGTGCGCCAGCACGCGGGCGTCGAGCTGCCCGCACGGGTGGACAGCGACAACGACTTCCCGACCGGTGCTGGGCTCGCATCGTCGTCGTCCGGCTTCGCCGCACTGGTGGTGGCCGCGGCCGGCGCGCTGGGATTGGGTCTGCTGCCGCGCGAGCTCTCGCGCATCGCGCGCCGCGGCTCGGGCTCGGCCGCGCGGTCGATCTTCGGCGGCTTCGTCGAGATGTCTGCCGGCGTGCGCGCCGACGGCGCCGACGCGCACGCCTCGCCGCTGCTGCGCGCCGCCGACTGGCCGCTCGCGGTGGTGATCGCCATCACGTCGCGCGAGGCGAAGCCCATCGGATCGAGCGAAGGCATGGAACTCACCCGCACCACCTCGCCGTTCTACGCCGCTTGGGTCGCCGGCACGATCGACGATCTCGGCGAGGCGCGCGAAGCGGTCGCGCGGCGCGACTTCGCCGCGCTCGCCACCGTGAGCGAGCGCAACTGCCTGCGCATGCACGCCGCCATGCTCGGCAGCCGGCCGCCGCTGGTGTACATGAACGGCGCCACGCTCGATTGCTTGCACGCGATCCGTGCGCTGCGCGACGACACCGGGCTGGCGACGTTTTTCACCGTCGACGCCGGGCCGCAGGTCAAGGCCGTTTGCCTGCCCGGGGACGCCCCGCGCGTCGCCGAGGCGCTCCGCCGCATCGTCGGTGTCGAGCGCGTCATGATGTCGAGCCTGGGCGAGGGCGCGCGCACGGTGCGGGACCGGCAATCCGGCGAGGCGCACTGATGCAGGTCGCTGCTTCCGCTCCGGGGAAGCTCGTGTGGCTGGGCGAGTACGCCGTGCTCGAGGGCGCGCCGGCACTGGTGATGGCGGTCAACCGCCGGGCGCACGTCCGGCTCGTCGAAGCGAACGGCCGTCCCGAAGCTCACGCTGCGTCCCGCGCCGGCGACGACCGCTGGCACATCGAGCCGCACGTGGTGGACGCGGTCGCGAGGGCACTGGAGTCCGATCCGCGCACGGTGACCGCTGGTCTTCGCGCCGAAGTCGACTCGCAGGCGCTGTTCGCGCGCGCCGGCCCCGAGCGCGTCAAGCTCGGACTGGGTTCCAGCGCGGCGCTCACGGTGGCCATGGCGGGGGCGCTGTGCGCGCTGGCGGGCCGCGCGTTGCCGAGCGTCGATGCCCTGATTCGGGCGCACCGGCGCGGCCAGGGCGATCGCGGCAGCGGCGTCGACGTGGCCGCGGCGCTGCATGGCGGCGTGTCGGTGTACCGCCGCGACGCGTCCGGGCCGCGCTGTGACCCGGTGCGGTTGCCCACCGCGCTGCAGTGGTGCTGCGTGTGGTCCGGCTATCCCGCGTCGACCGGAGCGTTGCTCGCCGGCATGTCGTCCTGGCGCGCTCGCTCGCCGGCGCGCTACGAGGCGGCGATGGCCACGCTCGGGGCCGTGGCCGAAGCGGGCCTCGAGGCTCTCGCGCGCGACGACGCCGACGGGCTGCTGTCCGCGGTGCGCGAATACGCCCGGCAACTCGCCTTGCTCACCGAGTCGAGCGGCGTCGGAATCACCTCGCGCGAGCACCATCAGATCGGCGCCGTCGCCGACGCCTGCGGGGTCGTCTACAAGAGCTGCGGCGCGGGCGGCGGCGACATCGGGGTGGCCATGGCGACGGATTCGCTCGCGCTCGCCGAGTTCCGGCGGCGAGCGCTGCGCCGGGGGTGGCAACTGCTGGACCTCGAGACGGATGCGCGCGGCGTGGAAACGCGCCTCAGCGTCTGACTAGACGATATCAACAAAAAGGAAGAAACATGGAAATGGAACAGTCAGTGGCTCCGGAGCGGGCGCAGGTTTCCGACCGGCCGGTGATTGCGGACGCGGCCGTTGCGGTGGGCCCCGTGCTCTCCGAGCAGCCTGTCGTTGTGGACCGGTCGCGGATGCCGGGGTTCTACAAGCTCTCGGTGACCGAGCGCGTGCGCCTCGTCGGCGAGCGCGGGCTGCTGTCGCGCCGTGATTGCCAGACGCTCATTTCCGGCCGGCACACGCTCGACGTGCAGTGCGCCGACAAGATGATCGAGAACGTGATCGGCGTGATGGGGCTGCCGCTGGGGCTGGGCCTCAACTTCCTCATCAACGGCAGGGATTACGTCGTTCCGCTGGTGGTCGAGGAGCCGTCGATCGTCGCAGCGCTCTCCAGCGCCGCGAAGCTGATCCGCGACGCGGGCGGTTTCGCCACGCGCAGCACCGCGCCCATCCTGATCGGCCAGGTGCAGGTCGTGGACGTCGACAATTCGGCGCGGGCGCAGGCCGCGCTCCTGCAGCGCAAGCAGGAAATCCTCGACCTCGCCAACAGTCTGCATCCCAGGATGGTGGCGCGAGGCGGCGGCGCCGAGGACGTCGAAGTGCGCGTGCATCCGTCCCCCGACGGCCGGCGCGACATGGTCGTGCTGCACCTCCTGGTCAACACCTGCGACGCGATGGGCGCCAACCTGGTGAACACGATGTGCGAGGGTGTCGCGCCGCTGGTGGAGTCGATCACCGGCGGCAAGGTATTCCTGCGCATCCTCTCCAATCTCACCGATCGGGCGCTGGTCTGGGCCAGGATCGCGCTGCCGACACGGCTTCTCGCCGGCAAGGGCTACGACGGCGAGCAGGTCCGCGACGCGATCATCCTCGCCAACGACCTGGCCATCGTCGATCCGTATCGTGCCGCCACCCACAACAAGGGCATCATGAATGGCGTCGACGCGGTGGCGCTCGCCACCGGCAACGACTGGCGGGCGATCGAGGCCGCGGCGCACGCCTACGCCGCGCGCGGCAAGTCCTACACCTCGCTCACCCGGTGGTACGCGAACGAGTCCGGCGAGCTGGTCGGCGAGATCGAGATCCCGATGAAGGTCGGCGTGGTCGGCGGGCCGTTGCAGACCAATTCCACTGCCGCGCTCAACCATCGGCTGCTGCGCGTGCGCTCCGCGCGCGAGCTGGCCGAGATCATGGGCGCGGTGGGGCTGGCGCAGAACTTCTCCGCCCTGCGCGCGCTGGTCACCGAGGGCATCCAGCAGGGCCACATGACGCTGCACGCCCGCAGCGTCGCGGCGGCGGCGGGCGCGACCGCGGAGCTCTTCGACACCGTCATCGAGCGCCTGCTCGACAGCGGCGAAATCAAGGTCTGGAAGGCGAAGGAGATCATCGCCGAGGTGCGCGCGCAGGCGGGAGCCGCGCCCGCCAGCAGGGAAGCGGCGCAGGGGGCCGCCGAGGAGGACTACGCCTGCGGCCACGGCAAGGTGATCCTTCTGGGCGAGCACGCGGTGGTCTACGATCGCCACGCCATCGCGGTGCCGATCTCGCTCAAGATCCGCGCGCGGGTCGAGGCTTCCGACGGCGACACGCGACTTATCATCCCGCGCTGGGGCGTGGAGCAGCGGCTGCAGCGTGGGGCCGAGCACGCGGGATCGCTGCTGCAATCGCTCGCGCTGATCCTCGACAAGCTGGGCCTGGCCGAGCGGCGCCTGCGCGTGCACGTCTTTCCCGGCGTTCCTCGGGCGATGAGCCTCGGGAGCTCCGCCGCGCTCGCCGTGGCGGTGATTCGCGCGCTCGACCGCCACTGCCGGCTCAACCTTACCGACGAGCAGGTCTGCGCTCTCGCCTTCGAGGCGGAGAAGATCGCCCACGGCACGCCGTCCGGGGTCGACAACACCGTGGCCACCTACGGGCGACCGCTGCTCTTCAGGCGCGGGCGGCCGCCGCTCATCCGGATGCTGGAGTTTCGCGAGCGCATCCCGGTCGTGATCGGGCTTTCCGGGCGGGAGAGCCTCACGTCGAGGACGGTCGCGCGGGTGCGCAGTGCGTGGCAGCGCCATCGCGAGCTCTACGAGCGCATCTTCGACGACATCGATGCGCTGACGCTGCAGGGTGTCGAGGCGTTGGCCGCGTACGATCTGCTGCGCTTCGGCGAGCTGATGAACGTCTGTCATGGGCAGCTCAACGCGCTGCAGGTCTCGAGCTTCGAGATCGAAGAGATGGTGCAGATCGCTCGCGACAACGGCGCGGTCGGCGCCAAGCTCACCGGCGGCGGCGGCGGCGGCTCGATGATCGCGCTGTGCCCGGACGGCACGGCGCGGGTCGCGAGCGCGCTGCAGAAGGCGGGCTATCAGGCGATGGAGGCGAGCCTTGGCTGAAAGAACCGAACCGACGGTCGTTTCCTTCGACACCGAGAGCCTGGTCCTGGTCGACGATGTCGATCGCGTGGTCGGCTACGCGACCAAGAAGGCGTGCCACGAAGGGCAGGGCATCCTGCACCGCGCGTTCTCGTTGTTCGTCCTCGACGGCGAGGGACGCGTTCTGCTGCAGCAGCGGGCGATGAGCAAGCTCCTGTGGCCAGGCTACTGGTCGAACAGCTGCTGCAGCCATCCGCGCCGCGGCGAATCGATGGCCGAGGCCACGCAGCGCCGGCTCGAGGAGGAGCTCGGTCTCCGCTGCCCGATGCAATACCTGTACAAGTTCATGTACCGGGCCGGGTTCGGATCCGCGGGCGCCGAGCACGAGCTGTGCTGGGTCTACGCAGGCAGGACGGCCGCCGCCGTGCGTCCCAACGGCAACGAGATCGCGAGCTGGCGGTGGATCGAGCCCGAGGCGCTCGATCGCGAGCTCGCGCAGGAGCCGGAGCGCTTCACGCCGTGGCTGAAGATGGAATGGCGGCGGCTGCGCGCGGATTACGCCAGTCTCTTCACCCGCGTGGGTGACAGCGGGGCAGCGGCCTCCGCGGCTCCGCCGGAGCTCCTCGAGGGCTGATGCGATGGCCGTGCCGCTGCGCCAGCAACTGAAGATCGCCGGGTACATCGTCGCGAAGAAGCTGCGCGGCGAGAAGCGCTATCCGCTGGTGCTGATGCTGGAGCCCTTGTTCCAGTGCAACCTCGCGTGCGCGGGCTGCGGCAAGATCGACTACGAGGACTCGGTCCTGCGCCGGCGGCTGTCGGTCGAGGAATGCCTGGCCGCCGTCGACGAGTGCGGCGCGCCGGTCGTGTCCATCCCGGGCGGCGAGCCGCTGGTGCACGCGGACATCGCCGCCATCGTCGCCGGCATCGTCGCCCGCCGCAGGTTCGTGTATCTCTGCACCAACGCGCTGCTGCTCGAGAAGAAGCTGCATCTGTTCGAGCCTTCCGTCTATCTCACCTTCTCGGTTCACCTCGACGGACTGCGCGAGCGCCACGACGAGAGCGTGTGCCGCGAAGGCGTGTTCGACATCGCTATCGCGGCGATCCGCGCGGCCAAGCGACGCGGCTTTCGGGTCAACGTCAACACCACCCTGTTCGCCGGCGAGGATCCGCGCGGCGTGGCGCGGTTCTTCGACTTCGCGAGCGAGGAACTCGGCGTCGACGGCGTCACGGTGTCTCCGGGCTACAGCTACGAGCACGCCCCGCGGCAGGATGTATTCCTGGGACGCCGCCAGGCGAAGCAGCTCTTCCGGGACGTGTTCCGCGAGCGCCGCGGCGCCCGGTGGCCTCTCGTCCATTCGAGCCTGTTCCTCGATTTCATCTGCGGCAACCAGGACTATCGCTGCACGCCGTGGAGCAACCCGACGCGCAACGTCTTCGGCTGGCAGCGGCCGTGCTACCTGCTGGTCGACGAGGGCTACGCCGAGAGCTTCGCGGAGCTGATGCGCACCACGCGCTGGGACGACTACGGCACGGGGCGCAACCGCAAGTGCGACAACTGCATGGCGCATTGCGGCTACGAGGGCACGGCGGTGGAAGATGCCTTCCGGCATCCGTGGAAGGCGCTGCTCGCGAGCCTGCGGGGCCCGCGCACCGACGGCGACATGGTGCCGGAGCCCGAGATTCACTACCGCGACGGCGACCGCGTCGTGATTCCGGTGGTCGCCCGCGATCGTCGCGGCTAGCCTGCCTAAGCCGCTCGCCGCTCATCGCGCCGCCGTGGCACACCATCGACACGGCATGACCCACGCGCTGCCGTCGCTTCGCGCAATGCCGGCCGCCGAGCGCGATCCGCGACCGCTCCTGACGCGGTTCGTGTACGCCGGATTCGACATCGGCGTGCGCGCGCTGTACCGCACCGACCTCCTCGCGCCAGCGGACTTCGACCTGCCGCCGGGCACGCTCGTCGTGTCGAACCACCAGCGCGATTCGGACGTTCCGATCCTCGCGGTCGCGCTCGACCGGAGCACCGGCGCCGGCTTGCGCTTCGCGCCGCTCTTTTTCGCTTCGCGCGAGGATCTGCTTGGTCCCCGATTTCTGGCGGCCCTGGCGCAGCGATGGCCCAGGCCGCTGCGCGCGCTGCTCGGCACGATACCGCTCGGCTGGCTCTTCGCCGCGGTCCGCGCGAAGCCGATGCGCCGGATCCGCGAGTTCACGCTCCGCGAGGCCGCGCGCTCTCTCACTGAGGCGGGCTACGCCGAGGTACCCTGCGCGACCCTCCTCAACGAGCGCGGGTTGCGCGAGGTCGGCGAGCACTGGGGGAGCCGGGCACTGTGCCTTGTCTGCGAAGACCGCGGCGCACCGCTCGACGCCATCTGGGGCTTGCGGCGACTCAAGCCGGAGACGCGCGCCGCCCTGCGCGCGGAGTTTCGAGCCACGATCGCCCGGCAACTGTGCGAATTCGCTGGTTTGCTCGACGCGGGCCATTGCCTGTACTTCGCGCCCGAAGGCGCAACCTCCGAGGACGGCCGGTTCGGACGGGTCCGCGAAGGCGCCCGGGGAATTCTCCGGCTCGCGGCGCGGCCTCACCCGGTGCTTCCGCTGGCGCTCTCCTACGACGCGCTCGCGCCTGGGCGCTTGCGGGTGGTGGTCCACGTCGGCGCGCTCCTGACCGAGATCGATCCGTCGCGCGCCGAGACATTCGCCGATGCGCTGCGGCGCTCGATCACGCGGTTGTACCCGATCAATGCGAGCCATCTGATCGCCCGCTATCTCACCAAGGGCCCGGCCCGATTCGCCACCGACGATCTTGCGGCATGGTTGGAACGAGGACGCACCACCGTGGTCGCGGCGGGGTATGCCCCGGATCCTCTGCTCGCCCACGCCGAGCCCCGCGCGCTCGCCGAGGAGCGCCTGCAATGGCTGCGCGCCAGGGGCATCGTCGCACGTGAATCGACGAACTGGCACAGCGCCTGGCCACGCCGAAGCCCGGCCGGTTGGCGCCGGCCCGCCAGCGTGGTGCGCTATCTCGCCAACGCTCTCGCCGATCTCGCGCCGGAGCTCGACCGGACGCTCGGTCAGTGAGGCTGCGACCGGTTCTGCGAACCGTCGCCCGGCCGACGGTGATCCTTCCCCTTCTGCTCGCCGTCGCGCTCCTCGCCTTCGCCTTCAGGCTGGGCGGTCTCGAGGGCATGCTCGCGCGCATTCGAGGGCTTCCGTTGCGCGTGCTGTGGTTGACGCCCGCCATCGCCCTCGTTTACCTCGCGCTCAAGGCGGCGCAGCTACGGATGCTGCTCGCCAATCTCGGCGTGCGCGCTCCATGGGCGAATTTCGTGTTGGCGTATTGCGTCGGCGAGCTGACCGCCACGCTGCCGTTCGGACTGTTCTCGCAGAACTGGGTGCTCTCCGCGTCGAGCCATGTTCACGTTGGGCGAAGCGCCGGTGCGACGGTGATGATGCTGCTCGCCGAAGTGCTGGTCGTGCTGACGGTGCTGGCGGCGTTCGGGTTGCGGGGCTGGGGCGCGGTGCGCCCGGTCGCGATCGCGATCCTCGTGGCCGCCGGCATCCTGGTCCTGGGCGTGCTGCGCTACGAGCACGTCGGCAAGAGCGTCGCGTACAAGGTCCGGCACGAAGCGTTGCACAAGGCGATCATGTCGGGAATCGAGCTCCTGGGCTCGCTCAGACGCCTGTCGCGCGCGCCACTCCTCGCGGCCAACGTGCTGCTGGCGGCGGGCTATCTCGCGGCGCTCGCGTACGCGTTTCTTGTGGTCGGGCACGGCATGGGGCTCGCCAAATTGCACTACGCGCAGGCCGCAGTAATCTACGCCTTCGCGCTGGCGATCGTGCTGCTCGGAGCGGGCGCTTTCGGCCAGATCGGAACGGTCGACGTGCTTGGGATGGCGGCGGCGAGCGCCTCGGGCATCGGCTACGGCGACGGTCTCGCACTGATGATCGGATTCCGCATCGTGTGGACCGCGTCGCTGTGGGCGCTCGACTTGCCCGTCGTCCTGCTGCTGTGGCAGCGTCTTTCGAGCCGCGCCCGACCCTCTCGCCGCTCCTCAGCCGACAACCGACAGAAAGCGCTCCACTGAGCGCACGGGCGAGATGCGCGGAACGCCGCACGCGGCTTCGGCCCGCGCGATATCGCCCGGCAAGTCGAGCGCGCGTTGCGTCGTCGACCAGACGTGGCCGCGGTCGCGATGATAACGCGCCAGGTATTCCTGCTCGCTCTGTCCCGGCGTGGGCACGAACAACGCCCGCTTGCCCAGCTGCGCGAGCTCCATCAGCGTCGTGTACCCGGACCGCGCGACGACGACCCGCGCGCGATTGAGCATCTCGGCCTGAAGCTTGCGGTCGAGGTAGCCGTGGACCGTCGCGCCGGCGATGATCCGTGTCTGTCCGGCGGCTTCGGGCCGACCGAGCGTCACGACCACGCGTCCCTTGATGCGCGGCAGCGCGTCGAGCACGAGATCGCCGAAGTCGCGTTGCGGCGTGCCCAGGCCGGAGACCGAGAAGAAGTAATCGATATCCTCGGGCAGCCCCGGCCGCGCCACATCGGACAGCGGACCCAGGTAGACCAGCCGTCCATCGCCCCAGTCGTACGCGGGCTCGTGGCCGAGGTAGCCCGAGAGTCCCCCGTCCTCCTCGATGTCCGGGATGAGCACCTTGGCGAAGCCCTTGAGCAGCCCGCGCTGTCCCCATTCCACCATGCGCTCCAGAAAGCGCGAGCGGCCGGGAACGATCTGGTGCAGCGAGTGGAAGATGAAATAGCTCGGCACGTCGGCCGACCAGATGCCGATCCGGCTGTCGGAGACCACGCGATCGAACTGCCGCTCGCGTACCAGCCGTTCGGTGAGCCGATGCTCGGCGCGGAAGCCCGCAAGGATCCACGGCACCGAAAGGCTCATCTTGAGATAGAACAACGCCGGCGAGCGACCGAGCGGCGCCGGCGTGTCGCGGAACGGGAAATACTCGGCGCGACTCCCGAGCTCGGAGCGCAGCAGCGAGAGCCCAGGCCCGTCCTGCATGACGATCGTGACTGCGTCGCCGCGCGCGAGCAGCGCGCGGATCAGCACCAGGCTGCGCGTGGCGTGCCCGAGCCCCCAGTGATAGATGCCGAAGAGTACGCGATGCGCCATGGCCGCGCCGGCTCGCTCACATCCAGCTGCGCATACCGGCAATATAGCCCGTGCTCAGCCAGCCGTTGTTCGTGCTCTGCAGCGAGAAGCCCGCCGCGAACGCGTTGGTCTGCACGTTCATCTGGGTGACCGACGCATTCCCGACCTCG
>Ga0335081_10004836_pt1 | contig 21287 bp, 25 predicted proteins | sample Lox_Sample_35_FD_206713 | JGI IMG/M metagenome (GOLD analysis project Ga0335081, IMG submission 206713) | Soil microbial communities from Loxahatchee National Wildlife Refuge, Florida, United States - Lox_Sample_3.5 | ecosystem: Environmental > Terrestrial > Soil > Wetlands | place: USA... | reverse complement strand
CGGTCGTTGGACCTCCAGGGGTAGTCAATCACGCTGCTCTAGCTGCAGAAATTAACGTTTCTAGGTTGGGAAGTCAACATTAATAAAAAGTCTTGTCCGACGATACAGCAAACATACACTTGCAGAAGTCACTGGTCCGATAACAGTCGTCTCAGGTTTTATAAATCCGGATATACAGCTTTCTGATATCAAGGCAAGCATCGACGACTAACCTTTATCGAATGTCCAAACGACGTCAACAGCATGGTTGACATCGCGAAAATTGCCGATTTAACCCTTCTTCTAATCGATGCCTCCTTCGGCTTCGAAATGGAAACGATGGAATACCTCAACATCCTCTCCTGCCACGGCATGACCCGAATCTTTGGCGTCCTAACCCACCTTGACCTGATCAAAAAAGTGTCTACTGTCCGTGCCGTCAAAAAGCGCCTAAAACACCGCTTCTGGACGGAAATTTATGACGGTGCAAAATTATTTTACTTGTCGGGCGTGTTGAATGGACGGTATCCGGACCGGGAGATTTTGAATTTGAGTCGCTTCATCAGTGTCCTCAAGTTTCGTCCTTTGATTTGGCAATCGTCGCACCCATATCTTCTTGCCGATCGGATGGAGGAGTTGACGCCACCGCAGGACGTTGAGGAGAATCCTCTTTGTGACAGGACCATAACTCTGTATGGTTACCTTCGCGGCACGAACCTGTCGGCTATCGATCCCCGGGTGCATATTCCTGGCGTGGGAGATTTCAGCGTTTCTCAAATCACTGGACTATCTGACCCGTGTCCATCGCCCGCGGCTGTGGCAAAGGAACGAGGGGTTGAGGGCGGCAAAGTAAAACGACGCAGTCTGAATGATAAGCAAAAGATGATATATGCTCCCATGAGTGATGTTGGAGGGATCATGTTTGATAAAGATGCAGTGTATATTACTGTTCCTGAGAAGCAGGCTTTTACAAGGATGGATGACGAAGACGTTGGGATCGGGGAAAATCTGATCATGAAAATGCACGATCGGAGAAATGGACTTGACGCAATGGATAAGGGATTACGGCTGTTTTCTGGAGGAGAGGAGATTACATCAATTCCCCCTCCAGAAGAGAATGGGGATGCTGGACGAAAAGAGCGACGACGGCCGCGAAATCGGCTGGATGCAGACGATCTAGAAACCTCGGAAGCTGGTGAAGATAGTGCAGATGATGAGGAGGTCGACAGTGACAAGGATGAGGTTGACATAGACGAACGAGCGCGAAACAGACTTGCAGGCGACTCATCAGATGAGGAAGGAGACCTTGCGTTTGCCGAGAGCGACAGTGACATGGGGGAACCAGATTCGGACGAAGACGAAGACGACGTCGACGCCTCGATGCGATGGAAAGAAAATCTCTCGGAAAAGGCCTCAATGGCTTATGAAGGATCCCGTAAAATCGACCTGACAAGGCTGATATATGGGCCCGACCCCATCGAAATGGTAGTCCGCAAATGGCAAGAATTCGTTGGCGTCCTTTCCGCGGATCCAGAGGATGGTCTGGAAACTGACGATAACGAAGATGACGAAGAATTTTTCAAAAAGGCCCCAGAAACAAATCAAGTCGCCTCAGACGGTTCAGTCCCTCGATACAGCGTGGAACGATTAAACGAATGGCGTGACGAAGAAAAGATTCAATCTATCAAAAGTAGATTTATTACCTCGGACCTCGTGACAGGCGATAACGAAGTTCAAGACGAAGCCGAATTCGGAGATTTTGAAGACTTGGAAGTAGGCGAAAACAATCCTATCGTCGACGAAAGCGAACAACAACCGGATGCGCCCCTTGATCTCGAGGCAGAAAGAGCGGCCAACGCGAAACGAAAAGAAGAAAGTCGTTTACGATTGGAAGAAGCTGAAGAAAATCCTGACGCGCTCGAGAATGATGACGAAGACGGCGAATTGACGTGGGGAGAACGGCAGAAAGCTAAGCTACAGAGACAAGTGGAATTAAACAAACGGGAATTTGACGGGATGGATATGGATTCTCGTGTCAGAGTTGAGGGATATCTACCGGGGACGTATGTGAGAATGGTTTTGCATGATATCCCGTGTGAATTTGTGCAGCGATTCGATGCCAAGTATCCGATTGTTGTTGGTGGTCTTCTCAACGACGAACAACGATTCGGATATATTCAGGTCCTAGCCCCTAAAATCGTGTATCTGATTTTAGGCTCGTGTCAAACGACATCGTTGGCACAAAAAGATCCTGAAAACGAATGATCCCTTAATCTTCTCTATGGGCTGGAGACGCTTTCAATCCATCCCAATTTACTCAACCTCCGACTCCCGCACCCGAAACAGAATGCTGAAATACACCCCGGAACACATGCATTGTTTCGCCACCTTCTTCGGCCCCCTGACAGCCGCTAACACCGGGTTCTGCGCCTTTCAAAGTGTCTCGCAAAAAGACGCGGCGGGATCGTTATTCCGGGTTGCCGCAACTGGAGTTGTCCTCGATATCAACTCGTCCACTGAGATCGTCAAGAAATTGAAACTTAAAGGGACACCGTATATCATTAAGAAGAACACGGCATTTATTCGAGATATGTTTACTTCGGCTGTTGAAGTGGCGAAATTTGAGGGGGCGAATATTCGGACGGTGTCGGGAATTCGAGGACAGGTGAAAAAGGCAGAACGAAAGCCGGATGGGGCCTTCCGTGCAACGTTTGAAGATAAGATTCTTATCAGCGGTACCAACAACATCACCCTGATTTTGAGCTAACAATAGACATCGTGTTTTTGCGTGCGTGGTATCCCATTCGGCCGCGAAAGTTTTATAATCCTGTTACGTCTCTCCTAGAAGAAGACAAGACCGATTGGCAAGGAATGCGAGTGACGGGTAAAATCCGCGCTGAGCTAGGCATCGCAGCACCCTCAAAGCCGGACTCGACATACCGGAAAATCGAACGACCAACACGACGATTCAATCCTCTTAAAATCCCTCGGACACTCCAAGCCTCGCTCCCCTATGCCTCGAAACAACTTCAAATGAAGAAACAGACCGAACCAACTTATCTACAAAAGAGAACCGTGATCCTCGGCGGGCAGGAAAAACGGGTGAGGGAATTGATGACACAGGTCATGGCACTGAGGAATGAAAAAGCCAGGAAGAAGAAGGCGAAGAAGGAGGCGGAACAATCGAAGTATAAGAAGAAATTGGCAGAGGAAGACCAAAAGCGTCAGGCGCGGGAGAGAAGGGAAAAGAAGGAATTTTGGGAACGGGAGGGAAGGAAGAGGAAGGCTGATGGGAATGGTGGTGAGGAGAGAGGAAAGAAACGAAGGTCTCGGAATCAGAGGATCGAATACGATGAGTCGGATTAATTAATTCCCCCTTACTCCCCGTGATCACACAGTACAGCGAGGTCAAGAAAGTGCAGGCATTATTCCTTACCCCTGTCTCGAGTTACTATCTTGAGATGGCCATAATAAGGTGCCGAAATTGAGAGATTATTTTGAACGGGTGTCTTATGATGAGATTCTCGTATAGGTTGTGTCTGACATGCCATGTACTCTGCAATCGCACTCATGTTTGTCCACCTTATGTTGTCTCCATTTCGGAAACAAGGATCGGTTGAATAAAAATGGTCCAGCCGCGGGGAACTTGCTGAGCCACTCTGGTCGTCCCAAATTCTAGTGGAGAGTTGCTTTGCTCCGTGGCAACTTCCGTGTGATTTGAACCACCCTCTTGGGTACCTTGAAGCGACACAGTGAAACAGGACACACGGAGAATAAACTCTCTTGTGAATGAATTAATACTTTAAAAACAAGCAAATTCAGCATGGGGAAGTGGCATCAGCCGTTTATCTAGCAGGGATGGAGAGTCGAGCGGGACACTTGGCCAATTCTGATCCCGCCCGAACCGCAGACGGCAAACTGTTGGCGAGGCTCGCCGTGTCTCTTTGTTTCCGCGGATGATGACGACGAGTGTGTGGACGGAAAGCTACACGGGGCCGGCATCGCAGCAGCAGCAGGCCCCGCTGGAGCCGCGTCGGTCAGCTCCCCCGGTGATGCAGCAGGCCACAGCTTCAACAAGCGCACAGTCGCAGCCGCAAGAAGACGACGACGTGATCTGGGACGATTCGATGATGGACGTCGAGGACGAGCGCGCCCTGTCTTCTGTCGCTGCAGTGCCCATTGAGGCGGCGTCTCAGCCCCCTGCGGAGATGATACAACCGTCCAACGTTGGTCTGCTCGCTCGTTTAGTTCTGGCGCTCATCAGTTCGTAGACTTCTCCGAGATTCGGGGTGAAGCGATCCACCTGCGAGGCGTCGACAATCTTTCTACAGAAGATGTAACGGCCTACGTCAACTCTATCTACCCCGACGTTGAATTCGTCAAGCTCGAGTGGATCGACGATACGTCGCTCAATATTGTCTACGAGTCCGCCGACATCGCCATCACAGCCCTGCAAGTCCTCGCAGCCCCGCATATCGAGTACGTCCCTTCCACCGCATTGCGACCGGCGAAATCATTGCAGGGAGAAAAGCCTATCGACGGCCTTAAGGTGAGAGTTGCATTTGTGAGCGACAAAAAGGGGAGAGGAGCTCGGGACCGAAGCAGATGGTACCTCTTTAATCCTCATCCAAACGAAGAGTACCAAGGAAGGTAGTTCCCCGTGGGAGGGGGAGCAAATGCTAATTTCGAAGACGGGATTCACGAAGGAGGGATAGACGCTATGATCCTTATGCACGTCGTCGACGGTCGAGGTCGAGGTCACCCCAACCACTGAGTTATGACGAGCCAGTGAGTAATGAGGGCGTCGAGTTATTTCCGTCGAAAGTGGTTAATGGAGGCGGAAGACTGGAAGACGGGGGACGGGATACTTCACAGCCAAGAAGTCCTCAACGCCGTCGGCGGATTGAACAGTCGCATCCAACGTTTTCTTCAATTACAAGGGACCTTGAGGTCTCGGATCAGTCTATTCGATCTTCTCAGAGAATTGATGTCATCGATGACGATCTCTTCCCAGATAAACTTGGTGGAAGACAACTAGCTGCCATGGATGCCCCGATAGTCCCGCCTAAATCAGCCAAATCGACGTCGCTGGCCAACCGTATCCAAGGATCCGGCGAGTTTTCGTTCCGCAACGGGTCACAGTCACAACTCGAATTATTCCCCGAAAAGTTGGCGCAACAATCATCAGTCGAGCTATTCCCCGAAAAGGTAGGACGGATACAGTCAAACGTCGAGTTATTCCCTGAAAAAGTGGAGGCAAGTTTGCAAGAGAGGATTTCGGGCAAATCTCTTGCCGAGAGGATTCGGGAGGCAGAGGACGATCCATCGAGTCGGGAATTATTCCCTGGTTTGGTTCGGCGGACTGGGGAACCCAGAAGACGGAGGAGGGCTGAAGATCATTTCTAAACGTCGGTAGCGAATTTTGGGAGACTTGTATCGATTTGGGACTATGGAAGGGACTCGAATAAGGTTGGGGATGTCTTCATTGCCACAAACATTATTGCATGGCTCCATGGGTGAAAACCTATCTCAAGGTCCCTCCAATTCCAAACTTGGAAATATATCTATAGGGAATACAAAGCGCTTAGCACCATGACACATTGTGTATTTAAACCATCAACGTGTGTGCGGGCCGTGTTCTTTGCGTTCTTTTCTGTAAGATTCGATTTTGTTTGGCTATGCGTGCTTTGTCATCTGGCCCATTTTGCGCCGTGGAAGCGGGCCGCGTCACCGGACGCTTTGCGATTACTTGGACACCGACAGCCGACAGCCGACAGCCGACGAGGACAAGGATGGTATCACGGTTCGTTACTGCGATCGTTAACTTATTCGTGCTTGTAGTACGGTGGATTTGATGACGACGGCGGCCTCGATCCCGGCATGTTTGGCGGCTTCCTGGGCGGCGGAATGCAGGCACGGGTCAACAGACCGTTCAACGAAGACTATCGATGTTATGCCACATCACGACTCCCCGGCCCAACACGAGGGAATGTCGAATATGGCGGGAAAGGTACAGCAAACCTGTCGATGCTCACTGACATTAGTTATCCTACCTCCAAGTGCCCTCGATAAATTGAGTATGCTTAGTTAAATGTGTCACCGATGTTAACAAAAACAGCACGGCTCAACATATCGTATCCAATGCTATTCGAAGTACGGAACAAAAGTGCAAACACCCTAACACACTGCGGCGTCCTCGAATTCGTAGCAGAAGAAGGACGATGCTACATCCCCAAATGGGTATATCTCCCACCACACAATATCCAACCACTGATGAAGATGATGCAAACCCTGCATCTTACAGAAGGTTCTCTATTAAACCTGAAAAGCACTACCCTCCCCCTCGGCAAATTCATCAAAATTCAGCCCCAAAGCACAACTTTCCTCTCTATTCACGACCCCAAAGCCGTCCTGGAAATGTCCCTCCGCAACTTTTCCGCCCTCACAAAGGGCGACATCATCCAAATCTCCTACAACAGTCAAATATACGAGATTGCGGTGCTGGAAGTCAAGGCTCACGGGACGAGTGACGAGGAGACGCAGGCGGTGTGCGTCATCGAGACGGATATCGAGGTTGATTTCGCGCCGCCGGTGGGCTACGTGGAACCCCCCGTCAGCAGTAGCGCTGCATCCTCTCGTCCTGCGTCACGGACGACGGGCACAGGAACTCCCGGTCTCCCCAATGATATCGTTAGCATTCATGGTGGAATGGCTGCAAAATTGGATTTCCATGCTCTTTCTTCCGCGGCCAACACTACCTCTGAATCCGCTTTTTCACGAGGTGGACAAACGTTACGTGGGAAGCCTACCATGTCAAGTCCACTTGCCTCTTCTTCTCTCTCCATCTCCCAGGGTGATGAATCCTCGCCCTCTATTCGTACAACAAAGAGTTATCTGGAGGGCGGTCCTGTTCCAAGACCCTTCAAAATTGGATTTGGTTTCTTTTTCGTCGGGTATCCGATCGTGCCGGTGAAAAAGGAGGGGGAAAAGGAAACGGAGGAGACGGTCAGTGAGAATTTTAAGGGGTCAGGTGTCCGATTGAAGGATGTTGCAAAAACGAAAAAGAGATCAAGGAGGGATAAGGGACCTAGCTCTTCTAGCGCGGGTAGTAGCTCGAGAGATGTCATTCAGATTGATTAAATCGGACTCGCTGTCATATTGTTCTCGTTTTTACTCATAATTTGCAGAAAAAGAGGTTGCTTCAACATATGGTATTACTGTCCGAGCAGTGAGAGACGCCCGGTAACGATCATGAAGTGTCCCCGTCTAAGTAACCATCTCCCGCAAGATAATTACGCCGCACATTTTGTCCGACTTCGAAACGTTGATCAAAGACGTTCGAGGCGCGGGGCAGCTTATTCTTCACCGTCTCATTGAGTTGAATAGAACAGCAAAGGCGAACCGTCCCACTGGTCTTCGCAATCAACACCGTCCCATTCTTTCAAACCGAAGAGAAAGTTCCTCATCCCGTTTCCGGAACGTTTATCTGGGCTGAAGAAAATGTCTCGACACTCCAAGCGCAACACAGCCTCCTCTTTCTTCACAGGCTTCGAGCGCTCCCTCCTAAAATCCGACTATGGCACCCTCAAGGGAAAGCTGGCCGCAAATTCCTTCCGCCCCTTTGACGCCTGCAAACTCTGCCTCGCCCGCTCCCGCGACCCTGTCGTATGTCCCACCAAAGGCGATCTCTTCTGCCGGGAGTGCATCATGGAAAACCTCCTCGTCCAACGGCAGGAAATCAGACGCCTCGAAAATGAGTTGGAGCGGAAGAAGCGTGAGGAGGAGGAGAGCGAGGTCTTGGCGGACGAAGAGGTCAAGGCCCGTGCGATACGGGATTTTGAGCTTGTGCAGATGGGGTTGAGTGTTTCGAGGCCGGGGGACGTGGGGAAGGTTGTTGGGAGGGCAGATGGGAAGGTCGTGCTTGAGGAGGAGAGGAAGGGAGAGAAGAGGAAGTTTGAGCTGGATGAGGAGGAGTTGATGAGAATTGCTAGGGAGGATCGAGACAAGGCGAAGAAGGCGTTGACAGAGGAGAAGGTTCTAGCCCCATAATGGCACTCGTTGGCTGATTGTCCAGGCTGCTGCTGCGAAGAAGGGGTCCTCGAATTTTTGGGTGCCGTCGCTGACCCCTTCTGCCGGTCAATCTGAATCAGTGGATAAGGAGACGAAATTATGCCCTATCTGTCCAGCCTCAGATCCCGACCACACCCATCCTCTCTCTCTGAAATCACTTGTCCCAGTAAACTTCTCCGAAGACCCGCAAGACAAGACAAAGGATGGTCATCCTCTGCGAATATGTCCCTCCTGTAAAAAGGCGCTAAGTAATAACATGAAGTCATACTGTACCGTCTCCCTCCCATGGCTACTCGACTAACCGTTTCAGTGGCCCCGGCTTGCGGACACGTTACCTGTGCTACTTGTACTGCATTATTACGAGAATCATGCCTTTGTTTCGTTTGTGATACCCGATTCAAAAAAGCACCCAAGGATAAAGAGAGGAAAACGTCAAAGAAGGAAAAGATTGGCGATGCGGACGGATTAATAGAATTACAGGTTGAAGGGAGTGGATATGCGGCCGGTCTGAAAGGACCCAGTGTTGAATTAAAGCGACAAGCATTTGGTTGATAACGAGGATATCCTCCATCTTGCATTAAGCGTATTATATCTGGAGATATTTTACCATCTAAATGTATTTCAAATTATCCTTTATTCTTTGGTATCCCGTTCTTTTTCTATTTCTAGGTTGTCTCAATATCTAAAATCGGTATACCGCATCAAACGAAGAGTACTGATTCCGCATCTTCCAGCCCGACGAACCCACTTCATTATTCCCCAAAAACGTCCATCCCAAAAGCGAAGTTGGCTTCTCGTTCGTCCGAAAGGGTGAAGCAGCATTCCTAAATCCACCTTCCATTCTCTCTCCCTGGACTTTCCCGGTCTCGATATGAGAGCCTTGTGACTCATGGCAGCTCCTTCACCAGGAAATATGTCACCCTCTCCCACCATCGTTTCGACGGCGTCTCATATCGTCGACTGACCTACCTTCGAAAAGCAAATCGTTCATCTTCCTCGGCAAATTCCTTGAGTTTACTTGAAGCCGCGGGACTCTGAATTGGTAGCTTGACAACCATCTTATCTGCGTTCCTTTCAGTATATGTGGGTGCGTTTGGAACATAAGGAGCGGTCATGTCCAATTCTGCAATTGTGTACGATTCGATCCAGATGAAATCGTCGCCTATTGTCGCTAGCCTATCGGCATCGTGAAAGAACAAAGATTCTGCCACCGTGCCATCGCGAATTAGTTTAAAACGTTTGCAGGCGGCGTCTAAATGTGAGAGAAACCGTCGCGCTTCGTTGTTTTTCGAGTGAGATGGGGGGACATTATCAATAATGATAAACAGGAATGTCGATGCGATCGGGAGATAACCCGCAGGACCAATATTAGGCATGCAAAGTTCCTAAAATTTCAATATCTCTGCGTCTTTTTCGCCAATGTTCTTCACGCAGAGTACAGACTAGAAATATAAACCCATTTTCTGTCATGCATATGCGATAGGCTGGCTGTCCAGAATGTTCCAGAATAGAAACGGAAACCCATTTTTCGTTTTCATCATACGTTTGTAGTAGGGTCAGTCGCCATGTTTTCTAGGGTTATTTTTTCTAGGGCTGTAACCCTGTAATTTTACTGAAAGTCGAGACCTGCCTATCGAATCAAGGTGTGAGAAAACTCTGCGATTCTCACGATATTACGGGAGCAATGGAAGAGAAATTCGGGTAATGGACCTGTCAAGGTGCTCTTTTCCAGATGCTACGATGGATATTTAAGGTTGGTTTCAGGAAGTGTCAGAAGATCCGCCCGGGCCCATCTCCGCTCAGGATCCTTCTCTTTTACGGGCTTGAGACTGAAGTTATTCCACCAATAGGGTCTTTATCGCATTCATCTCACAGAATCTGAACCAATCGCGGCCCCGGAATGGCGTACTTGGTGCCTTGGCCGTTTCGACCAATGCCTACATGCATTCGATCCGTGCGTTGGTGCATCATGTCCAACGGGCATTAAATGGCGTTCGGTCCTTCTGATTCCTGCCGTTTTACGTCATGAGATAACCCGGGGGCGGGCAGCGGGGCGGGCACCCTGGGGGGCTGTCGACTCTTCCCTTTGAGATGACGACTTTGGGTTAGGGAATGGCTCGGTTTGCGGGCCTGCATAGCCTGTAGTAATCGGATCCATGAATGGCCCGACGAGCACGCTATTTGTCACACTGGACAAGAGATTGCACCAGATGGCGTAGTCTCGAATGCTAAAAAGCCGTTCCGAGGCGAAGCACAAGGGACACGTAAGCAGCATGGGAGCGGAAGGAGGACGATATAAAGTCAGGTCATTATCTCCCTCCGAATATCTTGTCCCTATCGGAAATTGATCAAAATCTATTCAAACCAATCCAGCTGTCTTACACCACCCCCTTGGCACCAACAACCCTCCAGCCTTGTCAACAGTAACATGTCCATTGCTTCGAAACTACACAAGATCCCCTTCCTAAAGAAGGTAATTAACCGGAACCTCGAAAGCCGCGCCGGGCCACCAGCGGCCGGATATTTCCATGTCGAAAGAGAGCCCAGCTCCCATAATCATGATGGCGTTTGTGACAACACCACCATCCAGACCCTTCGTCAAGAACTCCAAGAACGCGAAGCTGAGCTCGCACGGGCTACGGAACAAATCAGACAAGTTGAGGGCCGCTTCACTGAACTCGTACAAGAAATGAATCGCCAAACCGACGACATGGTCCAGACCCTTGGTCGGATCCAAGAAGTGGAAAGTGCGCTTAGCATGGCTACCGATCAGATGGAAGGGTTTAAGCAACACCAGACTGCAATCGAGGAGTACTTTGGTCGCAACATTGTTAGAGCGTTAAATGCGCCTCCAATGTCTCCGCAGCCCAACCGTCCGATGACCTCTGGTCCAGTCCCCAGAGTTGACCGGAGGAGCTGCAGGGAATACAAAGACCCTGAAGTTGGCTTTGAGTGGGTCGATCTCGATGGGGACGAGTCACTGTTAGTATGCGCTCTTTATCGTCCCAAGAGAACTTGAGCACTTTAGTACCGAAAGATATAAGTTGCAATGGGTTTGCTGCCGAAGAATGCGTCGGCTGGCTTAAACTGATATTCAAGTATGTTACAATTAATGGAGCCTTCCTTAAATTAATCAAGCCTCCATTTAAATCTAAGATCTCCAGTCGGGAAATCTGATGCAGCAATTAAATCAGACCAACTACCAACTTCGGGGCATGAATATTTAATGAGGACTTACTGAGCCTTTACTTCTTTTAGACGTCAGAGTCTCGTTTTCACTTGAGGCCAGTTCGGCGCAGTAGTGACGGATTAGGTTCTCCCACCACATGCGGCAATTGAACCATGATTTGGGAGCGAATAGCAGCTAGGAAAGTAAGAAAGTCTTTCCAGAGCAAACTGCTGCAAAAACCGGGATGTCTTCTCCGGCGCGAGAATTTGACTTCGGCGTTTCAGAACTCGTTTTGTGGATCCGTGCACCTAACGTGGTTGGGGCCGACCTGGACCATCACAAACCGTGCTCCTTTGTACTCCCTCTTTCACAGCCCCTCAATGTAAAGCTTCCAACTTCCTAATAAGTCCATTGAGACGGTGTACAACTGGGATTGTGCAATCGGAAATTTCCGTGAGATTCGGGGGCCTGTGTACAGTGATGTCATCCACCCCCCTTGGCACCTTGTGGCTGCGCTTAAGCCTTCCACAATGCCACCCGGTGGCTGCCAACGTCACGCCATTCTGTCCTTCAGGGGCTATTTGTGGGTCGCCGGAGGGAAGAACGTTTACCCTTCACAGGTCCCATCCAACATTAGCCCAATCATAATTTGCGGAATTGCGCGGATCGATCTCACTCTGGAGAAGGCCCTTGCGTGAGCTTCGCCACGCAAATCCGCATTAACTCGCATTCATTACCATCCCAATTAGTATATAATTAATACGCCTCCCCAGACTAATTCCTCTACACGCTTCTAAGCGACTGGCAATCTAAATACTGCCTTCACGAACTGCCGACAATTCCATGGACCGAACGGACGATGATTCTCTGCCGCCGACACCTCGGACAGAATCATTTGACGAGCCACATACTCCGGAGCCCCCATCCGACGTCGATGAAGAGCATGGCTCGACCGATGACGAAGCTCTTGACGTATTAGAGGACTTACTACGGCACCTTCGAATTCGGATAAAACACGAGCGAAACCAGCGGAATGCTTTGCAAGATAGGGTTCAGGTTCTTGAAGGCGAGCTTGGCCAGTTACGGGTCAGAAACACGGAGCTGGTAGAAGCCTCTCGCCTCGCTCAGGCTCAACTCGACGCATTTGACGCGCGGTTTCAGGCTGCGGAAAACGACCATGCCGTAGAGGCCGACCGCCTATCGCAACAAGTCGCCAGGGAGGAACAACGAGCCGCAGGGGCCGAAGAGGCTCATCGACTGGCTCGTGCTGAGCTTGCAGGTGCAAACCGTCGCATTGCGGAATTTCGAGCAGCAGCGAACAACGACACGTTGCAAACGTTACGACGTTCCTTCGGGGATAGAATCGCTGAAGCGTTAACGTCAACTCCGGTCCCTGACGCCGCTGCACGTTATCGTATGACTGGCACAACGCCAGCTCGAGGGCCTGACAGGAGACGTCATCCAGAGTTCGAACCAGCAGACGGCCCTGGGAGGTTCATCACGTTTCGCGGCAGATTGGCTTGGATTAAGATCTGGCTGCAAACGCAAGCCTGAATCCATCAACTTGATCGTCTTGTCTTTAGATTTGAACGAGCGAATATAGGGTATTCACTTCTCATCTCAGATAGTAAGTTTTTCCGGCAGTATCTTGAATGCAAATGCCATTATTCGTCACCCTGATCGGGAATCAAATCTTCCAAAAACTCCAGGATCCTTCGCTGATAGTTCACGATTTGTTGATTTTCGTCCACACCGAAGTAGGGTATACCGAGTGCTTCTATTTGTTTTTTCTGCACATAAATCAATTCTTCCCATTTTGTAGCGACATCCTTATCAAATGCAATCAACTCTTCTTTTTCCTCTTTCAAGAGAGTCTACGTCAGCAACGTTTTCGGTTCAAGGGGAGCTGCGAACCTTTTCGCTGACGTCCTGTGAGCCCAGATTCTTGAGAAGTTGATTCATTTTCCGTTTCGATTCGTATTTCCTCTGAATACGACAACGTTCTTCAAATAAATCTTCTTCGACTTCATGTTGGCGCCGTTTTATTCGCTGCAGCCCAGCCAGAAAATCATTCGATTGTGCCTTTTGAATGACGAGTTTGAGGGCATGGGAATAAGACGTCGGCGGAGCCACCACGACAGGCGACGAGTCCTCTGTATTCACGGCAGGAGCGGGTGGAGGCGGATTCACAGATTTCCGAGGTGGGAGATGCCATTGTTGGGGTTCTCGCCAGGGGGTGGTGGGGACACCGATCCACTGACTCGTGTCGAAAATGCTGTCGCTGTCAATGAAGACGGGTTCGATGTGGGCGGGGGGAGGCTGGTTTATCGGCAACGGGGGAGGTACAGGTTGTTGACGATGAGACTGTTGGGATGATTGCGAGAGGATGGACAGGAGGGAGGCCAATGTCGCGGAGACATCGGTCTGGTGATTCATCATCAACCGTGGTGCGGTCCTCTGATCATAGGAGGATGGGTTACGCAGGTCACACTCGCGAATAGCGAAAAAAACCGACTTCACGATATTGGCGAAGAACGACAGCAAATGAAGAAACTCTTGAAAGTAAATGCGAAATGATGCAATACTCTTCCTTTTATCAGAGCTATTAGTCTGATGAATGGCTCCCTATCGATGTCTATCTTCCAATTGGGTTACTATTATCATGAGATTGGCTCCACACTGAAGACTGTTATGTGAATTCCTCATGAGATGTAAGGAAAGCACATTCCATTAAGCATGTAATAGGTATAAGACTGCATCCAAATATCATGCTTAATTGCGGTGTTCATTTATAATATCAACCAACCTGCAGTCAGTTCCAATGAACAAGCGGAGGCTGCATACCAATCCAAACCCTCTACCAAACCCTCATTCTTCACCGCACTACAAGCCCGAATACTCCAGTTCCTACCGACAAGGTCAGCCCACTGCGCAAAGACCGAAGAAAGTCGGGTGATACCGCTCCTTACACTTCTTCGCCAACTCGAGCCGCTCAGCGATCTCTCCCTCCGACAGCGCCCCCTGAATATCCTGCTTATTCGCAAACACCAACAATGCCGCCCCCTTCAACTCAGCCTCGGCCAACAACGTCTCAATCTCCCTCTTCACCACATCTAACCGTCCCACATCCGCCGCATCAATCACAAAGATCAAAGCGGCCGTCGCCTCCGTGTAATAACATCGCCAGTACGGCCGGATGCTGTCTTGGCCGCCTAAATCCCAGACACTGAATGTGATGTTTTTGTAGGTTAGGGTCTCGACGTTGAAGCCTATTGTTGGGACAGTGGCGACGACTTCGCCGATTTGGAGGCGGTAGAGGATCGTGGTTTTGCCCGCGTTGTCCAGGCCGAGGATTAGAATGCGGACTTCCTAGAGATGTCAGCGGATATGCGTAATATTATGGGTGTTTTGTGAGGACGAGACCTTTTCAGGCCATATTCGGCTTAGGACGCCGCTGAACACCTGGTTGAATATTCTCCGTATGAATTCCATCAAGGCGCAAAATTAGCCGTCGAGGAGGGCAGGCTTCGAAGAAAAAATATTCTAATCTCGACGGAGGGATCTCATCGTCGGCAATGCACATCATTACTACATGCACTATTGTTTCCCTATTTTCCGAGAAGTCAAAAAGTTGGTAACCGTTGTCTCCGCCCCCAAAATCGATTGAACCATGTTTCACATTCCTCGTCGACCCTAGAACGGTTAGTTCTAGAAAGGGAAGGAGATTCGAACCAACAGCCTGCAAAATGGACTGCCAGATCTCCACTCTGCCACATATTTGGCCCCCTGCCATATGCGTTGATTAATCGCTGTGGGACAAAGCCGACTCTCTCAAGGAGGAAGGGATGATTGACAATTAGATACGTCAACGCATCCTGTTCCTTCTGTGACCAAGTCGGCGTTCGTTCCGTAATAAGGGGATCGCTCCACATGTCGATGAATAGTCTCATCATGGGAGTATTTCGAATAAAGAATGAACCTGCGTTCAGGCCTGCGTGATCCTGCGAAATTATCAAATCGATCTGATCAGGCGAGTGACGCTACGCGTTAATCTTCATCTCCCAGACAACGTACCCGCGTCCGTAACCCCGAATTGACAGCAACAAAATCATCGTTGAGAACAAGGATTGGATCACCCTCTATAAGTGTCCGTGATAACACACTCGGGGCCAAGAGATGTTCATACAGATCAACCTCCGGTGACATGATCACGGCGTCTATATCCAACCACCATATCCATTCGGTGGTCGGATATTTCTTAAACGCTTCCATAATTGCAGGTAACTTCCCCCATACCGGATGTGTTTTATGTGTAATCAGATAGGATGCCAAATCCACCGTCATCAAATCGTAGCCTACCATCATCAGATCGAACAAAGGAAGGACTCTCTGCAGTACCCCGAGCATTAGCATACTCCATGCGATTCTCGACAATCATAGCATAAAAATCTTGAATTTCGCCGAAATGACCTGGTCCAGTGGCCCCCGTCAACATTACGACAGACCCTTGATTCCGCGTCGAAACAATGGGGAACCCATAGCTCGTCTGTGAACTCGTGTGTTTCCCTTCCTTTTCCCCCGTTGCGTGACGATTGTGGCCTTCAGGAATCACAACCGTGGCATCACCGCCGGACGGCCGGTCGTGTTCCTCACTTGGACTCTCGACGACCCCGTGAAACGCCGCTTTTATTTCTGACACAGGCTCTACGAGCGAATACTCAATGGCCGCATCTGAACTGGCCTCGGACGGAAAGTTAAGGAGGGTGTATAGGAGGACTACGAGCAGGGCGGTGACCAAGTAAACAATGCCGCGCTTGCCAAACACGGCGCGAATACGCGAATTAAAGTCCGTGTTGAGGGTTTCAAAAGGCGAGGCGCAGTGGATTGCCGACGGCTTGCGGTGATGCACCGTCGCCTTCATTGCGTAAGATGGCGAGAAGCGGCGATGGCTGGAAGTGGAACTGGCGAAGGTTCCTTGGTTGTTGCTGGTTGGGGCGGCGCCGTTTTATTCCACGAGCCGGGAGTGTCACGCGGCAAATTTAGCCGCCTGCCACAACCTTAGTTCCAGGGGGGCTCAGCGGGTCAAGATTCTCTGCGCCCAGGTAATCATTAAATCCAATCAAATGGAATATTCCAGATGCATCTTTTATATTGGCGACCTTCGGAGTATTGATAATAATGAGTCATGAAAATATTAACACCTTCAGGGTCGCCTAGCTGCGTACATCAAGAATTGGTCAACTGAAATCTACAAACCCAATGGATTAAACCATGGCAATGTGCTAAGCCATAATTGAAGTCGCATTGGTAGTTTTCTGACCTTGCGTTCATGTGGCTTCGCACGGCAGTCGTGGTAACATGTGAACATATTGTACTGTCTGTGTCTGCATCCACCCCACCACTAAATTGAGGGCCTCCCTATTTCCACCATCTAATTTTTGGGGATGGCTACTCCCACTCTCTTTCGATTGCTTTTCGCCCTGATCCACGCTCTCTCCCTTTTCACGGCTCGCAAAATCCTTTCCTTCTTGCTCCCAATCCCCTTCTTCCCTGCCGTCTCCAGCGTCCTGGCCGATCTCATCGGCAGCGATCCCATCACGCTCAAACCACACTCCGTGAAGCTCCCCCCCGTCCTACAAAATCGCCTCCCCGCCAACCTCATCCCTGGGTTCTTGAGCCCCGCGAAGACTCCGCTACAGGCTCTTCAGTCGGAGACTATCGAACCGAGTGAGAAGATTCGCACATGGAGGCAACGTGATATCTTGACCGCAGGGGAACAGAAAACTGCCGACGAGATTACACATTTGCTGGGCTTGTCTATGGATCAGGGAAAGAAGACTGTGGAGAGACCAAATATTCAGACTGTTGACTTCGGAAGATCTCTTGAAAAGGAAGTGACAAAGGCCATTGATATCGTCGAGGCTCTTGAACCCGTATCTTCCTCGGTCCTTACATTTACCGGATTTTTATTGATTCATCTGACGCGCAGGTCCCTGCGGCGACGCATCTGACTCCAGCTCAGCATGATGAGCATCTCGAAGACGAGGATTACGCAAAACTCTCCGCAGAGAAACAGGTTTTCGAACAAACAAGGAAGATTGTCGAACCCCCCATCCGTGATTTGAGCATGCTTCTTGGCGCAACAACTTCTTCTCAGCAGATTACTCCAGAAGACTCCGTCTCACAAGCCGGCCAGCCTCACCATCCAATCCTCTTGGCAGCCAAGACATCACCACTACCGCTTTCCCCTCCTTTTCCTCCAATTCCCCGACATCAATCCTCTTCTGTTTCGTCCTCTCAACCCGCCAGCACAACATCTAGTGTCCGTCTTACTACTGGCATCGGAGAGGCCATCCCCCATCTGGGCTTAGATCTGACGAGTAGTCTGCGGCCTTGGAACCAGGCCCACCCCCCACGTCGGCCCCCCCGCATATGAAAGACGAGCCGTACTCAGATTCCATGTGGCCCTTACGCCGAAGCGACTCTTCCCCGCCCACCATCAAATCCACAAAGGATGATGGAAAGTTTAAGGATGGGAGGCCCGAGTCGACCGCAGAGGAAACATGGCGTAAATTGGGGCCCAGCAGAGATTGGACGGCGATGCCTCACGCTCCCGAGAAGAAGAATAAAATTTTGCTCGACTTGCCAAGGTTGATGTAATGTCTTCACTAGCGGTTCTGTAGCGTTTGTTTTGCTGTGTTGGGAGGATGGCGGATTCTTTTTGCTCATTGCATCACGGCATTATTATCAAGTTAATGTCCACGATAAATTGCAGAAACTTGATAAGGGAATGATGTTATTTCCGATGTGATTGCTACAGAAAAGAATTCTACAAAGCATGATAACACCGTATGAGAGATGCAGAACTTGCCGCCAACCTGCATCCTCTTTTTGTAAAACCAATATGCCAGCAAAGTCTAAACAGGGCCTCGCCCCCGACGTTACTTTCGAAAAACGAACAAAATCAATACTTCCACTGTAGGAAGATTTGAGACAAGGAACATAAGAAAGACATAACACACGAGGGGATAGGATGATAGACGTGGAAAATACGAAATAATAAAGGGCAAGACAAGAAAACACCCGTCCCAGTCGCTAATCCAGTGACAAAACTTATATGTGAAAAAGCCAACTTTGATAGGAAAAAAGGTAGTGGAAGAAATTCAAAAATAGAAACCCATTCAACATGAAAAGACCAGACCTCCCACTTTTGTAAATGCTTCCTGCAAAGATAGAAGAAAACATTCAGTATGAAATCAACCAAACGGCAAGGAATCTTCGTAAATGAAAACGAAAAAAAAAAAAACTCGCGTCCCATTTTTTCGATCAACCATGGCGTCCTCCGCTGTACTGCCCGAATGCAAATAAAAACCACAACTCGCCGAGTGTGCATGTGTTCAGAAATGCTCAACCTGATACGTCCACGTTTCCGATTCATACGAAAGAAATTCCTTATCGGGTTTGGTCTTGAGATTCTCGAGGAACTCATCCATGTCGAAGTCCGCCGGTTTCTTCACATTCTCTAGCGCGATTTTCGCAGGTACATTGAGCCCGTTTCCTGGGTCGGGTTTCTTGGATTCGTCGGGGTACACCGTTACTAGTCCCCTCTCGATTTTGACGAGTTCTCGCAGTGCAGAGAGGGAGGGGATGGATGTAAGGTCGACTTCTGTCTTAAAATGTATTGACCCGAAGCCGTTTCGGTGGATAACAAAATTGGCGACTGAGCCGGTGCCTGCAACGCGTTGCATTGGAGGAGTGGTGTAGTATCCTCCTTCTGCAACTTCGTCGTCATCTGCAGGGGGCACGGGGGCGGGGACAGAGATTTTACGGATTGGTGGGGATGAAGCTTCTTCCTCTTTACTTTCGGATTCGTTACGGAAGATACTATCGATCAGTCCAGCAATAGAATCGGGAGATACTCGAATGCGTTCGCGGAAGTCATGCTGGGAGGGGTAGACACTCCGGGTGTGCCAGTTCGAGAACTCTGACCGGAACCGTCCCTCTGGAGGGTGTTGCCAGCAGCGGTTCGCGTCCGCGAAGAGTTACTTCGCAGGGAATTGAATTGGCTGGTTTGAGGACCGAGACCACTTGAACTGCTCGTTCGTAGCATTCCCAATTTCGACATGTCGCCGGCGCGATTATCGGCTTTGGGACGGGGAAAAGAACCCCATTCCTGGCGAGAGTCACCACGACCGAATTCAGGCCGATTTCGCTGAGTTTGTCGAGCCGCGTCCTGTTCCGCTTTGGCCCTCGCAGCCTATCGCCGTTAGCCTCTCCATCCATGCAAGAAGTGAGCGTACATCATCGTGAATTTCCTGGATTGTCTTGGGACCTTGCTGGCCCGTCTGTCGTCCGACCCAGCCATTCTTGCGGAGTTCAAGGATGTCGAGGATCTTGAATTTTATTCGAGATTCCAAGTCGCTGTGCAATCGAATTTGATCCAATGCATCGTAAATGGCATTCATCCTGCCCTTGGCCTTGCCTTCATCCAACGGTTTCCCAACCGTAACCAACAATCGACATAAACTTTCAACCTCTTCCGGCTCAGGATGAGGATCTTCGGTCCCACCCAACAACCGAATAATACACTCATACCTATTATTAGCCGAGAAGCTTAAACGGGAATGTACATTATCTTTTCGATGAGCATGTTGAGCTTGAACAGTTCGCCGATAAATTGAACAAGGCCGAGACCCTGTCGTTTCGCCTTGGCAGCCAGATAATATTCATCCGACATCAACTCATTGTCATCTGGTTTCGGCGGCAAATTGACCTTCCACCCTCGTTCAAATTCTTCCTGACACCGATTCAACAAGTACTTTCGGAACAGTTGTCCTCCCGTCAGTGGCTGACCATCCTTATTTACCACTGTCGGGTCCGTGATGTTGGGATCAATCGTCTCCATAATCTTGCGACAGAACAGAGCGTACATTTCCGAGAAATTCGGCTCGTCCGTCGCTTTTTCGAAGGTTAATTGAATGATTTGCCGGAGCGTCCGACCATCCGTTTCCTGTCGACTCTGCGAAGCGATTTCGAGGATTTGATCGGTGATTTTATCGAATTTTTCAAGCGTGAGTTTGTTGAGGAGCGCTTTGACTTTCCGCTGGACCACCTCGGGAGAAATTTTACCATCACCACCGGGGGGAGGACCCAATGCCGGCGTTGTCTCTTGTCTTCGCGGTTTCCAGCGATTTGGGTTTTCGACGAGGGGTTCCACGGGCGGTTCTGGTGGGGGAGGAGGTGGTGGGGGGGGCGGGGGCTGTCGACGACTTCCTGATCTCGGCTTCGCCGACGGGGCGCGGGGAGATGCAGGTGATTGGCTTCCACCAGCGCCGGAGGAACCGTTTCTACCTTGACCACGGGAAGGGAACGGGGATGGGATGGGGGCGAAGGTGTTGAGTGGGGGAATGCTACTTCGCGGAGGGATGGGTTTGGCGATGCTGAAATTACCGATGCCACCCCCGCCAGGGAAGGAACCTGAGGTGGGACCGCGGACGCCGCTGACGGGCCTTTGCGGACGGGACTCCAGGTCACCCATCGTTTCTTTGATATGGCTATCCCAATCGTCACTGGGCTTGTCTTTCCAGATCTTCTGGAATTGGACAAGGAATTCGGGATCGTAGTGGAATCCTTTTTGGCCGAAGGTTTGAATGAATTGAGGGTTGGGTGCGTTGATGCCGTCGGGATATTTGATGAGGAGAAAGTCGGAGCCGGTGATGAAAGAAGCTTTCTTTAGGGCAGCTGCTTGAAGGCCATCTGAGACAGGGGTGATGGAGAGAGAGGGAACTGTAGTCTTCTTTGGACCAACGGAGGATCGACGTTCAGGGGAGGCAGAGGGTTCTTCGGAGGCAGCAACGGCAGTAGCAGCGGCAGTAGCAGCAGCAGTAGCAGCAGCGGTTGCTGCTGCGGCTTCCCTCTCCTTTGCTTTAGCTTCCTCCTCCTCTTTCTCCTTGGCGAGTCGTGCAGCTTCAGCAGCCTCCTTCTCGGCCTTTTCCTTTGCCAATCTCTCCTCATCTTCTGCCTTCTCCTTCGCAATGCGCTCCTCCTCCATCTTTCTCCGTTCTTCCTC
>Ga0335081_10004835_pt1 | contig 21289 bp, 21 predicted proteins | sample Lox_Sample_35_FD_206713 | JGI IMG/M metagenome (GOLD analysis project Ga0335081, IMG submission 206713) | Soil microbial communities from Loxahatchee National Wildlife Refuge, Florida, United States - Lox_Sample_3.5 | ecosystem: Environmental > Terrestrial > Soil > Wetlands | place: USA... | reverse complement strand
AAACTTGAGCGGCGGGGTTACCGCAAAGAAAAATGTCCTGACAAGGAAAAGCCCCAAGCGCCCCGTTCTTCGTAGAGTCATGAGTGATAACGTGCCCAAGGTTCTGATATACATCACTTTAGATTCTACCAAACTTTTTTCGCAATGTCACAAATTTTCTTGGTCGCCCTTCGGACGGCGCCGAGCCCGTGGTGGGCATTGGCTTTCCCGTATTGTCTCAGAAGCTGTGGAGAAATTTTTTCGACATCCTCGTCCGCCCTTTGCAGAGGGGCAATTTTTTCACACCTTCTCAGTTGTGAGGGAATTCTTATAATGATTGCGGCGCCCTCATTGATTGAAGGGCGGAGTCCGCCGGCAAATGCCGATGCTACATTATTCCCTAAATTCTCGTTGATCTCCTCATAAAAATCTATTAGACTTCTGTAGTAACGTCGACACGTATTGGCTATTGGCCGGCCGGTGCGGGAAGAAGAGGATGGAAGATTTCTCGAGAAGCGAGGGAGAGCAGAGGGAAGCATGGCGAAGATCATAGAGATTTTTTCGAAGTGTTCTTTCGGCTGGGAAACGTTGAAGGAAATGAAGGATAAAGAAGTTAAATTCTGGGCGGCCGATGGCCTGAACTTGCTGCAGATCGTCGAAATCGATGAGAAGCGAAAGAGTTTTTACGTGATCAATCAATCGGGTAAGATCACGTGGCCCCTCAAGTACCAGAAACTGGAAGAAGTACACAATAAATTTCACAACGGGGAGATAGCCCTCCTCGCCTATGACATTGACAAACTGATGCCGACATCGGGAAACTACATTGCGGGACTGTTGAAATATCTCGGCTGCGACGCAACCCCACTTTCAACCTGATCTGCCGGGCGCTCCTCACGACACTCGGCCTCGACCCTAAGTGAAGCTTCCCCTCCGAAAGGACCCCTGCGATCCTCCGATCATCCGGCAGAAACTTTGTCTCCGTTGCATTTTTTCCCCGGCCCGGGGGGACCCCTTGCTGAGGTAATCCCTCAGTCTCTGCCACAATGGGATCGGAGTCGTCTCCCCTTCAAAAACTTGAAAATTGCGGGTCATTAGAGAAGACAACGGAAGGCGGGTGCTGAAGAGGCCTTTTTAGGGATGTCTACGCCCCGACTTATCGCTAAAATGTGTCGCTTCAAGTTTTCTCCGGAGAGACCCCTGCGATCCTGGGGATGGGTTCGTCACTAAGGGATTACACCCTGAGTTTTTACCAGATCCATTTTTAGGGGAAGTGGAATAGAGAAGACGAGTTCTATCGTCGTTGTTCGATTGCCCTCTGACAGACGGCGCAGAGTTCCTGGAGTTTGGGAAGCGATGTCACCTGTGAGGCCGCCCGTTGTAAATTGCGAAGTCCGGAAGGAATATGCTCAAGAAAGGCTTTGAATCCTCTTTTGAGGCCCAAAAAGCCGTAAGCCCCGAGGGCCTGCATGAGTCGTTGTACAGAAGCTTCCCGGAAGGCGTTTTGGAAGGCGGCCCAATCAAGGTTCCACTCCTGTAAATCGTAATAGAAAGACAGCAGGCCGGTCTGTTCCTCTTCGGAGAAGTCCGTATAGGGATCGTAGAGGAGCGAGCCAAGGTCGTAGAAAGGGCTTCCGAAGCGCATGCCCTGAAAGTCGATGAAGAAAGGGGCTCCGTCGCAGATCATCACATTCTGGGACTGGAGATCCCGGTGCACGAGACAGCGGGCCGCACTTCCCACTCGGTCGGCCAACGCGGAAAGCTCCGCCTCAAGTTCCTTCTGGAAAGATGGACCGGGTTTGATTTCGCAGACATCCGTGACAAAATGCTCCCTGAAGTAATCCCGCTCCCAGCGGTAAAGACGCGGTCCAAAGCCTTCGGAGAGGATGACGCGGCCCGATGGAAAGTCGTCCTTAGGAAAGGAATGAAGCCTGTGCGCGATGGTCAGCGTCTTACGGTAAAGGGCTTGGCGGGTTTCCCACGGGGCTTTCCTGAAAGACCGGAGGTCCGTATCTCCGAGATCCTCCATGAGGATCAGACGGCTTGCGGGGTTATGGCGGATCAGCAAGGGTACCGCAACGTCGACCTCACGGAGAAATACCGCAATGTCTGCGTAGTATGTGTTCTCCACAGGCTTCGGGTCGTAATGGATCAGAATGGCCGAATTCTTGCGGTTCCATTTCAGTCTGAAGAAAGTCCGGTCCGACCCTCGTCCCTCGATAGGAAAGATTTCTACGGTGACGGCCCCAGAAATCCCCAGCGCCTCTCGCGCAAAACGGATCATGTCTTTTCGTGATTGCATTCGTTTCTAAAAGGTTCCAGGATTCAAGGGGCTCAGGGTCTCACGCTTTTACTTGATCCCTTGAATCCTCGACCCCTGGAACCCTTTCTAATTTCAATTTTTCATAGGCTTCAATGGAACCGATGTCGTGCCACTCGCCCTGGTCGATGACGGTCCCCTGGATCGATCCCGGTTTTTCCACGATTCTTCGAATGAAGGCCGAAACGACGGATTCGACTTTGCCGGCCTCGAGATGACGAAGAACCGATGTTTCGACGGTGTAGATGCCGGCGAAGAGGAAGCTTCGTGCTCCGGGATTTCTCGGGGCGTAGCCGAGAATATTCCGAAGGTCGCAGATCTCCCCCGCTTCATTCATGGTTACATTGAGGAGAGGACCGGTGGTCCTTAAGGCAAGCGTAGCCTCCGGTCGCTTTTGCTCATGGGCCTCCAGAAGCCTCTGCAAGGGAAGATTGGTGATGATATCGCCGTTGTAACAGAGGATAGCCTCGTCCTTATCCAGGAGATCCTCGATGTTCTTCAGTCCTCCTGCTGTGTCCATCAGTACTGGCTCATGACGAAAAGTAATGGGCACACCGCGCCATTGCCTGTCAGGAAATTTTTCTGAATAGGCTTGAGAACAATGATGGGTGTTCACGATGAAACGATCCACCCCAACCTCCAGCAGATGATCCATCACGTGAGTGATGATAGGCCGTCCTTCTACTTCCAGGAGCGGCTTCGGAAGTCGCTCCGTCAGAGGCCGAAGCCGGGTTCCCAACCCGGCACCCAGGATGAAAGCCGTCTTGAACCGTTGTCCTTTCAATAACACCTCGCCGCCCACCCTTGCTCATTCTCGGAGGGGAAGGTGAAGGGGTTCTGAATGCTCAGGTCTTTACCCTTCCGAACCCCGGGGCGATTTTTACCAGTGCCACGACGGCGAACCCCGGTATCGTCGCGGCCATGACCCAAAGGAAGAAGTTCTGATAACCCATTAACTCCTGGAGCCAGCCGCTCGCCATCGCCGGAACCATCATGCCCAGGGCCATAATCCCCGTGGAGATAGCATAATGAACCGTCTTATACTCTCCCTCAGACACCATAATCATAAACATCGTGTAGGCCGAAAAGCCAAAGCCGTAGCCGAATTGCTCCACGGCAACGGCCAGGTTGATCAGATAAAAATTTTCGGGCATGGCCTGGGAGAGATAGACGAAGACCAAATCCGGCAGATGCATCGCGCAGACCATGATCCAGATCCAGAACTTTAGGCCTTTTCTGTAAATGGCATATCCGCCAAGAAGTCCTCCAGACAATAGGGCAAGGAGTCCCACTGTGCCGTAGATGATTCCGACATTCTGAGTTGTGAGCCCGAGCCCTCCCGCCGAGCGAGGGTCGAGCAGAAAGGGCGCAATCATCTTGAAAAGCTGAGTCTCCGCGAGCCGGTAGAAGAGAAAGAAAGCAAGGATGGCGAGGATCTCCTTTTTCCTGAAGAAGAGGCCGAAGATTCGGAGGAACTCCCGCGAAAGATGTGTCGAGGGGTTGCGCTTCGCTGCACGGTCCGCAGCCGGATAGGGAAGAATAAATAGATTATAAAGAAAGAGGGCCGCGAAGATGGCAGCGGCAAAAAAGAGCGTGAGAGACCAGGCTTCGGGGATACCGTGCCCGCTCTCCTCAAGGTGGCCGGCAAGGATGACGAGACCGCCTTGGGCTGCGACCATGGCGATACGGTAAAAGATCGTTCTTACTCCGACAAAGGCGGCCTGCAAATCTTCCGAAAGCCCCAGCATGTAAAAGCCGTCTGCGGCCGTGTCATGGGTTGCCGAACCAAAAGCCATCAACCAGAAGAAGGCGAGGGTATACTGGAAGAACCGGGCAGCCGGGATCGTGAATCCAATACAGGCCAGTGTCGCGCCGACGAGAAGCTGCATCAGAAGGATCCAGTAGCGCTTCGTTCGGAATAGTTCGACAAAAGGGCTCCAGAGGGGCTTGATTACCCACGGAAGATAGAGCCAGCTTGTGTAAAAGGCGATGTCGGTGTTTGAGATGCCGAGACGCTTGTAGAGGACCACGGAAACCGCCATGGCCATCGTGTAAGGAGTTCCTTCGGCAATATACAGAGAGGGAACCCAGGCCCACGGGGTTCGCGATGTCGGTTTCTGTGTGGACATTTTTTTAATTCCCAAGGATTCGAGGGGTCAAGGGATCAAGGGTTCAAGTGATGAGCATAAGAAGAGCAAGCGTTAACCCTTGAACCCCCTGGACTCCTTGAACCCTTAATATACTTTCCGTATTTCCACTCCCTGGAAATAGTGTTTCAAAATTTTCTCTGCCGAAAATCCCTTCGTCGCCATCACGGCGGCCCCGATCTGGCAAAGCCCCACACCGTGTCCCCAGCCAGCACCGTGAAATGTGAATCGGCCGGATTCCACCTTTACAACAAAGGCACTGCTGTAAAGATGGGTCCTGGAGAGCCAGCGTCTTATTTCGAGCTCTTTTCCTACGACGATGTTTCTCTTGGATCCCACGATTTTCAGCCGGGAGATGCGGCCCGAGGGGCCACGGGTAATAGGTAGGATTTCTTTCAGTGTCCCAAAATCTAAACCTGATTTTTCCCGCAGGATCTCTTCCAGTTCGCCGCGGGAATAGCCGATCTTCCAGCGGAAAAAAGCTCTTGTCTCGCGGTCGAAGTCAGGAAGAATTTTCTCGAGTAGACGTTCGTCCTTTGTGTTGCAGTAGGCGTCGGGGTTGGCGAGGCACCAGGCCGAAGCCTCTTCTTCTGTCTTGATCGGGCGATGCGGAATGGATGCGTCCGAAATGCTTTTGAGATAAGGGACTTGCTTGTCATTCCAGGCCGTACCGAAGCTCTCTGTGAGTCCTCCGCAAGCCTTGGAATATCGGGTATCACAGATTTCGTCCCGATAGGCGATGACCATCCCCCGGGTTTCGCGGACAGCTTCTTCGGCCTGTTCTGATACGATCTTCGTGATACCCTGGTAGCGCTGGCAGTGATCATCGGCGCAGACATCGAAAAGGTCGTGTTCCTCCCGGTCATGCCAGCGGATCACTTCCTCATCGGGCGCCTTCCCCGGCGAATGGGATGTTTTTCCCGTTTTTTTATTGTGATCGAGCGCCGCGAGAATCCAGCTGCGGGATAGTATGGCGTGGGCCTTCAGAAATTCCATCGGAGCCGCACCCTTCATCTCCGAGGAAATCACACTTTTCAGATAGTCCTCGAGAGGGATTTCATTGATGACAGTGATCGTTCCGTCCTTGCGGGGCTGGAGGATGACGTCCCCTTGAAAGGTCTGATCCTCTGTCCTTTCCCAGTGGAAACGACTTCCAATAGTAACGCCGAAAAGCGAAAACATGGATTTGTCTTGTCCTGTGACCTTGATCAATGGAGAGCGAGCCATTTCGTGATGGGCACCATCAAAGAGTACAATCATCCCGGCATCAGACTTTGCCGAAAACCGGCCCGAAGCGGGGGCAAAGACATCCGAACGAAAATGTCCATCCAGACGACCATTCACCTCGGTCTGGTGGTCCATGATACCTACAGTGATCTTCGGTTGATGCTTCATCGGAACTTAATGGTTTAGGGATTCGAGGGTTCTTCCTTGAACCTTTGATCTCTATTTTGCCCCATTATCCTGGTTCTCGGTTTTTTTTGCAACTTTAGGCCTCTCTTCGGCTGTCGCTGAATCTACATAAGTTAGAAAGGACCTTTATCGTCGCCTCCATGTTTGAATAGACGGGAAAATCCTTTCCGGTGAAGGCCCTTTTTATCATGAGGTTGTAGTGTCTGTCTTCCTCATCTTCCAAGTAGGGATCCAAGGAAACGGTGACCAGCACCGGCTTTCTCCCCTTCTCCCGGGTATGCTGGCAGCCTTCAACCATCAGGTCGACGAGTTGCTTCATGTGGGTCTCCACCTTTCGACCTAAGACGCGCCGCAGATAGCGAAACTGATCAAATTGAAATACCAGAGAATGGACGTTTGAGTCCGAGGAAACGATCTTGATGATATCAGCCATGTTTCCCGCGGGAGATACGTTGTAGTATATGGGCCAGGCATCGAGGGGGTTCCCGATACTGGTTCCCGCAAGGGGAACCAGCGCCCGAAGGGCTTGGAGCGTTTCGGGCCTAAACTTTGGAACCTCGATTCCCGCTTTCATGCAGAGGTCCGTTTGGATGACACTGAAACCACCGGAGTTGGTGATCATGGCAAGTGACCGGCCCGCGGGAAGGGGAGAGGTATCAAACGCCATGGCCAGGCTCACCATTTCATCGAAGCTCTCCACCTGAAGGGCTCCGGTCTGTCTAAAGAGAGACCTCCAGATTTCTGGGACCCCGGACAAGGAAGCCGTATGAGACGTAGCTGCTCTCATGCCTTGTTCCGTCATTCCCCCTTTGAGGGCGATCACCGGTTTTTGCTTCGCGGCCTTGGCCAGAGCCGTTTTGAGGCGTGTGCCGTTCCGGGTGCCTTCAATATAAAGAGCGATCATGTTCGTCTCCGGATCGTCGGCCAGGTATTCCAGAAAATCAGGAGCGTCCAGGTCAACGGCATTGCCGTAACTGACCATTTTGCTAAATCTGAGATTCTTTGTGTTGGCAAAATAAGAGAAGGATTCAGCCACGCTCCCGCTCTGTGTAACGACGCCGACATGGCCGCTCTCTGCGGGGGCCTCTGGAATAATGGACAACCCCGAAGAGGGACAATACACCCCAAAGCAGTTGGGGCCGATGACTCGGATTCTGCCCGATGCCATCCGTTTCAGCTCCTTTTCCCCTTTGGTCCCGTCGAGAGTTCCCGTCTCACTGAACCCGGCAGTAAAAATATGTGCTACTTTTGCCCCTTTTTGGATGCACTCCTCCAACACCTTGGGCAGGGCAGACGCGGAGACTCCGATAATGACGTAGTCGATCTCGGAGTCCACATCCAAAATGCTCGGGTAGCATTTCTTTCCCAGAACTTCGGTATGTTTCGGGTTCACCAGAAACAAGCGATCCCTTATTTTTGTTTTCATCTGGGCGAGCGTCGCCAGATCATGAGGGGATGCTCCGATGATCGCCACCGACCGGGGATTGAAGATGTAGTCGAACAGCCTGGCATTTGTTTCCATGATTCCTCCGTCGTCCTCCACCCTTCTTTTATCACAGGCAATAAAACATGAAAAGAAGGGAGATGACCCACCACTATATTGCCTTGTCGCTCAGCGAATATGCAAGGCCTGGGGATCTACGGCTTCGTCAGGCCGTGCACTCGTTCGCGCACGGCCTCTTTTGATGACGGCGGGATTTTTTGGATCCATTTAGTCGAAGATCTTGCCGGGGTTGAGTATGTTTTTCGGATCGAAGGTCTTTTTCAGTTCCTTCAAAAGCTCAATCTGGCATGGGTCAAGGTTCATGGAGAGGAAGGGCTTTCTGAGAAGGCCGATTCCATGCTCGGCAGTGATTTTTCCTCCGAGGTCGATGGTTGCTTTGTAAAGATCCCTCTGAGCCCGGTCGATCACCCTCTCCCATTCGTCGTCGGGAAGCTCCCCCTTAAAAAGGAGGACATGGACATTTCCGTCTCCTGCGTGACCGAAGGACATCGCGCTGATCCGGTGCCTCTCTGAGACCTGATCGATCTCTCGGATCAGGGTAGGGATAAGGCTTCGGGGGACGACGACATCGAGACTCTTGTACAGACTTCCGAAATGATCGGCGGCCTCAAACAGACACTTCCGGCCTTCCCACATTCTGTCCCTTGCCGTGGGAGAGTTGGCGATCAGGATGTCGAGGACATTGTTTTTCTCGCAGATTTCTCCTACCCTGTCCTTATCCAAAGCCTCCTGCCGGTTTCCGTCGAGCGTGATGAGGAGATGGGGGGCGCCGTCTCTGAACGCCAGCTTCCGCTTTGTAAAATTCTCTGCCAGCTCGAAGCTTTTTCTCTCCATAAATTCAATCGCCGTAGGAACGATCCGAGTGCGAATGATTTCTGAAACCGTCCGAGCGGCCCGATCGATGGAGGGGAAAGGGACGAGAAGATCTCTTCTCAATTCGGGAAGGGGGATCAGTCTAAGGATGATCCGGGTGACGATCGCCATCGTCCCCTCCGACCCGGTGATCAGCTGCGTCAGATTGTTTTTGTGAGAAATAGTCTATATCTGAAACTTCACATCTTGCTCCATTCCTGAGTGAGGGACCAAGAGCGATTCCTTCCCATCATGCCGCATTTTTTGATTGACATCCTACCGTGTTTTCCGCATAGTTGACTGGAACGTGCCCTGTCTCGAATTATTGGGACAGGCGAGGTCTCTGCCTACCGGCAGACAGGAAGGGGCACAATATAAAATGAAATTACCTTGCTAGGAAGCCCCGCCCTGTGGGCGAGGAGCTTCATTTATCCCAAAAAAGAATTCCTATCATTTTTCATTTTTATGAATTCCATCCTTGACTGGGGCATTCATTTTATCGTCGGACTGCAAGCGAGCGTCCCCTGGCTTGTCGCTCCTGCGAGGTTCTTTAGTTTCCTTGGCACCGAAGAGTTTTACCTGGTCGTTATGCCTTTTCTCTACTGGTGCGTGGATGCCAGCCTGGGCCTACGTTTCGGTGTCATCTTGACAGTGTCCGACAGCCTGAACATCTTTTTAAAACTCCTCTTTCACCAGCCGCGGCCTTTCTGGGTGAGCGATAGAGTTCGAGCGTTCGGCGCGGAAAGTTCATACGGCCTCCCGTCGGGACATGCCCAACACGCCATGGCTGTCTGGGGCATCATGGCCGCGTGGGTCAAGGGGTGGCTGCGCTGGTTAATGGTGACCGTTATCTTTTTCGTCGGTTTTTCGCGCCTCGTGCTGGCTGTTCACTTTCCAACGGACGTGCTGGCCGGTTGGCTGATTGGCGGCTTCATCCTATGGGCTTTTTTAAAATGGGAAGCGGCCGTAATGGCCTGGTTCAATCGCTTCACACTGGCTCAGAAGATCGGCCTGGCCTTTGCTGCCTCGATTTTACTGCTTATCGTCTCCGTGTCCGGGCTGGCTTTTGTTCCACCTGTTGACCCCGCTCAATGGGAAATCATTGCCGGTCGCGCCCTTTCGCTTGGGCCGGGCCAATTGGCCATCCACCCGCGCAGCACAACAGGCATGTTTGGGGTCACGGGCACGTTTTTTGGTCTTGTCGCAGGAGCCACTTTAATCTTTCACCAAGGTGGATTTGATGTGACGGGGATATGGTCGAAACGCGCTCTGCGCTTTGTGCTGGGTATGATCGGGCTGGTGATCCTGTGGTTGGGACTGCGCATGGTGCTGCCCCGGGATGCGTCCGTTGTATCCCAGGTGCTGCGTTACCTAAGTTATGCAGTCACGGGCTTCTGGGTCACCTACGCCGCCCCGTGGGCGTTTATTAAATTGGGAGTGCAAACCCACTCCCAAAGTTCGTGAGCAACCCAGTACATATCCCTAAAATCTATTTTGGTGGAGCCAGCTGAATTCGGGCCGTCTTTTTCTTGGAGTTCCTTCTTCTCCGGGTATGCCGATCTTCAATACGCAGACCAGTTCATGGTCCGCAGGAATGCCAAGGAGTTTTTCAGCCTGCTTTTTCGCCTCGCCCCAATAGGAAACGATTCCGGTACCAAGGCCGTCTGCAACCGCTGCCAAAGATATGTTTTCGACACAGAGCCATACACTCGCTGCCTGTTCCAAGCCACAGCATACGGCAACAACACTTGCATTCTCGAACGATTTTTTTTGCGAGACAGCCCTTTGTTCTACCTCTTTCTGAGTCTCTCCTGCCTGAAGAGGGAATTGTCGATTCAATTGGAATTTGATCTCAGAAAGTTGATCAATAATTTTTTTATCACCGACGATGATAAATTCCCAGGGTTGTCGGTTTCCGCCAGAGGGCGCCTTTGCGCCTGCGAGGATAAGCTTTCGTAATTGCTGTTCAGTTGCTTTTTTCTTGTACACCCGAATCGTTCTTCTCTTTTCAATTGCCTCATAAACGTCCATCTCAAACCTCCCTGTTTCCTGACTCTTCAAAGTTCTTTATTATTTCACTCGAATCCTTGAACCATCGACCCCTTGAATCCTTAGTCACTATTTTGCCACATTATCCTAGTTCCGGCATCTTATTTCAAAACCTTCTTCCGACTGAAGTTCTTTCTTCCAAAATTTTTGAGTGTGGTATAGAATATGAGCCACAAGGGAGGGAAAGTTAATGAATCCTTTAGGCGTCGATGACTTAAGTGAGGAGCAGAGGGTCAATGCGGCGAAAGTAATCGTCAAAAGCTGCATGAATGTCAAAAAAGGCGAAAAAGTCCTTCTCATCGTTCAGAATGACGAAAAGCGCAAACTGGTGGGTAAATATCTTGAGGGGGAAGTTCGGCGTCTGCAAGCCAATCCGACAGTCATTTTTGTAGAAGATAGTGAGATGAAAGCGGAGCCCCCGGAAAGAGTGATCGATGCAATGATGACGAGCGATGTGATACTGGCCACGCTGAATCTCGACAACACCCAAATCATCGCTCACACGAAAGCAAGAAATGTAGCTACGAATGAAAAAAAGGCACGTTTCGGCATGGCGCCTGTTCTCTCGTCCAATATCACACATGATGATATCATGAAGATTCGAGAGCGTACGGAGAGAGTGGCAAGGGTCATGGAAAGCGGTAAGATCGCGCGTATTACCGGCTCCGACGGGACGGACCTCACCTTTAGCGTGGAAGGGAGAAAATGCGAGCGCTTGAGAGCGTCGATGTGGGAGCCGGGCGAATGGGGCGCCGTACCGCTCTATGCCGAGGCAGCACTGGCTCCTGTTGAGGGCACTGCCAACGGTAAATACGTGGTCAACGGATTTTTCGAGTATGTGGGAAGGGTCGCGAAACCTTTTGCCTGGATGATCAAGAACGGTAGAATTGTGGAAGTGGTGGGTGATTGCCCGGAGGCAGAGAAGTGCCGAAAAATCCTCGCCGCTGCGGATGAAAATGGAACCAACATCGCTGAACTTGGCGTTGCCACCAACCACATACTGACCTATGAAGGTTTCTCCGGGACTATTACGGACAAAATGATATTAGGCACGCTTCACATCGCCTGCGGCAAGAATACGACGTTCGTCGGAGGCCACGTGTACAGCGATATCCATCATGATGCCGTGAGCGGCGGGATGACGCTCGAAATTGGTGGGACAAAGATAATTGAAAACGGCAAATGGTTGCTTGATTAGTATTACACATATGCACCGGGCGAACATAGGATCTTCCAGTCTGGTTTCTCAATAATCCGATCTGACCCCAAAATTGACTTTTCCCTCTCGATTCTATCCCGAGATAGGAATAAAACTCTCGCTTCCAGAGGTATTGAGCGTAGCGTCAGAGAAAACCCCGGGGCCCTCATGCCCAATCTCTCATCACTACTTAGAAATCCTGAGCCGTTCCTCCCCAACGATAGGGGTTATGGGACGTCGCTGTCCAGTAAGGCTCCAGGCCAAAGTACTTGTAAATATCCTCAGCCTGCTTCTCTTCGGTCAGGTCCGGCATCTTAAAGGCGGGCAACGATTCCAGCACCTGCCTATTTACATTTAAAACGAGATCTTTCCGGACGCGATCGAATCTCATCGCTGCGAACGGAACAGCCACGGATTTTCCCCCTACCCGGAGAATAACAGAGTCAATGCGGCCATTTGAATCGATTGCAACATTACGAATTATTCCCAGCTCTTCGCCTTGGGAGTTCACAATTTTGGCTCCGATCATTTGGCTCACGAGATATTCTCTACCCCAATGTGTCGGCTCAGCAGCATAAGTATTCGCGGAGACCAAACCCAAACCTAATATAAAAACAACCAAAAACGTAAAAAGCATTCTACCCATTTTTGTTCCTCCTTTCATGCATATCTCTAATCAAAATCTAATTATCCCTTCCTCCCATTTCAATCTAAATCATGCTGTGGTCGGGGCAAAACAGGGATGTTTGTCTGAATGCAAACCGGCCATATTCCTCAGTCGACTCGCCGCCCTAACGATTAACACTCAAAACGAGAACACGGTGATCTGAGAATTTTCATTTCGAAAAATTTGGTCGTTATGTATAATACAAACCACAGAGTGGGATGAAAGTAATATTTTAAGACGGCACCAAACCTTCGTTGAACAAAATGGAAGAGCGAGACTGGAACGATCTCAGGGTGGCTGTCAATCTTCTGGAGAATCCAGGGATGAGTTTTCGGCTGATCGACCTGCTGGGATATCCCATCGAAGGGTTCATAAAGACCCTGCCGAGATGGATCAGGAAGGCGATTGGGAGCACGGTCACCAAAGGTGTCGGGACAGCTTTCTATGCCGCCGTGTCCACCATGGACGGGAAGAGCGATCACAGGTCCTTTCGCTTCATCCATCGGACGATGGTTCTTGTCAGCGGGGCTGTCGGAGGGTTTTTCGGGTTCCCCGGGATGATCGTTGAGCTTCCTATCTCGACAACGCTGATGCTCCGTTCCATTGCTGACATTGCTCGAAGTGAGGGTGAAGACCTGTCCTCAGCGGATACCCACTTGGCTTGTGTTGCAGTTTTTGCTTTGGGTGGAAGATCAAGCGGTGACAGTGCCGCTGACACGGCCTATTATGCCGTCCGGGCGGCATTGACACGGACCCTTTCGGAGGCTGCTGAATTCGTAGCCGAACGGGGGATCGCGGAGGAGGGGGCGCCGATCGTCATTCGAGTGATGACGAATTTGGCGTCCCGCTTTGGCATCATGGTTACAGACAAGATGGCCGCTGAAATGGTTCCCATCCTGGGAGCATTCGGGGGCGCATCGATCAACTTGCTTTTTATCAATCATTTTCAGGCGGCAGCCCGGGGTCATTTCATTGTTCGACGGTTGGAGAGAAAGTATGGAGAAGAATTTGTAAGAAGAGAATACGGAAAGGTGCTTGAAGAACTTAGAAAAAAGGTCAAGCCATGAGGAGGGTGGAACCCCTTCCCTTGTCTCAGACGCCTGATGAAAGGGCAGGTCCTCCCGTAGACGGACTATTGAAGTTTGGAAAGGGATGTGATAATTGTACCGTATGTCTTCTAACAGAAATTGGGTTTGAGAATAATCGAATTTGCCCTATCGTAATCTCCGCTCCCGAAAACGGAAATATTAATGATCAGAACCAAATTCCACGGCATCTTTCAAACAAAACTTCCCATTATCCAGGCAGGAATGGGTCCTTACGATACCACGAAGCTCGCCGGCGCAGTCGCCAAGACAGGCGGAATAGGAATCATCTCGACGGTCGGCATGGGTTCCTTTGTGATACCCGGCCTTGGCTCGTCTCGTTATTCATGGATGTTTGACGACGCCTCTCCTGAAGAACTTTTGACCCGGTCTATTAACCATGTGCTGGCTGAAGTCGAAGAAGCCCCGCAAGCCCGGTTCGGTGTCAATATTCCTCTCTCGGAAGAATTTATCCCAACGGCTGCCAGACTGATCCGTTGTGTGATCAGTAGGGTGAAAAACGACCCGGTCGTCAGAGAGAAACTGAAGGTGATTGTGACCTCTGCGGGAGATCCCTTACCATGGTCCAAAACCCCTGGAGCCAAGAAACTTGCGGAATCCATCGCGATCAAAGAGGAGATCCCTGAAATTATTTGGGTCCATGTTGTCCCATCGGTCCGGGCGGCATTGCGGGCCGTCAAGGCGGGAGTCGATGTGATTGTCGCCTCAGGCCGTGAAGGGGGTGCCCATTGCAGCTGGCGAGATACGAGCACGATGGTTCTGCTCCCCGAAGTGGTCAGACGTGTTGCCCCAACGCCAGTTGTTGCAGCGGGCGGATTTGCCGACGGGGCTTCCTTAGTGGCCGCGCTCGCAATGGGGGCCATCGGCGTCCAGATGGGGACCCGTTTTATCGCAACGAAAGAAAGCGATTTTGAACAGGGATGGAAAGAGTTGATTGTGAAAAGCACGGAAGAGGATGCCATCGTGGCCCGCGGATTTTTTGGACCGATGCGTTTTTTACGGAACCGCCGTGCGTTAGAACTCGTCGATGCCACGATACGGGGGAGCTCAGACCTGTATAAAGGCAACCCATGCGGATCGACGCAAGAAATCCTCGACTTAGAGATCGGCGGCTTGGCCAATTTATTCCAGGGCAAGATGGAGGAGGCCGCCGTTTTGGGAGGGACAGTCGCCGGCCGTGTCCATGACATCCCTACGGTTCAGGAACTCTGCGACCGCATCATGAGAGAAGCCGATGCCACGATCGAGGGTCTCGAGTCGTTGAAGAAGGGATGAAGAAGGTCGAAGGGTATCTTAAAAACCGCTCGCTGCGATTCGAAAAGAGTTTTAAACATAAACCACAATCCCACTTCATTTCTATCATTTCGATCGGGAGTCAACCAAAGAGCAGGACTCCTGGTTCTGATCATATCCAAAACACCCGACCCTGAGTGTATGCCAACTCAAGAAAGCTTCGGCGGAATCTTGGACAGGAAGACGACCCGGCTTCTCCATTTTTGACTAAGATCGGTGCGTGAGACATGGCCATGCAGATTCTTAAAGGGATCAAGGTAACCGATGTCACACAGTTCATTTCCGGATCCCGCTGCACACAGATCCTCGCTGACATGGGCGCCGAGGTCGTGAAAGTCGAACCACCTCAGGGCGACACAATGCGGATGATGTTCAATTTGACCCCGGGAGCCGAGCGAAATTACTCTGTACTGAATCGAAACAAGTACGGCCTCGCGGTCGACATGCACAAGCCCGAAGGCCGGGAGGTCATTCTGAAGCTTGCGACAATGTCCGACATTTTCGTTCGTAACCTGATACCCGGCTACCTCGAAAAGCAGGGCCTGGACTATAAGGATATCCGTTTGCGCAAGAACGATATCATTTATGCCTCCATTTCGGGGTTCGGTGCCGTCGGAGTGGCCCCGGAGCGCGCGGCTTTCGATATCATTGCTCAGGCGACGGGTGGGCAGTTTTGGAATGACCAGGACACGCTCCTCGTACCGGACAACTACTGGGGCGATCTGATGACCGGCGCTTATGCTACGGTGTCGATACTGCTCGCCTTGATCCACCGGATGAAGACCGGTCAGGGGCAATTCATCGACATTTCCATGCAGGATGTCATGTATTACAACAATTACCGCGCCATGATGGACAAAGCGCTGAAGCCGATCGTGGCGGACGTAGAGAAAACATTGGGCAGGAAACCGGAAGACGTCCTGAACTCTTCGGACCGGATGCCCTTCTACGGGTTCTTCAAAACAAAGGACGGCAAGGTGGCGATCGTGTCTCTTACCGCCCGGCAGTGGAAAGACCTGACGGAGATCATCGGCCGCCCTGAAATGGCTGATGATCCGAAATTTTCCAACATCATCGCGCAGATTCACAACCATGAGGAGGCTGTGCGCCTTATCGAAGAATGGACTTTGGTGCACACGTCACAGGAGATCATATCCGTTCTGGAAAGTAAGAAAATACCCTGCGGGATCGCATACACCAACCCACAGGTTAATGAGGACGAAAACCTGAAACAGCGCGGAATGTTCCAGAAGGTTCATCATGAAAAATACGGCGACATCGACATTCCAGGATTTCCCTTCAAATTCTCGAGCGCCTCGGGGAGCATTCGCCTGCCCGCGCCAGGCCTGGGAGAGCACAGCAGGTTCGTCTTGGAGCAGTGGCTCGGGTATACTCCGGAAGAGGTGCAGGAGCTTTATGGGAAAGGGATTATATTATAAAGATGGGAGCAATAAGGTTTCTTTCCTTATTTCGTTAGGGTATCCCGCCATTGTTATTAATCCCCTTCTCATTTCTAATTTTGTGAAGCTTCAACTCAGAAAGACCAAGACAGACAAGAAAGATGTTTGGGTAATTGCGCAGTTTCTTCTTTTGAACCGAGATTCCCTTTATCGAACTGTTGGAACTTCTGATCCCTCGGACATTCGAGATCTCTCCGGACAACGGGAGAGTCTTGTGGACCAGATGACTTCGATCAAGAGTGATATGAAGCGATTGCTGACCATTACTTTCCCTGAATTGGAACACCTTGCCGGTATTTTCAGCAAGTCCATGCTTCGTCTGCTCTGTCACTATCCTTCAGCTGCTTCGGTGAGACGTGCCAAGCGTTCCAAGATAGCCGGGATATTGATACCGGGCTCCTATGGGGGAAACAAACTAATGCATCGGTTCAGCGGATTATCAAGGCAGCTGAAGCCTCCATAGGAACGGCGAGTCCTGCCAAAGAAATCATTCTCAAACAGAAAGTTTCCTTGCTGATACAACTGGAGGAGCATCTTCAGGAGCTTACGACTATCCTCATAGAGCACTGTCAGGAGGAGATGCGGCGGGATATGGATATCCTCACCTCGATGAAAGGAATAGGGGAAAAGACGGCCATGAATTTTCTGATTGAGATGAGAGGAGATATTAAGCAATTTGAGAGGAACAAGAAGTTGATTGCCATGGCAGGCCTCAATCCTGCTCTCTACCAATCCGGGAAGATAGATCGCAAAGGGAAGATCTCTAAATGAGGCAACAGGCATCTCAGACGGGTGATCTGGCTGATGACAACGAAGGTCATACAATTCAACGAAAGATTCAAACAGTACCACCTGAAGCGACTCAGGGACGGACTACCTTACAAAATGGCTGTGTTGGCTACAGCCCACAAGCTCATTAGAGTAATATTTGCGATGTTGACCAATCAAACATTATTCAACGCAAGGACGAATTGATGATAGTTGACTGAAATGTTGTTTTTTATTTTCTACCCTTCTATGCAACATTTCGAACTAAAATCTTCAATTTGGAATTGAAAAAAAACAGGATATTTGCAAAGCCAAAAGAGGTTTTCGGAAGAAACAACAAGGGACTCATCGCGATGCTCTATGGGCTCCGTCGTGGAGGAATACACAGCAGTATGAATTTGTGGTGGCCACCGGTGACGCCCTTAAGCGCTTTAAAAAGAAAAACAGGGAGGCCTTCATATCGGAAAAAAACCGGAACCGGATGTACCTATGACGGAAGAATGGCCAAGAGGGGAAACAACGATCTTTCCCCTCCTCAGAGTGGCCTCACTTTATTGAGAAAATCCAGCAGTCATAAAACCATTGCTGTCAACACCTGGGTTAAAAAGCGCAAGTCCGGTCTCGTTTCCTTGAGGTTTTGTCGGAACGGCAGCAACTATCATGCAGTTACCATCGATTCCGGGGTTAAATTCCGCGAGCACGATCCTAACTTCCGAGAATGGTTGCCCGGTAAAAATGTTAACACTATTTAGGGGCACCCCTAAAAAAGGATCGATTGCTTGTGCTCTCGCTATCCCAGAGATTGAAGCTACTAACACCATAGCCAGTACGAATAACAGCATCTTTCTCATATTTCATTCACCTCCTTTCATATCATATTTGTTAAATTGTTATACGTTGGTGGAAATTGATGCAACATTCTTGCCAACGCAATTGTCTTCGGCTTAACTTATTAAATTTAAAGATGTATTCTTTATACTTGGTATTTCCCCACGGACTCCATTGTTTAAAAAATGGGACATAAATTGTTACCCATTTGCAAGAATGTCAGTTTCGGTTTCTGAGGTTTTGATGGGTTTTTGCTTGTAATTCGCACCTTTCTATATAAGCTAGGTTTCGGAGATCAGAGGAAGTTATCTATAGCATTACCTTTGCATCGTTTTCCTCATGAGCGTATTTTGATGCGGGGGAAGGTCAACCGATAATCAATAGTTCCTTAACCTGCGTAATAGGGATTGAAGAACTGGTATGGCGAGCTTAAACGGGTACAAAACTGGAAACGATGGATACAGCCAAAAGAATACCTACTGAAACTCACCACTCCTTGACCCTACAATAAAAACTAACCTCATAGAATGATCAATAATATTGGAAGAACTTTTCACATTCGACGGAAATAATCCAGAACATTTAGGAAGATCTCTTCCACTTTTAATCTCTCTCTAAAATATCTGTATTGTTGGAAAGTAATATAATTTTAGTGCCTTACAATGATAATGAAAGTATGGTACTAAAATTGCTCTCCATAATAAATTAAGAGTTAAATATATTTTGTCCCCCGGGAAAGCCAAATCCTTTATGAGAAGGATACGGGAAAGTGAGGGTTTTCTAATTTAATAAGATGACCGAGCTGCTGAAGGATGAATCTTCCGAACGGTCGGATTTTTTTGTTAATTGAGGAGGCATTCATTGAGAAATAAGAGAAGCAATTCAATTCGTGTAATCCTTGTAATCGTCTGTTCAATCCTATTTTCATGCGCAGCTATACAACAAACGCAATTGAAACCAATAGATGCTGAGGAATTCAACAATCGGGGGTTCTCCCATTATCAAATAGGTCAATATGATCTAGCTATCTCAGATTTCAGCAAAGCCATTGAGGCAAATCCACAGCTGGCTCCTGCCTACAACAACCGAGGAGCGGCCTATTTGTATAAGGCCCAATATGATCAAGCTATCTCAGACCTCAGTAAAGCCATTGAAATAAATCCACGGTTGGTCCACGCATATAACAACCGAGGGTGGGCTTATATAAAAAAGGGGCAATATGATCAGGCTATCTCCGATTTCAATAAGACTGTTGAGATAAATCCAGGATTCGTTGAGGGTTACTTTTATCGGGCAATTGTGTATTTTCTTGTTGAGGAATATCACAAATCCTTATCAGATGTTATTAAGGCTCAGCAATTAGGTTATAAAATTCCACTTAAGTTTCTTGATGATCTTCGAAAAGTCACAGGGGGATAGACGTGTAAGGATTAGTTTTGTGGAGTTACCTAGAAGCTTTTGCTTATTTATTCCCACTTAATTAATATACATAATTTCTTCTGAAAATTCCCTCTTACCCTGAGAGATTACAAATAAATTTTCGCCTTCCTATGTACCAATTGGCCAGCCTGCGTCCTTCGCAGAACCACCTCCATGGCCTTGTAATAGTCTCGTTGGACCTTGAGGGTTTGCTACCCGGCAGTAGCGCTGCGTGGTAGTAATCTGGCCATGCCCCAGAAGGTCTTGAATGGTTGCAAGGCCCTTGCACTCTAACAACCCTCCCTCCTCGACTTCCTAAGGCATAGGGAGTTCCTGAAAGGAAGCAGGTTGTTTGGGGCAAGGGAAATGGGGACCGCTGCCAGAAAAGAAGGCCACGACCATATCGCCGATTTCTTCCTGGAGATCGCCAAGAACGAAGGAGAGCATGCGAAAAAGCAATTTGAGCTCCTCGGCCGGATTAACGATACGAAGGCGAACCTCGAGGCCGTCGTCCGGAAAGAGAAATACGAGGCCGCGGTGATGTACCCAGAATTCGCTAAGGCGGCGAGAGAGGAAGGTTATGAAGGAATCGCAGAATCCTTTGAGCGCATGAGCAAAGTGGAGGCCAGGCATGAAGAAATATGTCTCTACCTGCTAAAGAATTTTAACGAACAGATCACTCCAAGAGAAAGAACCGTCGGGCATTCTTCGGTGGTCATGGCCCAATTGATGTTACCACACCAGGCAAACCTTGCGGGCTACGTTCATGGTGGAGAGATTATGAAAATCATGGATAATGCCGCTGGAGTCGTGGCGGCCCGCCATGCACATACGAATGTGGTTACCGTGAGCGTGGATAATTTGTTTTTCTTGAAGCCTGTCAGGGTATGGGACGTATTGCTTGTTCATGCTTCATTGACCTTCATTGGCCACTCCTCCATGGAGATTCGCGTCGAAGTGGAAACTGGAAACACCTCTCAGGAGAAGAGGCAAAAAGCACTGACCGCCAATTTCATTTATGTCGTCTTGGACAAGGCAGGCAAACCGACGGAAGTACCCCCTCTCCTAATAACGACGGAAGAGGGGGAAAGGCTTTTTGAGGAAGGCCGCCAAAGGTACGAAGCACGTAAGAGGGAAAGGGGAAACGAATAAACCGCCTCGAATCGCCTTCCCCGTTGGCCTTCATTCTCACTCCCTCTACCCCAAAGAATTGTCATTGAAGAAAAAATCATGTTAAGATGCAAGGCATGATAATTGCAGAAGGTCATGGCCGTTGGGATTCAATGGCAAAGGAGATAAAAGTAATGAAGGCGTTGAGGAATGTGCTGGTGATCGTATCGGTCTTACTTTTTCCGTATTTGGTCGGATGTGCCGTGTTCCACGGGGCATCTTCGGACGAAGTCGCGCTGAATTCCCGCGTGATGGATGCCATCAGTGACGCAGTATACGAGGTGGTGGTGCCGAAGCCGGTGAGCGACTCTTTGCAATACGAAAAACCCTTGCCCATGGATCTTCTTCCCTATTCCGTACGGACAGACAAGTACTATTCGGTCGGGACGGCGTTCGCCATCAGCCCTTCCGAGTTTGTTTCGGCAGCCCATGTGATGAACCTGGGAAGTGCAAGTCAATTCAAGGAAATTTTTCTGCGAGATAGGAGAGGAGATGTTTATCCCGTCGGAAAGGTCCTCAAGTACTCCAAAGGCAAAGATTTCATCGTCTTCTCCCTCCACAATGCCAAGGCAAAAGGATTCTTGCCGACGAATAAGCGTCCCCGGGTCAACCAGAAAGTCTACGCCGTCGGCAACGCTCTCGGCGAAGGAATCGTGATCAGAGACGGTCTCTACACATCCGATACGCCCGAGGAAGAGACGGGTGAATGGAAATGGATACGTTTTTCCGCTGCGGCCTCTCCGGGCAACAGCGGTGGTCCGCTCCTCGACCAGAATGGGAAAGTCATCGGCATCGTCCTAAGAAAGTCGCCAAACGAAAACCTGAATTACGCGGTCCCAATCGCCGAGGTCCTCGACGCGAACAAGAACGTGGCGGTCGTTCAAACAAAATTGCGCTACACTCTGGACAATATGGACATGACCAAAAGAGAGATTCTGAAAAAGGAGATTCCACTGCCCATGACCTTCCAGGAATTGGACAAGGAGCTGAATGCGGTCATAACCCATTTTTCCAGCAAGCTCCTCAGGGATCTGCTTGCCGAGAATCAGAACATCATCTTCCCCAATGGCCCGGGATCGACCCGGCTGTTCTGTAAGAGCTATAACGCTGTCTTCC
>Ga0335081_10004834_pt1 | contig 21291 bp, 15 predicted proteins | sample Lox_Sample_35_FD_206713 | JGI IMG/M metagenome (GOLD analysis project Ga0335081, IMG submission 206713) | Soil microbial communities from Loxahatchee National Wildlife Refuge, Florida, United States - Lox_Sample_3.5 | ecosystem: Environmental > Terrestrial > Soil > Wetlands | place: USA... | reverse complement strand
CCACGCTCGGCGCCACGAACTGCGCAGTGCAGATGTGCCCGCGGCCCGCCTTGTCGTCCGGTTCGTTGTAATAGAGCCGGCCGGCCATGGTCAGCGGATAGGCGTGCACGTTGCCGGACTGCCTTCCGATTTCCTGGGCCGGCTCGCCGGCGGCAGTCACGCCCGGTACCGCCAAGCCAATCCGGCGGTGCCTGAACGCCACGCGCACCTCCTCGGGGTCGGCCACGGGCAGGAGAGCAGGCTGCGCTTCGCGCATTCGCTCCGCCGTCCACTGCGACGATCTCCCCTGCCCCGGCTCGGCGCGGATTGAGCTGATGTCGTCGTCGCCGAGCCGGCCGCTCTCAGCCGGCGCCTGAGTGATACTATCGATGACGGCGAGGGTCGTCCCCACTCCAATTGCAGCGGCCATGACCGGCGTGGCGAGGCGCACAACAGGCTCCGAACAGCGGTAAAATAATAAGAAATCATCCGGTTGCTGGCAAATCCGGGCCGAGCGGCGCGAGCATCGCCCACGCGGCCGTCACTCCCGCGGGTTGCCGACCGCTCCGCGCGTTCCCGACCGCGCGCTCGCGTCGGCACGGACAGCATCAGGATCAGCCTTGGGCAACGGCGTCGGCTGCGCCCGGCGCTTTTTTGCAGCGGTCCAACCGCCGGATCTCGCCTCGCCCGGACCGGGCCGCGCGGAGCTGATGTCAGCCGGTCCGGCGTCGCCGGGCGGAGATCGGGTCTGCGCTGCGACACAAAGACACGTGAGTGCGCCAGAAATCAGGACGGCCGTAGCGAGCACGGCATTTGCGAAACGCACGTTCCTCTCCAAGATCGTTCCTCTCTCCAAGAGCGTTGTCTCTCCGGCTCCCTTGCGACGGCATCACGCCGAAATCATGTCCGCTTCCGGCGGGTCAGCGCACAACGGGTGCGCGCAATCGCCGCGCGCTATTACTGCCGGTGCGGGCGCCGCTCCCCTGGCATTCGCACGCCATGCGTTTTGAGAAAGTCATGTCTGAAAAAGACGTGTCGAGCAAGACTGGACAAATGCAGCGTCCTCTCAAGAATCGCCTGGACAAGACTGACAAGACAGGTGGCGACCGTCCCATGAAGATACTCACTGCTGGTTTGTTTCTGTCGTTGCTCAGCCCCCAGGCGCAGGCCGCCTCGCCGCACGGCGTGCCGTCGTCTGGCGGTCCGGTTGTCAGCTTGAACTTCGCAACCAACACTGCCACCGGCTGCTCCTCGCTGACGTCCTGCTTGAGCGTGAAGCGCACGACGCAGGAGACGTGCGAGCCGGCGGGCGGACAAATCTCCTATGCGAGACCCGGGAACCTGTGCATCACGTCGGAAGGTGTGCAGCTATTCGGCGCCGGCACAAACCTGGTCGCTCACTCTCAAGACGTGAAAGGCTGGACGGTCAGCGCCAACGATAGCTTTGCGACGTCCGGCGCCGCGCCGGACGGTTCATCGGGCGCGTTGACGCTGACCGACAGCGCCAACAACCAGGGTCATTACGTGATCACGCCGTCATTTAGCGTGAAGGCTCGGAAACCGTATGTGGTCTCATTCTTCGCCGCCGCGGGAGTATGCGCCCAGGCCAGCGGGGAGTGCCACTTTGGAGGCATTATCGGCACGACCGCCAATTTTCTCTCGGCGGGCGGCGGCTTGATCTTTGATGCGGCCGCTTGCACCTGGGTCGGGGGCTCAACGCACGTGTTGAAGGCGATGCCGCCCAAGAAGTTCGTCAGTGGGGGCAAGACGTGGTGCCGTTTTGCCTTCGTCGTGCTGGCCGGTGCCATCGGCGGCAACGTCAACTTCAAGATTTCGATGATGCCGGGCGTACCGTCCAATGCTTATGACAGCAGGCGCTTCGCCCCCACCTATACCGGGGCTGAATCGAGCGTGGAACTGTGGGGCCTGGACGTAAAGCAGGGCTCGATCCTGCTGCCGTACTGCCCCAGTTCGATCGGCACGTGCAACGCCGATGTGGTCTCAGATGCCGGGAGCGACGCGACGCTGAAAAATACGCTGGAAGGAACAGCGTTGCGGGTGGTGGCACAGGTCACGGAGTTCTATGACGAGCAACCGCCGCCGACCGCGACCGGTTATGCGCCGTCGGCGCACACGATCCTTGGCGTCGGTCCCGGACTGACGGCGCTCGGCGTCGCGTCCGGCTTCCGGGCGCAGACCAATTGGCCGAACACCGCGACGCTGACGAGCGGCGGCAAAATCCTCCGCTATCTGAACACCAATTACTTCGGTCTTTCCGCCGACAGCCGCGGGCGCTCTATGGTTCTCAACGGGCAGACCCCCAACACCGACAGCAACGGACCAAGCGGCAGCAGCCTCGAATACCTGGGTTCGCTCAGCAGCGGTAGCGCGCCGTGCAACTGCATCATCGCCAGTCTGCAAGTGTGGGATAGCCGCAACGACGCGGCGATGGCGGCGGCGACTGCCAACAGCAACGCCCTGCCGCTGCTGCCATCTTACACCGGTGTTGTCGCGAACCACGCCCAGATCAATGAGGGCACACTGCCGGGCACACAGTCATTGTCTCGTTCGCACCACCGCGTCACTGAGAACATCACGGCGATCCAGATCATCTTTGGCAACTACTACGCGCAACAAGGTACTGAGTCTGAGATGGCCCCTGGTGCTGCGACACCCATTGAGGCGGTCATCGAGTACCCGTTGGGGAGCTGCCATGCTTTTCACTTCAACGGCAGCTTCGGCGGCGGCACGATCGCGAACCGTGGGCAGCTGGCAACGGACCTTCTGCCGATCTCTATTCCCGCTGGGAGCGACATCTGGCTTTGGGAATATAGAACCAATGCCGCCGGCGTGATGGTCAGCAACGGCAACAACAATGTCCGGGACACTGTCACCGGCGGCGGCGAATACATCAATGTCGGCGCGAGCGTCGCCAATCCTTTGCTGGACGGCAACAGTGACTGCTCAAGCTGGACGAAACCGAAGGGAAGCGGGGCGTACTACCCGGATGCGATCGTCGGGCCGACGGTCAATCACAGTTACTGTTTGCAGGGCGACAGCCGGTTGAACGGCTACGGGAACAACGCTGCGAACCAATCTCTGGATGCCAACGACACCGTTGGCGCAGTTGATCCTTGGCTCAACCCCTACTACTCGACGCTCAAGATCGCGCTTGGCGGCGACGCCGCGTTTCATTTCAGCAACAATCATGCGACCAAGACCGTCACCACCAACAGACTGGCGCTGTGGCGGTATTGCAGCGGGCTGATCGTTGAGTATGGCGGCAACGACATCTTCCAGAAGGGGTCGTCGCTTTCGACATTGGAGAAAGATCTGCGGACCATCTACGGCTTTGCGCGCAGCCGCTTGAGGGGCGGACTGGGGGGGCCAATCTTCCAGACGACGACGTTTACGCAGTCCTTTTCCTTTGACAATTGGCAAAGCGTCAACTGCTCGCCGCCCCAGGATGCTTGCTTTAATGGCTCACCGGCCGGGGGTCAGTACATCGATAGGTACGCCGCCGCTGCCGCAAATTTAGGCCCCGGTCCCTCGCCCGCACCGGGAACACTTAACCATTGGATCAAGAATAAGGCCGTGGCGAGCGGCTACATCAATGGCTATCTCGATATAGCTGGCACACCAATCAACGTTCTCCAGCAAGACGGCGTGACGTATGTTTGGTGCGCCCTCTTCAACACTGCCGTTCAAGCGGCATCGGTCGGCGCAGGCGCGGCGGTCAACGCCCTCTGCACAGCGGACGGGCTGCATCCCTCGGCGTATGGCTATAACGTCATCAGCAATGCGATGGGCTTCAAGGTGTTGCAGTAAGCGTTCTCGGATGAGTCCCTCTGCTGCGAGGGTGCGCGTGCTGGAAATGCGTCATGACGGCGGCAGCCTGTCAGCCTGCGGCAAGACGTGTTTGAGCAAAGCCGGTTTACCGCGCAGCTGGCTGGACACATGCAGCGTCCTCTTAAGAATCGCCTGGGCAAGACTGACCGGACCATACTGACGAGAAAGGCGAACAGGGAGGCGATCGGATGGCCGAGAGCAAGAACCGCCAGTGGATTCTGGACTCGCGTCCCGCCGGGACGTTAACGGGCAATGAGTTTCGCTGGAACGAAGCGCCTATCCCGAAGCCGGCCGACGGCGAAGTCCTGGTGCGCAATCTGTGGCTGTCGTTCGATCCGACGCAGCGCAACTGGATGTCGCGGGACTCCTATGTGCCGAAAATTCCCCTCGGCGACGTGATGCGGGCCTTCGCGGTCGGACAGGTGATCGAGGCGCGCCGTCCCGATTTCAAGCCGGGCGACCTCGTCCAGGGCGGCTTCGGCTGGCAGGACTACATCGCGACCGACGGCGGCGGGTTCGCGCCGTTGCGCAAGCTGCCGCCGGGCGTGGCGCCCAACCTGGCACTGAGCCTGTTCGGAATTACCGGCCCGACGGCCTATTTCGGGATGACGGATGTCGGTCGGGTCAAGGCCGGGGAGACAGTCGTCGTATCTGGCGCCGCCGGCAGCGCCGGGTCGATTGCCGGCCAGATCGGCAAGATCAAGGGATGCCGGGTGATCGGCACGGCGGGCGGCAAGGAAAAATGCGACTGGCTCGTCAAGGTCGCGGGCTTCGACGCGGCCATCGACTACAGGAGCGAGGACATCGGCGCGCGGCTTTCCGCGCTCTGCCCCGACGGAATCGATCTCTTCTTCGACAATGTCGGCGGCGCCGTGCTCAACGAGGTGCTGGCGCGCCTTGCTCTCAAGGCGCGCATCGTGCTGTGCGGCACGATATCTCGATACAACGATGAAGTGCCGTCGCCGGGCCCGTCCAATTATTTCTACCTCACCTCGCGGCGCGCGCGCATGGAAGGATTCATCATCCTCGATTATGCCCCGCGTTATGCGGAAGCCTTCGAGGCGCTCGGACGCTGGCAGCGCGAAGGCAAGCTGGTGCAGAAGGAAGACGTTGCCGTCGGGCTTGAGAATGCGCCGCGCACCCTGATGCGACTGTTCACCGGCGAGAACTTCGGCAAGCAGCTCCTCAAGATCGCCGATCCGCCGTTGGCGTGAGGTTTGCAGCGCGCGGCAATACCGCGCGCCAGCGCAATTCAGCAAGGAGACATCCGATGCGCCTGCCTTTGCTCGCCCCCAATGAGCTCAGCTCCGAACAGCGTCCGCTCTATGACTACATGCGCGAGGGCATCGACAAGAATTTCCAAGGCTTCAAATCGATCGCCGACAACGGCGCGCTCATGGGCCCGTGGAATCCATGGCTGCATGAGCCGAAGTTCGGCAAACCGATCTGGGACCTGACGCTCGCGCTCTCGGTTTCGCCCTCGCTGCCGCGGCCGGTCAGAGAGGTGGCGATCCTGGTGACCGGCGCCAAGTTTCACTCCGCCTACGAACTTTATGCCCACGTCATCGCCGCGGAGCGCCGCGGACTTGCGGACGACAAGCTCGCCACCATCGTCGCCGGCCAGCGGCCGGGCGACCTCACGCGCGAGGAAGCGATCGCCTACGATCTCGCTTCAGCGCTGGTCCACCACGGGACATTGCCCGAGTTGACCTATCGGCAGGCGGTGCAGACCTTCGGCCAGCACAGCACCGCCGAACTGATCTATCTCGTCGGGCTCTATTGCCTCGTGTCGGTCACGCTCAACGGTTTCAATGTGCCGGTGCCGGAATCCGAGGCGGAGTGAGCGCCGCAGCAGAATACCGACGCCTGGCCGCCGTTGCGCCGGCAACGAATCGTGAAGGTCATCGGATCGGGCAAGGCGCGATATCTGGACAATCATAACCGCCCGCCACAAGATCGTCTGCCGGCGGGCCTTTTTTCAGCGCGCGGCTCCAGGGCGGCAAGGAGTTTTGATGAGAACCGGAATATCACCCCCGATCATCGACCGCAGGAGTCTGCTCGGCGCCCTCGCGGCCTCCCTCGCCTTACCGCTACGTGCCTTTGCTGCGACCATCACGGACTCGACGGGCCGCAAGGTCACCACGCCGGGCACCGTCGCGCGCGTTTATCCCGCCGGTCCGCCGGCGCAGGTGTTCATCTACTCGCTTGCGCCCGATCTGCTCGTCGGCTGGGTGGAGGCGATCGGGCCGCAGGCGCGCGAATTCCTGTTGCCTGAGATTGCCGCGCGCCCGCAAGTGCCTCGCCTCACCGGCCGCGGCAACGACAGCGTCGACCTCGAGGCGCTGAAAACATTCAAGCCTGATCTGATTGTTGACATCGGCAATGTCGGTCCGAGCTTCAAGTCGCTGGCCGAACGCGTCGAGCAGCAGTCCGGCATCCCCTACGCGGTGCTCGGCGGGCACTTCGATCAGACCGTGGCGACCTATCGCGCGCTGGCGCAACTCACCGGCCGGGGCGACGCGGCCGACAAGCTCACGCGCTACGTCGAGAGCACCATCGCCACGGTGAAGGAGCGTTCCGCTGCCGTGCCCAAGGAAGCGCGCCCGCGCGTCTATTACGCGCGCGACGGAAGCGGGCTGCAGACCGGCCTTGGCGGCTCGATGATCAGCGAGTCGATCGAGTTCGTAGGCGCGCGCAACGTCGCTGCCGACCTGCACGGCTCGCACGGCGCGGCAACGCTCGAGCAGATACGCGCCTGGAACCCGGAGATCATCATCGCCAGCGATGCGGATTTCGCCACGCGCGTGCGCAGCGATCGGGATTGGGCCGGGATTTCCGCGGTCAAATCCGGCCGCATTCACCTGTCGCCGAAATTTCCGTTCGGCTGGGTCGATTTCCCGCCGGCGGTGAACCGGCTGATCGGCCTGTGGTGGCTCGGCTCGATCTTCTATCCCGACCGCTTCCCCGAAGACGTGAAAGCGCGCACTCGCGATTTCTACACGCTGTTTTATCACGTGACCCCGACCGACGCGCAGATCGAGCGCGTCCTGGCGGGTCAGGGCTGAATGAGTCGCGCCGCCACGGAAGCGTATCCTCCGACGCTTGGCGTGGTGCTTGCGGGCGGGCGCGCAAGCCGCATGGGCGGCACCGACAAGTCGCGCATCCGCGTCGGCGGCAGGACGATTCTCGAGCGCGTGCTCGACCGCCTTCGCCCGCAATGCAGCCGGGTCGTCCTCAGCGCCGGCGCAAATGCCGCGCGCTTCGCCGACACCGGCGACGTGCTCGTTCCCGACAGCGTGCCGGATTATGCAGGCCCCCTCGCCGGCATTTTGGCCGGGCTCGACTGGGCTGCGGGCCACACGCGGGACATCGAATGGGCCGTCAGCGTGCCGAGCGATTGCCCCTTTTTGCCGCGCGATCTGGTGGCGCGCCTGCACGGTGCGCGCAGCGAGGCCGGCAAGCCGCTCGCCTGCGCCGGCTCGGGGCGGCGTCGCCACCCGGCGATCGCGCTCTGGCCGGTAGCGATGCGCGAGGATTTGCGCAGCGCCCTTCTCAGCGAGGGGCTGCGCACGGTCGATGAATGGGTCACGCGGTTCGGCGCCGGCGTTGCCGAATGGCCGAGCGACCCGGTCGACCCGTTCTTCAACGTCAACACGCCGGACGACGCCGCCGAGGCCGAGCGCATTGCGGCACAGCATCCCGAAATTTGAGGATAGGGCCGCGCCCCGTCACGCATCGGGCGGGGACGCGCCAAGTCGCTCGCGCGACAGCGCCTCGGCTTGCAGGACATTGGCGATGCTCTCGGCATCATCGAGCGCCAGTACCGGCAGCGGCGCCTGCGGCAACGGCGTGTCGCTCGCGATCGCGACGATGCAATCGTCCTCGGTATGCAGAAACGGCTTGCCCACCGCGGCGCGATAGACTTCGAGCTTCGGAATCGATAGGCGCTTATAGCCCTCGACAATCACGAGATCGACCCGGTTGAGCTTGGCGAGGATCCCGCTCAGCGGCGGCTCGCTTTCACCCCGCAGCTCATGAACGATCGCCCAGCGCCGCCCTGACACCACCGCGACCTCGCTGGCGCCGGCCTCGCGGTGCAGCCACGAGTCCTTGCCGGGCTTGTCGATGTCGAACTCGTGGTGCGCGTGCTTAATTGTCGAAACGGTGAGGCCGCGCCGCACCAGAATCGGGATGACTCGCGTCAACAGCATGGTCTTGCCCGCGCCGCTCCAGCCGGCAAGACCGATCACACGCATCGTCGCCGGTCTGGTATCGGGCGGGGTCGCGCTCATCCCAGCCATGATAGGGATGATCGGCAGCTTCGGCGATCCTCGCGAATGGCGGAAAAGTCCCTCGATCTGCGCGGCTTGAAATGCCCGCTCCCGGTCTTGCGCACGCGCAAGGCGCTTGCCGGAATAGCGCCGGGCGATGTGCTGATCGTGGAGTGCACCGATCCGCTCGCCGGCATCGACATTCCGAATCTGTTGCAGGAAACCGGCGACCTGATCGAGGAATCGCACACCACTGACAAGATGACGACGTTCCGCATCCGCAAACGATGAGCCGGCTGCGGCACCCTCGACCTCTTCATTGCGGCTCGCCGGCGGCGTTGCGCTCGAGATCGACGTAAACGCCGTCGTCCTTGGGCACGACCTGATAGGTGCGCAGCGGGACCTCGCAGGGCGGCTCCACCACTTTGCCGGTCGGAACGTGGAACGAGCCCATGTGCATGCAGCATTCGATCACGTCGCCTTCGAGCATCCCGTCGGCGAGGCTCGCCGCCGCGTGGGTGCATTCGTCGTCGGTCGCATAGAACGTGCCGTCGATATTGTAGACGGCGAGCGTCTTGGCGCCGACCTCGAACGCTTTCACGGTACCGGGCGCCACGTCCGCCTTCGCACAGACGCGCACGACGCTATCGGCCTGATCCGCCATGAGATACCCCTCTTCGCCACGGCGCGAAGCATAGCATCTCCGGCACGATCTTGCGTGGCGCGCCTTTCCCGTCGAGGCTCTAGAATCGCCCGTGGAACGGACCGGAAGCGATGCAGATTCTCGTTATCGGCGCAGGAGTGGTCGGGCTTGCCGTCGCGCGGGCGGCGGCACTCGCCGGCCATGACGTGACCGTCGCGGAAACCACCGGCGGCATCGGCAACGGCGTCTCCTCGCGCAACAGCGAAGTCATCCATGGCGGCATCTACTATCCGACCGGCTCGCTGCGCGCGCGCCATTGCGCCCGCGGCCGACGCCTCCTCTACGCGTTCTGCGCCGCGCACGGCGTCGCCCATCGCAAATGCGGCAAGCTCATCGTCGCCGCCAACTCGCCAGAGTTTGCCAAGGTCGAGACGCTGCTCGCGCAGGGACGCGAGAACGGGGTCGAAGGCCTGGAGCTGATCGGCGGCAATGCCGCGCGCGCGCTCGAGCCCGAGCTCTCCTGCATCGGCGCGCTGTCATCGTCGGAATCCGGCATCGTCGACAGCCACGGCCTCATGCTTGCGCTCTGGGGCGATCTCGCCGACCGCGGCGGCATGATCGCATTCGCAACGCCGGTCGAACGGATGTCGTTCGTCGCGCCGCAATGGCGCGTACATTTCGGCGGGAACGAAGCCGGCAGCGCCGACGTCGACGCCGTCGTGAATTGCGCCGGCCTCGGTGCGCAGGCGCTGGCGCGCCGTATCGAAGGCTATCCGCTCGCCGCCGTGCCGCCGCTCGTTCTCGCCAAGGGCAACTATTTCGGCTTCGCCGGCCGACCCGCGTTCTCGCGGCTCATCTATCCGACGCCGGTCGATGGTGGGCTCGGCGTTCACGTCACTCTCGATCTTGCCGGTCGCATGCGCTTCGGCCCGGACGTCGAATGGATCGAGGAGGAAAGCTACACCGTCGATCCGCGCCGGGCGGACGCTTTCTATGCCCGCATCCGTACCTATTGGCCCGCCCTGCCCGCTGGTTCGCTGGTGCCGGACTATTGCGGTATCAGGCCGAAGCTCAGCGGACCCGGCGAAAAACAGGCCGATTTCGTGATCGCCGGGCCTGCCGCGCACGGCCTGCCGCGCCTCGTCAATCTGTTCGGCATCGAGTCGCCCGGACTCACTTCCGCTCTCTCGCTGGCGGAGGAGGTCGTCGGCTATCTGAGCTGACCGCGCAAATCCGCGTTCGCGCGGGAGGCCGGCTGCACGATCACACCAGGATCATCGTCGGCCGGCGGCTCGGCGCGCCGGCTCAGTCGCACGCGCGACGACTTGGCGATTGCCGGTTCGGATATGGCGGAGGGATCGACCGGAGTGAATTCCGCACTCTGCGTTCCACGTTTGCCGGCATAGGCTACGTACCCGCGGTCGGTCACGACGATGTCACCGGGCCGCAGGGTGGGATCGCTTTTCACGTCCACAGGCGCCAGCCCCCTGGCATCCTTGCCGTTGCACGTGCAATCGGCCACGAGGTGGTCGCGATACACATAAGCGTTGTCGAGGTCGGCATAGCGTGTGCCGTCTTTGGCGACAGCATGATCGATCTCGCTGCCGAAGAAGAGCTTGGTCTTGCTCGCGGCGCACATCGCCTGGCAGGTCTCGAGCGGCGTGGCGTTGGCCCTTTGATCGATCGGGAAATGCTGCCCATCGCAAAGCCGCACGCAAAACGCGATGCGACCTCTGCCGCCGATCCGGTGCGGGTGATCGGGCGACCGCCTCACCGTGGGCGGACCGGGCTCGGCATAGGCGCTGACGCCGGGCGGCGGGCTATAGCGCTGGGGCGAGCCGCCGCCAAACAAAAAGTCGAGAAAGCCGGCCCGCGCCGGCCCCGGCGCGATCAGAACGCCGACCAACACGGCGCCCGCGAGCACGCCCGCGGTCCGAAACGACGGCTTGATGCGATGCGAATGCCCCACGAAACAACCTCACGCCCGGCGTGGCATGCAACTCATGGTTAACGTTGCGTTGCCCCGAGTAGTTCCCGTGGCTCTGGTCGCGAGCGTGGCAGAAAAGGTTCAAGATCGCGCGATGAAAAAGGCAAACCCGACAGGGTAAACGGCGAACTTCCAAGTATGGCAAACAATTCCTGAATCTATCTCGCTGCCGATTAGAGCAGCGCTCGGCGCGGCCGCACGATCGGGCGCTCGCCGCGGAGACCGCGGCGGACCGACTACGCCGTGATCGGAACCGGATCAGGCGAAATCGGAATCGTCGCCGCCATATCCACCATCATCGCCGTCGAATTCAGCGTCTTCGTCGCTGTCGAAATCAGCGTCGTCGCCATGGCCGAAACTGTTGTCGGCGACGGCGCTCGCTTCATCCGACCTGCCGGCGTCGGTTCCGCCCGGATGATGGCCGGTATCGAGGACGCCGTGGCCGATGTGATCAATTCCGGCGTCGCGGGCGAGATCGCCGCCGCCGCCGCTGCCCCAGGGCGAGCCCTTGTCGGCAAGAGTTCCCAGCGGATTGGTGCCGTGTCCGCCCAGACCGCCATGATGGCCGAACATCGAGCGGATGCCGTCGAGGAGAAGCGAGCCGCCGATGACGCCCGCGGCAGTCGATGCCGCGGCGCCGAGGAAAGAACCGCCGGCGCCGAAACCCGGGCCGAAGCCCGGCCGGTCGTAATAAGGAGGAGGAGGCGGGGCACCGGGCGGCGGCCTGTGCGCGGCGTCGGCCGGCTCGGACGAATAGCCGCCCCACCCGCCTGACGGCGGCGGAGGTGCGGGAGGTTGCACGCGCGGCACCGATCCGCGCGCATCGCGGCGCCCGAATGCTTCACGCATGTTGTCAAGAAAGCCGGGCTGCGGTTGCGCGCCCTGTTCCGGACCGTCCAACTCGGCCAGCAGTTCCTCGATGCGCGCGTTAGCGCGCCTGAGCGCCTCATCCTGAACCAAAGCGGTCTGCACCAGCGCGTAGATCGCGTTCGGCGCTTTCTGGGCGCCCTCCGCGATCGCTCGCTCGGCATCCGGGTCGCGCGGGGTTTTTTCCAGCTCGGCCAGCCGACCGAACAGCTCATCCACGAGTTGGCGTTCCTGCGGCGTCATTGCCTGTCTCCCCTAGAGTCTGGGCAGTCCCTGGTCTGGGCAGTCGCCCCCTATGTGGGGACGGCCCCTGCCGCCGGGAGGGGGGTCACAAAAATGTCGCTCGCGCCTTGACGGGGACTTCCGGCGCTCAGCCGGCCTATTGGCTCAAATACTGCCGTAAAGCATCGCTCGGGCGCGGCCAGTTCACGCGATCTCGGCGCGCGGTGCGCTCGTTTCCAGAGTCGGCAGCCGAGCCTCGCGGGTTCGATCGACAATGAAGAAGCTCGACACGACGCCGAGGGCTGCGCCGAACATGACATAGAAAGACGGCGCCAGCGGCGTGCCCGTCACGGCGATGAGCCAGGTCACGAAGAACTGGGCGAAGCCACCGAAAATCATGACGGCGAGATTGTAGGCGATGCCGAGGCCGGTCGAGCGCGCCTGGGCGACGAATTGCTCCGCCAGCGCGGTCGAGATCGGGCCGTAGAAGGCGCCGAGCAAAAAGCAGAGCGCGGTTTGCACGATCGCCAGGCGCTCGAACGAGGGGCCGGCGTTGAGCCAGCTAAACAGCGGATAGGCGAGCATGAGATAGAGGGTCAGCGCTGCGATCATGATCGGCTTGCGTCCGATGCGGTCAGACAGCGCGCCGGAGAGCGGCGTGAGCACGACCATGCATACGAGCCCGATCGACTGGGCGAGGAAGGCCTGGTCGAGCGGCAGATGCAACTGCGTGCGCGCGAAGGTCGGCATGTACAGGAGCACGACGTAGACCGAGATGGTCCCCGACGTGATGAGGCCCATGCACACCAGCGCCTCCTTGAGATGCGTCGCGAGCACCGCGGCGAAGCCTTGCCTCGCCGCACCGGCTGCGCGCGCTTCCAGGAAGGTTTCGGTTTCTTCCAGATGCCGGCGAATGTAGAGCCCGAGCGGTCCGATGAGCAGTCCGACCAGAAACGGCACCCGCCAGCCCCAGCTGTCGAGCGCTTGCGGCGACAGGTTGCGCGTCACCAGCGCTCCCAAGAGCGCGCCGATGAGCAAGGCGAGGCCCTGGCCGACCATCTGCCAGGAGCCGTAAAAGCCACGCCGATCCGGCGGGGCGCTCTCGATCAGGAAAGCCGTCGCGGTCGCGAACTCGCCGCCCGTGGCAAATCCCTGCAACAGGCGCGCAAGCACGATGATCAAAGGCGCGGCGATGCCGATGGCCGCGTAGGTGGGCGCGAAACCGATCATCGCGATCGCCACCGTCATCAGTACGATGATCAGCAGCATCGCGGCCTTGCGGCCCTTATGATCGGCATAGATCCCGAGCAGGATGCCGCCGATCGGGCGCGTGAAAAAGCCGACGCCGAACGTCGCCGTGGTCGCCAGCAACGAGGCGTATTGGCTCTCGGCCGGGAAGAACAGCCGAGAGATCACCACGGTGAGGAAGCCGAAGACGATGAAATCGTACCATTCGAGCGCATTGCCGATGACGGCTGCGGCGACCTGGACGGGTTTCGGTGCGGAGCGGACGGGCGTCGAGGCGAGGCTCACGGCTCTTCCCTTTGAATCCGGCCCGGCAACGGCGCGATTCGCACGCCCAATCCCAGTGGTCCGATTCCAACATTCGCATCCCGTTGCGGCAAGTCGCTGTGCGAACGTTGGAATCAAAAGACCACTAGTGTCCCGATTCCGAAGTTCGCACGATTGTGCGGCTCGACCGGTTGCGAACTTCGGAATCGAAAGGACACTAGCAAACGTATTGTTCCTAGTGTGGCTTTGGTTCAGAAGTCCGCATGACGAGTCAAGTCGATATAATGATGCGGACTTCTGAACCGCCACACTAGCAAATTATGACTGTCCAGTGGAGTTTTGGATTTGACATTCGCTTCGCGGACCCACGGCTAGCTGGTAGCGAACGTCAAACCCACTCCGCTAGTGTGCGGCGTCCCAATTATCCGCGGCGTGCGCCTCGACCTGCAGCGGCACGGAAAGCGACACTGCGGGAAGCGGCGCGTCTTCCATCACCTTCTTGACCACCGGCAACGTCTTCTCCACCTCGCCCTCCGGCACCTCGAAGACAAGCTCGTCGTGCACCTGCAGCAGCATCTGCGCGGAAAGCCGGTGCTTCGCCAGCGCGTCCTCGATGCGGATCATGGCGCGGCGGATGATGTCGGCGGCGCTGCCCTGGAGGCGCGCGTTGATCGCGGCGCGCTCATTGAAGGCGCGGATCGAGGGGTTTGACGAGGCAAGGTCCGGGTAGTGGCATTTGCGGCCGAACAGGGTCAGCACGTAGCCGTGCGTCTTGGCGTAGGCCTTGGTCTCATCGATATAGGCGCGGATGCCGGGGAAGCGCTCGAAATATTTCTTGATGTAGGCGGCGGCTTCCTCGCGGGCGATGCCGAGCTGATTGGCAAGACCGAAGGCGGAGATGCCGTAGACGATGCCGAAATTGATCGCCTTCGCGCGCCGGCGCACCTCTGCAGGCATGTCCTTGACCGGCACGCCGAACATCTCCGAGGCGGTCATGGCGTGAATGTCGAGGCCCTCGCGAAACGCCTTCTGCAGCGGCTCGATGCCGGCGATCTCGGCAAGAAGCCGCAGCTCGATCTGCGAGTAATCGGCGGAAACGAGCTTGGTGCCGGGCGCGGCAATGAAGGCGCGACGGATCTTGCGGCCATCCTCGGTGCGGACCGGAATGTTTTGCAGGTTGGGATCGGACGACGACAGGCGGCCGGTTGTGGTTGAGGCGAGCGCGTAGTTCGTATGCACGCGGTGCGTGGCCGGATTGACGAAGCCCGGCAGCGCGTCGGTATAGGTCGATTTGAGCTTCGAGACCTGCCGCCAGTCGAGAATGAGCTGCGGGAGCTTGTGGCCTTGCTCGGCGAGGTCTTCCAGCGCGCGCGCGCCGGTTGCCCATTGGCCGGTCCGGGTTTTCGTTCCGCCGGGCAGGCCGAGCTTGCCGAAGAGAACATCGCCGAGCTGCTTGGGGCTGCCGGGGTTGACTGTCTCGCCGGCCTCTCGATTGATCTCGGCTTCGAGGCCGGAGGCTTCCTGCGCGAACTCGCCGGAGAGCCGCGACAGCACCTGCCGATCGATCGAGATGCCGCGCCGCTCCATTCGCCCGAGCACCGCCAGCAGGGGCCGTTCCAACGTCTCGTAGACGGTGAGCACGCGCTCGGCGGCAAGCCGCGGCTTGAGCACGCGCCACAGCCGCAGCGCGAGGTCCGCCTTCTCCGCGGCGTATTCGGTCGCCCGCTCGATGGCGACGGCATCGAACGTGATTCGGGTCTTGCCCGGCTTGCAGAGTTCGTCGAGATCGAGTGCCGCGTGACCGAAATAATGCTTGGCGAGCACCTGGAGGCTATGCTCGGAGCGCCCCGCGTCGAGCGCATACGACATCAGCATGGTGTCGTCGTAGGCCAGAAGCTCCACGCCGCGCTGCGCGAACATCTGCCAGTCGAACTTGAGGTCGTGACCGATCTTGAGCACACCGGCGTCGGCAAGGAGCGGCTTGATCGCATCGAGCGCGGCGCGCTCGGGAATCTGGTCGGGGGCCATTTCGCCGCGGAACAGGCCGGAGGGTCCGACCTCGCCGCCCTGGCGGTGTTTGAGCGGCACGTAACAGACCTCGTTCGGCGCGATCGCCAGCGCGAAGCCGCACAGCTCCGCCTGCATCGGATCGATGCCCGTCGCCGCGGTGGCAATCGCGGCGACGCCCGTCTCATGTACGCGCTCGATCCAGGCATTGAGCCGGTCGAGACTGCGCACGGTCTCATATTTTGCCCGCTCGAAGGATGCGCCGCGCGCCGCCTCGGCGCGGGCCGTCGCAAGGGCGTGCGGGGCGAGCGCCGAGGCGGTCGCTTCGCCCCTCCCCTTGCCCGAGCGGTCGGCTGCGACGGCCGGCCGGGCAAGGGGAAGCTCTTGCGGCACGCCGTCGCCCCGGGTCCGGCTTTCACGCGCAGCGGGGCCGCCGGCCTCGCCGCCTTCGCGCGCGGGCGAAGAGGGCCCGCTGCCGCCACCCGCAAGCCGCGTATCAGGCTCGATCGCCGCGGCATCGATGCCGGAATATTCCGCCACGCGCCGCGTCAACACGTTGAACTCCATCGCCTTGAGAAAGGCGACGAGGCGTTTGTGATCAGGCTCGTGCACGACGAGATCGCCGATCGGCACGTCGAGCTTCACGTGGTCGTCGAGCGTGACGAGCTTCTTCGAGAGCCGTGCGTTCTCCGCGTTCTCGATCAGCGCCTGCCGGCGCTTCTCCTGCTTGATCTCGGGAGCGTGCGCGAGCAGCGTTTCCAGGTCGCCATATTGGCCGATGAGCTGCGCCGCGGTCTTGACGCCGATTCCGGGCACGCCGGGCACGTTATCGGTCGAATCGCCGATCAGCGCCTGCACCTCGATGACTTTTTCCGGCGGAACGCCGAACTTCTCGATGACTTCGACGCGGCCGATCCTCTTATCCTTCATCGTATCGAACATGACGACGCAGTCGTTGACGAGCTGCATCAAGTCCTTGTCCGACGAGACGATGGTGGCGGTGGCGCCCGCCTCGCAGGCTTCGCGGACATAGGTCGCGATCAGGTCGTCGGCCTCGAAGCCGTCCTGCTCGAGGCAGGGAATATCGAAGGCGTGCACCGCGTCGCGGATGAACTTGAACTGCGGCCGCAGATCGTCGGGCGGATCGGGCCGGTGCGCCTTGTAGTCGGGATACATCACAGTGCGGAACGTCTTCTCCGACTTGTCGAACACGACGGCGAGGTGCGTCGGCCGCTCATCGGCGGAAAGATCGCGGAGAAGCTTCCACAGCATGTTGCAGAAGCCGAATACGGCGTTGAGCTGCAGCCCGTCCGACTTGCGGGTGATCGGCGGCAGCGCATGATAGGCGCGGAAGATGTACGAGGAGCCGTCGACGAGAAAGACGTGGTCGCCTTTCTTCACCGGCTTGAGGGCTGGCTCGGCCTTCTGTGCGGCTGGCATGATGCGATGTAATATATGTCTTTCCCCCGGATTGGCATGCTGCGGTGGATAACTGCCTGCGCTTACTCACCCTCGTCACGGCGGCGCCCGAGCCGAGGGCTCGTGGGACGACCGCGCCGTGTCGACGGCCGCGTCGAGCATTGCCATGACCATCGAAACTCCTCCGCTTCCGATCGATGCGGCCTTGCCGGAGCTCAAGGGCGCGCTGCTCGCCCATAGCGCCGCTGTCCTGGTCGCGCCGCCGGGCGCCGGCAAGACGACGCGGGTTCCGTTGGTCCTCGCCGGAGAGCCGTGGGCGGATAGCCGCCGCATCCTGGTCCTCGAGCCGCGCCGGCTCGCCGCGCGTGCCGCGGCGGAGCGCATGGCAAGGACCCTGGGCGAGCCTGTCGGCGACACGGTCGGGCTGCGGGTGCGCTTCGGCTCGAAAATCTCCCGCCGGACCCGCATCGAGATCGTCACCGAAGGCGTCTTCACCCGGCTGATCCTCGAGGATTCGACGCTTGATGGCGTAGCCGCGGTCCTGTTCGACGAATTCCACGAGCGTTCGCTCGACGCCGATCTCGGCCTCGCGCTGGCGCGCGACGTGCAGCAGGGCATGCGGCCGGACCTGCGGCTCCTGGCGATGTCGGCGACGATCGACGGCGCGCGCGTTGCGGCGCTTCTCGGCGACGCTCCCGTCGTTACGGCGCAGAGCCGCGCCTTTCCGGTCGAGACGCGCTACCTCGGCCGCGACACGCGGCCGATCGAGCCGCAGGTTGCCGATGCCATCGTGCGGGCAATGCGCGCCGACTCCGGATCGCTGCTCGCCTTCCTGCCCGGCACAGGAGAAATTCGCCGCACGCAGGGGCTGCTCGAAGGGCGGCTCGATCCTTCGGTTGACGTCGTATCGCTTTACGGCGCGCTCACGGGCGGCGAGCAGGACCGCGCCATCGCCCCGTCCCCGCCCGGCCGCCGCAAGGTCGTGCTCGCGACCTCAATCGCGGAGACTTCGATCACCATCGAAGGCGTGCGCATCGTGATCGACAGCGGGCTCGCGCGGGTGCCGCGCTACGAGCCCGAAGTCGGGCTCACGCGGCTCGAGACCGTGCGCGTGTCGCGCGCATCGGCCGATCAGCGCCGCGGGCGCGCCGGGCGCACCGAGCCCGGCATCTGCTACCGGCTTTGGGATGAGCCGCAGACCGCGGCGCTCGAGGCATTCTCGCGGCCGGAAATCCTCTCCGCCGATCTTTCGGGATTTGCCCTCGACCTTGCCGCCTGGGGCACGACGGATCCGGACAATCTCGCCTTCCTCGATCCGCCGCCGCGCCCAGCGCTCGGCGAGGCCAACGAGCTGCTCATGGAGCTTGGCGCCATTGACGAGGACGGCCGCATCACCGAGGAGGGCCGCAAGCTGCGGCGGCTGCCGCTGCCACCGCGCCTCGCACGCATGGTGATCGAGGCCGCCGCCGAAGGCGCCGCGTTGCCGGCCGCCGAGGTCGCGGTCTTGATCGGCGAACGCGGCCTTGGCGGCGACAACGCGGACCTTACGGTTCGCGTCGAAGCGTTACGCAGTGACCGCACGCAGCGCGCGCGAGACGCCCGCGCCATGGCCGCGCGATGGGCCGAGATCGCGGAGTCGGCTGTCTCGCCGCGCGCCGGCGCCGCCAAGGCGTGGAGCGCCGGGTCCATCCTTGCCCTCGCCTATCCCGAGCGCATCGGCAAGAGCCGCGGCCCCGCCGGCGGCGGCGCGGCGGGGGCGTTTCTTCTCGCCAATGGCCGCGGCGCGCAGATCGACGCCGCTTCCCCGCTCGCGCGCGAGCCTTACCTCGCCGTCGCCGATCTCGCCGGGAGCGCCGCCGCGGCGCACATCCTCCTCGCGGCCCCGATCTCGCTCGCCGAGATCGAAACCCACTTTGCCGAGCGCATCGTCGCAAGCGAGGAGATCGCCTTCGACCCTTCATCCGCCGGCGTGCGCATGCGGCGCATGCGCATGTTCGGTGCGCTCCCGCTCGCCGAGCAGCCGATGCCCGCTTCGCCGAACGAAGACGTTGCGCGCATTCTCGCCGAGGGCGTCGCGCAGCTCGGTGTCGGCCGATTGCCGTGGACCAAATCCCTCGGGCAATGGCGCGACCGCGTCGCGTTTCTGCGGCGCGCCGAGGACGGCGAATGGCCCGACTTGTCCGACGCCTCGCTAGCCGAGGACATCGATTGGCTCGCCGAGGTCTTCGCGGGAAAGACGTCACTTGCGGCGCTTTCTGCCGACGAATTCGCAGGCGCGCTGCGGGCGCTGTTGCCCTACCAACTCCAGCGGCGGCTTGACGCGGAAGCGCCGACGCACTTCACCGCGCCCACGGGGACCCAGGTGCCGATCGATTACGAGGCCGATGGCGGGCCGAAGATCGCCGTCCGCGTGCAGGAGCTTTTCGGCCTCGACCGTCATCCCGCGATCGCCGGCGGCAAAGTGCCGTTGTCGATCGAACTTCTGTCGCCGGCGCACCGCCCGGTGCAGACGACGCGCGATCTGCCCGGCTTCTGGCGCGGCAGCTACGCCGCGGTCCGCGCGGAGATGCGCGGCCGGTATCCCAAGCATCCCTGGCCGGACGATCCTCTCGCCGCCGCGCCGACCCGCAGGGCGAAGCGACCCTCGAAATAGCGCATGCGCCAGGGGTGCGCGCCGCGCCTGACGGACGGCGCCGGAATGTGCATGGAACCCCCGTCCGCTATTCGCTATTTCCTATGCTCCGTTATCCGCCGAGGCCGCAATGTTCCCGAAGCCCAAACCGTCGCTCAAGCCCAACACCTACGCCTATGAATCCGAGCCGATGGTGAAGGCGACCGGGTTTCGCGAATACGACGCGCGCTGGCTGTTCGGCAGTGAGATCAATCTGATGGGCGTCGAGGCGCTGGGCCTAGGCCTCGGCACGCTCGTTCACGAACTCGGGGTGCGCCCCGACATCGTGACCGGCCACGATTTCCGCTCCTACTCGGCGTCGATCAAGATGGCGCTGGTCAACGGTCTCCTCGCAGCCGGCTGCAAGGTCCGCGACATCGGGCTTGCGCTCACGCCCATGGCCTATTTCGCCCAGTTCGACCTCGACGTGCCCTGCGTCGCCATGGTCACCGCCTCGCACAACGACAATGGCTGGACCGGCGTGAAGATGGGGGCCAATCGCCCGCTCACCTTCGGGCCCGACGAGATGACGCGGCTCAAGGACATCGTGCTCAACGCCCGCTTCAGGATGAAGGAGGGCGCTGCCTACGCCTTCGTCGAGAACTTTCCCGCGCGCTACATCGCAAGCCTCACCGACAGGCCGAAGCTCAAGCGCCGCCTCAAGGCGGTCTGCGCCTGCGGCAACGGCACCGCCGGTGCGTTCGCGCCGGCGGTGCTGGAAGCGGTCGGCTGCGAGGTCATCCCGCTCGATTGCGACCTCGACCACACCTTCCCGAAGTACAATCCCAACACCGAAGACCTGAAGATGCTGCACGCCATGCGCGACGCCGTGCTGGCGAGCGGGGCCGATGTGGCGTTGGGTTTCGACGGCGACGGCGACCGTTGCGGCGTCGTCGACAACGAGGGCGAGGAGATCTTCGCCGACAAGGTCGGCGTCATGCTCGCGCGCGATATCTCGGCGCAGCACAAGAACGCGCTGTTCGTCGCCGACGTGAAATCGACCGGGCTATTTGCGACCGACCCGGTGCTGATCAAGAACGGCGCGCGCACCGACTACTGGAAGACCGGCCATTCCTACATGAAGCGGCGCGTCAACGAGATCGGCGCGATCGCCGGCTTCGAGAAATCCGGCCACTTCTTCTTCAACAAGCCTTACGGGCGCGGCTACGATGACGGCCTCATCTTCGCGCTTGCGGTCTGCGACATGCTCGACCGCAATCCGGGGAAGAGCATGGCCGATCTCAGGAACGCCCTGCCGAAAACCTGGTCCTCGCCCACCATGTCGCCGTACTGCGCCGACGAAGAGAAGTATGGCGTGGTCGATGCGGTGGTGAAACACTTCGAGGCGGAAAAGAACAAGGGCGGGAAGGTCGCCGGCCAGGCGATCCGCGATCTCGTGACCGTCAACGGCGTGCGCGTGACGGTCAAGGACGGCACCTGGGGGCTGGTGCGCGCCTCCTCGAACAAGCCGGAACTCGTCGTCGTGGTCGAAAGCCCGGTCTCGGAAGCGCGCATGCGCGAGATGTTCAAATCGCTCGACGCCGTGCTGCGCACGCACCGGGAAGTCGGCGAATATAATCAGACGATCTAGCGGTCCGATTTCCAACATTCGCATCCCGTTGCGGCAACTCGCCGTGCGAATGTCGGAATCGAAGCGTCACCGGCAGATCATGAGTTTCTGATGGAGTTTTGCATTTGACATTCGCTTCGCGGACCCGCGGCCAGCCGGGCAGCAATTGTCAAATCCGCTCAACGAGCCGGGATCATACCAACGGCGTTGAATTTTGACTCATGAGGGGTTCCGGGCGCCGTACGGACATGATTCGCTAGCCTTTTTGATTCGCGAGGAGGCTACATGACGGCG
>Ga0335081_10004833_pt1 | contig 21293 bp, 19 predicted proteins | sample Lox_Sample_35_FD_206713 | JGI IMG/M metagenome (GOLD analysis project Ga0335081, IMG submission 206713) | Soil microbial communities from Loxahatchee National Wildlife Refuge, Florida, United States - Lox_Sample_3.5 | ecosystem: Environmental > Terrestrial > Soil > Wetlands | place: USA... | reverse complement strand
TACCGCCTGACGGCAGCCTTTGTGAAGGCTCATGGAGGGCCGTTCCTCAAAGAGAAACGTATCTGGATCGGCGGCGGCACGAATTTCTCGGCCGCAGTGGCATCGTATGCAAAGCTGTTGACGAAAGAGGGCCTACTCTACACTAAGCAGACACCGCAGTTTATGCCGCACATGTGGAACAGCGGCTGGATGCCAGAGGCCGTAGCCGCATTGGAGCAAGATAGCACAAAAATCCGGTCGGCCACTTTATCCTGCCTGCAGCAAGCAATGTCTTGCCCGATCCCCCTGCCCGCGAGGCCGCCGCGTCCAGGAAATCCTTAGCCCGGCGCGCCGCCGGACGGGGCCCAGACCCGGAGCATGGCCTCGGGCAGGCCCCACCAGCCCAGCGGGGTCAGCCGCTCGTCGTCGTCGATCGCGCCGAGCACCTGCCACAGCGAGGTCACGGGCAGGAACAGGCTTTCCATGGTGAGGTCGTCGTACTCGTCGTCCGCGGAAAGGTAGAAGCTGTCGGCCTCGTCGTCTGGCTCGTCTGGCTCGTCCGCCTCGCCGGGCTCGCCGCCGTCCGGGTCCTCGGGGTCCTCGGGGTCCTCGGGGTCGTAGTCGCGCACGTACCCGGCCAGGTCGGCGGCTGACGCGGCGGTGCCGGGACCGCCCTCGGCGAGCGCGGTGATCGCCGCCAGCCAGTCGAAATGATCGATGGCGCAGATGGCGGCGAGCTCGCTTTCCGCCTCGTCGGAATCGCCGTCACCGGCGTCCGGGGCGCCCCAGTCGTCGGTTCCCTGCGGGGACGCCACGCCAGCGGCCAGCCGCAGCCACAGCTCGTTGTCGTCGGTCGGCAGCTCGTCCGGGCGCAGCCCGCCGCACTCGATCAGCAGCGCGCCGGGCCAGCCCGGCCGGGCGATGTCCTGGCGCAGCCGGGCGCTGGCCCGGCGCAGGTCCTCGGTCGGCAGCGGCCGGTCACCGACCCGGTCGAGCAGTCCCCGGGTGGCGGCCAGCGCGTCGGCGTCGGCGGCGTCCCACTCGGCCAGGAATTCCTCGTCCTTCTCGTCCAGCAGCACGTCCATCGGCACCCGGCCGTCGGGCAGCGCCGAGGTCATCCACCGTTCCTGCAGCTCGATGTACGCCTGACAGGCGGCAGGATCGGCCGCGGCCAGCAGATCGGGGTCGGTCTCGCCCGCGGCGAGGCGCTCCTCAAGATGGCTGACCAGCCTGGTGTGCATCTCCGCGGCGAGCTGGCTGCGCTCAGACATCTCGTCCCAGACGTGCAGCCCGATGATCCCGTTCGGCTCGGTTCCGGTGGCTTCCAGCCACGTCCGGACGTCTCCTACCGTGGCCACGCCGTCGTTGATCTTGTGCAGGATGGCTTCCGCCGACGTCCAGAACACCGCGGACAGCGGGTTGCCGGCCGCGAGCAGCCCCCGCCGGATGCCAGGCAGCGAGGCCAGCGCGTCTTCCGACGGTGCCCTAAGCAGCGCGAGCGCTACGTCACGCCTGGTCAATGCGCTAAGCGGCCGACCTGCCAGGTCGGCCACCCGGTCAGCTTCAGGGTTCACGCCTCGCAGCGTACGCCTATTGGCTCCGCGGCGTAGACCCGAGCGCTCACGGCATCCTCAGGCCGGCGCCGGTGTCACGCGGTGATCGTGGTCGGCGTAGGCGGCCGCCAGCGCGTCACGCAGCGCCTGTTCCCCGAACCGGTGGCCCAGCCGGGCCCGGGCGGCATCCGCCATGCGCCGGGCGACGACCGGCCGGTCGAGCAGGTAGCGTACGGCATCCGCCAGGAGGTCCGGGTGCCGCGGCGGTACCAGAAGCCCGGTCTCGCCCGGGATCACGACATCGGACACGGCGTTCACGGCGGTGGCCACCACCGGAATCCCGCATGCTATGGCCTCCACCACCGCCGTGGGCAGGCCCTCGTACCGGCTCGGGAGCGCGAATACGTCGAACGCCGGGAGTAGCTCCGGCACGTCCGGCCGCTCGCCGGCCAGCACCACGCGGACGGCCGGATGCTTGCTGGCCAGGACGCCGATCCGGCCGGCCAGTTCGCCTCCGCCCACCCAGACACCGATCACGCCCGGCCGGGCGAGCAGGCGCATGGCGGCGAGGAAATCCTCGGGCGCCTTCTGGTAGGTGAGCCTGCCCACCGCGCCGATTATCGTGGCGTCGGCGGGAAGGCCGAGTGCGCGCCGTGCCTTCTCCCTCGCCTCCGGCATCCGGGCACGGGGTACTGTTCCAGGTTTGATGTCCACGGCCACCCCGATGGTCCGTACCCGGTCCGGCGCGATCAGGCCCCGCCTGACGGCCTCGACGGCCACCCCGGTCCCGACGCACAACGCGACGTCGGTGAGTCGGCCCATCCGCCGTTCGATGGCGACGTAGGCACCGCGGCGGGCGCGTGACTGAAACTCGTGGAACGGGAAGCCATGGTAGGTATGGACGATCCGCGGCACCGAGGCACGACTTGCTGCCATCCGGCCGAGCGCCCCCGCCTTGGCCGTGTGGGTGTGCGCCACGTCAAACCGCCCCCGGGCGAGCAAGGTGTTCAGCGCCTGGAGTGCCCGCAGGTCACTGCGGGGACCGATGGGCGCCCGCAACGTCGGCTCCACGATCACCTCAAGGCCTGCGGCAGCCGCCTGATCTAGCAGATGGTCCCCGCTGCCGGTGATGATCGTGACCTGGAATTCGGCGGGATCGAGCACCTTCGCGCCGCGCAGCGCGAGCACGCCCGCTCCGCCCTCCAGCCGGGTGATGAGGGTGGCCACCCGCAACGGCCGCACGCTCATCGGCTGGCACGGCTCCTCCTCCGGGAAGATCGGGTCCGGTCCGCCAGGAGCCGTTCGTAGAGGTCGTCGATCCTTCGCACGACCGACTCCATGCCGTAACGCTCGAAGACCGCGTGGTCGGCCTCGCGCGGAAGCGGCCCGGCCTCCACCGCCTTCCTGATCTCCGCGCCGAGGGCCTCCGCGGTCCCGGTGACCTGCCGGGCCTGGCTGGTCTGGATTCCGTCCAGGGCCGGGCAGGTCGTGTAGAGCACCGGTAGCCCGCTGGCTATCGCCTCGAGCACGGAAAGCCCGAAGGTCTCCTGGGCCGAGGCGGCGACGTTGAGATCGAAGGCGGCCATCATCGCGGCCGTATCGGACTGGAAGCCGCCGAAGATCACATGATCGGTCACGCCGAGCCTCGCTACCGCCGCTTCCACCCGAGCCTGGTCCTCCCCGCCGCCGATCACCAGGATCTTGCACCGTTCACCCAGCACCGGAACGGCGGCCTCGACTATCAGGTCGACGCGCTTGTTCGGGTCCAGCCGCGCGAGCGCGCCGATCACGTATGTGTCGTCGGGGATGCCGAACTGGTCGCGCACTCGCCTGCGCGCCGCCGCGTCGAACGACAGTGCCGCGGTGTCCAGCCCATTGGGGATGACGGTGATCTTCCCGGCGGGAACGCCCCAGCGGATCAGCCGTTCCCTGACCGTGCCGGAGACGGCGATCGTGGCGTCGGAGAACACCTCCGACGCCAGGTAGAGGGCGCGGACCCCGGCTGTCATCTTGCGCCGCTCGATATGCGTCTCGCCAATGGAATGCTCGGTCGTCAGCACCACCGGCGTCCCCGCCAGCCGGGCGGCCGGGCGTGCGTAGATCTGGCTCCGGTACAGGTGGGCATGCACCACGTCATAGTGATTGCGGCCGATGATGGAACGCAGCTTCGGCAGTGCGCTCAGCTCGGTGTTGCGCCGCATGCCCAGATCGCGCACGCTCGTGCCGGCGGCCCGGATCTGCTCCGCCACCAGGCCGGGATTGTAGAGCGACACCACATCGCAGTCATGCCTGGTGTACTTCAGCACCAGGGCCAGCTGCTTCTCGGCGCCCCCGACATCCAGGCCGGTGATCACGTGCAGGACCTTCATGGCTGGTCCCCCTTCATGGCGAGGTATCCCCGGTAGAGATACCGCTTGGCCGTCAGCCGGGCGACGCCGTCATCCTGACCGACGTAGATCCTGGGCAGCGCCGTGAGCCCGAGGTCGGCCGCCCGAGTCCGCACGGCGCAGGCGTAGTCGTAGCCCGCGTCGCGGACCGCCTGCCGGGCCGCCGTGTCCATCGAGCCGTAGGGGTAGGCGAAGCCCCGGAGGGGGGCGCCGACGAGCTCGCCAAGGCGGGCTTTGCTTCCGCTGATCTCCGCTTCGAGCTGGCGGGCCGGCAGGCCTGCGAGCCGCGTGTGCGTGGCGCCGTGGGAGCCGATCTCCATCCCGGCGGCCGCGAGTTCCGTCACCTGGTGGCCGGAGAGCAGCGGCCACGCTGGTCCCTCGTCCCACTCGTTCGTCCCGCCGAGCCGGTCGGAGATGATGAAGACGCTGGCCGTAAAGCCGCGGCGCCGCAGTTCAGGAACCGCCACCTCGAGCACGCTGAGGTATCCGTCGTCGAACGTGATGCCGACAAGCCCGCGCCGGCGGCCGCGCCGCATCGCGTCGAGCAGCGTCCCCACGCTGACACCCCGCAGGCCGAGTCGTTGCAGTGTGGCCATCTGCCCGGCGAAGCGGCCCGGCGTGACGCACAACCGGTGCGGGTCCTCGGTGAAATCCGCCACGCCGTGGTACATCAAGATCATCGGCAAACGGCCCAGGGGCAGCCTCCCGGCGGATACCTTGCGGCTGATTTCCTGGTTGCGGCCACGAGGGGTCATGACATCGCCGGTGAAGACCTGCGGCCGGAGGCGGCGGCCAGGTGACGTCCGACCGTTGCGGCGGCGTGTTCGGCACCGAAGACGAACCGCATGACCGGGCCCATGCTGGGGGCGACGGATGGCCCGATGAAGTAGAGCCCGGGAATCGAGGACTGGTAGTCGCGCCCGACCGCCGCGCTGCCGCCCACGGTACGCAGCGAGGACAGCATGACATCCGGCAGGAACCCCAGCCGTTCGAGGTTGATGCGGTAGCCGGTCGCGGCGATCACATGATCCGGGGTCAGTTCGCTGACGGCCGTTCTGGTGCCGGCGACGCTCAGCCGCACCTTGTCATCCAGGGCCGTGGCCGAGGTCACGGTGTGCCCGGTGCGGACGGGGAACTGTCCCTCCACCCGCTCGCGGAGCCAGCAGGCCCCGGCCGGTCCCAGTGCCGTGCGCGCCCGGTACACCCTGGTGCGCCGGGGCAGCCGCCGGAAGAGACCCGGATGCTCGGAGTAAAACCAGGTGGACCAACCCGAGCCGAGCGCGGCCTCGGGTTCCCTCAGCCGCCTCCCCAGGGGACGGCCCGGATCCAGGGGCGGGCCGTTCCAGGCGATGACCGGCCTTCTGGCCAGGACCTGAACCTTCGCCCCGCTCTCGTGCAGCAAGGCCGCCGACTCCAGCGCCGACTGGCCAGCGCCCACGACCGCGACTTCCTTGCCGTGGAACGCCGTCAGGTCGGTGTGCGCCGAACTGTGCGTGCAGGCCGAGACGGGCAGATCCGACAGCGGTGCGGGCACGTAGGCGAAATGCCCGACGCCGATGGCCACGACGACCGTGCGGGAGGTGAATCGCTCGCCGCCGGCGAGGTCGCCCTCGCCCGCGGCGAGGGCGACCTCGAAGCCGTCACCTCGCCGGACCATGCCGGTAACGGCCGCCTCATCGACCTTCAGGTCGAGTTCGGACTGGAACCACTGGCCATAGCCGGTGAAAGTCTCCAGCGATACGGGGAGCCCGTAGCCCTGGTAGGGCCGGCCGGTGGCCTGGCAGAAGGCCTCCAGGGTGTGCGTGCCCGCCGGGTCGGAAAGGTTGGAGGCGAAGCCCTGCGATTTGAGGAACATGCCCCTGGGCATGGCGCCTCGCCACAGCCGCATCGGCACGCCGAGGTGACGGTAGCTGACGCGCGCCGCGGTGAGGTGCGCGGCCAGTGAGAGCCCGTAAGGCCCCGCCCCGACGATGGCCACATCGACGTCGCTCATGCTGGTGTCTCCTCCTTGCCGGGACGCCGATGCGTCGCCACCAGGCCCGGACCGGGTCCCGCGCGGCCAGACCGGAAACGGATACGGGCCGGGGGAGCACCCCGCCCGCTGGCCGGGAACGGACGGCTGGCCAGGCGCCATGTCATCCGCAAGCACATGAGGCCGAACGGCCTCAGGTCATCGCGCGCGAACCACGCAGTCTCGTCGACCGCCCGCATCGAGACCAGCCATTCGCGCGGCGTCAGGTCGCCGTTGCGGATGTACGCAAGCGCGCTTATCGGGTCGTAGCTCTCGACCAGGAAACGGCGCCCGCTCACCTGCTCACCCGGCGGTATCGGCTGATGGGTCAGGTCGAGGTACGCGGCCAGCGCGACATCTGTCCCGGCCGTGTCACGGAAAACCCGGAATTGCGCGCCGAGCCGCGGATTGAAATCGAGCAGGTGGTAATCTCCGGTGCGCTCGTCCAGTCGGACGTCGAGATCGAGGACTCCACGGTATCCCAGCTTTGCGAGCAGGGCGGTGACCTCGCCTCGCAAGTCCTCATTTAGGGCCGAACGCCCGAGGCAGGTCAATCCGGCGGTGGCCGGATAGGACCGCTCCTTGACGCCGGTAAAGGCCGGCTGGCACATCGAATTGATGTCGCAGTACCCGTGGAAGAACCAGTCGTGGCCGGCCCCGCCCGGGATGAATTCCTGCAGCATCAGCCCGTCCCCGGACCGCGCGCAGGTCTCGTAGGCGTGGTCCAGTTCCTGCTGGCTGGCCACGACTGAGGTACTGCGGAGCCCGTTGCCCTTAGCCCACGGCGTGGTGAGCTTGGCGATCAGCGGATACCCGGCGGCCGAGGCGAATTCCCTGGCCGCCGTGAGCGAACTGGGTGCGACGGTGCGCGGGCTGGGGAAGCCGAGCTCGCGGCAGACCTCATGCAAGGAATGCTTGCCCGCGAGCCGACGCGGCAGATCTGCGGGCGGATCCGGGAACAAGAACCAGCGCCGCAGGTCACGGCCATACTCAGCGAGGAAGATCGCGCCGGCGTCGTCGGTGGTGAACAGGACGCTCCGCTGCCCGATCCGGTCGGCGAGCCGCCGCAGGCCGGCCAGCACGCGATCCGCGTCCGCCGGGTTGGGCCGCCAGAAGAAGCGCCCCGTCAGGTAGCGCGAGCGCGCGGCCGGTGCCCACGGTCCTTCATGCACGCCGTAGACCGGCACGCCCAGCCGTCCCAGGCTACGGACGACGCCGAGCCCGCCGTGGTGCATGACGTTCGGGTCGAACTTCAGGACGACCGCTGGCGTGCTGGCATCGATCGGGTACGTGCTTCTGGTCATCGGGGCGCCCTGAAGAGACTAGATGTCGGCAGAGGAATCTCCGCGGCCACGGAAGGCGGAGGTCGAGTATGGTCGGCGAGGAGCCGGCCGCCCCGCGCGACTAGTGGTGGCGGCTCGCATCTAGCCCGAACTGACGGTTCGATGGCGGGCAACCTGAAAAGAACATGGCGGTCTCAACCGATCGAATCAATTTTGGCCGATGAGATTCCGGGTTCCTGAACCAATAACTCCGCAAACGCTCCATTTGGCTTGCGGAATCCGAGTATAGCACGCGGCTGGTCATTATATGAATCGGCGGCAGCTCGCAGGTATTCCCGGTCTGAGGTTATTTCCGTCCCTTTCGGGAGGTCCTCGCGGATAAGCCCGCTGGTGTTCTAGTTCGTCCCGCGCTCCCAGGCATATAATCTCCGCTAACGTCCGGTTCGGGCGTTAAGTCGTAGCTATTCAGCAAGCGTCAGGAGCTTGCTGTGGTGTTCGGTCCGGTCTCGATGAAGCTGGCCGGTTCTCAGGCATTCCGCAGGTTATGTAGCTGGCGTCGTCTCAGGAGAGGTGTCGTGGGCGATGAGCGGTTGTTCAGAAGCGGTCCTGGCCGCGTAGTCATCGGGGGTGGCCTGCCAGGTCGCACGGCACCCGCTCCTTCCGCATTCGCACCCGAACGGGTAGGAGGGCATCACGGTGAGCCCGGCGTCCCGCATCCACAGCCTGCCCTGGCGGTCGGCTGCTCTGTTCTCGTACCGGCGCTGCCGGCTGAGTTCGCCGCCCGGGGACAGGCGAGGCGCAGACTGGAGTGCCGCGGCGAGCGCCGACTCAACGGCCGCCGCGGTTGCAGGCCAGTCCGGCGACGGCGGCACCTCGATGACCGGCCTGCCGGAGAGTACCGCGCTTGCGCGGATGCGCTCGGCGATAAGGGCGTCACGCTGCAGGATGCGGTGAAGGCGGGTGCGGCCGGCCGCGGGGCGGCCCGCGAGCGCATCCTCCTTTGCCAGCCGGTCCTCCCGCACCAGGCGGGCGCGTGCCGGATCGGGCGCCAGCCAGACAGCCCACCCGGGAGGAAGCTGATCCGCCAGTCCTGGCATGAGCTGCGGGCCCTCGACGATCGCGGGAACCTTGCCCAGGTCACGTGCCAGAATGTCGTCGAGCACGAGTTCCAGCCGGAGCCGGCTGGCGGACTCGAAAGCATCTGCGGCAGCCTCGGGTCCCCTGGCGAGCTGCCCGTCAAGCGAGTCGTCTGCGGGCAGCCTTGCCTGGTGTTCGTAGGCCCACAGGTCGACCGGATGCAGCGGCAGGTCATTCACCCGGGACAGATTCCAGGAAAGGGTAGTCTTCCCCGTGCCCTGTCCGCCGCCGACCCACAGCATCGGCGGCCACTCTTCGGCGTGCCGAAAAACCGGAGCCGACATCGGCCACTCGCGCGACGGCGCGACTCAGAGCACCTCACGGCCGCCGAGGTAGGGCCGCAGCACCTCGGGCACCCGCACCTGCGCCTCGCTGGTCTGGAAGTTCTCCACCAGCGCGGCGAGGATCCGCGGCGTGGCCACCGCGGTGTTGTTCAGGGTGTAGGCGAACCGCACCGTGCCGTCAGCGTCGCGGTAGCGCACGTTGGCTCGTCGCGCCTGCCAGTCGAGCAGGGACGAGCAGCTGTGCGTCTCGCGGTACGCGCCCAGTGAGGGCATCCAGGTATTGATGTCGTTCATCCGGTACTTGCCCGCGCCCATGTCCCCGGTGGAGATCTCCATCACCTCGTAGGCCAGGCCGAGACCTTCCAGCAGCTGCTCAGCGGTGCCGAGTAGCTCCGCGTGCCAGCGGTCGGACTCGGCTACGTCGGCCGCGCAGATGACGAACTGCTCGACCTTCTCGAACTGGTGGACCCGGAGCAGGCCGCGTACGTCACGGCCGGCGCTGCCCGCCTCACGCCGGAAGCACGGCGAGATGCCGGCGTACTTTATCGGCAGGCTCTTGTAATCGAGGATCTCGTCGCTGTGGAAGCCGACCAGGGCAACCTCCGCCGTGCCCGCGAGATACAGGCCATCGGCGGGGATCGCGTAGATCTCCTCCCGGTGCGCCGGGAACATGCCGGTTCCGGTCAGCGGCTCCTCCCGGACTAGGGACGGGACGCTGACCACCTCGAAGTCCTTGCCAATCAGCAGGTCGAGGGCGTAGGAGTGCACCGCGCGCTCGAACAGGACCAGTTCCGAGGTCAGCGCGTAGGCGCGCTCGCCGGAGACCTTGCGTGCGCGCGTGAAGTCCGCCCAGCCGCGCTTCTCCAGCAGATCGACGTGGTCCAGCGGCTTGAAGTCGAACTCCGGCGGGGTACCTACGGTCCGGATGACGACGTTGGCGGACTCGTCGGGTCCGACCGGGGCGCCTTCCCACGGGATGGTGGGGGTCAGCAGCATCAGCCCGTTCAGCCTCTTCGTCGTCTCCGCGAGCTGCTCGCGGAGCTCCTTGAGCTGGGCCTCGAGCTCGCCGTGCTGGGCCCGCAGCTGGGCGCGCCTGGCGTCGTCGGCCTGAGCGAACTCCTTGGCCGAACTCTTCCGGCGGGCCTGGGCCTGGTCCAGCTCGTGCTGGAGCTTGCGGACCGCCCGGTCGAGGTCGAGCAGCTCGTCGACGTCCAGGTCGATGCCCTTCTTCCGGACGGCGTCCCTCACCGCGTCCGGGTCGTCCCTTATCTCTCGCCTGTCCAGCATGGCTACGCGTCAGTCCTTGTGTCTTCGGTGAAGTCGCGGGATTGATTGCTTGTCGGCCCGCCACGAAAACGCTACCAGCAGTGGCCGCCCCGACGCCCCGGGGTTTCCGGCTGCCGGGGCCTGGCCGGCCCGCCCGGGCCGCCGGGTACGGTGAATACGCGGCGACCGGGAAGGCGGGGGCGAGTGCTGCTGACCAATCATGTCTTGTCTGGCGCCCTGATCGGCGCGCGGGCCCGAGGTCCGGGGTCGGCCTTCGCGGCCGGGGTGGTGTCGCACTTCGTGCTCGACGCGATCCCGCACTGGGGCGAGTGGGGCAGCAAGCGCAGGTTCCTGCGGGTGGCCGTGGCCGACGGGCTGGTCAGCCTGGCCGTGGCGGGCGCGCTCGTGGCGGCGGCCCCGCCCGCGCGCCGGGCGGCCGTGCTGGCCGGGATGGCCGGGGCGGCGCTGCCGGATGCGGACAAGCCGGCCAGGCTGTGGTTCGGCCGGTCGCCGTTCCCCCGGAAGTTCGACCGGTTTCACTACCGCATCCAGCGGGAGGCCTGGCGCCGCGGGTACGTCGAGGTGCTGGCCGCGGGCGCGCTGGCGCCCGCCGCGCTGATCGCGCTGCGCGGGTCCGGGGTGCCCGCCTAGCCAGCTAGCGGATAGCGCAGGCCGACCAGGGTGGCCAGGTCGCCGAGGGTGATCTCGAACATGGGCGCCGGGTCCTCGAGCGCGAACCTCAGGTGGCCGAACACTTCCATCGCCACCGCCCCGTACAGCACCGTCCAGCAGCGCAGGAAGGTCATCACCGCGCCCAGCGGGATGCTGGTGCCCAGCGCGTCGCGATAGCGGCTGAGCTGGCCGCGCAGGCCCGGGTCGATCTGCTCGTCGTCCGGGACGCCGAACGGGACCTTGTGCCACAGCTCGAGGAACAGCGTGAAGAAGGTGCCGGCGAAGGCTAGCGCGCACTCGTCCGCGATGTCGTACCGCCCGTCGTCGAGACCGGGCAGCGGCACGCCGAACACCAGGGCGAACTCATCGGCGTGGGTCAGCGCCCAGCGACGGAACTCCCGGCAGGCGGCGACCATCTTGACGGCCAGCTTCACGTGCGGATCGTCCGACGGCGCCGCGGCGGCCTCGATGGCCCGGCCGATGTCCGCGCCGAGCTCGGTGAAGATGCTGGCGCACAGGTACCTGTGCAGTTCCTCGTAGCTGCCGAAGTACCGGTACAGCCCGGGGGCGGTCATGCCCATCTCGCGCGCGATGGCACGGAGCGACACCGCCTCCGGTCCGTCCTTGACCAGGAGCTGCCGGGCGGTCTGGATGATCTCGTCGATGGTCGCCGCGCGCAGCCGGTCCCGCCGGGATGGCGGCTGAACCGCACCCGGCCCCGCCTCGGCGACCTGTGCCGACTGTGTCACAACTGCCTCCCGGACCATTCATACCCCGCCGGAACCACTGAGGGGGAGACCCGTCGACCCGGCGTTGCCCTGATGTTATCCGCTTTGACGGCCGTTATCCCGCTTGACATCAGTGAACGTCAACGTAATCAGTTTACGCCGTTTACTTAAATCATCAACAGTCAGAGGGGATGTTCGAGGCATGGGGACGAGCCTTGTACACCAGGCGCGGGCGGTACGCCAGGTACGGCATCAGGGAAGAGATTGAGGCCGAACGGGCCAGGGTCCCCGTCTGACCGCACCACCTCGCCCGGGCGGGCCATCGCCCGCCCGGGCCTTTCGCGGCGGGTACAGTAGCCACCGCAACCCGACCGGGGGCCGCCGCCCGCCCGCATGAGGAGTGACCGACAGATGAACCAGCCCGTCGCCGTGCCCGAAGTGATGTCGGCGGACCTGCCGGCCAGCGCGTTCCTGCTCGACGTGCGCGAGGACGACGAGTGGACGGCCGGGCACGCGCCGGAGGCGGTGCACGTGCGGCTGGGTGACCTCGGGGCCCGGCTCGGCGAGCTGCCCCACGACCGCGAGCTCTACGTGATCTGCCGCAGCGGCAACCGGTCGGCCTACGCGGCGCAGGCCCTGGCCGCCCGCGGGCTCAGCACCGTCAACGTGTCCGACGGCATGACCGGCTGGGCCGTCGCGGGCCGCGCGATGGTCAGCGAGAACGGCACCGAACCTCACGTCGCCTGAGCCGCGGGTTCGAGGGGCGCGCCTCGCTCCGCACCTGGCTGTTCCGGATCGCTGCCAACCGGTGCCTGAACGCGCGCCGCGCGCCAGTCGCCGGCCCGCCCGGGAGTGGAACATCCCCGGGGTCGAGCCCCCGGAGCCGACCACCAGCGCGCCCTGACCCGGTTCGAGAGCAGCGTGCTCGGCCGGTTCGGCCTGCCGCGATCGCTCCCGCCGTCGGCCGCCTAGCCGGCCGTTACCGCCAGCACCAGGGGCAGTACGGCGGGCGCGCCCGCCTGGCGGAGCAGCCGGGCCGCCACGGTCATGGTCCAGCCGGTCTCGATCCGGTCGTCCACCACGAGCACCGGACCGTCCAGGCCGCCGACGGCGTCCCGCACGTCACTCGGCAGCTCCAGGACGTCCCACAGCGAGCCCAGCCGCTGCGCGCTGTTGTGCCGCCGCGGCCCTGGCCCGCCGCGGCCGTCCTGGCCGGCGTAGGCGAGCGCGCCGAGGTACGGCAGCCGGCCCGCGCTGGCGAGCTGGCGGCCCAGGCTGGTGATCAGTTGCGGCCTGGTGCGTGACGGCAGGGCGAGCACGCCGGCCGGGCGCTGCGCCCAGTCCCAGGCGGCCAGCACCGTGATCACGGCGGCCAGCACCGGCTCGGTGACCGGCTCGTCCGGCGCGCCCTCGGCCAGCAGGGTCCTGAGCTGGCCGCCCCAGCCGATGTCGGTAAGCCGGCCGAGGGCCCGGCCCGGGTCGGCGGTCAGCTCGGGCGGGATCTTCCCGGCCGCGTCCACCCCGAGGGCCTTCATCCCGGTCGGCCACATCCGCCGCGGCTCGACCGTCACGCCCGGGCGGAGCAGCCGCTCGCGCGCCGCGGTCACGCTCGTCTCGGGAACCTCGCCGCCGACGCGCTGCCCGGTGCAGTTGTCGCAGCGCCCGCATTGCCCGGCGGCCGGATCGTCGAGCTGCCGGCGCAGGTACTCCATCCGGCAGCCGTCCGTGGCCAGGTAGGCCAGCATGGCTTCCTGCTCGCGGGCGCGCTCGGCGGCCACCCGTTCGTAGCGCTCGGCGTCGTAGTGCCACGGCTGGCCGGTCGCCGTCCAGCCGCCGCCGACCCGGCGCACCGCGCCGTCCACGTCGAGTACCTTGAGCATGGACTCGAGCCGGCCGCGGGACAGGTCCACGTGCGTCTCGAGCACCGCGGCCGACAGCGGCCGGCCCGCCTCGGCCAGGGCGGCCAGCGTGGCGCGGACCTGCCGCTCGGCCGGGAAGGCCAGCGAGGCGAAGTAGGCCCAGATGTCCCGGTCTTCGCGGCCCGGCAGCAGGATCACGTCGGCACGCTTGGTGGCGCGTCCGGCCCGGCCGATCTGCTGGTAATAGGCGACCGGCGACTGCGGCGCGCCCAGGTGCACGACGAAGCCGAGGTCCGGCTTGTCGAAGCCCATGCCGAGCGCGCTGGTGGCGACCAGCGCCTTGACCCGGTTGGCGAGCAGGTCCTCCTCGGCCCGGGCCCGCTCCTCCGGTTCGTCCCGGCCGGTATAGGAGGCCACCGTCAGCCCCTGCTCGCGCAGGAAGGCCGCGGTTTCCTGGGCCGCGGCGACCGTCAGCGCGTACACGATGCCGGATCCGGGCAGCTCGCCGAGCCGGGCCGCCAGCCAGCCAAGACGCTGGTGCGCGGTGGGCAGCGTGACCACGGCCAGCCGCAGCGAGTCCCGGTCAAGCGGCCCGCGCAGCACCAGCGTCTGACCGGGCGGGCCGAGCTGCTCGGCCACGTCGGCGGTCACCCTTGCGTTCGCGGTGGCCGTCGTGGCCAGCACCGGGATCCCGGCGGGCAGGCCGTCCAGCAAGGTGCGCAGCCTGCGGTAATCGGGCCGGAAGTCATGCCCCCAGTCCGAGATGCAGTGGGCCTCGTCGACCACCACCAGCCCGGCCGACCGGCTCAGCTCGGGCAGCACCCGGTCACGGAACGACGGGTTGTTCAGCCGCTCCGGGCTGACCAGCAGCACGTCCGCCTCGCCCGCGGCCACCTCGGCGTACAGCGCCTCCCACTCCGTGGTGTTGGCCGAGTTGATGGTACGGGCCTGGATGCCCGCCCCCTTCGCCGCCTCGACCTGGTTGCGCATGAGCGCGAGCAGCGGGGACACGATCACGGTCGGCCCGGCGCCGCGGGCGCGCAGCAGCGCGGTGGCGATGAAGTAGACCGCCGACTTGCCCCAGCCGGTCCGCTGCACCACCAGCGCCCGGCGCCGCTCCGCGACCAGGGCCCGGATCGCGGTCCACTGGTCCTCGCGCAGCCGTGCCTGCTCGCCCGCCAGGGCCCGCAGGCACGTCTCCGCCTCGTCCCGCAGTTCCGCCTCGTTCTCGGCCATGTCTCATTGCTATCAGCCGCCGCCGTCAAACAGCCCGGATCGGCGGTATGTCATACTCGGGGACAAACATCGGATCTCTCCGGGGCGGGGGCAGCTTGGCGGTAACCGACGAGGCCATCGAGAAGATCAAGGCCATGATCACGTCTGGCGCGCTGCGCGCGGGCGACCGGCTGCCGCGCGAGGCGGACCTGGCCGCCGACCTGGGGCTGTCCCGCAGTTCGCTGCGCGAGGCGGTGCGCGCGCTGTCCCTGGTCAACATCCTGGACGTACGGCGCGGCGACGGCACGTACGTGACCAGCCTGGAGCCGCGGCTGCTGCTCGGGGCGCTGAGCTTCATCGTCGACTTCCACCGCGACGGCACGCTTGAGTTCCTCCGGGTCCGGCGCATCCTGGAGCCCGCCGCCACCGCGATGGCGGCCGAGCGGATCACCGCCGAGGAGAGCGACGGGCTGCGCGCCCTGCTCGACAGCATCGGCCCGGATCCGGCGGCCGGGGAACTGGTGGCCAGCGACCTGGAGTTCCACCGGCGGATCGTGGCCTGCTCGGGAAACTCGGTGCTGTCCTCGCTGCTCGAGTCGATGTCCGGGCCGGCCGCCCGGGCCCGGGTCTGGCGCGGTCTGACCCAGGCCGGCGCGGGGGCGCGGGCGCTGGCCGAGCACCGCGCCATCCTGGACGCGCTCGCCGCGCACGAGCCCGAGGTGGCCAGGTCCTGGGCCACCGTGCACATCGCCGGCGTCGAGCAATGGCTAGCGGTGCCATGACCGATCTCGTTTCTGTCCGGGACCTCGGTGTCGCCGCGGTCATCGGCGTACACCCCTGGGAGCGCGAGATCGAGCAGACGCTCGTGGTGAACGTGGATATGGTCCCCGAAACCGCCGACGTGCGGAAGGCCGCGGCGAGCGACGACCTGGCCGACGCGCTCGACTACTCCGCCGTGGCCGAGACCATCGCGGCCGTGCTGCGCGACGGCCGGTTCCGCCTGATCGAGACCGCCGCCGAACGCGTCGCCGATCGCCTGCTCGCCGGCTTCCCGCTGAGCTGGCTCCGCCTCGAGCTCCGCAAGCCCATCACCAGCCTTCCCGCCCCGGGCACCCCCTCCGTCACTCCAGCCCCCGCCCCGGGCACCCCCCAGTCCTACACTGCCGTAGTCACCATCGAACGCACCCGTGATACCGCAGGATTCAGGACTCCCTGAGCCGCCGTGCTCCCGGTTGCCGTGGATCATGCGCCAGGTCCTACTTGCGGTACCCAGATCCGCGATCAAGGGCTTCCAGCTCGGCCCACAGCGCTTGGGGATGGGTGGAGAGGTAGGAGGTGCCTGCGTGATCTCCTCCGCGCTCGTCGCGCATCCGGCGCGCCCGGGCCAGCTGGAGGGTCCATGGTCACGGCATCCCACCGCCGCGCCACGCCGGGCCGGACGGATAGCAGTACTCCGCCAGCGACTCCGGCAGGATCTCGGTGGACGCCCCTGGCACCCGCGGCGCGCGATAGCGGCCGCCCGTCACCGTGGCGGGCGCGGCGAAGTGCTCGTGCAGGTGGTCGATCCATTCCAGCTGCCGCCCCTGCGTGGTGCCGGACACCGCGGCGAAGTCGAACATCGACAGGTGCTGGACGATCTCGCACAGGCCGACCCCGCCGGCGTGCGGGCAGACCGGCACGCCGAACTTCGCGGCCAGCAGCAGGCTGGCGACGTTCTCGTTGACCCCGGCCACGCGGCAGGCGTCGATCTGCATGACGTCGATGGCGCCGGCCTGCAGCAGCTGCTTGAACATGACCGGGTTGGCGACGTGCTCGCCGGTGGCCACCCGGACCGGGCGCACCGCCCGGCGGATGGCCGCCGTGCCGAGGATGTCCTCCGGTGCCGTCGGCTCCTCCACCCACGCGGGCCGGAACGGCGCGAGCTCGCTGATCCAGGCGATGGCGGTCGGCACGTCCCAGACCTGGTTCGCGTCGATGGCGATGCCGATGTCCTCGCCCACCGCCGACCGGGCGACCGCGCAGCGGCGCTTGTCGTCGGCCAGCGCCGCGCCGACCTTGATCTTGACCTGGCCGAACCCCTCGGCCACGGCCTCCTCGCACAGCGCGGCCAGGCGCTCATCGGAGTAGCCGAGCCAGCCAGGCCCGGTCGAGTAGGCGGGGTAGCCGTCCCGGTGGAGCGCGGCGATCCGCTCGTCCCGGCCCGCCGCGCCGCGCTCGAGCAGCGCCAGCGCCTCGTCCGGGGTGAGCGCGTCGGACAGGTAGCGGAAGTCGACCAGGGCGGTGATCTCCTGCGGGCTCATCTCGGCGAGCAGCAGCCACAGCGGCTTGGCCGCGCGGCGGGCGGCCAGGTCCCAGCACGCGTTGAGGACCGCACCGGTGGCCATGTGCATGACGCCGCAGGACGGGCCGAGCCAGTGCAGCGGGCTGTCGCTGACCAGGCGCCGGCCGAGCCCGCCCAGGTCGGCGAGGATTTCGTCCAGGTCCTGTCCGGCCAGGAACGGCTCGAGCAGGCGGATCGCGGCGAGCTGGACGTCGTTGCCGCGGCCGATGGTGAACGCGAACCCGTGCCCGGATAGCGCGGGATCGGCCGCGTCGGTCCTGATGACCACGTAGGCGGCCGAGTAGTCGGGCGCCGGGTTCATCGCGTCGGACCCGGCCAGCGTGCGCGAGGTCGGAAAACGGACGTCGAACGTATCGAATCCCGTGATCGTCGTCATTCCGCTCGCTCCGTGAGTCAGGCCGGCCTGGACCGGATTCGCAGGCCCTGCATGCCGCCGTCCACGGCCAGCGCGGTGCCCGTGGTGGCCCCGGCCAGCGGGCTGGCCAGGTAGGCGATGGCCGCGGCGACCTCGTCCGCGCTGACCAGCCTGCCTATCGGCTGACGCGCGTCGAGCGCTGCGCGTTCGGCCACCGGGTCGGGTGCGGCGTCCAGCAGCCGGCCCACCCACGGGGTGTCGGCCGTACCCGGGGTCACGCAGTTCACCCTGATGCCCTCGGCCACGTGGTCGGCCGCCATGGCCAGCGTGAGCGAGTAGACGGCGCCCTTGGTCGCGCTGTACAGCGCTCGCTGCGGCAGGCCCGCGATCGCCGCGACCGAGCAGGTGTTGACGATCGCGGCCTGGCCGCGCTCCCGCGCCGCCTGGCGGAGCAGCGGCAGCGCCGCCCGGGTGGTGCGGACGATGCCGAGCACGTTCACGTCGAGTACCCGGTGCCATTCGGCGTCGTCGTTGTCCTCGACCGTGCCGGCCGCGCCGATGCCCGCGTTGTTCACCACGATGTCGAGTCGGCCCAGGGCCCGCCCGGCCGCGGCGACGGCGGCACGGACCGCGTCGTCGTCGGTCACGTCGGCCAGGACCGGATAGAGATCGGTGCTTTCACCGTCCGCCCCGGCCCGGTCGAGTACGGCCACGCGAGCGCCGCGGCGAGCCAGCAAGCGGGCCGTGGCCAGGCCGATCCCTGAGGCGCCCCCGGTGACCAAAGCCGCCAGCCCGCCAAACTCTTCAGATTGCTCCGCCATAGATCCGATCTATAGCTCATAACGCGGTCGCCGGTCCAGCGGCTGCGCCCGCCTCAGCCGAGGACCTTGCGCCGGAACTGGCGGACCGCCAGCGGCGCGAAGACCAGTATCAGCGCCACGGACCAGCAGACCACCGCGAGCTCGGGGTGCTGCATCGGCCAGGAGTGCACCGAGGCGGCCGGGTTCGGGTTGCCGAACAGGTGCCGGGACGCGGCGGCCAGCGCGGACATCGGATTCCACTCCGCCACCGGCTGCAGCCAGCCCGGCATGCCCTGGGTCGGCACGAACGCGCTGGACACGAACGTCAGCGGCAGGAAGATGATGAACCCGGTCGCCTGCGCCGCCTCCGGGCTGCGCAGGACCATGCCCAGGCAGACTCCCACCCAGGTGAACGCGTAACCGAACAGCAGCGCCAGCGCGAGCGCCTCGGCCACGTCCGCCGCGCTGGTATGCACCCGCCAGCCGATGGCCAGCCCGACGCAGACCACCACGGCCGCACCGATGAGCTGGGTGAGCAGTTCGGCGATGGACCGCGCCACCAGCACCGCCCAGCGCGACATCGGCAGCGACCTGAACCTGTCCATCAGCCCGGTGGACATGTCGGTGACCAGCGCGACGGCCACCCCCGGCGCAGTCTGGGCCAGGCCCATGCCGAGCATCCCGCCGATCAGGTACTCGTGGTAGCTGCCGTGGCCGGGCAGCAAGATCGCGCCGCCGAACACGTAGGCGAACATCAGGATGAAGATGACCGGCATGATCGTGACGTCGGCCAGCGTCTCCGGCTCGCGCCTGATCCTGGCGATGCTGCGCTTGGTCAGCACCCGCACGTCGGTGGCGAAGTGCGATACCGCGCTGCGCTCGTACGTCACGTCCCGTTCCGGGACGAGTTCGGCCGTGATCGCGGTCATGCGGCCACACTCCTTTCCCCGTCGTCGCTGGTTTCTTCGGCCGGGGCGGTGACGTGGCCGGTCAGGGACAGGAACACGTCGTCGAGCGACGCGCGCTGCATGGTCACGTCGTTGACCGGAACCCCGGCCTGGTCGAGGGCGCGCACCACCCGCGTGGTCAGGCCCTCGGCCGCGGCGACCGGCACGGACAGCCGCCGCCCGTCCTCATACGGCTGGACGCTGCCGGTGGCGTACGGCTTGACCGCGACGATCGCCGCCTCGGTGTCAGCGCCCGCGGCCAGCGCCACCTCGAGGTGCTCGCCACCCAGGGAGGACTTGAGCTGGTCGGGCGTGCCCTCGGCGATCACCGTGCCGCCGTCGATCACCGCTATCCGCCCGGCCAGCTGATCGGCCTCGTCCAGGTACTGCGTGGTGAGCAGCAGCGTCGTCCCCGAGTCCGCGAGCCTCCGCACGATCTCCCAGGTCATGGCCCGGGCGTTCGGGTCCAGGCCGGTGGTCGGCTCGTCCAGGAACAGCACCGACGGATAGCCGATCAGGCTGGCGGCCAGGTCCAGCCGCCGTCGCATGCCGCCCGAGTAGGTCTTGACCGCCCGCCCGGCCGCCTCGGTGAGGTCGAACCGCTCGAGCATCTCGTCGGCGCGGCGCCGGGCCGCGTTCGCGGTGAGCCGGCTCAGCTGGCCGATCATGACCAGGTTGGCCCGGCCGGTCAGGTACTCGTCCAGCGCCGCGTACTGCCCGGTGAGGCCGATCATCCGCCGGACCCGGGCCGCCTCGGTCACCACGTCGTGCCCCAGTACCCGCGCCCGGCCCCGGTTCGGGCGCAGCAGGGTGGAGAACACGCGGACGGCGGTGGTCTTGCCCGCGCCGTTGGGTCCGAGCAGTCCGTAGACCGTGCCGGCCGGCACGGTCAGGTCCAGCCCGGCCAGCGCCTGCGTCGTCCCGTAGTTCTTGACCAGTCCTTCCGCCAGGATGGCGGGAGTCTCGCCCATCGTCACTCCCCGTTACTCGTACAGTGTACGTTCTAGTACGATGTACCATAGCAGTACGGTGTACGAGCAAGCAAGTCTTTACCTCGTCGCGGCCGGGACGTGACTGGCCTCGCCGGTTCGGGCATGCTGGGCGGCGAAAGGAGTAGCAGTGAGCGAGCAGGAGGAGGCGAGCGGGGCGCGCGGCGCGGGCGGGCACGACGAGGAGCAGTGGCCGTTCTCCCGGTACCCCCGCGACTACCCGCGGTCCCCCCGGGCGGCCCGGGAGGCGGCCCGCGAGGAGAAGATCGCCGGGCACGTCCAGCGGCACAGGGCGCGGGGGACGCAGCCGCCGCGCCGTGACCGCGGGCTATCCCGGGACGAGATCGTCAGCGCCGCCATCGCCGTGGCCGACGCCGAAGGCCCCGAGGCGATCAGCATGCGCCGCATCGCGCGGGAAGTCGGGGCCGGGGCCATGTCCCTGTACTGGCACGTCGCGTCCAAGGAAGAACTGCTCGACCTGATGCTGGACGCGATCGAGGCGGAGATCGAGGTGCCCGAGCCGACCGGTGACTGGCGCGCGGACCTCGGCGTGTTCGCCCACCGGACCCGGGCGGCGCTGCGCCAGCACCCCTGGGCGGTGGAGTTCATCGGCACCAGGCCGCCGTCCGGCCCGAACGACGTGCGAAACCTCGAGCGCCTGCTCAGCCTGCTCGACGGGATCGGCGTGGACGACTACCAGGTGGTCATGGGCGTCTTCATGACCGTCGCCACCTTCGTCATCGGCGCGGTCATCCGCGAGGCCCAGGAGGTGCGCTTCCAGGCCGAGCAGGAGCGCGTCGAGGCCAGCATGACCCCCGAGGAGCTCCAGTCCGAGCACGAGCGCTTCCGTGGCTGGTTCGAGAAGTCGGGCCAGTACCCGCACATCGCCAGGCTGATGAAGGCCGGCATCGACCCGGACGACCCGGCCACCAGGGATGAGCGCTTCCAGTTCAGCCTGGACTGCGTTCTGGACGGCATCGCCGCCCGCATCGCCCAGGCTGTCCCGCCCGGACCCAGGCCCGAGATTCAGCCCGGGTGGCTGGCTCCCGATGCGGGGCCTGTGAGGCATGAGTGACACCAGTACTGCGCCGACCGCGCCGGGCTAGTCAATGAAAGTGGCGTCCTGCCGCATAGAGCGGTGTTGCCTGAGTCCCACATCGATCCCGGTGCCGCGGCGCGCCGGCTGAGGATCGAAGCCGCATACCCGCTGTGATCCCGCCGCCGACGGTGCCGCCCGGGGGTCTGCGTCGTAATTTTCCATGATCGCGAAGCCTTCGTGAACATCGAAATCAGTACCGAAAAAGCGCGTCCGGCCGCGGGCGGCGGGGACAGCGCGAGCCCGGCCGTTAGGCTGACGACGTGTTGCGTCCTGAAAGCTGGTCCAGGCTTACAGGTGGAAGTCCTGTCCGGGTAGGCACCGGAGCGCCCGGTAGCAGGCCCCGGTTCGTCGCTGAGAGGCGGCGGGCTGAGCGGGGTGTCAAGAGCCT